>Ga0137307_100137_pt1 | contig 113902 bp, 161 predicted proteins | sample NAcewD2O_March_2_FD_97180 | JGI IMG/M metagenome (GOLD analysis project Ga0137307, IMG submission 97180) | Mouse cecal microbial communities from Vienna, Austria - N-Acetylglucosamine amended D2O_March | ecosystem: Host-associated > Mammals > Digestive system > Large intestine > Cecum | place...
CTTTCTCTTTGACGGTCAAAACATAAATTCCGCGTTTTAGCGTATTATTCGGATTATAGAAAATTCCACGCTCGCCCCAACTGCTTACTAAAACCGTATCGGGTAAATTATCAAGACAGTATTTAAGTATATCGTTAGGTTGCATTTTATATCTTCCTCTTTATACAAATTATTGTTTATCGCTGTGTATAATTGTAACAAATTGAAATTAAAAAAGCAAGGACTGTTCCTTGCTTTTTATTGTGTTTATTATTCGTCTATGTCGTCGATGCCTACGCCTGTTTCAGCAGTTTCGATTGCGGGAGGGGCTTCCACCACTTCGGGAGCTGCTTCCGCCAAAGCTTCCGCCGCCTCGTCCTCGTCTCTTGCAGTTAGCGCAACGGTTGCCACAACGCCGTCTTTCAGACGCATAAGTCTTACGCCCTTGGTATTTCTGCCGATATGCGAGATACTGTCGCAGTGCATTCTTATGATTATTCCGTTATCGGAAATAAGCATTACGTCGTCCTGATCGGTTACCTGTTTCATACTTACCAGATAACCCGTAACTTCGTTGAATATACCTGCCTTTATACCTTTACCTGCTCTGCCCTGCAATCTGTAATCTTCGAGGTCGCTCCTCTTACCGTAACCGTTGGAAGTAACCGTAAGTACGTCCTTGGTTTCGTCTACTACCATCATATCTACAAGGCAGTCGTCCTTTGCAAGCTTCATTGCTTTTACGCCTGCCGTGTCCCTGCCCATAGAGCGTATCTGACTTTCTGCGAAACGGATACATTTACCCGAACGCGAAGCTATCATAATTTCGCTGTGGCCCGTGGTCAGTACTACCGTCATCAAATCATCGTTGTCGTTCAGCTTGATTGCGATTTTGCCGTTTCTGTTAATCCTTGCAAATTCACTTAATCTCGTCTTTTTGATAAGTCCGTTTCTCGTAGCAAATGCTATACTGCCTTTCATACCGTGCTGAACGGGCATAAGCGTATTTATCTTTTCATCCTGAGCTATCTGGACTATATTGACTATCGCTCTGCCTCGCGCAATGCGCGTTGCTTCGGGAATTTCGTAAGCTTTTATGCGGTAAACTCTGCCCTTGTTAGAGAACAGCAATATGTCGTCGTGCGAAGAGCATACGAACATTCTCTCAACGAAGTCTTCGTCCTTGGGTCTGTGTCCCGTAATTCCCTTGCCTCCGCGGTTCTGTGCGTGGTACTCGGATACGGGCAATCTCTTGACGTAACCGGAGTGAGTCATAGAAATTACGACCTGCTCGACGGGAATCAAATCTGCGTCGACGATTTCGCCGTCGAGATCGACTGCAATTTCAGTCTTTCTGGGTGTTGCGTTCTTGCGCTTGATTTCAAGTAAATCATCCTTGATAATGCCGAGCACACGGCTTTCGCGCTTCAGAATATCCTTATAATCGGCAATCAGTCTTTCGAGTTCGTCAAGTTCTTCTTTCAACTTATCTACTTCGAGATGCGAAAGTCTGTATAAACGGAGTTCGGCGACCGCGTTTGCCTGACGTTCATCAAGCTCGAATTTAGCCGTAAGCTTCTGTACGCAGTCAGCTTTATCCTTTGCCTCGCGGCAGACTTTGACGACTTCGTCAATGCTTGCCTGCGCGATAACGAGTCCGCGCAAGATGTGAGCTCTTTCCTCGGTCTTGTTTAAATCGTATCTTGTTCTTCTTGTTATTATTTCTTTCTGATGTTCGAGATAATAATAGATAAATTCTCTTAAATTGAGTATCTTGGGCGTACCGTCTACGAGCGCAAGCATAATAAGCCCGTCGGATATCTGCAAGTTAGTATGCTTGTAAAGCATATTCAAAACGATCTGCGGATTTGCTTCCTTTTTAAGCTCTACGACGATACGCATACCGTCTCTGTCGCTCTCTTCCCTTATATCGGAAATTCCCTCAATCTTCTTATCTTTTACAAGGTCAGCTATGTTTTCAATAAGCTTTGCCTTGTTGACCTGATAAGGTATTTCAGTGACGACGATACGGTTTTTGACTATGTTACCGCTCTTGTATTCCTCGACTTCACAGCGCGAGCGTATAATTACGCTGCCTCTGCCCGTCTTATAAGCGCGTTTTATTCCTGATCTGCCTATGATAAGCGCACCTGTGGGGAAATCGGGCGCGGGAATATACTGCATAAGTTCTTCGACGTCGATATCGGGCTTTTCAATCATAGCCACGACGCCGTCTATAACTTCGCCGAGATTATGGGGCGGAATATTCGTCGCCATACCGACGGCGATACCGTCCGAACCGTTGACGAGCATATTCGGGAAGCGCGACGGCAGAACAGTGGGCTGCATACCCGAATCGTCGAAAGTCGGATAAAAATCGACTGTTTCCTTGTCGAGATCTCTGAGCATTTCAGCCGAAAGCTTGGAAAGCCTTGCCTCGGTATATCTCATTGCGGCGGCGGGGTCGCCGTCGACCGAGCCGAAGTTTCCGTGTCCGTCAACCAAAGGCACATTGATTGTGAAGTCCTGTGCAAGTCTTACGAGTGCGTCGTAGACGGAACTGTCGCCGTGGGGATGATATTTACCTAAACAGTCACCGACGATACGGGCGCATTTTTTGAACGCTTTGTCGGAATACAGACCGAGTTCGTGCATCGAATATAAAATTCGCCTGTGAACGGGTTTAAGCCCGTCTCGCACGTCGGGAATGGCACGGGAGACGTTGACCGCCATTGCATAGGCAATAAACGATTTTTTAAGCTCCGCATCGACTTCGACGTCTAAAAATTTTGTCATCGCAAGAGTTTTTATAAACTCTTCGGTAAGCTCTGCGCTGGTTTCTTTCTTAGCCATTATTCCACTCCTTAAACATCCAATTCTTCTACGAGTTTAGCGTTTTCTTCAATGAACTGACGCCTGAGTTCGGGCTGTTCGCCCATTAAAATCGAAAAATGCTTATCCGCTTCAACGGCGTCTTCGACGTTTATTCTGACAAGCGTACGCTTTGCGGGGTCCATAGTCGTTTCCCAAAGCTGTTCCTTGTTCATTTCTCCGAGACCTTTGTAGCGTTGAAGCTCGAATTTGCCTTTATAACTCTTTTTGAAATCTTCGAGCGCCTTATCGTCGTAAAGATAAGTATCCTCTATGCCCTTGCCCGACACCTTATACAGGGGGGGCTGAGCCGCATAAACGTGACCGTTTTCGACCAAAGGACGCATATAGCGGAAGAAGAACGTCAAAAGAAGTATTCTGATATGAGAACCGTCGACGTCTGCATCGGTCATAATTATAATTCTGTCGTATCTGAGTTTACTCTCGTCGTAGTTTTCCTGAATTCCGCAACCGAAGGCGGTAATCATCGCTTTTATTTCCTCGTTGCCGAGAGCTCTGTCAAGTCTGACTTTTTCTACGTTTAAAATTTTACCTCTCAAAGGCAGAATTGCCTGAAAGCGTCTGTCCCTGCCCTGTTTTGCGGTACCGCCTGCACTGTCGCCCTCAACGATATAGATTTCGCACAGTTCAGGACGCTTGTCCGAACAGTCGGCAAGTTTGCCGGGGAGCTTGGTGCTTTCCAACACGCCTTTTCTGTGCGTTTCTTCCCTTGCAAGTCTTGCTGCTTCTCTCGCACGCTGAGCAGTAAGACAGCGCATAATAAGCTCTTTCGTTTCGGAAGGGTGTTCTTCAAGATACATACCGAACTTTTCACATACGGCCTTATAGACGAAGGTTCTTACATAGGTCGAGCAGAGTTTACTCTTTGTCTGGCTTTCATACTGCGCATCGGCGATTTTGACCGACACGACCGCCGTAATTCCCTCGCGCACGTCGTCGCCGGAAAGTTTCTGATTGTCTTTGATGATATTCAGGCGTTTAGCCGAATCGTTTATAACTTTTGTCAGCGCGGTTTTGAAACCGTCAAGATGGGTTCCGCCGTCGGGCTGGCGTATATTGTTCGAAAACGGGAAAATCTGTTCGTTATAACTGTTGTTATACTGAATGGCAATTTCAAGAAATCTGTCTTCACCCTCGCTGTCCTCAAAATAGACGGGCGCAGGGAAAAGCACTTCTTTGCCCTTGTTGATATCTTCGATAAAGTGTACTACTCCGCCTTCATAGCAGAAAGTATCGCTTCTCTGACGCCCCTCTCTCTTGTCGGTGAGCGTTAGCGTCAAGCCCTTATTGAGATATGAAAGCTCTCTTAAAAGCGTTTTTAACGTATCGTAGTTGAAATCAATGGTTTCGAAAACAGTAGCGTCGGGGTGGAACGTAATCGTTGTGCCGGTAAGAGGCGTTTTACCGACAGACTTCAAGGGTTTTTCGGGCACGCCGCAATGATATACCTGACGGTAAAGATGTCCGTTCTGCGCAACTTCGGCAACCAGCGTATCGGAAAGCGCGTTGACGCACGAAACGCCGACGCCGTGAAGTCCCGATGAAATTTTATATCCGCCTGCCTTATTGCCTCCGCCGAATTTTCCGCCGGCGTTGAGGTTGGTAAGCGCAAGTTCTACACCGCTTATTCCCTCTTCCTTATTGATTCCCGTGGGAATACCTCTTCCGTTGTCCTTTACCGAACACGATCCGTCCTCTGTTATTACAACGTCGATTCTGTCGCAGAAACCTGCCAAAGCCTCGTCTATCGAGTTATCGATAACTTCTCTGACAAGACAGTGCAGTCCCTTTTCATCGGTAGGCCCGATGTACATTCCGGGGTGTTCCCTGACGGGTTCAAGACCTTTCAGCGCCTTTAAACTGTTTGCATCATAGTCGCGATTGATTTTACTTCCGAACATATTTTTAACCTCATTTTTTACTCAGTTTATTATACCATATTATATAATTAAAGGCAAGCGAAAGACAAGAGATGTTGCGTTTTCCGGTATGAAATTTTTAAAATTTTACATACTTTTTATATGGAAAAGTTTACCTGCAAAGATATGATTAACTGCGACTTTACAAACGAAATTTTTGAGTGCGGAACATGCGGAAACCACGTCTGCAAGACGAAAGCCGAGCTTTGGAACAGAGTCTGTCCGCACTGCTTCGGAAAGCTTTACAGGATAAGCTGATTTTTATTAAGTTAATTCAGACAAACGCACAGCCGACCGTCTTTTAAAAGACGGTCGGCTGTGGATTAATTATAAAGTTAAGTTTCGTGATAAATAATTTTTTTATTCTGCAATTTTGCGTATTGCAATTCTTCCGTTACCGATTTTCCGATATAACCGCCCACGTTGACGATATAAACGATATCGGATAAATCAATTTTCTTAAAATGCGCCTTTGATAAATTTGCAATATCTTGTTCGTTCAGCGTTACGTCGGCATCGAAAACCGGCTGTAAAACGCAGTAACCCTGTTTGGTTTCGAGGTCGACCGCAATCTGTTGCATCTGCTTTGCAAAACGCATACTTCCGCATAATGTTACTACTTGCATCCGATACCCCGTCAATCCGTATATTGCTGTTTTAACTCTTCAAAACGGGTTTTCCATTTTTCGGCGTTTTCACTGTCGCCCTTAGCGGTAAAATATTCGTATCTAAGTTCGGTCAAAGATATAAAGCTTAAATCGTCCTCCGCTATCTGCGGGACGCCGAATAAAAGATTTTCGTCGATTTCTTCTATTTTTTTGCCTTGAAGTATTTGCGCCTGAACGGTAAGCACGGCAAGCGTAACCTTTGCACTGTCGGTCATTTTAATCAGTTCCACTACTATACGACCGTCGGTCTTGCCGTTGTCAAAATCAAACGGCATTGCGTTCATTGCGATTAAATGAAACGACGCAGGCAAAAGCACGCACAGCTCCGTCGGAACTGCAGGCACATACAGTGCGATTATGCCTAAAACGATAAACAGCATATTTACGGCAATTCCGCCTATTGCCGTTACTATGAGCGCTTTTCTTAAATTTTTGTCCGTCTTCGGAATAATTTTACAGCTCTGCGGTTTTCCGAAATCAAGCAAACTTTCCAAAATGAAGGAAAGAAAATTTTTACTGTCGGGAATCGCTTTGATTTTTACGAACGAGCCGAAAAGCATATGCCCCGATTCGTGCAGAACGGAAGCGATCGGAAAGGATAAAACGGCGATTATTCCGACTAAAACAGTTATTACGACTCCTGAGCTGTTCAGAATTATTTCAATACCGCAGAGCGCAAGCAGTACGAACGTAACTGCCTTTACGGACAGCGAGAAAATCAATTTTTTCATTTGTTACCCTTATAGATAAGATATCCCTCTAAGTTATCGTTTTCGGATACGGTGATTTCGGATATATGCAATTTTTGCAACAGTCTGTATAAAAAGAGCGTTGCTCCGCCTATTATATCGGCACGCCATACGACCATACCCGCAATTTTTTTAATTTCTTCCACGGGGAGGCTTAAAAACCTGTCGGCTAACGCGCCGACTTCCTGAGTAGTTAAAACAGTGCCGTGGGTGATTTTCGGATCGTAAACTTCGAGCTTATTCTTAACCGCGGAAAGAGTTATCGCGGTACCGCTTATGCCGTACATATCGTATGAAGAAGCATTGAAATCTCCGTAAAGGGGAAGTTTTTCAGAGATATAATTTTCTATTTTAAGCCTGTCCCTGTTGCAGTTTTCAAGAATACGAACCGCGCCTATTCCAACGCTTTTGCAATAAATTACGCTTCCGCCGCTTCTTACAGTCACTTCGCAGGAAGCGCCGCCCAAATCAATTATTCCGCCGTCATCCGATCCGAGCGCGCCCAAAAGACCTATATCAGCCTCGGTTTCTCCGCTGATAACGTCAACGTCTATACCATAGCGCTCTTTTGTATGTTTGACGAATTCCGCACCGTTCGAAGCCGAACGAACCGCCTCTGTCGCAAAGACGTAAACTTTTTCCGCGCCGTCGCGCAATGCCTGTTTTTTGAAACCGTCGACCGCCTTTGCGGTGCGTATTATCGCCGTTTCGGTCAGTTTACCGGATATGCCGAGCCCTTCGCTGAGACGCGCGGTTTCAACGCGCTTATATAAAGTTTTTCCGCCAGCCGTTAATGCAAGGCGGACGGAATTCGAACCGATATCAATTATAGCAATTTTCATAAATATAACCGACAGACGGATATGTTTCAAACCGTCTGATTTTGTAAGAGTTACTTTTTAAATATAAACCCGTATTTGTATGCAAGGTCTAAAAGTCCTGCTTCCGACTTGTAATACTCATAAGTGTCTTTATTTATCTGCGTCTGCTGATTAAGATACTCTATCTCTTTTATTATATCGTTCCTGGTTTTGGAGACAACTTTTATTTGTACTATCTGGTAAATTATTACTGCCGCAAGTACGGCAATAAGGATTATTACGTTGACAGTAACAGCCGCAATTATGCGGTTGCGCTTCTCATCGGTCATTGCACTTATCCATTTTCCTAGATTTAATATTATTATACAACTTATTTACCGAAAATGCAACAAATATGTGAAAACTTTTTAAATATAATATTGCTCCGAGCACACAGCCGAGAACCATAAAAAGCCTGATATTTCCGAAGCCGAACAGAACAGAAATAAAAATATAGCTTGCGGTAAGAAACAGACAGTACAGCAAATCGCAGATTATAGTAAAAATTCTGTCTTTAACGGAATAAGTTTTTTTATCCACACCGCACACAAGACAGCGTGCAACGTATAAAACGTCATAGACCACTCCGCTTATAATACCGCAACAGGTGCAGGTTATAAAAATGAAGATCTGCATAAAAGTCACCTCCCGAGCGTAAATGAAACGCTCTTTTCGGTTTTTAGAAGCAAGCAAAGCAAGAAGCCTGCGCAAATCGCAAGGGAGTTTACAATGAATAAATGTCGTACCGATGACGAGGGCTCCCTTTGGGAAACGTCATACCGTAGCGACGCGTAAAGGCGACACAGCTATGCGACGCTTATCGGAGCCGAAACTATTTGAACAGTTTGCCTTTGAGGCTTAATCCTTTTGCCATATAGCGTACGGAAGTAATTTCGCCCGTTGCCGCAAATGCTCCGCTTGTTTTTGAGAAGTTAGTTATCTTCATTCCGTTTCCCGACACGGCAATCCTTCCTCCCGAATACGAGAGCATTATCTGTTTATCTGAAAATGCGTCCACGCTGTCGATCGCCGTTGCCGTAATTCTTTTGCACTGTTCGATATTTACTGAATGAGGCGTATCCATAAAAACTCCTTTTGCATAAAAAAATACCGCCCTTTCGGGTGGTATTAATATATGTCTGAAAATTTAAAGTTATGCGCTTATTATTGTCCGCTTAAATTAAACCTTTTTTGATTTTTGCGTTAGCCTTGGCACGCAGTTCGCTGTTTAATATGCGTTTTCTTATTCTTATGTTTTTGGGTGTGATTTCCAAAAGCTCGTCGTCGCCGATAAATTCAAGACACTCTTCAAGGCTCATTCTCTTGGGGGTAATAAGCCTCAACGCCTCATCGCTTGACGACGAACGGGTATTCGTGAGGTGTTTAGTTTTGCAGACGTTGACGTTCAGATCCTCGTTTTTCGGCGATTCGCCGACGACCATTCCTTCATACACGGGCGTGCCTGCACCGATAAACAGCGTGCCCCTGCCCTGAGCATTAAAAAGCCCGTAAGTCACGGCTTCGCCCGTTTCGAATGCAATAAGCGAGCCTGTGTCGCGCCTTGAAAAATCGCCTTTATAGGGCTGATATTCAAAGAATACGCTGTTCATTACACCCTCACCCTTGGTAGAGGTAAGAAACTCAGACTTATAGCCGAAAAGTCCTCTCGCAGGAACGATAAATTCAAGCCTTGTACGGCTTCCCACCGTGCTCATATGCAGAAGTTCACCCTTGCGGTTGCCCATACTCTGGAACACAGCGCCCGTTGCGTCGTCGGGAACGTCGACCATCAGCTTTTCCATAGGTTCCATTTTGACGCCGTCAACTTCCTTGAACATAACTCTCGGAGTCGAAACCTGAAATTCGTAGCCCTCCCTGCGCATATTCTCGATTAAAATCGAAAGGTGCATTTCGCCCCTGCCGCAGACGCGGTAACTGTCAGCTGAGCCTGTTTCTTCAACTCTCAAAGATACGTCGCGCAGAAGTTCTCTGAAAAGCCTGTCCCTTATATGACGCGTAGTCACCATTTTCCCCTCTTTGCCTGCAAAGGGAGAATCGTTTACCGAGAAAGTCATCTCTACCGTCGGTTCGGTGATTTTTACGAATTTATGCGCCTCTACACAGTCGGGAGAACACACGGTATCTCCGATATTAATCTTTTCAAGACCGGAAAAACAGACGATATCGCCTGCTTTTGCGCTTTCGCACGGCATTCTCTGCAAGCCCTCGATCTGATAGAGATTTGCAAGCTTGCCGGAAACGTTCATATGGATATTGTTGTAGTTTGTCACAGCGACGTTCTGCCCCTGATTGATAACTCCCCTTTCTATCCTGCCGACGCCTATCCTGCCCACATAGTCGTTATAATCGATTGAGGATACGAGAAGCTGTGCAGGTCCCTTTTCATCGACTTCCATCGGCTGAATATGATTCAATATTGTTTCGAAAAGCGGAGTTAAATCTTTGCCTTCCTCGTTCAGATCGAGCGTAGCCGTGCCGTTTCTGCCCGAACACCACACGACGGGGCTTAAAAGCTGGTCGTCGGACGCGTCGAGCTCTAACAAGAGCTCCAAAATCTCGTCCTGCACTTCGTTGAGCCTTGCGTCGGGACGGTCGATTTTGTTGACTACTATAATGAGTCTGTGTCCCATTTCAAGGGCTTTTTGCACGACGAAACGGGTCTGCGGCATAGGTCCCTCGGCGGCATCGACGAGAACGAGTACGCCGTTGACCATCATCATAACTCTTTCGACTTCGCCCGAAAAGTCGGCGTGTCCCGGCGTATCTACCACGTTGATTTTAACGCCCTTATAATGCACGGACGTGTTTTTGGCAAGAATGGTAATACCTCTTTCGCGCTCTAAATCATTACTGTCCATTACTCTCTCTTCTACCGACTGGTTGTCGCGGAAGGTATGGCTCTGTTTTAACATTGCGTCGACGAGCGTCGTCTTACCGTGGTCGACGTGCGCTATTATTGCAACATTTCTTAAATCGTTTCTTATCATATATATGTCCTTCTGAGTGGTTGTTTGAGTTTATAGTTTAAATTCACTTTTTGTGCTACGCTCAAATAGCTTTAAAATTATATCCATACAGTGTTTTGCACCGTCGCCGCTCTCGAAAACGTGAGAGAGGAAACAGGCTTCATAGACTGCATTTGTTATAGGCAGATCTACGCCGTACTTATCGCCGAGTTTTTTCATAGCCTTTGCGGTCATAACGCCCTCGGCAAGTTTTTCGAACTTTGCACCGTGAGCCATCATTTCACCGTATTTTCTGTTGTGCGAATACTCGGAAAAGAGCGTCGTTTCGTAATCGCCTAAATGCGCAAGTCCGTAAGCCGACTGGAATTTTCCGCCCAACGCTTCGATTAATCTTCCGACCTCGTTTGCTCCCCTTGCCATAAGAGGGCCTTTTAAGCTGACGTAACCGCTTCCGTCCAGCACGCCCGCAGAAATACCCAGAACGTTTTTTGCGGCGGCGCCGATTTCCGTGCCTATTAAATCGTTTCCGTAGTAAAAACGTATAAGATTGCTTTTGAAACTGTCGGCAAGATTACGCTTCAAAGTATCGGAAACGCTGTCTATAACCATACAGTTGGGTATACCCTGCACGAAAGCCTGAATATGTCCGGGACCAACCCACACGGCGATTTTATCTTCGGAAATTCCGCTTTCGGTTAAAACTTCGGAAAGGCGCTTACCGGTGCTTTCTTCGATTCCCTTCATACATAACACAAAGGGCTTGCTCTTAACGTCGTACTTGATAATTTTCTGCATAAATCCGCGCAGACCCTGCGAGGAAATGGAAATTATTATTATGTCCGCGCTCTCGACCGCGAACTGCAAGTCACAGGTGAGCGTTATATTTTTGTCGAGCGAAACGTATTCGTTCCTGCCCGTATTTTTTAAAATTTCGTACGAATAGTCGCCCTCAGGCCCCCACGAAATTACTTCGTTTTTTAATACGGTTGCCTGATACCAGGCGATAAACGAACCCCAGCGCCCGCAACCCAACACACTTATACGCATTTTTACCTCAAAATTAAATAGTTTTCCGCTCCAATAAAGCCCTTGACAAAGTGACCTCGTCGGTGTATTCGAGCTCGCTTCCGATAGGAATTCCGTGCGCAAGCCTTGTTACAATAACGCCTAACGGTTTTAAAATCTTTGCAATATACATTGCAGTGGCTTCGCCCTCAACGTCGGGATTTGTCGCCATTATAACCTCTTTGACGTCGCCTGCGTTTACTCTTGCAAGCAGTTCTTTTATTCTTATATCGTTAGGACCCACGCCGTCCATAGGACTGATAACACCGTGCAGAACGTGGTACACGCCCTTGAACTCGTGCAGTTTTTCCATAGCGATAACGTCCTTCGGCTCCTTGACCACGCAGATCGTTGCGCCGTCTCTTTTCTTGCAGATATCGCAGACATCCTCTTCTGTGAAGTTTCCGCAGACCCTGCAATAGCGGACTTTTTGCTTGCAGTTTATTATACTGTCGGCGAACGTTTTTGCCTCCGCATCCGTCATTCCTATGATTTTATAAGCGTAACGCTGAGCCGTCTTTTTGCCGACGCCGGGAAGTTTGGAAAATTCGTTAATGAGTTTTCCGATAGGTTCTATAAAAATATCCATCTTAAATCAAGCCCGAATTTGCAAAAGGTCCCATTTTTTCGTTATAAACTTCATCGGCTTTTTTATAGCCGTCGTTGATAGCCGCCATAATCAGGTCTTCAAGCATTTCGATATCGTCCTCGTCATTGAGGTCGATAGTTTCGGACAGCTTACTTCCGAACTCTATTCCGTTGATTATTTTTTTAGCGTTCATATACACTACGACGGTTTCGTCGCCCTCTTCTCCGCCGCCTGAAAGTCCGACCACCTCGTATTCGTCAAGCTCTTTATTTGCCTCCTGCATCTGTTCCTGCATCTTCTGTGCCTGCTTCATAAGACTCTGCATATTCTGCATACCGCCGCCTCTGTATCCTGCCATAATAAACCTCCGTCTATTTTATTTCTATATCTATGCCGTCGAAATTCTTTTTCAATTCTCTGACAGCCTTTTCCATTTCGCTTTCGCCTTTTTTTATAAGCCGGACTTCGTGCTCGCCCACACCCAGCTCCAACAGCGTTTCCGATAAAAAGTTTGCGTTGTCCGTACGGGTGAGCCCTTTCATTACGGCTTCGCTTTCCGTCGTAAGTATCAGCTTGTTTCCCTCGAAGAAATTGCCCACATCCATACACAGAGTAAACAGAACGGCATTCTTTCTCGTCGTGCGCAAAAGCCTTATAAGCTTAGCGAATATTCCGCCCTTTTCGCCATCGTTGAGAGTACGGATTTCGGGCGACGTTTTTGGCGCTCCGTCAAAGAGCGTAGGCTGACGTTCATCTTTTACGGGCGGTTCCTTAAAAGGCGAAGGCGCTTCGGCTTCCGCAATGAGCTCTTTTCTTTTCTCCTGCACCGTCTTTTTTTCAGGCTCGCAGGCTTTGACGGCAGGAACTTCCCTTATAACCGTAACCGAATTGTTTTCTATCTTTTTTTCAAGTGCGCTGATCTTGCCGATAAGCGCGTCTATATTGTAATCAGCGGAAGGCATAGCGCACTTTAAAACTGCCGTTTCCAAAGTTATTTTTGCGTTGAGCGAATACTTCGCGTCCGACTCAGCCTGAGAAAGTATCTCCGTGACGCGCAACAGCTTATGTCCGTCGCACAGTGATGAAAGCTCCGCAACTTTGTTATAGGTTTCTTCCGGAAGATTTACGATCTGTTTTGCATTTTTGCAGATTTTTACAATAGACAGATTGTTGAGAAAATTCAGAAGGTCCCTGAACAGTACGCCTACGCTTTTTCCCGTAGACAAAATATCCTCAACCGAGCCCAACGCGGACGACGCGTCTTCCGTGACGATGCTTTTTAAAAGCGTACTCAGTGAATTGAAATCCGCGCTTCCCAAAACCTCGTTGACGTCTGCGTAAGTAAGCTTGCCCTGCGAATACGAAGCGCAGGTATCGGCTATAGATAAACTGTCTCTCGCACTGCCTGCGCCTGCCCTTGCGATAGCGGAAACCGCCTCGTCCTCGTAGCTTTTGCCGACCTTGCCGTAAACCGATTTTATGAGATTTTCAAGATCCTTTTGCGGAATCAATTTGAAATCGAAGCGCATACAGCGTGAAAGTATAGTTGCCGGAATTTTCTGCGGTTCGGTGGTCGCAAGAATAAACACCGCGTGCGCAGGCGGTTCTTCCAAAGTCTTTAAAACGGCGTTGAAAGCCGACGAAGTCAGCATATGCACCTCGTCTATGATATAGACTTTGTACCTGCCCGATACGGGGGGATACTGTACCTTTTCCCTGAGATCTCGCATTTCGTCGACGCCGTTGTTAGAAGCAGCGTCGATTTCGGAAACGTCAAGACTTGCTCCGCTTTCAAGCGATTTACAGACTTCGCACTTACCGCAGGGAGAGCCGTCGACGGGATTTTCACAGTTTATCGCCCTTGCGAAAATTTTCGCAAGAGTCGTTTTGCCCGTGCCCCTCGGTCCGCAAAAAAGGTAAGCGTGACCTATTTTGCCCGTAGATATCTGGTTTTTGAGGGTGCGTACGATATGCTCCTGCCGTACCACCGCATCGAACGTCATCGGTCTGAACGTCCTGTAAAATGCAAGATATGCCATTTTTACTCCGATAAATTAGTCTGCAATTTATTTTTAGCGCGGTTTATCGCGTTGTCGATACTCTTTACGTTTTTGCCGAGCGCAACTGAAATTTCCGACATCGACATACCTTCAACATACAACGAAACCGCCTTATATTCGAAAGGCGACAAAACTTTATTCATCTTTTCAAGATATTCCGTCTTTGTCTCTTCGCCTATCATTCTGTCTTCGGGACTTTCGTAATAAGCAAATTCGTTGATTTCGAAAATAGGTAAAAAATTGTTTAATGCCGAATACTTTGCGCCGTTGTTCTTTTTTATAACGTCTATAATCCGGTTGTGGATACACGCGCCTGCAAACGCAGAAAAACCGTTTTTGCCTGCTTTGAATTTTAAAACCGCCGAATACAGTCCGAACATACCTTCCTGAACCAAGTCCTCGGTTTCGCCGCCGCAGAGAAAAAATTTACGCGCGACGGATAAAATGATTGGTTTGTATTTTCTGTAAAGTTCTTCAAACGCCGAATTGTCGCCGTTCTGCACGGCAAGCACGAGTTCTTCGTCAGTCATTTCTCTTCCTCACTACTTCATACGCCGAAATGCCGAGCGCGACAGACGCATTCAGAGAGTTTACTTTGCCTTTCAAAGGTATAGATACAATAAAGTCGCATTTCTCCCTTGTAAGGCGTTTGACTCCGCAATCCTCGCCCCCGACCACGAGAGCTACGTCGCCCGAAAAATCGGATTTATAAATATCCGTGCCGTCGGCTTCCAAGGCGTACACCCAGTAGTTTTCCTGTTTGAGCCTGTCGACCGCGCGGTTTATGGAATTGACCTTTGCAACCCTGATATGATTGACCGCACCCGCCGAAATTCTTATCACTGCGTCCGTTACGCTTGCGGAATTGTTTGAAGGAATAACTACGCCGTCCGCGCCCGCACATTCGGCAACGCGGATTATCGAGCCGAGATTATGCACGTCCTCGATACCGTCGCAAAGCACCACGAAACCGCGGTTCTCCTCCCTTGCGGAAATTATTTCGTCGAGCGAGGAATAGACGAAATCAGAGCTGAATGCAATTACGCCCTGATGCCTGCCCTCTTCGCTTGTTTTGTCAAGAGTGCGCCTGTCGACGAACTGAACTTTTATATTTCTTTTCCTTGCCTCGGCAAAGATACTTTTCAAAGAACCCTGCGGTTCTTTTTCAAGCATTATCTTTTCTATATTTTTACCCGTTTTCAACAGTTCGAAAACAGCGTTACGCCCTTCGGTCTTCAATTTCTTCTCCTGAATTATTTGGATTGCCCGGACAGCAAAGCCGATATTCTGTCGTACTGTCCCGTAAGATATAAATAGCCGAGTACCGCCTCGAAGCCCGTTGAGCGGTTGTATTCGGCAACGCTTGCATTTTTACTTTTAGTGTTCTTTTTGGCGTTTCTGCCCCTCTTGAAAATATCGTTTTCCTCTTCTGTAAAAAGCGGTTGAACTTTTTCGAGCAACTCGCTCTGACCGTGTGCAGACACTTCCGACGAGGTGAGCTTCTGAAGCGTCCCCGTACCGAAATCGGTTGAAAGCACGAGCTTTTCACGAACGTACAGCGAATATACCGCATCGCCGACGAACGCAAGAGTTACGGGACTTATATTTTTTGCTTTCTGAACAGAAACCGTTGAAAAAAGACTGAACACTCTATATTATTCCTCAAAAAATACGGCGTTTTTCAATAAATAATTATAACATATAACGAATAAAAAAATCAAATATATAGTACTATATAGCGTGAAATTGTTTATTATAAAAAAGAGTTTACTTATCATTGTGTGCGCTGTTATCGTAGGCGGAGCGGTCTTCGGAATATGCGCAGGTGCGATTTCCACCTCGGCAACTCACGACGGCGTACGCACTGTCGTAATCGACGCGGGGCACGGCGGTATAGACGCAGGGGTTTTGGGCATCAACACCAAGACGAAAGAAAGCGAAATAAACCTGTATATCGCAAAGTATCTGAGGGGATATTTTGCGGACGCAGGTTTTAACGCCGTGCTAACACGTTCGACGCAAGGCGGACTTTACGGCACGAGCACGAAGGGCTTTAAAATGCGCGATATGAAAAAACGCAAACAGATTATCGAGGAAAATAAAGCCGATATGGTTATTTCCATTCATCAGAATTTTTGTCCTATTCCGTCCCGCCGAGGCGGAACTGTCTTTTTCGACAAGTACAGCCAAAGCGGTAAGACGCTTGCCGAAAGCATACAGCAAAACCTCAATGAAATGAAAGAGTGCGTCAAACAGAATTCTCCGCTTGCAGGCGACTTCTATATGCTTAAATGCACGCAAAATCCCTCCGTTCTTGTGGAATGCGGTTTTTTATCCAACGGCGAGGACGAAGCACTGCTTATTTCCGCCGAATACCAAAAAGCGTTGGCGTACGCAATTTTCAAAGGCGCCGTCGCATTTTATTCATAAAATGACGGCTGTGCGGAAACGCACAGCCGTCAATTACTCAGAATAATTTTGTGTTTTACATTTTTTCCAAAAGTTTCAAATCGATGCCCTTATCGCCGATTTTTATGATTTCGACTTTTACGGTATCGCCTATTTTGACAACATCTTCAACCTTTTCGACACGCTTGTCCGAAAGTTTTGAAATGTGGATCATACCGTCTTTGCCGGGAGCAAACTCCACGAATGCGCCGAAATTCATAATTCTTACGACTGTGCCGACGAACATATCGCCGACCTCGGGATCGTGCGCGATGCTCATAATTATCGCCTTAGCCTTTTCCGCGTTCTCGATAGGACCTACGGTCGAAACGTAACCTCTTCCGCTGTCGTCGCTGTTGAACTCGATTTCGGTGCCGGTTTCTTCCATTATTTTCTTAATTACGCAACCCTGCTTGCCGATAACGTCGCCTATTTTTTCGGGGTCGATTTCGAAGAATATGATCTTGGGAGCATACTTCGAAAGCTCTGACGATACGTCGGGAACTACTTCGAGCATCTTTGACAGAATGAACTGTCTGCCTTCGTTGGCCTGATTTATCGCGGTGTGCATTATCTCTTCGGATATGCCCTTTATCTTTATATCCATCTGAATCGCGGTAATGCCGTTTACGGTACCAGCGACCTTGAAGTCCATATCGCCGAGAAAATCTTCAAGACCCTGAATGTCTGTCAAAACCTTGAATTCGCCCGTTTCCTGATTTTTGATAAGTCCCATTGCAACGCCTGCTACGGGAGCTTTGATAGGAACGCCTGCATCCATTAAAGCCATTGTGGAACCGCAGACGGAAGCCATCGACGACGAACCGTTTGACGACATAATGTCGTTGACTACCCTTATAGCATAGGGGAACGTATTTTCGTCGGGGAGGACGGGTATAAGCGCGCGCTCTGCAAGTGCGCCGTGTCCGATTTCACGCCTGCCGGGGGAACGAAGCGCCTTAGCTTCGCCTGTGCAGTAGCCGGGGAAGTTGTAGTGGTGCATATATCTCTTTGCGGTTTCTTCGTCAAGACCTTCGAGCTTCTGCGCGTCGGTAAGCATACCGAGCGTACAGGAAGTCATAGTCTGAGTCTGTCCTCTCGTGAACACAGCCGAGCCGTGAACGCGGGGAAGAACGCCTCTTTCGCACCAGATAGGACGGACGTCTTTAAGACCTCTTCCGTCGGGACGGATACCCTTGTCGAATATCTTTGCACGGACTTTTTCTTTCGTGAGATAATAGACGCTGTCTTTTATCTCTCTCGTATTTTCGGGATAGATATCTGAAAAATGAGCGAGTATATCGGCTTCCGCCTCTGCCTGCCTTACTTCCCTCTCCTGTCTGTCGAAAGTTTCGATAGCATAGTCGATTTTCTTATCGGCATATGCGCGGACGGCTTTGTCAAGCTCTTCGGGAATATGATAGAGCTCGATTTCCTTCTTAGTCTTGCCGACTGCAGGTACGATAGTTTCTTCGATATATGCGCAAATCTTTTTGATTTCTTCAAAACCGAAAGTGATAGCGCCGACCATTTCGTCGTTGGTGACTTCGTTAGCGCCGGCTTCGATCATTAAAATCGCATCTTTGGTTCCTGCAAGATTCAAATGAATTCTGCTCTTTTCGCGCTGAGCGAGGTCGGGGTTGATGACGTACTTACCGTCGACCATTCCGACCACCACAGAGCCGGTAGGACCTGCCCAGGGGATATCGGAAATTGCAAGGGCTATCGACGAGCCTATCATTGCGAGAGGTTCGGGCGAAATATCGGGTTCGACCGAAATTGCCTGAGCAATAACCACTACGTCGTTGAAAAGTCCCTTCGGGAACAGAGGACGCAGAGGTCTGTCGATAAGTCTTGAAGTGAGTATAGCCTTATCGCTTGCTCTACCCTCGCGCCTTTTGAAGCCGCCGGGGATCTTGCCGACAGAGTACATTTTCTCTTCGTAATCTACCTGCAACGGGAAGAAATCCATTCCGTCGCGGGGAGCCGCCGACATACATACTGACACCATAACGGCCGTTTCACCGCAACGGACAAGGCAGGCGCCGTTTGCCTGCTCGGCATATTTGCCTGTTTCGACGACGACTTCTCTGCCGCCGACTTTGAAGCTGAATTGTTTGAAATTTTTCATTGTTTACTCCTAATCTATTCTATTCTTGTGCTTATAACGCCGTCGTTATAAACGAAAAACGGGGGTCGTTAAAAAAACTACCCCGTTTTAAAAATTACTTTCTCAAATTCAAAGCAGCAATGATAGAACGATATCTCTCGATATCCTTGCTCTTCAAATAGTCTAAAAGTCCGCGGCGGCGGCCTACCATTTTAAGAAGTCCCCTGCGCGAATGGTTGTCGTGAATATGCTCTTTAAGATGCTCGTTCAAGTGGTTGATTCTTTCCGTTAAAAGAGCGATCTGAACTTCGGGCGAACCTGTGTCGCCTTCCTTTAAAGCATATTTTGCAATGATTTCAGACTTTTCCATTTAATTTATCCTCCTATGGAACTATTTGCGGCAAACGAAGCAAGCCGTTGAGTATTCGAACTCCTTCGTATCCGTAACGATATTATAATAGCATAAAGGAAAAAAAATAGCAAACAAAATAACGCTGTTTTGAAATTAAATTTTTAGTCGAACGAACACCCGGAAACAAAACGCGCACCCACCTTTACGCCCGTTTTAAAATAGCTTTTGTTGTCCGGATAATACTCTTGCTCCGTTAAATTTTCGTATTTGCAAAATATTTTAAGCTGTTCTTCGTTAAGCGCTTCGTTTGAAACCTTAACTCCGAAAACCGTTTATATTCCCGCGTTTCTCTAAACGAATTATGCGTTCGGCAAGCCTGTTTTATATTTCAAGGAAAAGATTGTTTCTGTCTTTGATTATTTTATCGACTTTGGATATATAAGTCGGTAAATCTTTGGGGGACGCGCAACGTTCTATGCGGTCGTCGCCGAAAAGTTTTTTGGAAATGGCGTTTGCGCCGACTGCGATATTATCGGCGATTTCTTCCATAACGTCGATATTGTATATGCACTCCTTTCCCTCTTTGCACCAGCCGACGTTTTCAAGTCCGCCTGCCTGATATTTCTGTCTGTACATATAATAGGGCAAATATCCGCTTTCCGATAAAAGTTTATCGGACAAGTCTATCATATCGGAAATTCCCGCGACGTTAAGACGTCTTACCCTCTCTTTGAGTTTGGCGCCCGATTTTAACGACAGAGTATGTACTGTTATGTTTTCGGGATCTAAGGATATAGCCGTCTTTAAAGATTTTCCGAAGTCGGCGCAGGTTTCGTCAGAAAGCCCTGCAATTAAGTCCAGATTGATATCGAAACCGAATTTTTTTGACATTTCATAAGCGTTCAAGGTCATTTGAGAGGTATGCTTTCTGCCTATCTTTTCAAGCGTTGAATCGTTGAAAGACTGTGGATTGACGCAGATTCTCGTAACACCGAACTGCTTTGAAAGGCGAAGTTTTTCTTCCGTAAACACGTCGGGTCTGCCTGCCTCTACGGTGTATTCAGGAGCATTAAGTCCCGACAGCGATTCGTAAATTCTTTGCAGATGCTTTTCGCCGAGAACGAAAGGAGTTCCTCCGCCTATATAAATACTTTTAAGATTTGTCAACAGGGGCTTTATTGACTCTGTTTCTCTGACTAAGCTTTCGACGTAGCTTTCAACGTAGCTCTGCGTAGAGGTTATCGGCGCGGTTATAAACGAACAGTAATCGCACTTTGTCGGGCAGAACGGAATACTTACAAACAGATCCTGACCGCCCCTATGCGAATACGCGTTTTGCTGTACTTTCAGAATTCTGTCAACAAGCAAAATTTTCCTGTCGCTGACGTCCATTTTTCCGAACAGGTCGGAAAAATTTCTGCCTGCGTTTTTTTCTGCATAAGCGAGCTTTGTCGGTCTTATACCCGTAAGCGCGCCGTAGATAAGCGAGCCGTGGCGTTTTGCAAGAGTTTTATAAAGCGCAAGTTTTGCATAGCGTTTTGCAAGACGTTTAAAGACGAGTTCGTCTTCAACCTCTTCCTTGTCCTCGAAGTCGTAAAATTCGCCTTCGTACTCTATCGAATTGAAGTATTTCCCCTCCGAAAAGGAAAAATAATGCGTTATCTCTTCATCCTCGCAGTCGAAAGCGCGGATAATATCCATAAGTTCGGGGCGAAGGTATTCGCTGTTTGTAATCAACATTTTAAACCTGCATATACGGATTGTATTTTCTTTCCCGTTCAAGCGTTGTTTCTGCGCCGTGACCGCAGTAGAGAGTAAAGTCGCCGTCGAGCGCGGAAAGTTTTTTAAGGCTGTCTTTAAGACGAGTAAAGTTGCCCGTAGGCAAATCGCACCTGCCAACGCTTCCGCGAAACAGCGTATCGCCCGTAAAAAGACTGTTTTCTATCAGAAAACAAAGACTGCCCGCCGTGTGACCCGGCGTTTCGATTACCTTTATATTCAGGTCTGCGACGGAAAAATTCCCTTCCTTCAAAACGCCTTCAGCTGTGAATTCGGGGATATACACTCCGCCGAAGACAGAGCGGTTTTCCTTAGAAAAGATAAAATCTTTTTCCTTTGCACTGCAATAAATCGAGACGCCCGAAGCAGAAAATTCGGCTGTACCGCCAACGTGGTCGAAGTGCCCGTGCGTCAAAAGCACGGCTTTTGGAGTTAAATTCAAAGCCGAAAGCCTTTCTATAAGTCCCTCGCCGGCGCAGTCGATGAGTATGCAGTTTTTGCCGTCTGCGGTAACTGCGAACGTGTTGGCTTCGCCGCTGTAAGGTTCGAGTTTTATAACTTTCATAATGCTTTTAAAAAACCTGTCAATTAGTCGTTCTGAACACGTCGATAACGCGTTTGTCTTTTTTAATACGTTTGACCAGAAGATCTATATCCGAGCGTTTGTTGAACTTAATCCGTATATCGAATTCTGCGTTTTTATCCCTGTTTATTCTGCCGTTTATGCCCGTCATACTGAGTTTGAGCGAAGCGATTTCCTGTGAAATGAACGCAACGAGTCCGCTGTCGTCTTCGGCGATAATCTTCAAGCCGACAATAAATTCAGACTGTTCGCCAGTCCATTGCGCAGGCTGTAACCTCTCGCTGTCCTCGCACGAAACGTTGGGACAGTCGCTTCTGTGAATTATAACGCCTCTTCCTCTCGACACGAAACCGACGATATCGTCGCCGGGGACGGGATTGCAACAGTGCGCAAAACGTATCAACAGTCCCGAAAGCCCCTTTACGGTGACGCTGCCGGCGGGCGAACGTACGCCCCTGCCGCCGGACGTGTCAACAATGGGTTTAGGTATTTCTTTTTTATAGTAGTCGATGAGCTTGAAAAGCACGGAATTTACGCTGACCGCACCGTAGCCTATCGAAGCCATCATTTCATTTACGGAGGAAAATACGAGCTTATTTGAAAGACGGTTGAACGATTCTTCCGTAAGGATATCGGCAAGGCTGTAACCGCGTTTTTTAGCCTCGGCTTCGAGCATAGCTCTGCCCGTTCTGGCGTTCTCTTCCTTCATTTCACGCTTGAAAAAAGCTCTTATTTTCGCCTTTGCCGAGCCGGATTTCACGAATTTGAGCCAGTCCCACGAAGGACCTTTTGTGTTGGGGGACGTGAGAATTTCAACGACGTCGCCCGTATGCAGGGCGGAATTTAACGGAACTATTCTCGAATTTACTTTTGCACCGACGCATTTGTTGCCGACTTCGGAGTGAATGGCGTATGCAAAATCGACGGGCGTAGCTTCCAAGGGCAGAGAAATGACCTTGCCGTGAGGGGTGAAAACGAGAAGTTCGTTTGAATACAAATCGGTTTTAAGCGAGTCTACGAATTCCTTTGAATCGTTCAGACTGCCCTGCCAGTCCATTACGTCGCGAATCCACGAAAGCCTCGCATCAAAGCCCGTTTCGCTAGTCTTCTGTTCCTTATACCGCCAGTGCGCGGCAATACCGAACTCAGCCATACGGTGCATTTCCTGCGTGCGGATCTGAATTTCGCAGTACTGACCGAAATTAGTGACAACCGTAGTGTGAAGCGACTGATACAAATTGCGCTTCGGCGTAGCGATATAGTCCTTTATACGTCCGGGGACGGGCTTCCACTGTTTGTGTATCTTGCCTAAAATTTCATAACATTCGTCGATTGTATCGACGATAACTCTGACAGCAGATAAGTCGTAGATCTGATCGAGCGTCTTATCCTGCTTTTTCATTTTTTTATAGATAGAATAAAAGTGTTTCGGTCTGCCGAAAACTTCGCCGACAACTCCGCTTTCTTTCAGAAGCTGTTTGAGCTGAACAACGACAGATTCGACGAAATTTTTTCTTTCCTCGATTTTCTGGTGAATGTTTGTTACGAGATATTCATAGCTTTCGGGATCGAGGTATTTGAGGCACAGATCTTCGAGTTCGCATTTTATCTGCGAAATGCCGAGACGCCCTGCAAGCGGCGTAAAAATTTCAAGCGTTTCTTTCGCGATACGCTGCTGTCTTTCCTCAGACAAAAAATTGAGCGAGCGCATATTGTGAAGCCTGTCGGCAAGTTTGATTATAATCACCCTGACGTCGTTTGCCATAGCCACGAAAATTTTTCTGAAATTTTCGGCGTCCTCCTCCTCGTGAGAGGCAAACTGAATTTTGTCGAGTTTGGTCACGCCGTCTACAAGCGTAAGTATCTCCGTGCCGAAGAATTTGCGCACGTCCTCGCAGGTTGCGGAAGTGTCCTCTATAACGTCGTGCAGAAAAGCCGCCGCAACGGACGGCGTATCCATACCCAGATTTATAAGTATCTCCGCAACGGCGCAGGGATGCGTAAAATAAGGCTCGCCCGAGGCGCGTTTCTGCCCCTCGTGCATCTCCTCCGCATAGCGGTAAGCCGAAAACAGCAGTTCCCTGTCGCTTTCGGGATAGTTTTCTGAAATTTTGTCAAGTACGGTCTTCATTTTTTTTACTCTGTACTGTATTAAATAACTGTGATTTCGAAAGTTCGCTCTTTACGCCCCTGTATAGCGTGAATTTTCCGTCTTTGAAGTCCAAAAGCGAAAGCTGACGGAACACCTCCACGGCAAATACAGTCTGCAAAGGACTTTCGGAAAGGTCGTATCCGAGCGCGATTTCCGCGCCGTCCGCGCCGTCTATTCCGCCGACGTTCGCAACCAAGGCAGAAAAAACTTTTAAAAGTTTTTCTCGCTCGCACGAGAGTGCTTTTATATAATTATATCCGCAAATGTCGCTGCATATAATAACGGTTTTTTGCGAAAGTGACGGAAACTTTATCTTTGACGGAATACTGTCAAGGAAAATAACGGTCTTGAACTGGCTCAAATCGGTATCGGCACGGGGTGAGACAAGCACCGTGTCCGATACGCTTCCCGAAGTGAGCGTAAAAAGTTCCACGGGAACGTTTTCAAGATTTTTGTACTCTGAAAGCGAAGAATAGTCCGAAGCAATATACAGATTTCCGTGCGCGTCGGAATTTTTGATAATATTGTCTATCTCCTCACGCGTTCTGTATTCGGTATTGCAATCCACGTCTGTTCCCGAAAGAGTCAAAATATTGTTTACGGCTATCTCTGTCGCGCAGTATGCGCCTGCGTCTCTGTCCAAAATTATGTCCCTTAAATAGCCTTTAACGTATTCCTTGCCTCTGAAAGAAGAAATATTGTACTCGAAAGTGCAGCATTTGGGCGCGGAGCTGTTCAAAAGATAGTTGAATTTTGCGCCGCCGAAGTACATAAGTTCGAGGCGTTTGTCTTTCACGCTTAAATGCGGAGAAAGATATTTCAAAGGTCTGCTGTCGGCTTTTTGCAAGTCGACGGTGAACATAGGACGGCGGTTGCCGACTCCGCAGGGCTCTAAAAGTTCTATCTCTTTTGCAAAGCGCTCGATATTGCTTTCGTTAAGCGCTCCGCTTATATATACGGTATGTTCGAAGTCGGAAGGGCGGTAATTTTCCGTAAGATACGCGTTCAGCTTTTCTTCGAGTCTGTCGAAATTTTCTATCTCTACGTTGACGCCTGCCGCCTGAGAGTGTCCTCCGAATTCGGAAATATACTCTTCGCAGGCTTTCAGCGCCTCGAAGATATTAACGTTTTCCACCGACCGTGCCGAGCCCTTCAAAACGCTGCCGTTTTTGACGAACAGAAGCGCAGGACGCGCGTATTCATCGGCAATTCTCGCGGCGACTATTCCGACAAAGCCGGTGTTCCAACTCTCGTCGTAAAGCATAATGACGTTGCCGTATGCGCCCTTTTCCTTGATTTTACGCTTTACGTCGGCGTACAGCTCGTCGCAGTATTTCTGACGTTCCAGATTGTAAGCGGACAGTTTTGCGCAAAGATCGAAAATTTCCTTTTCATCGGATGAAGTGAAAAGGCGCAAAGCCGATTTGGAATCACCCATTCTGCCTGCGGCATTTATACGCGGAGCAAGCGTAAACGCTATCGTCTGGGCGTTCACTGCGCCGTAACTTTCGTTTTTGACAAAAAATTTAGAATAACACGAACGGGGGTCGGAATTGATAAGCTTCAAACCCTCCGCCACTATATCCCTGTTTTCGCCCGTAAGCGGAACGCTGTCTGCAACAGTGGCAATCGCCGCGAAATCGAGGTATTTCAATCCTTTTTCGCCGTTCAAAGCGACGGCGACTTTCAGAGCAACGCCTGCACCGCAGAGGTTATCGAAGGGATAGCCGTCGTCAAATTTAGGATTTACGCAGATACAGTCGGGGATTTTATCGGGCAGTTCGTGGTGGTCGGTTACTATGACCTCCGCGCCCTGTTCCTTTATGTATTCCACTTCTTCCGCACAGGAAATTCCGCAGTCCACTGTTATGAAAAGCTGGGGGAAATGTTCTTCGAACAGCACGTCGATAGCCGTCTTATTGAGTCCGTAGCCGTCCTTGCGTTCGGGAACGTAGACGACTGCGTCAATGCCGAAATCGGCGAGGGCGCGTGTCATAATCGTAGAGGCGCAAATGCCGTCGGCATCGTAATCGCCGTAAACGGCAACGGTCCAGCCTTCGTCACGCGCCGTCGTGATAAGTTCCACCGCTTCGGACATTCCGCTCATCTTGAAAGGCGAAACGAAGTGCGACTTAGAAGGGTGAATAAACGCTTCTATCTTTTCTTCGCTGTCTATACCCCTGCCGTAAAGAATTTTTACGGTATCTTCCAAAAGTCCGCACTTATTTGCAAGAAGTCTGATGTTATTGAGTTGTTCTGCCGAAAATTCAAATTCGGGAATGAGTTTCTTCATAAATTATTATTGTAAATCAATTAAAAGGACGGGCAAAACCCGTCCTTTTATAGTCACGTCTTACTTATTATTTTTTTTAGAACGGTTTTTGACTGCATCTCCTATGCGTTTTATGCGCGTATATACGGGGGGCATAAAAAACATAGAGCCGTAAATTGCCGAAGCAACAGCCAGTACGGAAAGGACCACGGGCGAAATTACGCCGACAACCGACATTGCACTGACAGAGAGCATTACAAACAGTATCACAGCCAAAACGGCAACGCCTATCGCGGGATAAAGCGAATTAACAAGGCTTTCTCTTACGCAGATATCCGTCTGCTCGTCGCCGTCAAGTTTAGCAAAGTTTTCTTTCTTCAGGTTACGGCGGTATCTGTCAAACATATAGCCCGTTGCTATCATAGTGAAAAGCACGGTGAGAGCGGCGAACGCAACCGCGGACAAACCTACGGGAATTCTCGTCATTGCAAGAAGCGCAACGTAAAGCGCAAGATTGTGGAAATTTGCAAGGAGCGCGCCGAGCGCCATAGTAAGTTTATATCTTACTATATAGTATATAAGCTGCAACACTACCGCGGATGCTATTGCAATCGACGTATACGTCAATACTCTTCCGCCGTTGAGCGTGGTCTGAACTTTGTGAAAAGCAGCGTAGCTCTGAGAGCTTTCCTTATCGCCGTTTAAAAGAGTCTGAATAGCGTTTGCGGCGTCTGCAAGGGTTTTTTCGTCGCTGCCTGCGGAAAATCTGAATATGATTTTTCCGCCGTCGGACGTATCGCCCGAAGCACAGTTATAATAGGAAACGCCTGCTTTATCGAAAACTCCGTCGCAGATTTCGACTACCTTTTCCTCTTCGCTGAAATCGACGTAAGCATAGTTGATTTCAACCGTGTTATAGCTTTTGAATTCCGCGCCGTAATTGAAGAAACCGCCTGCAACGAACTGGCAGATTATTCCGACAAGAAAGCCGATAAAAACCACAGCTACAGAAATTATTATGAACAAGTGCATTTTGGAAGAGAGTTTCAATTTAGTCATCTTCGAGTTCCTCCCTCTTGAAGCCGCAGAAAGCAAACTTGTCTTTTACCGTAGAGGACAGTATGAACCACATAAGCCTCGTGAACCAGTATAAAACGTATGAAGCTATTGCGCCGATAAAGAATATCAGACCGCTTGCGGCGAGTTCGCCGACGCAGACCAAAGCGACTATCAAAGAAACGGCAACAAGCACTACATGCAGTTCCAGAATACCTTTTAACAGTGATTTATAGCCGGACTTAATAGCCGACTGCATAGTTTTGCCTTTTAGTGTTTCGCCCCTTACTTTTTCGAAGAGGGCAAAGTTTGCTCCGCACATAAGCGCAAGCGACGCGACCGCAAAGAACGCTCCTGCCACCGTAAACGGTATTTCTATCAGGAGAAGCGCGACGATTATCGTCAGCGAGTGCATTAAGATTACGATAGCGTTTACAAGGCCCAAAAGTCTGTATCTTATGCAGGAATACACGATTGCCGCGACGACGATAGCTAATATCGCACAGAAAAGACAGACTGCCGAATAGTCGCCGAGCGAAGCGTTCGTATAGGTAATTTCAAGATTGTTGGCGTCGTCCGTGCCGTAATAGAGCGCAAGAGAATCGCCTTTAACGCACGAATCGATTATTATCGCGTAGTTATCTGCGGCAACCTGGTTGTTGGTGCTGATATAGAACGTATCGCCCGAAACCGCCTCGGATAAAGGTACTTCCAGAAGCTGTTTATCGCCGATAAAAATTCTTAAATTCTTATCGTTGGTAGCGGAAGAGATTTTCGCTGAAACGTCCTCGAAAAGCTTCTGCCCCTCTTCGGTCAGATTGATTTCGACTACGTGGTTGCCCGCACGCGAAATACTGTCCGCACTCTTAATATAATCGGAAATGTCCTTAGACGCAGGCGTGAGCATATAATTTGAAAGCTTGCTGTCATAGAGACCGTAACCCGAAACCTCGTTGTTCCTCAAGGTGAGAGCTCCGCCTCCGTACGTCAACGCGGTGAGAGTGTTGCTAATAGCCGAAGTTTTATCACTCTTGGTGTTGGGAACGTAGTCGCTGTCCAAAAACTGCGAACGGTATTCAGAATACGAAAAGTTAGTGGGAAGCGAAACGAGTATAGTATAATCGTCCTTTACCGAAACCGAGAAAGACGTATAGTCTTTTTCACCGAAACGTTTTGAAAGAATTTCGGCGTCGTGTTTAACGTCGTTTTTGAGCTTGTCCGCATTCACGCCGTTTTCGCCCAAGACTTCTTTTTCGACGCAGACGCTGCCTAAAATTTCGTATTTATCGACGTATTCATTATACTTGTCCGACTCTTTGTCGTCGGGAATGCCCGAAACGTAATCTTCATAGGAAATAACGCCCTCGGGATAGAGTACGGCGGAGGCATCGCCTGACAGGTCGCTGCCTAAACTGATTCTGTTAATAAACGAATCGTACCGACTTACTTTGTTTGAACCGGCTATCGGATATGATACCGTGGCAAAAAATGCAAGAACCACGATGCCTGCCAACAGGATCGCCGTCAATATAGCCGACTTTATTTTGCCCATTGAATATACTCCTGAATATAATTAGCTTTTATAACTACTCTATTATATAAGAATTTTTTTTATCCGTCAATTAATTATCCTTTTATAAGTCGGGTTTTTTTAATTTTTGTCGTATTTTTTGCGTGCCAAGGCGTGCATACCGCACTCGATGCGTTTTTTCATCATTGCGCAGGTAATTTTATACGGCGTGTTCATATCGCCCGTGAAGTTGTAATTGTTTGCGCTGCAGCCTCCGCTGCAAATGAATTTTGCAAAACAATTATCGCACTCTTTCCTTGTAAAAAGGCTGTTTTCGGCAAATTGATTTCTGATACCGCTATTTTTTATGCCGTCTTTGACGTTGCCCAAAAGAAAATCTTTGTTGCCTGCAAACTGATGGCAGGGATAAATATCGCCGTTAGGCACAACCGAAAAATATTCGTTGCCCGCTCCGCAGGCGGAAACTCTTTTCTGAAGGCAGGTTCCGCCCTCCAAATCGATATTGAAATGGAAGAAATTGAAGCCCTCGCCCCTGAAATGCTTTTCAAGATACTTTTCACACAGATTTTCGTATTCACCGCAAATCGCATCGATATGCTCTTCCTTGATAGCAAGGTCGTCGATGTCCGTCACGACGGGCTCCATTGATATACTGTCGAAGCCGCTTTCGGCAAGGAAAAGGACGTCCTTTGAAAAATCTAAATTTTTGGACGTAAACGTTCCCCTGACGTAATAGCTTTTATCTCCGCGCGAGCGCACGAACTTTTTTACGTTGTCTATTACGAAGTCGAAACTGCCCTTGCCGTTTTTCGTCTTGCGGATAGCGTCGTGGACTTCCCGTCTGCCGTCAAGACTTAAAACGACGTTTTCCATTTCGCGGTTAAAAAAGTCGATTGCATCGCCGTCGAGCAAAAGCGCGTTCGTCGTGGTGGTGAAAAGAAATTTTTTCCCTGCCTTATCACCCTGTTCACGGGCGTATGCGACGACTTTTTTTATCGTATCGAGACACATCAAAGGTTCCCCGCCGAAGAAATCGACTTCGAGCACTTTCCTCTCTCCGCTGTTTTTCAAGAGAAAATCTATGGCAGAAATTGCAGTTTCCAGACTCATAAATTCGCGCTCGGAGTGATATGCGCCCTCGTCGGCAAAGCAATAACGGCAACGAAGATTGCAGTCGTGGCAGATATGCAGGCAAAGCGCCTTGACCTTGTCCGATTTGACAGGCGCAGTTTTCACCTCTTCGGCAAACAGCAGACCGCTGTCTTTAAGAGCTTTAACGTCCGACTCTATCTCGGATATCTTTTCCGCCGACAGCGAAGGCATAACGCCGCCCTCGCACCTGGCTTTTAAATACAGAGCCGTGTCCTTATCGCATTCATGCAGACTTCCGCTACCCGAATCGTATATGTAATAATAATCTTTGAAATTAAAAACGTGTACCATATTATTAAACGCACAAAAAAAGCCTTGTCATATCTTCGCTTAAATTTTACGCTACGCTGAAAATGACAAGGCAAATATATTGAATTGAATTTTATCTTCTTTCTGTCTTTTCGGGATTCTGTTCTCTTGTAATTCTTTCGCAGCTCTGGTTGCCGACGGTACAGCTCGTTTTGCAAGCCGACTGGCAGGTACTTCTGCATTCTCCGCAGCCCGTGATTTTCTTAGCTTTGGGAGCCGATATAGTTTTGATCATTGTTTGTTCCTCCGGAATTTGTAAGTTACTATTCAATTATAATTGACGGCAAGAAAAAATGCAAGCGATTTTAATATTATTCACAAATTTATCGACGTTCGACAATTTCGATAAAATACTGAACGGCAAAGATGCGAGCAGTTCAATGCGTACGAGGAAAACCCGAAAGAGTTTACAATGACGTAAATGATTGAGGGTTGACGCAGCACAACGCAGAAATGCGACGCATATCTACCGTTTAAGCTCTGCGTCTGATATTGACGGCGATTATACCCGTAATCGCTCCGCTTACCACGCCTAAAACGATTTCCAGAATAAATTTCCAGCTGAAACTTAAAGACTGAGAAATCAGTCCGTACAAAAGATAAGTTACTATTACTGCTGCAAAACCGTAAATTATCCCCTTTAACCAACCTTTTTCACCCCTTATGAAAATGAGTCCGCCGACAACTATCGAAACTATTTTAAAAACCTGATTTACCGGTTTGACCGCGTTCATAGGCAATGAAAAAAGCTGAATGATAAGCGTAAAAATAAGCACGAACACCAGCGACGCTATTACAGCCGCAGAAGCCGCCTTGACTATCTGAAAAACGTTCTTTCTCATATAAAAACCTCCGCTTTAATCTATGCGGAGGTTTTTAAAAATATTAATTCTTTTTAGTTGTTTTTTTCTTTGCAGGCTTTTTTTCGGGGACTTCCTCTTCGGGAACTTCCTCTTTCTTTTCCTCGGTTTTAACTTCTTCGACGGGCGCTACGTCGGCAAAAGGCTCTTCGGGAGCTTCCGTCTTAACTTCCCCGCCGTCTTCCGTCTTTACTTCTTCCTCTGAGGAAGCAGGAGCATTTTTCTCAACGACGGCGTCGGTCTGATAAATAGCCTGTCTGTCAAATTTGATGAAAGACTTGCCGGACTGCTCTGTACCCGTTTCCAGAACGAAGGTATTATCTTCGGTGTCGACTTCAACGACTATTCCGCAGATACCGCCTATAGTTTTGACTTTGTTGCCGGGTTTTACGGCGTCGATGAGGCTTTTTGCGTCCTCTTCCTGTTTTTTACGGCGTCTGCTTGAAAACACGAACATTACGATTATGGCTACAACGAGTACGCCTAAAATTATATAGGTGGAAACTTGCGAACCGCTTATCAAAAGGTTACTGAACATTAATTTATTCTCCAAAATTTATTTACTTTTTTAATATATCTTATTTGGCTTTTTTTGGCAAGCGATTTAATGCGCTTTAAAACAATTCATTAAACTTTCACAAATTTTTAATTAAAACTGCCGTATTCGGCATAAAACTCTTTTGCGAAGTCTTTTAAACTGTCCGCAAAAATCGCCTCGCGCATATTCTTCATAAGTTTATGTAAAAACGTAATGTTGTGCTGACTTAAAAGCATTGCGGACAGCATCTCGTTTACGTTTATTAAATGTCTTAAATATGCTTTCGTATAGTTTTTACAGCAATAGCAATTGCAGTTTTCGTCCAGAGGCGAGAAATCCTCGCGGTATTTGCCGTTTCTTGCAACGACTTTACCTTTCGAAGTGAACGCCGTCCCGTTCCTTGCAACGCGCGTTGCAAGCACACAGTCGAACATATCAACGCCCCTCAGCACGCCTTCGATGAGGCAATCGGGGCTGCCGACGCCCATCAGATAGCGCGGAACGGCTTCCGGATAATACGGGCGCATAAGCTCTAAAATTTCGTACATTCTCTGCTTGGGTTCGCCGACGGAAAGTCCGCCTATCGCAATACCGTCGGTAGCAAATTCTTTTGCTCTTTTCAAACTTTCAAGGCGCAAATCGTCGTAAAAATTTCCCTGAATTATGGGGAAGAGCGCCTGATCGTCACGCGTCTTTGCGTCAAGACAGCGTTTAAGCCAGCTGTCCGTGCGCTCCATTGCCTTTTCCGCCTGAGCGTGAGTATAGCCGTACTCGGAGCACTGATCGAACTGCATTATTATGTCCGCGCCGAGATTTTCTTCTATCGAAATTACTTTTTCGGGAGTGAACAGGTGCTTAGAGCCGTCGACGTGGGAATTGAAAACGACGCCCTCGTCTGTAATTTTGTTCAACTTGGTTAAAGAAAATACCTGAAAACCTCCACTGTCGGTAAGGATAGGTCCGTCCCAGTTCATAAATTTATGCAGTCCGCCGGCTTTCTTTACGAGTTCGTCGCCCGGTCGGATATATAAATGATAAGTATTGGATAAAATTATCGACGAGCCTGCTTCTTTCAATTCCTTCGGAAGCACGCCTTTGACGGTAGCCTGAGTGCCGACGGGCATATATACGGGCGTTAAAACATCGCCGTGCGGAGTATGAAAAACTCCAGCACGCGCGCCCGTGTACTTGTCGATATGTTGAACTTCAAACGAAAAATATTTTGACATACATCCGCCCCTTTTAATCCAGCGCTTCGTCGTTGTAGTAATCGTATTTGTCCCTGTCCGCCATTCCGATAAACTCAACGCAGTTGATCAATCTGTCGGGAAGCGGTTCGGGATTGCGCAAGTCGAACTGTCCGTACGGCGTATTCATAATTTCACCGTAATTATCCGCGACGAAAAACGCCACGCGGCAGGGACGCATATTCATAGGTTTATTGAACAGTTCGCAGATCCGTTCGCATCCCGTCGGGTCGAGAAACTGTATTGCATACAGCTTGCTGTCGGCGCACTCGGCGTTTTCATCGCCTTTACGTCTGTTGGGACTGAACCTGCTGAAATCTATTTTGCCGGACTTGTCGTTGATAACGGCTTCGATAAGATAGAAACCGTTGGCACAGTCAAAGCAGTTGAAAAGTTGTATATTTTTCACTTTTGTACTCCGCAGAAATTAATTTCTGTTTTATTATACATAATCATTGCGTTCCACATTTGTATAGAAATCGGATGAGGATTGAAGAAGCAAGCAAGACAAGGAGAACGCGGCTTTGTCCGCAGGGAGTGTACATAGACGTACACGACCAAGGCAAAACGCAAGTTCGACATAGTATTGCGCCGCTTATACAATCATCATCGCGTCGCCGAAGCTTACGTGGGTTATGATTAAAACAAATCCGAATGCGAGCCTGTCCTGATTAACTTTAATATAAGACTATCGTTATAAATTTTATAAATAAGCAACCAGTCGGGTTGTATATGACACTCGCGCACGCCTTTATACTCTCTGGAATTTACCAATGCGTGGTCGCGATACTTTTCAGGTAAAGGCTGCTCGTTTGCAAGAAGCGATATTACCTTTTGAAATTCGGCAATATCACAACCTCTTTTTACTGCAAGTTTAAAATCTTTTTTAAACTGCCCCTGATACTCTATTTTAAGCATTCAAAGCCTCCATAAGAGCTTCAACACTATCAAAAGGTCCGTATACATCTTCTCTGCTTTCAGAATCGGCAATAGCCTTCACCGTTACGGAATTAGGAACTTCACGCGTAACATCAAACGGGATACCTTGCTCCGATATTGCCTTTTTTAAATAAATATTTATTGCCGTCGACAAATCAAGACCCAAATCCGCAAATAATTCCTGCGCTTGTTTTTTAACATCTGCATCAATACTGATATTAGTAGATATTTTAGCCATTTTAGTTCCTCCTTTTATTCTTTTACAATCTTATTCTAACATATTATATGCAACTTGTCAATAAATTGTGTATATATTATGTTGAAATTTACACATTCATCATAGCGTCCCGCATTGTTACGGGAGACAGGATTGCTTGGCTTAGAAGCAAGCAGGTCGAGTAGCGCGAGCTTTTTTGAGGGGAGCATACACAGATGTATGTGACCCGATAAAAAGCGAAGCGCGACAAAGAGATGCGCCGCTTATAAGACAAGCATCGCGTCCCCTATGCTTACGGGACGCAGGATTTATGTCCTATACCATATATATAATAAGACCCGCCCACGTTTGGACGGGACTTTTATATTATAATTGATTTGTTACTGAATTGCAAGCGTTTTACCGCCCTGTGGCTTATAGGACTTTCTTTACTGCCGAGCTTGAATAAATAGGTGTCTGAAATTTGCAAGCCTTGTGATGTGAATTTGAGCCTTATTTACTCGCATACCAAGATGTAGGTATTTCCTATCTTGTTTACCCACTCGTTCTCCATAACGACTCGCTCCGTGATTTCGCTTCCGTCGGCTTCGTTTATCCATTTACCGTCAATCAGCTTTGCGCGGCCCTGATACATATCTTCGAGCAAGTCTGTCCAGTCTTCGCTTGTGGAATAGCTGTCTATTCCAAGCCCTTCAAGCAGGTCGTCGAGCTTTTTACGCTCGGCGAGCCATTTTGCTTGCTCTTCTACAAACTCCTCGATTGTTACACCCTCTTCGAGATAATCGAGGCTGTAATAATCAAAGTAGCGCATCTCACTGTCGTAGATTTTGATACGATGAGTTTCCTCTCTGTCGTTTTCCTCTTCTATGTAGAGGATGCCGAACGGCGTTTCTATCTTTCTCACTTGTTGCCTCCTTTACTTCTGAATGTTTCGAGGTTAACCGACTTAACCTCAAGGTCTATTTTGATTTCTGCCTCAATGCCGATTTCTTCAAGTTTTAGTCGTAGCATTTCGGTTACTGGTTTCGTCATACTCTCTACCACCGCCTTGATACCAACCAGCTCAAGCATTTCTTTTATCTGCTCAAATCCGCTCATTTTCGCACCACCCACGGCAAGCTATCTTGCCTGAACTTATCTCCCATAATTACGCGCAGGCTTTCTTTCATAAATACGTTGATTTTGAAATGGTCCGCAAGCATCACTATGTCGTCTATCCACTCTTTCTTCGGGATAACCTTACCCTTTCTGTTTCCTGTTTCCGCTCCTATAATTACTGTTCTCGTGGTAACAATAGCGTCGCTCATATCGAGATGTTCGAGGATAGGCTCTACGCTCAAAAAGTCGGTTATTTCCTTATTCTCCACAAGAGCATTTACCTGACTTTGGGTTGTAACCGATTTTCCGATGAACAGCCGCAACGGTTCGTTTGATGAGAGCTGGAATTTCATAAACCTGTTAACGAGTGCGTTTACGTTGGTTTTGGTTAATGCCAAATACCAGTGCTGCGGATTTTCGTTTATCGCGGAGAGGACTCTGTGCAACCACTCGTCCTGCCACGTTCCGATGTCGCTCATACTGTCGATGAAAATACTTCTCGGCGTTTTTTCGTAGAACTGTCGCAATCTATCCGCAAAAAACTGTGGATGCTTCCAGTCGTTTACAAACTTAAAGCGTTTGTTGAGCTTTTCCGCATAGCAATATGCGCAACCGTTCGCGCATCCTACTACCGGGTTAACTGTGCAATCACACCAGTCTATTTTGGTTTCTTTCATAACTTTGCCTCCTGCAATTTTTTTATGCGTTCTTCTGCACTTTCCCTGCTACTACACATTTCTACATTCCGCCTGTGTATAGTTGGCTTGATAACCTTGAACCTAAACGGGATTTCGTTTTTTATTTCAATGATATATGGTGTAGTGTCAACCAACTGACCGCTTTCGATTTTGTCCTCGATGTCTGCAAGTCGCTTATATACTTCCGCCGCCTCTTCTTTGGTTAAGTTATGAGCTTTGTAGTCAAACGCGCTTGTTAAATTATGCAATGTTAGCCTTTCCATAATGTATCTCCCTACGATAATTTTCTGCCGCAATTCGGACAGTATTTAGCGTGATACACCCATTCCTCTCCCGGTGCAGCTTCACGTTCCATTATGTCGCCCTCGCTTGATACTGGAACGTATGCGTCAAACTCTTCCGAGCAGTATTCGTTGAACGGTCCGCATATCGGGCAAGGCTCGTGCGACGCAAGCCTATCAGCGAGGCGTTCAATTTTCTTATGTTCTACGGTTTCGGTATTGATGCCAAATATATATCGTATCTGGTTGAGCATAATCTGAACGTCTGCAACTTCTTCTGCGATGTTATCAATAACCTTACTTCTTACAGCAAGGTCATCGCTGTTTCGCGTTCTACGCTCTTTGCAAAGCGCTTTTGTGAGTTCCGACATCTCTTCGATTGCCATAAGGACTTGCGCGTCGATGCCGTAGGTTTTGATTGCTTGTTTGATGATGTCTATATCGTCCATCACTTTCTACCTCCGTTTCTTATAATTTTTATCAGTGCCGCCATTCTGTTGATTTTGGCTGGCGACATATTTACAATTCCTACCTTGTTGCTTTCTTCAACGAGCTTGTTGTACTCTTCGATGCTTTCTTTGAGGACTTTTGCCTCGCGCTCTTCGCGGCGAGCGTCGGCTTCCATTTTTCTCATATTGCGGATTTGCCAACAACCATCTGCAATTCTATCGACCTGAATATAGTCGAGTTTGAGGAACATAGCATCAATAAGCTCTTCCTTCGTGTACTCTTTTAACTTTTTGCTCAAATACTCTTTGGTATCATCTACTCTCGCCATTTCTTACTCCTCGCGGGCTTTCTTCTCTTCGATAGCCTTTTTATACTCGCCAACGTGCCTTATCGTACTACTTACACATAATCTCCACTCGGTCCCGTTGAAACAGAACTGCAAGTATGTATGAATGTCGGTAGCATCGTCTGGCAACGCTTGTAAGAACTCGTCTCTTTTGTACGGATAAACCTCAAACTCGATATTCCCGCAGTCAAGATGCTTCAAGTTGTAAAATCTCTCATATCCTTTGAGGTACTCCGCGGCGAGAACCTTTACTTTGCTTGCCGCCTCTACAAATTTATCAATCGTCATTTACTCTTCCTCCTTATGACGTTTTTCGTTAATTTCAAGCTGCTTCAAGATTGCCCTTCGAGTGGAATTTGTCGCGCCATCGAACTCACAGTAGATACGGACATCCGTGCAAAGGCAAGCGTCATCGAAGAGCGGGCTGTTATAGTCGATGCCGATGCTTTTACAGTAGTCGTCTACCGCTATGCTTGCATCCGCCAGCTTTCTCGCGTAATTACGCCGTCTTTCAAGCAGCTTCTCTGCATATTTAGGAATTTGCGCCATTGTGCTTTCCTCCCGATTTATATTTTTCAAAACAGTGCTTGCATAGTACCGTTCCGTCTTTAAGTGTGTGCATACCCGCCCACTTTGCCGCCTCTCGTTTTGAGTATACGTTTTCACTCAAACTATCGGGGCAACATTTGTTTTCTCCACACTCATCACACTCGACCATATACTGCGTAATTCTATACGACGTTACTGCCATTTTCTTTATCCTCCTTAAAAAATAACATCCAGTGGGTATTGCTGCGCTTGCCGGACTTATGCCCGAATACAGGCGTTTCTGCCGTGCATTTGAGAACTTCACTTACCTTGATGTCTGTTTCGTTCCATTTGAAAATCAGTACACCTTTGGGTTCAAGCACTCTGAAGCACTCCGCAAACCCTTTCGTAAGCATCTCTTTCCAGTCAGTGTACAACGCGCCGTATTTTATCTGCTGCCAACCCGTAGGCGTGTGTACTTCCGATAAACTCCCGTAAATCTCCTTGTATTTGCTTTTTCCTGTGCATCTTGTAAGATGAGGTGGGTCAAAAACAACAACCTTAAAAGACTCGTTATCAAACGGCAACTTCGTGAAGTCTGCAACAACATCCGGCTTTATCTCAAACTCACGACCATCGCAAAGCGTTGTAGTAAGCGAACGAATATCGCAAAAAAGTACGCGAGGGTCATTCTTGTCGAAGTAGAACATCTTGCCGCCGCAGGCAACATCCAAAATCGGCTTGTCTGTGTTAAGCATTTACTTGTACCCCCCCCCCGCGTTTCAAGCTCTTTACATCCGCGTACTTCCAATACTCTCATACCGTGTTTTTCGCAGTATGCGTAATCGTGGGACATACCGATAGCGTGATAGTTTATAGGTTTGTAATAATCGCTCCACGTCTTGCGTTGGCAGTGCTTGCACTTTTCGCAATCCTTTACTTTCATACTTCCACCTCCACTTTGCTTGACTCCCAGTCTGTATCGCACCAATCGATGAGTTTTTGCGTGCCAGCATCTTCGAGTTCTTTCTTTACGTCTTGTGCGGTAAAATCTTTCTCTATCGCGCCCTGACAGGTAAGCTCTTGTTTCGGCCAACCGTTCCACGCCATAAAGTCTTCTATTGTTGCATCGTCCATAGTAAGAACGAGTGTTACTTTTACTTTCATTGCGCCTCCTCCGTTTTGTTTTCTTGAATGAGCTTTTTGAGTTCATCTATGATGATGCTGGACCACACCATCCCAGCCGACAATCCTTCCTTGTAGGTTGCCTTCTCTATTATGCCGATAGCTTTTGCGAGGGCTTCGTTGGCCGCATCTTTGCGAACGGCAGACAGTCTTGTTTCTTTCGGCGGACATTGTTCGTAGATTTTGTTGCCGTCGAACAACTCTTCCTCTATCGCCTCTTTGATAGATTTAACTATATCGCTTACGGTAAGGTCGCGCAGTCTTTTACCGAAGGGCATCAAATTGTGCGGACCAACGCAATCATCGTTTACTGATATGTGTAGCTCCCAATCATCTCCGTCATCGAGGTAATCGTTGGGTATATAGTCTACCCTGATATGCAATTCTTCTGTTATCTGTTTCATACCACGTCGTACTCCCATTCGATTTTACTTCCATCCCACATAGCGCAGGCTTCGTCGCTATCGAAATAGTCAAGGCTTTTGGTAATAACCGTACTGACGTATATCTCCCCAGCTCTTACGTTGAACTTTTTGCAAAGAGCTATGAGGTAATCCTTGCCATCTTGCTTAACCACGTCAATCACGGTGCCGCTGATAGAGCCGTATGCAACTACCTCCTGAACCACTCCGTTTTCAATCGGACTTATTTCGATAAGCAAGGTGTACCCGCTCGGTATGTAGCGGACATTTCCGCTACTATCTATGATGTTTCCATTGTCGAGCAGGTAGTACCTTTCCATTTTCGAGCTATCGGTAACACCGTAGAGCTTCTCTGCATCTTCCGCGCTTACTTTTATCATTTTTCAACCCCCTTTCTCAACGCCTCCGCAAGTTCGTCAAGCATTTCCTGTATCGCTTCCGCATCGTTTATCAACTCCCTGATAGATGAGGGAACTCCGCGAGTGCCGCGGCTTTCTACCCACATTTCTGCGTGTTCGTCCGCGTCGAAGTCGTTTGCGTATTCCTCCACTTCTTTTACGAAGTTTGCAGTAGGAACAGTGAATATAAAGTCCTCTCCGGCGGGCGAATACTTTTCAAGCTCCGCGTCCCCATCGTAGATATGTACCGACCAGTCGAGTTCTTCGCAAATATCGATGAGCTTTTCGGGTATTCCAACCTTTACACCAGCGCTATGCTCCACGCAGTGCGGCTCGTAATCCCCGAAATTAAGAACCAAGATACCGTTAGGCTCAACCGTGAGCATATCTCCGTTCATCGTTACGAGATGTACGTCTTCGTCGCGCAAGTTCTTGAAATACAGGTAGTCCGAAAACCATTTGTCGTAATAGCCCTCCGTCATATCGAGCAGTTTCTCTTCTGTGAGTTCGCCGCTTCCATCAACGAGCGGATTATAAAACAAATCCTCTTCGTACTGGAAATGCTCGTCATTGAACGCTTTTACGAACTGCTTGTAGTCGTCTACCGTCTTGATGTCTTTAAGCGCGTCAACTACTTGTTGTCCGTGTCCCGCCCACTTACCGTCAGGGAAATACATATCCCCGTTAAATTCGGTTGAGGTCGTGATGCCATCGCCGTGGAAGACCACTATCTGTCCTCTTGTCATTTTGTTGTACCTCCGTACTTTTTTTAATGCCTGCTGTTTAACCAGTCCGCGAAGTACGATGTATCTTCTTCGCACCACACGCGGGCAAGGTCTATGATATGATTTGCGTTTGCGGCCGACTCGCCAATGAGACGTTCAAGCTCTCTTATGAGAATTTCATCGATTTTTTCGTGCGAGAACACCATTGCAAGGAACCCGTTTATAGAAACGTCGCTTCTTGCGCTACCGTCCTTTCCACACTCAATGGCGTTGTCTACTGTCATTTCTTCGCGCAAACAATCGATGCAGATGCCGTCGTGCAAATCTTCGTGCCTGAAATACTCCCCGCACATATCGCACATTTCGGCTTCCTCGACAGAGCCGCCGCACGGACAACCCGTTATGTTCTCGTAGCATCCGCCCATATAGTCACTGACGTAGCTTCGTTCAGTGTGCAGGTCTTCTTCGGCGAGAACCGCACCACAATCTTCGCAAATAAACATATCGTTACCTCCAAAAGCAAAAAGCAGACGCGAGCCGCTTATGTACTTACTTGTTGTTGATTGCCGCCTCTAAATCTCCGATGCTACTTACGAGCTTTTCTTCGATTAGAAACAGCGCTTCCTGTAAATTGTTGCCGTCGTTATCTTTGACTGTCGTTGCTTCCGTGCAAAGCAGGGAGAGCAGTTGTTGTGTGCCTCGTAAACCGAGTAGAATTGCCTGTAAATCCTTCATTTGATGTCCTCCTGATATGTTTGTGGTCGCGGCCCGCGCCAGCTCTTTGTCGCCAAGAAATGGAGCGTTTTCGCCGTAGAGGATGAACATCGAGATTTGCTCCTCTGTCGGTTCGGGTACTCCGTGAAAGAGTATCAGTGATGCCCTTGCTTTCGTTCTATCCGTTGTCATATTGACCTCCTTATTTAATCCAAATCAGCATCTCGCCGTCGCGGAATGCGTGACCTGTAACTACCCAGTTCGTAAACCAGTTGTTCTCGACTACCTCTCCACAGTAACCGTCGAAGACACACTTGTTGTCGTGTCCTTCGTCGTACAGCTTAATAGGACAATCGGGAGAGATTTCTTTCAAGTAATCTTGTAACTTCATTTTCTATGTACCTCCATTATTTGGCTATAATCCATCTCAATTCACGGAGCCTTGCCTGCAAGCGCTCAAGCTGCTGTCTTTTGATGCGGACGCTTGACTTCCAATATTCGTCATCCTTGCTCCATTGCTTGTAGCGTTCTAAATCTTCTTTCGTATCTTTTATCATTTCTTTAACGTCAGCGATGTCGCGCTTGATTTGTTGGATGCGTTCTGCTTCTCTTTCTTTGCGCTCAATGGCTTCTTCGCTTTCTGGTATTGCATCGATGTTGAGCATTTGAACGAATACTTGCTTTGTTACGCTTTCGGGAGCCGCGAGATACATTTCTTCGTAAATTCTAAATGTATCGTAGGAAACTTCCTTCCCTATCAGTTGTTCAAATTCTTGTTTCATCATAGCTGGTTTACCTCCGCTTATCTTGCAATCTTGCAAGTTTTATATTGTACTCTTATTATATCTTACATAATTGTAATTGTAAATCGTTTTTAATGCCTTTTTGTGAATTTTTTTATTTTTTTTTGATTTGTAACCAATATGTGAATATCAATGGCAAAAAAGAGCATAAAAAAATGGACGCTGTTAACGTCCACTTCTTAATAGGTGTTATGCGAAGTAATCTGATGCTTCTTCGCCGCCGCAATCGAGGTAGAACCTCTCGGCGTTCTCTTTGGAAATTCTCGCAAGGCACGCGCTTTCTCCCGTCTCGAAGTAGGCAACCGTGAAGAACTGCTTTGTGGCGAAATCCTGAAACAGCTCGAACCACCCTCCGTATACTTTCGGGCTTCTGCAAAGCGAGGTGGCCTTCTCCGTATCAAACGGTATGCCTTCGACGATTTGGACTACTCTCGGTCCCGAACTTTCTTTGCGAGGTTTCAATGCTACCTTGCTTTCCATATCGACCATCTGTATCTCATAGCCGAGGATGCCAGCAATTTTAATCCACTCCTCCGCGTCTATCGTTTTGTTTTTAAGACGGTTGGAGAAATTCTGCGAACTCCACCCCATTTTTTCCGCTACATCTTTTTTTCTTACGCCCTTAACAAGCATTGCCTGATTGAGCATTTCGCTTACGTCCATTGTGCTACTTCCTATCGATGAATTTTTCATATATCATACTCCTTTCCGTTTAATTTGTCAACAATTTTCAGTATTACACTGAAACATTTATTCAATGTTCCCTGTATTCGTAGAGGTAATCGTTCACGAGCTGCCCCACATCGCTGTCATTTGCTATATCGCAGTCCTCGTAATCGACGTACCAGTCAACAAGTGATGAGATTATACACCCGCCACTTATTCTGTGAAGTAGGTCCATATCTTCATCCGACAACTCGTTGTTATCAAAATACCCTTTGATGCAACACCACGCATTTATTCTGAACGAGTTATCCCATACCGCTTCCGCGCCCTTTGCTATGCACTCTGCTCTGTAAGTATCAAACTCGCGTTCGATGTCGGCCATTACTTCTCGCGCTGTCATACCGCTATTCTGCCTCCTATTACTTTTTCAAGCAAGCTATCGTACAGATGCTTGTAGGTGTCGCGTTCCGTTTGCGACTTGATGTACTCGTCGTAAGGAACCACCTGCTGGTCGGGCAGTTTTAATGCGTCTTCCTGCTTCGGCGGCTCGACGACTTTTTTCTCGACTACCTTCTCAACCACTTTGGGCGCGGGCATATCAATTCCAAGACTGATGAGCAAAGCCGCATCGAGCATTTGTAATTCATACTCCGAGCAAGTTCCTATGTAGTTACCAAGTCTATCTTTTGACACGGAGCAAATCTGCTCGCATAATGCAATCGAGGGTTTTGTTGCGCTTCGTATATCGATATGTGTAGGCAAATCCGTTTTCGGCTGGGTTGTGAGATATACAATCTCTACAACTCCGCTGTGTTGGTTGCACATATCGTTTGAAACTACTACTGCCGGGCGGCCTGCACGCTGCTCGCTTCCCTCTTCCTGATAGTTGCTGACGATGTAATAAATATCGCCTCTGTTGATGTTATCCATTGTTATACTCCTTTATTTAGCGTTTGTTGAACGGGTCATCTTCGCCTTTGATGATATTGTTGATGACTCGCAAAATTTCCTTTTCATACTTATTTACGGGCTTGTTGCACACTTTCTTGCAGTAATGTCTTTCGGCTATCCGACCCGCAAGTTTTGACAGGTTTTCTATGAAGTAATCTACCAGCACTTCTTCTGCAATACTGTCAGCACTGAAACATTCCACCGCTTCATCGCCGCGACTGTTTACGAGATTAACAACAACCTCTTCTTCGCTTGAATAACAAGAGCTTATGTAATACCCATCATCAAGCCAGTTGCGCAATCCCTGAACATAGTTCTCTACTTCCGCGAGTATGCTGCCTTTTTTGATATAAGCCATTTCTCCCCACCTACCTGATGTTTATGTGATAGATACCGCGCTTCAAGTATTCTTCTACTATGCGCTTTGCATCTGCATCGTAGTTGATTTCCTCGTACACTCGGCGCAGGTCGCCGTATGTCTGGTAGAGTAACACGATGAGGTCCGACGTTGCTGTTGTACTGTATGCTATCGGTTTACTACCTTTCTTTGCGTCCGGCAAATACCACGCTACATCTCCTCTTGCCTGTCTTTTTGCCATTACGCCACCTTGCGGATTTCATACCGCATACCGACTTCGCCTTTAATGCTATCGTCCTGAACTTTCATAAGGTAACTGTCGTATTTCAGACCGCGCTGTCTTTCGTTTCCCATAAGGTACTCCATACCCGCTTTCCTGAAATATGAAACTTTCTCCCAGTACGTCGATGAGCCGTCTGTAAGAGCGTCTACGCGCCCGCGCTCCTGATATTCCGGCGTACTCGCAATCTTGTTCCACCCGTCCATAACTTTGCGCTCTGCCGCGTTCAAATCGCGGTAGCCTGCAAAGTACACCGTGAGCGAATTACCGTCATACTCGACTAAACTTGATTTTTCAAGCCTTAACTCGCTCTTTTTGCCGTCGGCGTTCTGGAAGAAAATAGCAACCGAATTACTGTCTACCAATCTTCTCCAGCCTTGCAACCTTTCCGGCAAGCCGTCTTGCCACATAGAGTGGAATGTAAATCTACCTTCAAGCGTTCCGCTTTTTGCATCGCGCTTCAAATCTGCCAATGTCTTCATACTGCCTCCTATTCTAAAAATGTAAATTCCGAGGGCGCTACGCTTTCAAATTCTTCAATCTGACAGTAAAGCGCTTCTTCTGTATCGTGTTCTTCGCTGTAAGCGTCTAACACACTTTGTACTTCCGTTTCCAAATCCGACAACTTGTCGGTGTGTTCGTAGAGAAGCCCCATATTCTCATCGAGCCACTTTTGAATTTCCTGCACCGACCCGAACTGATAATGGTCGTCGAGCGTCTGTATTTCCCCGTTTTTATCGGGATAGCAAATATCGACGTAATACTCATCGGGATAGAACATACCGTCATCGTCCCATTTGCAGAACACACCGCACCCGCACTCTTCCGCGATATATGCAATCTTGACTTCGGGATAGAACTTTTCGACTATCTCGTTCCATATTGCTATTTTCGGCCCCCACGCCGTTTCGGTCCACATAGTAAATACGCGGTACTCGTCGTAATCGTAAGGCTCGTCCATCCCGTCAACCCATCCGCGGCACTCGATTTTCTCTGCGCCGAGTTCGGGGAAAAACGTATTTGCGAAATCTCCCATCCATCCGTTCTTGAAATCGTTTTCTTGTGTAGGCTCCCCTTTGATGATGCCGAGGAACTTTTTATACATTTCGTCTACCCTATCTTTATCCTTTGAGTAGAACTTGATTGCTGTTGAACACCAATTAGGCATTTGCTTTACCTCCGTTTTATGCCTTTATTTGCGCCTGTAACGGGCGAAATTATTTTATGGGTATTTGTGAGAACTATCGCGTTTGATGCGAGAGAGAGCCTGTTGGCGCGTATTTATGCGTCCTCGCGCCATTTGTACGTTCCTTCTTTCTCGTCGTACTCGTAATCGTCTCCACATCCCCATATTCTGAACGCCTGTTCATACGCTTCTTTGGAGCAGTTGTCGTATGCTACCGACTCGATGAACTCGCCGCCCTTAACCCTGATGTAACCGACCTGACATCCCGTGTCTTCGTCTGCGTATTCGTAATAGAACTCGTAGTCTGGATGCTGAATAGACAATTCCACGATTAAGCCGACTACGTTGCTCCACGCAGTGGAAAATTCGATTTCGTCGTCTGTCACATAGCAGTCGCAGGCGTTCCATTTTGTTCCCCAGTGGTCGCGGCTCCAATCGTACCAGTCAAGGTAGCCGTAGATGAGGTAATTGTCGAGCGCTCTCTTACCGTAGGCGTATACGTCTTCCTTTGTGTTGAATACTGGGTCATCGCTATCGAATTGACTCTCTTTCGTGTATCTCTTGATGAGGTCTTCGAGCATTTTGTTACGCTCGTCTTCGTTAAGAATGGGAATGTCAGCGAGCCTTGCATTGACAAGACTAAAACGCGGCTGGCTGTTCTTGTATGCAACGTAGGCTTTGACGTATTTCGTGTGTTCAGAGAAGCCAATAGGAAGACTGTTGATAAACAACTTCATACAGTTTTCCGTAGGGCCGCCACAACAGATACGAAGCTCGTCCGGCATAGGAATAATCTTGTTGAAATCGAAACGCTTATGTCCGTCTTTGCATACTTCGCAAAGCGAGTCGATAAGCTCTTTGGGGTTCTCCCCCGACACTTGCAATTTTGCTTTTACATAATTCGGCATATTTATCTCCTCCAATCCGAAAATTCTGTTCTTTCGACGTACAGGTAGTAGTAATCCCCGTCTTCGTCTTCAAATTCGAGCGCGGGCAATCCGTCCGCAATTCTTGTTCTTATCTCGCCGTCCACGTCTCGCAAGAAGAAATCTCCGTCCTTAATCTGTTTCTTGACTTTCTCGACCTCTTTGTCAAAGCGTTTGAGCGCTTCTTCTTTGTTGGTTGTTTGCAGGTACATCTGGTCCTCGTATTCTCCGTCGGTCCGCAACTCGTCCCTGACCGTGTACAGGCATCTGTTGACCTTTCCTTTCGGATAAATGGGTCCCTCGAAGATAATCTCGCCTTGCAGTTCCGCCGCCATATAGACTTGATACGAGTCATCTCCCGTATACTCGTTGAGTAACCAATTATCAAGCCACTCTTCCGTGATTTCGTGGTCGGCTACCATACTCATATAATCGAACAACCACTTTTTGCGCACAGCGAATATGTAATCTTCGTACCCGCAGTTAGCTTCGTCGCTCGTTACAAATCCGCTTTCCAAGTACAAGATTTTAAGGTCTTCGTACTGACTTTCTCTCGTAAACATTAGCAAGCCTCCTTCTTAACTCGTCTTGTGATGATGCGGTGTGTCGCATTGCGTTCGTTTTCCTGATAGACGCGGAGCGTCTTTCTTGCTTCGGCCATAGATGCTTCCATCGTAAGGTCATCCCAGCCATAGCCGTAGTTTCCCTGAATGACTATCTCATCTGTTGTCTTTCTTTGATACATACGGACCTCCTAAAAATTGTAGTCGTAGAACTCGTGCCTGCCGAGACCGATTTTAATGCTCTGGTCGCCGCCCGTAGTAAATCGCCCCTTTTTCTCGCTCCAATAACATTTGGTTATCTCGCCGTTAGGGTCGCGCTCGTAGGTGTACGACTGCTCATCTTGATTTGTGCAATGCGCGGCGAAGCCACCGGGGACAAATTCGGGTTTGAAATTCGGGTCGAGCGTAGCTTTATCTCTCTGCACCGTGATTGTCTTCGCTGTCTTTGCGATTACAGTGCAAGCATAAGCATCGCTGTATAGGTACATCGTTACGCCGTCGCCGACCTCAACTTCTCTGTTCATTTCGGTATGTATGGCTCTTTCCAGCGACCTGATGTCTTCCCCGAATTGTCTGCCATATTTGTCGTAGTATTCATTCCAAGCTGCGTCCCAGCCTTCTTGCGTAGGGTCTGTTCTATTCGCAACCATCTCGTTGAACTTCTCTTCTTTGAGGGCTTTCAGTTCTTCAAGCTGATGTCTTAATTCTTCGCTTCTTTTTACCATACTCGTCTGATACCCCCGCCAAAACTTTGGACGAACACGTCGCCAAATTCACTTCCCCAGTCGTAGCTCCTGTTCCAAGTGTAGGCAAACGCATAGAAACCATTGTCTTCCTTAACCAGCAGGTCATCCCATTCGGCTTGATGGTCGGTAACTACGAGGAAGCTCCACATATCGTCGCCTTCGATTTTCTCGTGCGTGATTGCGTATACTTTGCACCCATACTTCTCTTCTATTTCGCGCATCTTCTTTTCGATTTCAGGTTCTTGATATACCCAGAACCCGCCGAAGCGTTCAAAGAAGCATACATTATCATTTTTGACAAATCCGTCTATGTAAGGTTTGAAAATACCGAGCTTGCGCAGATACTCTGCCGCTTTTGCTTTCTGTTCCGGCGTTGTCTGTTTAACCTCGCCGCTTTTTGCTGTTTCTTCCATTAAAATACCTCCGTAATTGTTTGACTTTTTTCGTTCCGCCTGTTACAATTAAGGAGCAAACAAGGGCAGGCAGAAAATGAATTTGCCCTCGTTGCACCCCGTAGTTATTCGCAGGCTTGGTCGCAGGTTGAATAACTACTTTTCTTTTTTCGCTAAAATGTTAGCGAGGAACTCATCAAGCTCTTCAAGCGATTTGCACTTTTTCAAGTATTCGCGTATCGAGCGGATGAGCATCTCTGTCGCCGACATCTCTTCTAACTCCTTTTCGTTATCGTTAGTCATTATGTAATTGAACCTCCTTGAATTATTTTTCTGCCTTTCGTAAAACTTGCCGTTCGGTAAGTTTTATTTATGCTCTTATTATATCGTACAGTTCTGTAAGTTGTAAAGCATTTTTTCTTCGTTTTTGTGAAATATTTTAGAATTATTTAGATTTTTCATTATGTCGTGAATTATGTACATATCGCCCGCCACACAGGACGGGCGATTTTTGATGCAGGATTACAAGCAAAAGCCGAAGCAAACGCCGCTCGCGCTGCCCGCACCGTAGTAGTCGACGCTGCCACTGGAGTGGACACAGCGGAAGGTGCTGGTATAACCGATGACCGGAGAACGAAGCCACCAGTTGTACGCAGAGCCGCAACCGTTCGCCTTACACTTGATAGTTTCTTCGTTATCGTCGTAAGGGTCTGCGTCTCCGAGCAAGTTCTTGAAATATTCGTACTGTTCCCCTTCTTCCTGATAAACGTCTGCGTTTTGCGAGATGTCGCCGTTGTCCGATTTCTTGATAGCTCGTGTCGAATATATCTCTGCGAGCGAGAATAAGAACAGTTTATCTTCGCTTACGGTTATGTCTGTAGAACCGTTACCGGCAGATGTGCATTTCTTGACCGGCACGATAAGTTCACGCAAATCTTCGGGGAGAAGTTTGAAAATTCTTTCCATATACACAGTGCGCATACGGCTCTTGTCCCACCCTCCGGCGTTCTTGTGTTCAAGGTTCATCTCGAAATCGCCGTCCATCAGGTCCTTCAAGCCGATCGTCATATTGGCTTTCCCGCCGCTGACCTTCTCGTCCTGCCCGAAACCGAGAAGAACAAGCGTAATCTTCTCTCCCGTGATAAGCGTTTCTTCGCGCTCGTCTCCGACTTCAAAGACTTCTTTCGCCTTGCCGCTGTCAAGAATTTCTTTGATTTCCTGCCAGTCGCTCAATGCGAACGACTTGATTTCTTCTTCCGCGTAGTAATCGCGTAACGCCATAAAAACATCACAGCCGCTACACAACCCCGCTTCTTTGATTTTCTGGCATACGCACTTGTCTCCCGTGCATAGCACCTTTTCTGCCATTTCTTCCGCCTTGTCGTACACTTTGTCGTTGTTCATTTTTATAAACCTCCTGATTAAATTTCGTACTTAAAGTCGTAGTATTTTTTCAGAGCCTTATTCAGCCCTTTACGCAATCGCTTATCGGCTTTTACTTTGTCAAGCGTAAAACCGAGAGCGTCAAGCGTTTCGTCCAGCTCATACGTGTACCCGAACTCGTTGTTTGCAAGTTCCGCCGCAAACATATCTTTGATGTAACCCAGCCCCGTCTTGTCGGCCGCCATCGCCTGCTCGCGCTCCCTGCTCTGTCTTTCTACCATTTCATCAAACGCTGGCGAATCCGACTTGCGAAGGAACACCCCACCCGGCAACCGATAAATCTTATCTGTGTCCGTAGGCTCAAGCCCCCACTTCCGCATCATTTCGTCGAACTGTGCATTACTGAACGCCGCGCCGAGCGGAAAGGCATTAAACTCTTCCTGCTGTCTGTTTCTTAATTCCGTATAACTGTTCATATACGTTACCTCTTATCTCTTGCTTCTTTGTACGCCGCCGCCCATTCCGCTTGCCGTCTGGCTGTTTCGAGATTTGCAAGCATATCCTTGTAACCTTCTATGAGATTATCAAGCAGGAAATTTTCAGCCCATATCTTTACTTCTTCAAGTGTGTGGGTATCGTCGAAAAATTCTTCCATCGAATACCCGTGACAGTAGTTTACTCTGAACCCGCTGGGATTGTACCTTGCGTGGGCTGGATCTTTCTCGTTTTCACGCTTTTGATATTCGCAGGTATTGTCCCATACAACTATCTCCCTTTTAGTTCCGTCTTCAAGCTCTAATTCCAGCTCGTAAAATCCGATGTTCGCATCTTTGTTGTTCCATTCAAGTTTCATTACGTTTCTCCTCTAATCGCTTGTAGGCGTTCTCGATGTTCGTCCAAAAATCCAACCCACAGTCTTCGCCGTCTTCAAATTCGGTTAATATTGCTTTTGCCATTTTTGCCGAACAGTTCTTTCCAGTTTCGTTTTCGTACCACGTTTTTATATCCTCAAGATGATACCGCTCTTCAACCTTGCGGTAAATCGACTCTTCAACTTCGTGGACTTCCATTCCGAGCCGCTCTGCAACGCCTTTCAATTCCGCCGCAATCGGCGCATACCGCTTATCGCTGAACATCACTTAACCCCCGTAAATCGCGGCAAGAACCTTCCGCTGAACTCGCCCGTTGCCCTGTTGATGTCGTTCTGGATTTGAACGAAATCGTGGGAGAAATTGAAGTTGTCCGCGTTCAGCATATCTGCAAGCCGCAGATTGAAGCGTTCCGTCGCTTTCTCCAAGTCGATGAGCGCCGTCAACTTGTCGCCCTGCATCAGCCCAAGTTTCTCCGATCTATTGACTATTTCCATAGTCAAAGCCAACTGTTCTTTGTTTAACATTGAGACCTCCGTTAATATCTAAATTTATCTGCTTTATCCGCGAGCTGCGGGCAAATACTTCTTAAAATCGCATCTCCAACAGCACGTTCGATTGCTTTCGCCTTTCTCTTCTTTGCTGTGCAGGTCTTTGTGCAATATGCTTTCCTACGGCATTTGTCGCAATTACCGCCCTCTTTCCATTGCTCTGCGCTCATAATCCACCTACTCAAACAAATCGTATTGAACTATTGTCGTTGCTTCTCCGTTCGGCTTGTAGGCGTGTATGCAACCGTATTTCATAACGATATACCCTTCCTTTTTCCGCAACTTCACGCCGAACTTTCTTGCTTCTTCTACCGTCTTGAACTTCTTACGTTTACAATGCCCCTTCGGGGTCCAGTAGTTTAAGTAAATCATTTCGTCTCCTTAGGCTTTCTGAAACAGCCACGATCTTCCGACCAGTCGCAACGCATACCTTCGTTATCTTCGCTATGAAAGCACTCGTCGCAAAGCATAATCTTTTCCCCGCAGTTCGGGCAGTTAATCTGGTAGCCTTTCTTTTCAACGTCCCACTTTTTCGTGATTTCTTCTCCGCAATGCGGACAAACTTCGATACACTCACGTATCATAAAATTTCCTCCCCAACTTCAAGCCCATAACAACTCCCGCAATAATGGTCTCCGATTTCTGCTGTTTCCGCCCATCGCTTCGCATCCAGCGCTTCTTCTTCCGACACAAACCCACAAAGCAAATCATACAAATGCTCCAAGTCGAACGCTGTAATCGAATAATGCGCCCCGATGTGTTCTACGCAATAATTCTTCATTCCAAACCCTCCAATTTCTTTTTATCTTTGCGAACTTTACGGAACTTCAAGCCCCATAACTCCGCAACGTAAGTCATTACTTCGTGCTGCGCGAGCCTGCACAGCGTTTCCACAAGTCCGTCGTTGTCATCCATTGTCGCCCACTCGATTGCCTGATTGCGCCATTGCTCTACCGTATAGTCGCGGTACATTCCGAACTCTCCGCCCTGCAAATCTTCCGTAACCCTGTAACGTATGTTGCTGTCTTTTTCCGTATGTTCGATTGCCGCCTTATACTCACGCGCTTCTTTGAGTGTCTTACACTCTTTCCCGATACCGCAATACCAAAACGTCTTCCCGCCATCAACGCTCGTTTTAACCTTCGCGTCGTATCTGTAACCGTCGAACCACGCGGGATGCTGACAGTCTATCTTTTCGATGTCTACCCTTCGGATAACTTTCGAGAACGGAATTTCTTTACCCGTCGCTTCTTCTATAATCTGAACCTCGCCCAGCTCGTATCTGCTTTTCAGCTTTGCAACGGCTTCATTGAAACTGTCAACCGCGCACTCGTAGCCGATAGCCTTGTCTTCCGTCCTGAACTTGTGCCAGCCGTCTTCGTACCTGTATAATACTTTCATCTTCAATCCCTCAAATTGCAAATTTTCGTGTAGTCTACGAAATTTCCCGGACGGGTTTCCGCAATGCACTCGCCGTCGCAAGAAGTTAAGTCGATATTCCAATCGTCTGTTACTACGAACTTCCGATTGCATTTGTACTTTCGACTCTTTATCGTTCCAAAAAACTTGTCGTTCTCCGTCTTCGCAACATTCTCCCAATACCCGCCGAGATATTGACTGCCGCGAAAAACACGCAGAACCAAACTGTGAAAAATTGTTGCGTGTAACTCTACGCTACTTCCTTCCGCTATGTACTTATTTGCTAAACCTACTACTTCTTCGATGCTCATTGCATTTCCTCCATTCCGATAAACGTCAAATCGTAGTCTTTCAATTCTTTCTCCGTCAGCAACCGCGAATAAACTATCACGTCGTAAAAGTTTTCCGCAAGGCTATCGCGCCGCTCGATAAAGCCGTCCATCGGTTGACATCCGAGAGAGAACCCGCGCAACCTCATACCATACACATACTTTTTCATTCGATTACTCCTTCTGCTTTCGCAATCGCGCCGGCAAGCACAAAGCATTTTAGGAACTGCCATTGCTTTTCGGTCATATTCGGATTTACTTGCAACGCCCGTTCGCGCAACTCGTCAATGACTTTCTGTGCGCCGTCTTCGTTCGCCGCTTTTATGTACTGTTCAATAGGTCTTTTCATATCAATACCCCGTCGCTTCAAACACTACAAATTCTTTCGTGCCACTTACCGACTGCAACCGCTTACGCTTAATCATCTTCGCAAACTTTTCCGCCGCGTTCTGTTCCGAGCTTGCTCTTACCGTCCATCTTAAAGGCTCACAGTAGAACCCGCAAAGAAACTTCTTCATACTTACCTCCGTTAATCACTCGTGAGCAGGTCGTACATTTCCTGCGTTTCCTGTCTGTCGTGAATGGGTAGCGGCTGTTCCGCCATTCTGCTATATCTGCTATCGCTGCTGTAAGCGAGATTCCCGCCGAACATCCAACCGAGATGCTGCGGCCTTGCAACCGGCTCTATAAACTTGTAGGTCGAGAACCCGCAATGGCTTTCGCTGATCTTAACCAAATTTTCGGGCGGATTGTTTTCGTCGATTGTTACGTAGCCTTCGTCGCATACCAATAACAGCTCGTTGTATCTGCTACTGATGCCGCCGTTCGTGCAATCGCACATCCTGTCTCTTTTCGTAACGTAAACTTCGATGGGCAATGCTTTCATTTCTCTTTTCTCCTTATTGAATATTGCAGTTCCAACCCATTTGGGGGGTTGCGTCCCACAACTCCCAATTATTCAAATCAAATGTTGCCGAGTTGCCATCTTCAAGAAAAAGTGTTACCAAGCATCCATAGCTAAACTCTGCTAATTCCACATTGTTGTAAACAACCTCTTTCCCGTCTTCTTTGCAAACCATTTTGATAATGTGCAATGTGTTCATAGAAAACTCCTTTTCGGTCTTGCCGATATGTAATATGTATTTTGTACTTTCATTCTATCTTACAGAACTGTAATTGTCAAACGGAATTTATGTATTTTGCAAATATTTTTTGAAAATTTTTATTACTGTGTATTTTGGCGCATTTCTGGCACAGAAAAACACATTTTGCGTTATTTTCGTTTCGATAAAAACGATATTTCTTTATTTCTGCCACGAAAGTACACAAAGTATAGGAAAGAATAGGAAATCATAGATAGTATAGGAAAGTATATTGCGTATAGACTTCTGGTTTCGATTGTATGCCTTTTTATTCTCTTGCCGATAGTTTAAAGAACTTCATTTTTTGATTGCGTCATATAGCCGTGAGCGCTTAATTTTCGGTTTTACGGCATAAAAAAAGACCTTGCTATGAATTACTCATAACAAGGTCTATTTTCTTTGCGTTTAGAACAAATCCGCGTGAGTTCCCGTTCTGGAAAGAAACAGTATCAATGCCGTTTCGTCTGTCCTGTAAACAAGCAACCAATCCGGCTGAATATGACACTCACGGAATCCTGCGTACTTGCCCGTCAAATTGTGGTCTCTGTTCTTTTCCGGCAATTCTTCTTTACTTGCAAGTTTGTTTACGATCTCGTCAAGCAAATCCAAATCGTAGCCGCGTTTTGCTGCAAGCCGTAAATCGCGCTTGAACTGATTAGAAAGTATTACTTCAAGCATTTCACAGCACCTCGCTTAATGCGGCTTTGAAATTCGGGTATCTCTTGTATGCGCTGGGGTTCTTCTTCATTTCCTCAAATTCATCCATAGCCGCAATAGTCGTTGCGTTAGGGGTTCTCGCGCTTACGTCAAAGGGAATACCCTGCTCCATCAATATTCTTTTGAGATACATATTGATTGCTGCGGTCATATTTAACCCCATTTCATCCAAAAGCATCTCAACCGCTTGCTTCGTTCCCTCATCAACGCAAACATTGATTTTTGCAGTAGCCATAATGAATACCTCCATATTGTTTATTTTATGCTTTCATTCTACTATATTATACGCAATATGTCAATCATTATGCGCAAAAAAATATCATTTATGTTGCAACTATTTCCCAGAAACAAAAAAAAGACCCCGCTATGCTGTTACACATAACGGGGCCGTACCTATAAATGCCTTGAACATTCGCGCTACTTAAAGTGCTTTTCTCCAAGCCGCGTTGCCCAACCTTCAAACCAAATCGCATCGTAATCGGGTAAATCGCTATACTTTTTCTTTCCGCTTCTGACAATCAGTTCTCTGTACCAGTACCTTATCATAGACGGGATGCTTACGAGAAACGGCATAAGAACACCGAGCATTATGTTCTGTAATCCGTGTCCCGATTCGTGCTGCCTTATATGCAAAGACGGATGTCTATTCACAAAAAAGAAGCCACCTGCTTCAAAGCCGCTCCAGCCCGATCCCACTTCAAAATAAATGAAGTAGTGAAACCGTTGCGGCTTATGTCCTGTTACTATGAGCGCAAACGCGCAAACCGCTCCAACGAGCGTCATAGGCAGCCCCCAAGTAAGCGATATTGCCCAAAAAAGAATACCCTTAACTATCCGCATCCTTTTTCTCCGACTTCTTCTCGACCTGCTTCTTTGCATATCGTTCAATGCCATCAAACACGGTCTGAACGAGCGCATCAAGCATCTTGTAAGTTATAAATGGCTTTAATACCGCAGGTATGAGTTTTTGCAGTTGAGCGATAACTTCCGCCTTTTTTGCGGGACCTTCCACGTCGTCGATCTCCGCGTTATCTACTTCGTCTGCAATCGCTTTGGTAATCTTATTCTTGACGTAAAAGTAATAAGAAACCAAAATGCCCGCAATCGTCAAGATTGCGAACACCACAGTTAAAATAATTTCCCAAGTCATATTTCATTACCTCCTGACTTTCTTCGTTTTGGTTCTGGCGGTTCTTCCGGCAAAGCCATTATATCGTTGTACAATTTCGTTATAACGCCGTTCCCGCCCAGCGCGTGGTATGCTTCATAAGTCTTCGTGATTGACTCTTTGGCATAAATCGGACAATACTTTTTCTTCGTGTACTTGTCGTGCGCGTCTATGATGTTGTTTCTCAACAGACTTTGCATACCATTCTTCAAAGCATCGTTTTCTCGCGTCACTTTTCTGTACCTCATTCCTAAATACGTCGTGAGTGCGCCGAGCGCACCCGTAATTGCCCACACTATAATGCTCGTAATAATGCTGACAGTCATTCCACTAAATCCTCCGGCTTGATGATAGTTCCTTCAAGGCATTTGTACCATAATTCACAGGGCTGTTCACACGGCCCTTTTTCACAGGCTTGACAGATATTCTCTATCGTAATAACAGGTTCCTCCATACTTGTCTCCTTATAAAATAGTTCGTAAAATAATCTATCCATACGTTTCAAGGTTCGTTTTGCGTTGCAATGCTTGATGTGTCCGCGCCACGAATTGTAGGATTGCTTGATGTCGAAAAATTCTCTTTCGCCAGCGTTGAATTTAATTTTTAACTTCTTCAACTTCCTGCGTTCCTTTACAATTCCCTTTCTCGCTGGAATAACAATAACTTTACCTGTTTCAGTAAGAATAAATCTTCGTTTTAAGAACGTAATGCCGCGAGATAACTTAACTATCTGCGTTTTCTTTTCGTTCAGTCTTATTCCGAGACAGGCACAGATTTCGCGCAAATCTGCAAGGCATTTCTGCAGATGCTCTTTGCTATGGTGTAACATATAGCCGTCGTCCATATAGCGGCCGTAGCCCTTGATATGTAAAACTTCTTTCACATAGTGATCTAACCGATTCGGAAATCGAAGCGCCGAGACCTGCGATATTTGACTACCGAGACCTAAACCCTTCTCTCCACCGAAATCGTCCACCAAGCGCTTGATAAATGCTGCCAAACGCTTGTCTGGGTAACTTCCGTCTATAATCGACTTCAACTTCTCGTGATTGATACTGTCGAAATATTTAGAAAAATCAAATACCAGCGCATAACCGTTATTGCCGTGCTTTCGGTAATGCCGCTGTAAATGAACGATAAGCCTGTTTACCGCAAAGTCTATACCTTTGTCCTTCATACAGGCTCCGTTGTCGTAGATAAACGAATTGCTGAAAATGGGAACAAGCGAGTAATCGCAGAGACATCTCTGGACTACCCGCTCGCTGATGTGAACGCTTTTTATATGACGTTCCTTCCCACGTTCTATAATATCGAACTCATAAAAACCCTTGCTTTTGAACTTACCACTTCTTAACAGGTCGAGCGTATCAACCACATTGAGCAGGGCGTTCGCTTTGTACCGTTGTGTACTTGCCTTCCACCCTACACCCTTGCAGCATCCCTTGTATGCCGCGTACAGATGTTCAAAAGTGAACACCTCGTTGTAATCCCCGTATATCAGTTCGGTTGCGGCCTTGCGCTTTTCGCGCTCCGCCTTCCGGCGCTGATAACGTGCTTCACGTCGTTCGTTGCTGTTCATAAAAATTAGTGTTACTCCGTACAGCCAGTTTTTGGCGAGTAGGCTGCGTAATCGTGATTATTAAACGAGTTTCGCCATTTATCTCGCAATGCAAGAAGCGTCCAATCACTTATAGCGGAAAACTTATTTATCCTTTCGGAAAGGTCATACACCCCTTTTGCATAAGGCATTGATTTCGCTTCATTCTTTGAATGAGTTACTTTGTCGAGCCTATACAATCTGCAAAAGCCGAAGCAAACGCCGTTCGTGTTGCCCGCATTGTTGTTGTTGACGTTGCCATTGTTGTTGACACAGCGGAAGTTGCTGGTATTACCGATGTTCGGAGAACGAAGCCACCAGTTGTTCGCAGAGCCGCCCAGACAATAATAACGGTATGTAACCTATGGTAAATTCTTAATCGGATTTCGGTTCGAGATTATACTTTCCTTGTAGGCTCTTTTTCAGAGCCACTACTAATTTCAATTCCGTTGAAATTAGCCTTGCCCACTCTTCCCATACGCTGGGCTTAATAGGCTTATCTTTTTCGTTGTGCTGTACAATGCCTTTCGCAATATCTAACTGCGATGCGAGACATTGCAAATCACATACGGCTTGAATGAGAAAGTTTACTCTTATCTGCGATTCTTCCCGATTAGTAGGATAGACGCTATTCGCTGATTTTACGTTGTTGTAAATTGACCGCGATAAGTCGATGAGTTCCTTCGTTATCAGAAACATATACCGCTTCGGGAAATTTGCGCATCGTTGTATGGTATAAATTTCAAGTTCCCGTGCAGTATCGAGAAATTGCATCGGACTTTCGTTTCGTTTGAATTTCGGTACCGACATTACTCACTTCCTTCCTCCACTGTTTCTTCCACCTCCGGGCATAACAGCGAGTTCCAAAACTCTTCATTTTTGACCGTGAGCGTTTCAAGCACAATGGACGGACTTGCACCGCTGCCAAGATACACGTCGTCGTTTGTTTTGACGTTTCTCGCATACCAGCCAATCGGCGAGCCGTCATATTTGTATATCAGATGCCATTCTGCATTTTTGATATGCAGTCTGTTATTCTCGCTGTATGCTTCGCCATTGAGCGCCGTCGCAATGAGTTCGTCTTTACCGTTGTTTTGCGGCGTTGTCACAAAATTATAGACCATAATTCTTTACCTCTCTTTTCGATTATTTTTATCTCTGCGCCCACACAGGGGCGCAGAGTATATGATTCTGGATTACACGCAAAAGCCGAAGCAAACGCCGTACGTGTAGCCCGCATAGCTGCTGCCGACGCTGCCATAGTTGTAGACACAGCGGAAGCTGCTGGTATTACCGATGCTCGGAGAACGAAGCCACCAGTTGTACGCAGAGCCGTTCTTGCGCTTAACCAAAGCCGAGCAACTATTGTTCGGTTCCGCATCTCCTACCGTATTCTTGAAATACTCGTACTGCGTTCCTTCTCCGTTGTAAGCGGCAGCATTATTTTTTAAGTCGCTTGATGCGCTATTTTCTATTGCAGTTTTCGACCACAGTTCTGCCGCCGCAAACAGCCAAAGTTTATCGCTCGAAGCTGTGAGCGATGTACCTTGATTCCCTGCTGTTGCTTTCTTGTTAACCGCTTTAATCACATTTCTTAAATCAGACGGAAGTTGCGATAAGAGCGTAGCCATTGTCTCCGTTCTCATTTTCGACTCATTCCATCCGCCTGCGTTTGTATGTGAAGCGTTCATCGGGTACGACGTATTCAGCAACTCTTTCATACCGAATGTAATCCCAGCCTTTCCACCGCCAGTCTTTTCATCGTGATCGAAGCCGAGTATGACAAGCGTTATCGTTTCGCCCGTCGTAAGCGTTACCGTCTTCTCGTCTCCTATACTGAACGCCTTTTTCGCTTTTCCTGCGGCAGAAAGTTCCGCAATTTTCGACCAACTTGTAGATTGTAACGACGGGTTCTGCGTTACAAACGCACTTCCGTTGTAGTAAATTCCAGTAAAGTCGTCTCCTATCGGCGTACTTCCGAGAATGTTCTGCAACGTAATGTTGACGTTTCCTGTTCTATACGAACTTTCTTTTGCGCCCTTGATACCCGTAACCGTGTTCTTCTGCGCTCCCGTTTCTATGCCGTTGAGCTTCGTCTTATCTGACGTACTCATAAGCCCGTGCTTCGACGTTGTTGCGTCGTTAGACGGCAGCGTTACTGTGGTCTTATCTTTTCCCGTAACGTGTCCCTGTGCGTCGTATGTTACTGACGGAATGTCAAATGTTCCACCAAACTCTTTTGCTCCGCTACCGCCGCTTGCCGTTCCTGCGGTAACGGCGTTTGTGTGTTTGATTTTCCCGCCCGTGATTTCTATGCCGTCCGTCGCGTCAACTGTTTTCTCCGCGCTTCCGTCAAAATCGACATCCCCTATATGGAGTTCCTTTTGAACCTTTGCGGCCGTTCCCGCCATCGTCGTGCCGTCTTCGAGTTTATCGAGCCGCCCCGTCGCCGCTTCATTCTCTTCGGTTCGCATCTGTTTTTCTTCCGCTATCAAATCGTGAGCCGCGCCGATTCCGTCTTCCATATGATTAAAATGCAGGGCATCCATAGCGGTACCCTGCTGTACGACAAATCCTTCTTCGTCTACGAAGTGATCTACCCACGTTTGCTTTTTGTAGGTCGATTCCTCTTCTGCCTGTTGCTTAATTTCTTCTGTCATATTAAACCTCCTGATAAGAAATGCTTAAAACAAAAAGCACGGACTGAATTGAGTTAACATTTACACTCAAATCACGCCGCGCTATTTCTTTTCCGTTTACGTCGATAATGCGAATCGCCGTAATGCTGTAATCGGACTGCAATACGTTTGGAAACAGCAAAGTGAACCGTATATAGTTTCCGACTATCTGCCGACTTCGTTCTGTGGCCGTAAGCCATTTTTCGCCGCCGTTGATTTCGTACTCAAACTTGTCGATAAGCGCCATAAACTCGCTTCGCCGTTCTGCCAAAAAATCTTGTGTGAATAATCCCATAGATACCTCCTAAATTCCTTCGGGCGGATATTCTCCGCAACGCCAACCGCCGCAACGCGGGAACGGCTTATCTGCCGGGTATTGCCCGCAATAGAGCGTTCCGCAAGCTACGCCGCCGATGTAGTACCTGATTTTATGTGATAATTCAATCGTGCTTCTGGTGTCTACTTTGTACTCTACGCTTACGCCGGCAGGCTTTATCGGCGGTATACCGCTCAAAGACAGTTCGTTAGAACCGCCTGTGTTAATATCGAAAATGATTGTCGCAGGAAAATTCTCATCTTCCGTGTAATCTATTTTCGACCCGCCGCCGAGAATGGTCTGCATCGCTTTTACAAGTGAATAATACGTGCCGTCGCTGGAATTTTGAAACGCTTTATATTTCAGATAGCGTCTGTACCGTTCATCATCGACAGGCTCATAGTAAACAGATTGACCGCACAGCAACCCCGCTTCGGCTCTTGTCAGCCCTACGATGTCGCCTATATAATCCAACTGCTTTCCTATCGCCGTGTCAATATCGGTATTGAACGCTATCTGCCCGAAGACTTCTGCAAGTTCGTTGAGTTGACGGTTAACCGCCGCGCAAAGCGCAGCCGTGTTAGGTCTGCCCCTGAACTGTTCAAGCAAATCTGCTTCTATACCGTTAATTTTCATCGACTTCCACCTCTATTCTGCTTTCGTCGAAATACGCTTTCTGTCGCGGCGTTACCGTGATGTAAGTAAGCGCGTAATCGCTGTCAGTCGGCGTTGCGCTCGCATCGGTTGAAGTGAACGCCTTAATCGAGATATAGGCGATGCCTGAAACAGCCACGTTAATGGGCGCGATCACTTTCTGAATGACAATGTTCTCGCCTGCGGTTATTTTCTCCGCATAACTCATTATCGTTTCTTTTACCAATGCTTCGTAGTTCGGAGGCATTGCTTCATCGGGATTTTTTACGATAGATACCTTTAACCAAACATAAACGGCAGACGGTCTATTGAACTTGACCGCTATCGTTGCGTTCCCGAATGAACTCGGAACGTCAACCGCAATACTGCCGTAGGTCTGAATGCCCGCTGCTTTGTAGAGCAAAATCTGTTGCGCGATTTCCGCGTCGTTCCCGCCGTCAACGACAACTTCAATCGAGTGCGGCGGTCTTCCGTCGCCGTCTTTCAAATCCGTATCGTTCTCAAATGCAACCGCGCTGGAAACTTCCTTTACGTTGTTCATAATCGCGCTCGTTATGCTTTCAAGCATCGTTGCCGAACGGTAGGATTGTTTCGCTGCATAAGATTGACGTAATTCAATGTCCGTTTCCCGTTCCCTGCCGTAAACAGGTATTGCAAGGTTCGTACATTTCTTAAAGCCTGCCGTCGATGTGATGATTTCCGTAATCGCACCTTCCGTGAGTTGAATGCGTTTATACTCTTCCGAATCGAATACGATAATCGACGTAACTTCTTCCGTCGATAAATTCTCCGTCATATCAATCGAGTGGCTTAAATACTTGTTCTTGCTCGTAAGCACAAGGAACTCGTCTTTTTCGTCGATTCCGACTGCAAAATTCTCATCTGTAATCGTTTCCTTCAAGCCGTTGAGAATAGCCATTTTATCGTCTTCCGTCTTGCTTAAATACGTGTACGCCGTATCGTCAAGATAGACCGTATAGTGCAGCTCGCCGGCAACTTGCATAACTCGAATTGTCGCGCTATTGCAGGACGATCTCGAAATGGTATTGTCTTCCGCCGTTGAGAAGAAAACCTGTGGCGATGTCGTTGATGCAATGCGCGTTCCTGCAGGAATAGCCGTTCCGTCCGTTCCCGTGCATAAAATGCTGTACTTCGTTTTAGAACCTTCTTCTCTCGTAAGTCCGCCGAACTGACAGGCATAATCAAGATTGACGCCTTCTGCGGTGGCAGGGTAATGACTGTAATACACCATTTCCGCCAACTCCCACGCGACCGCCAATTTGTCAGCAACTGACGAAAGCAGGACGTTAAAAAACGATTTCGGGTTAATTGAAACATCTATACCCAAGCCGTCTTTTATATCGCCCTGTAACTCTGAATATATCGTATCGTACCGCTTACGGACAAATCCGTTTTTGGTAACGCCGTAATCAGACATTGACCTTTACCTCCTCGTCAATTATTTCGTCGTTTGCAACGACGGTAAAGTGAATGGCGGCCACCCGCGTGGGCTTATCTATAACCACGCTAATGCTTTCCACCGCCTGAACCCCGTCAACGGAAAGTATCTCCGTTCGCACCCTGTCTTCAATGAGCGCCGTGCTGGGATTCTTTATAAAAACTTCATCGTAGTACGGCATACCGTAAGTTGTATTGATACGCCATTCTCCGAGAAACCATTTCAAACGAATTTTGATAGCCTGCAAAACGCTGTCGGTAAATTGCACGTCCCCGTCTTCGGTAATGTACAAATCTCCGTCTTCGGTAAGTCTTAAATCTTTCATATAACCTCCTGCGAAAATCGCTTCTAAATTTCGTCTGGAACGCTTTTGATTTCGCCGTTGATTAGTAAGTTACCTTCCACCGAAATATCGCCCCTAATGGCTATACCTGCGTTTGACAGCGTTATAGATGCGTTTTTGTGTTTAATGATTACCGCGTCGCGTTCTAACGCTTCCTTAAAAACGTCAGTCTGCGTCCGCAACAATCCGGGGATTGCTATTGCTCCCGACAGTCCGTATTTGACTTGCGGTGCCGTTATTCCCGTTTCAAACCAATAGTCTAATGCCTGTTCGCTAAAAATAAGCAAGCACTGATCTCCCACGTTTACAGGAAAGACTATTGCCGATTGCGAAATTGCGCTTTGCGGCATAACTATCGGAACTCCGTTTATAATCGGAAATTCTAACGTCTTGCCGTTTGAAAACTGCATTTGCGCTTTCGGCTTGACAGATACAAGCCCCGCATTTTTATCTATCGAAACAATCTCGCCTGGCAGAGCCGTGTGCATATTGTTAATCTGCTCCTTCACGAGAGCCTTAACTTCCGTAACAAAATCAATCAAACTCATTATGCTACCTCCGTGATTTGAGCCGTACATTGCCAGTTGCCTTCAAGATTGTCGCCTTCAATCGTAATGCTCGAAACCATAAACATACCCGTAACGATTTTCGATTCTACGTATACCCTATCGCCTATGCCGATTGCTCCGTTCATAAAATACTGTATTTCATAGCCATACAGCATATCTGCCGTTGTATCGGAAGACGTATCGGTGTTTGCCGTCTGCGAACTGTAAACTCGCTTCGGAATGTTAATAAGCCCCGTTGTTTTATTTAGTTTATGGACCGCCGTCGAAACTCCTTCGTTTTTCCTACGGATTTGCAAAACGCCGTTCTGTATCGACCACATTAGCGATGCTTTGTTACATACATCGTCAAGTACATACTGCGCATAGCCGACAAAACTGTAACCGTTTGAAAAATACGACTTTTCAAGGATTTCCTGCGCCGTTGCGGAATACGTAACCGGCAGATTGAGTTTAGCGGCCGCATCCTGCAAGATTTTAGCCGTCGCAATTTTGCCGCCGTAAGAAATAGAAACGACGGTCTCGCTCAACTGTGCGAAACCGTCTACCGCTTCTATCTCTATAAGCCTATCCGCTCCATCGAGCGATTCCTGCACGTTAGATACCGTACCCTTGAATATGATAGGTCTTGACGCGCCGTACCCAGCCGACAGATTTAATTGACAACCCGACTGCGTTAACACGTTAATCTGCTCTTTGTTCAGATTCCAAAGTTTTATCTTTGTCGTATTGAGCGTTGTCGAATCGCTCCGCTCAACCATAAAGTTGATATGGATTGCCTGCCGCGTCTTTTCGTCGGGCTTACCGATTTCAAACCCCTTGCTTCCTTCTACTCCCGCCCGTAAGCGGTATTGTCTGTCCCAGTTCGCCATTACTCGTTGCTCCTTACAAACTCGTTGAACTCGTCGTAAGTAACGTAGACAAACTGCGCGTTCCCGTCGATAAAATCATTCCTGCCTATCTTGTCGAGCTGCGTCATTACGCCAAGAACGCCTTTCGGCAATTTGATATACTGACGGAAATACCAGTTAACAGGAAAGCAAGGGGTAATTTTTATTCCTGCCACAATCGGCGCTTCTTCACTCTGATAAATTCCGAGCGTCCAAAACTCGCCTTCGTAGTTGTAGGAAAACCTGAATAGGTACTCGTCGCCGTCCAAGATGATGCGTGTAAAACTGTCGTTCTTGTCTGGCGGTGTGAAGTACACCATAACTGCCACCTCCTATTTGAATAACCAGCCAAGCAACGACGAAAGAATGCTTTTCTTTTTCGGCGTACTTGACTCTTCTGTTGTCGCGGACGAACCAGCGCCGTCTGACGAACTTCCGCTGTAATTATAACTCGACACTACAATGATGTCCGCCGACGTTACCGTTACCTGCTTCAACGACAACGTGATCTCCGCCGCGTTGACATAATCTTCTTCCGGCACACTTAACTTCGTAATTCCCATATTCTCGTATACCTTATCAGGCGTTACGAGCGTAGACAGCTTTCCAGACAAATACAGGTCCACAAGGCTATCAATCGTGTTCTTCACTCTGTTGTTGCCGGCGTGTCGTTTTGCCCAAGTTACTGGCATATTCGTAACAAAAACCACCAACTCAAACGTAAGCGGCTTTTTGTGAATGGAGTCCGAAACGTAGTACCCGTCTTCCACAGGGTATTCGGGTATGTCCGCTTCGTAACTCCTTTCTCTGCTAATTGTACAATCGAACTCTATGCCTCCGAGCGAGGCGGGTATTCTTGCTTTACTCATACACATTACCTCGCATAAGCAAGCGCACGGGCAAGTTCGCCCGTAGTATCGCTTGTAGTCTGTTTCATTGCTGTCGCCGCTGTCTTCTGCACGTCTCTCGAACCTTCAAATGTATTATTGATATACACATTCTGCGTAACATTGCGATTTATGGTATTCTGTTCCATTGCCCGCGCTGTTTCCGTCTTGCGTCGCGTCGTCGCGCCGCCCAAGAAAATTCTCAAAGCGTCGATTACCGTATCGCGCATTTTGCTTATGGGCGAAACAATCTCGCCTTCCTGCTTATTATCGCCTATGACAACGGGCGTAGGCTTATTTTTGTCTACATAACCGCCTTTCGCCAAGTATGATATTCTGCCGAACTGAACTTCTGGTATTTCTGGTATACCGGGGATGCCAATCCACGTCCACAAAGACGAAAGCGCCGAAGTGATTCCGTTTATCGCTCCGATAAAGAAGTTAATCAGCCCTTCAAACGCTCCGATGATTGAGTTTATAATCGCAATAGGAATATTCCCCAAAGCCTTCCACGCTGTTTCCCAGTCTCCCGTAAATACAGCCGAAATAAACTTAATGATCTGACCGAGAAAATCAAGCAGTCCGCGAAGCGGTCCTGCTATCAGGTTATTCACGACGTTTGCGATAAACTTAAATGCCCCGCCGAGTTGGTTAGACAGCAACTGCACCAATACCTTAACGATTGCCATAATCGGTTTGAGTATTGCGCTTATCAGTTCCAGCAGCGGCTTGATTAGAGCCATAACCACATCGACAAGCATCATTACCGCATCGACTATAAGCATAACCACTTCAAGTATCGGGTCAAGCAATTCTAAAATCATCTCGATTATCGGGATCAGCATATCAAGCAACTCGATAATTATTTCCCACGCCTTTGCCGAAATCGTAAGATTTACCTGCGCCATTTTAGATATTATCGTCAACGCCGCTTGCAACAACTTACTCAATGTCGGCAATATCGTTTTAATTATTTTACCGACTGTTTGGAATATCGTGCCGAATACTTGCTTTATCATAGCAAACAAGTCTTTCAGCGTTTTCCGCAATTCTTCTGCATCAACCCCAAACTTTTCAAAGAGATTCCCAATAAAACTGTCGTCCCCGTTCGCAAAGGCAATTAGGTCATCAAGCACAGCAATACACAGCAATACCGCCGCGACGATAAGCATTATCTTTCCGCCGCCTGCGGCAAGTGCAGATCCTATTGCCTTAATTCCTGCCACTATTTTGTCATACTTAAACGCAACAATCATTGCGCCAACCGCCGCCGCAACCAAAGCCGCCGCCCGTCGCGTGGAACCAAGCAGATTGACAAGCCGTTGAAACGAATTTACGAGAGCCTTCAATACGCCGAGCAGACTCCTGAACGCACGTATCAAAAACTTCGCAATATCGTTAGTCAAATTCAGCCCTTCATCGGTCTGATATAGCCACGTTCCGAACTCGTTGCGAATTATACGCAACGCATCCGATACTGTCAGTCGTAACTTTCCGTATGCCGATTCAATGCCTTCCGCGCTCTGTGTAAAAGCGTTTTTCAGTTGCTTTGCCGTAATACTCCCAGATAGACCAAGAGCCTTTACCTGTTGCATAGAAACGCCCAGACTATCAGCGAGATACTGAATGATGTCTGGGCTTTGCTGCATTATGGTATTAAACCCGCCCGCGCTTAACTTTCCTGTTTGGAATGTATTTTTCAGCACGTTATTCAGCGAGTTCATTTGTGCTTCCGACGCGCCGGACACTTTGAACGCTTTATTTGCAAGTTCCAAAAAGTCCGTCGCATCTTCTACTGTTGAGAAAAATCGACTTCCCGTTTTAACAAGGCTCGTAGCATATCCGCACATTTCGGCGTATGTAATCCTACAAGCGTTTGCCGCTTCGGTTATTCTGTTTTGCACCGCAGACTGGTCTTTCAACTGTGTGTTAACATTGGCAAGGACTTTATTGACCGAATACCATTCTTCAACCAGTTTATTCATCTGCGTAAGCGATATGCCGATGCCGATTGTAGCCAAAGCCTTCGTTGCAAACGATTTTAACTTTGTAACTGCGCCTTCCGCTTTTTTTGCGGATGCTTCGTCAACCGTAAAGCCAAACGCAATAGCGATGTCTCTAATGGTCATTTATTTAGCCCTCCTTGCTTCGTTTTTCATTTCTTCATTTCTGCAATGCTCTATATCGACCTCCATCATATACAGCGCGTACAGCTTCAATGCTTCGTCAAGGGTGTAATACTCTTTTAACTCCTGCATTGAAGCCAACTGCGCCTTAATCAAAGTGTACATCCGAAGCTCAAGATCGGTAAACTGTTCTAAATCCAGTTTCCCGTACTTGCTTACTTCATCAGTTTCTGTGCTAACTCGGCAACTTTCCCAGATTGGGTGCCGAGCTTCCCGAAAAAACCGCCGTAATTGATTTTGATTACGTGGAACGCGAGAATATACATATCCTGCACGTCGCCGCAAAACAGTTCGTTTACAAGGTCCTCCGTGAGCGGCTTCGTTTCGCCGTTGAAATCGACTGCGATATTGTTTCCCCTGACGAGCAAATCACGCAGCAATTTCTCAACCGCATCTCCCGACAGCGATTCAAACGCTTTCGTAATTTCGGGCGCAATGGCCGCCAAATCCGTATCGAGAACGGAAGTGTCGCCGCTCGTACTTACGAACGGCAATACCGACCCGATAATAGGAACGACAACTTTTATCACTTCTCCGCTGATGTTTGCCGCCCTGAAAGCAGGGAACGGGCGGATGAAGTAATGCTTTTCGTTTACAACTACTTCCGTAGGTTCTTGCAATTTCATTTACGCACCTCCTTAATACGTACCTTCGTTGACGGTCGCCTGACCGGTCTGCAATTCCCATTCGCGGTTGTTCGTTTCTTTGCCGTATGCCCTGCTGGGCGGCTTAACAACCCACGCCGCGTCTGCCGAAAAGACGAAGTTGCCTTTTAGGTCCTTAATCAAAATCGGGAAAGCGCCGTCGCCGTTCGTTTTGTCTGCGTTATACTGCGCCTGCAGGAAAGCGTTGGAACTCGAAGTCTGCAAAAGCGTAATTTTGACCGAATATTGTTCGTTCGGATCAACCGCCCTTGCAACTTCGCCGTCGCAACCCGATTTCGACGTTACGCCGTCGCCCAACGGCTCGACGGTAATGAAACTGTCGTCCGCAAAGCCCGTAACGGAGTGCGTACCGAGCGCAACCGTAACAAGCCTACTGTTATAAGTCTTTACAGATGCCATTTTTCTGTCCTCCTTTTATTACGCCGTAAGCGTTCCTCTGATTTCGACGATATGAATTGCATTTGCAAGCCGCGCCGTGAAAGAGCATCCCGCAAGCGTTCTCGTTGCTTTGTTCGCATCGCCTATGTTTGCCGACGTAGGAACGCTGGTAGTGAAACCGGGGATTTCGTTCCCTTCGTCGTCGTATTCGGTCTGCGCAATTCCGCCGACGCTCTGTCCTTCTTTCAGCGATGCAATCATCTGGTTCTGAATGAGCGCGATACCCGCATCCGTGTACGGAACTTTTGCGTTTTTGATAAACAGATTGTAAATGCGCGTCTGCATATCGTTCAAAAGCCAATCGCGGAAACGGATTACGTCAATCCATTCGCCAGATGTCGTTTTACCTTCAAGCGTAATTGCCTTACCCGCGCATAACACGTAGTAGTTCAGCCCCGCCGTTTTGAGTTTTGCGATGTCCGAAGCCGTGAACTCGTCGTACTCTACGCCCGACAGCGTTTTGTATGCCCACGTTTCCGAACCCGCCTGATAGGTAAGTGACTTTGCGAGAAAAGCAACCGCGAGATGCGCATTGTTATCGTTCGTTACAGCCTTCTTCGTTCCGATACCGAAGGCGTAACTGTACGTGGTGGGTACGGGATTTTCTATGCTCTCCGAGCAATCAACCGTATAGCCGAACAGTTTGCTATTCGACTCCGCCCAATCCGCAACCGTCTTGTAGTCCGCAGGTTCAAAGCCTGCAAGCGCGAGACCGTACCAGCCGTCCGTTTCGTTTGCTCTGTTCAGAACATCCGAAATGCTTTCACTCGCGCCCTTTTCCGCAACGTAGAGCTGCGTAGCGCCGTTCATAAACGCCACAACCGCCGCCTTGTATATCGCGCTGTTTTCGTCCCAGCCCGCTTCCAAAATTTCGTTTGCGGAAGCATAGACGGCAATGTTTTTAGGCGTAGCATCATCTGCCGCAATTCCGACCAGCAGAATGTTACTGAAACTTGCGCTGCTTCCCACGCCTTCGCTGATTGAAATTTTCACGTTGACGAGATTATCAATCAAACCCATTTGTTAAATCCTCCTGTTAAAAGTTATTTTTTATGTCAATGCTATCCGCATCAAGATTTTCTACTTCTTGCGAAGCAAGTTCCTTCGTCCCGCCGCCGCTGGCGGTAGGCTTCCAGTCTTTTCTCGTTATTCCTGCCAGACCGTTTGCCGTTTGCATAAACTCGACGACATATTCCTGCATTGCCCTATATTCGTAATTCGTATCTAATAATCCAGACACATCTTTCGCATCCCCTTCGGGACGTAAAGAGATGTCGTGTTTCGTGTAATACGCATCCGCATAGTCGGACGTGAGAAAGTTCGTCAAATCCACAATATCGTTCAAAGCGGTATTTACGCTTATCGTTACCGTTTCTCCGTCAATCGCAATCTGTTCATCGTTACCGTGAGTGAAAAGTTGTAACTCTAACATCATTTTAGACGGCTTGTAACTTACAGGAGCGTCATTTTCCGTTACCTTGATAGAATGTTGGGTAGCGGTAAGATTCCTTAATTTGAGCGTAATAAACGTGCCTGATGGCTTAACAAGTTTTCTTTGTTCTGCCCAGATAATGAGCGTATTCGGAAAGTATTCCGCAATAATATCGTGCAAAACCGTTTGCAGTTCGCTTACTGTCATTGCTCTACCTCCGTGTTTAGTTCGCCGTCTTGATTGCCAGCTTCTGAAACTCTTATATAAAGCGATTTCCAATGGCTCAACGGCGTATGCTCAAAGAAAGACGACGAAACGCACTCGTACCATTCTCCTGCATAAAACAGTCTGTCGGCACGTAATCCGCGTTCCACGTCTGCGGTCTGCACCTTAAAATCCCCGTAAGACTTAATGCCTTTTGAAGACCTATCGCCTTCCGGCAATGTTTTCATTTCCGTTGCAACCATAGGCTGCACGTTCAGTAACACCACCTGATCGGTATAAGATGCCTTGACCGCAAATCCCTTTGCTGTCCTTTGCTCGGAGAATTTACGCAGCGTGTACTTCTTTTTGAAAATGTTCATACTGCAATCTCCTATTTCTTAACAATGACGAAGTTAACCGATTGCCGCATCTTGCCCGTGTCAATCAGCGGTTTATCAGAACCCTTCTTCTTAATGGTGGACGGGGCGTTAGGCTCAAAATCGCCGTCAACGATTTCAGCCTGCACAAGTCCTTTCTGGAACACGCCGATAGACTTCATCATCTGCTCGGCTGTTGTATCTCCTTTTGCAAGCAACGCCATTTGCTTTTTCAAAAAGGCGTTTATCTGTTCGGCGTGGTTGTCAACGCTATCACGCATAAACGGGCGGGACGGAATATTCTCCGTCCCCAGTTCGTTGTAGACTGCTATATCGCATAAATCCGCGCTCTCGCCTTCCGATTCGATATTTTCTTCTCCTCGTTGATAGCCTACGCGCACCTGTAACTTTTTCAGTTTTTCGATTTCCTGTCTAAACTTCTTTCCCGCCTTTGTTTCTTTGTCGATTACTTTTGCCATCAGTTTTCTCCTGCGGAAATTATCGGAATGATCCGTTGCCGCCTGATAGACAGGTACTGCAATCCGTAAATCGTCAAAGCGTACTCTGCGTCAACCGCCATATTGTTGCCCTGCGAAACAGAAAAGCCGATTGACGCATCTCCTTCGGAGAATGAACTCACTCGGAGAGCGTCATCGACTTTGCCCATCGTATTATCGCCTTTGCCTGCCATTTTCAACTTGTGCGCCGTGAGATAAGCAATAGCGTGGTCGTATGTGTTCCCGAACTTCTTTTTGCTTACAAACGGCTTCGCTAATTCCATCCACTTTTCAACTTCTTCGTCTTCGACTTCCGAAAATTCGGTAGCGACGAGCCTGAATATTTCAAGTGGTTCCATAGCGTTTACTCCTTGCCGGCTTCGGTTTCTTCGTCCGTTTCGGTATTCTCGGTAGTTTCGGTGTTTTCGGTCTTACCACCTTTTCCGTTGTTCTTACCGCCCTTGTCGGTCTTTCCGCCTTTGTCTGTTTTCGTTTCGCCCTTGTCTTTTGCGGGTTCGATAATCGACACGATGCCGAGCGCAACATAGGTGTCAAGCACAACATCCTTGAACGAATCGTGAATATGTGCGGTTTCATCGGGCAGAACCGAAGTCTGCCCGAAGCCGATAATTTTACGTCCGATATTCTTAATCTTCATATCGCACCTCCCTTACACGCCGACCGCGATAAGCGCGGAAAGCGGATAGTAGATGATTGCGCCCGCCGTTCTTGCTTCGCAAGGTACTTCGATTTCAAGGCCCTTCGCCTGCAAGGGGTACTGATAGAACGGGAGCGGATGCTCGATAGAGAGTTTTCTCGCATCCTTCTTAAACAGAAGAGCCACGTTCTTACCCTGTGCGGAATAAGGGTTGGTTTCTTCCGCGTCCGCCTGCAATTCCGCCGCCGAAACGATGTCCTTGATGTACGGAGCGTTTTCGAGCAAGAATTTCTTAACAGTATAACCCGTGTTGGGAATTTGTCTGGTGCTGATTTCGATATGAACATCCGCAGGAAGAACAAGCGTATCGGGACGCTCTACGTTCTTCGTGGTGCGAGCAACCTGCTTCTGCATTTCTTTAAGGTCTTCGAGTATTTCATCCGCCGTTTTCTCTGCCCAAGTCGTCTTCCCGCTGGTCTTGCCGACAGGAACCGTGAACAAAGGAATGTCGTTTTCGGGCGAAAGTACGCCGATCAGTCCGTTTTCTTTATCGCCCACCCAAGCAATCTTGTTGAGCGCGTAGTCGGCCGCGTAACGCGCAGCTTCCGCTTTACGAACATCGAGCGATTTCCCCGCGAGCCTGCTTGCTCTCATTTCCTGTACGGAATAGCCGTAACTATCGCCTACGGATTTAACGTATGCAGTGGTCGGCTTTCCCTTTACGTCCGCACGGGGCAGGTCGGTTGCGTAGTTATTGATAATCTTCGCAACGCCCGTTTTATCGTAACTGTAATAGGTAACGGTTTCCGCGCCGGGACTGACTTCGTTGGAAATCGGGAACAGCGTGAGCGCCGTAAGTTCGGGGTATACCACGTCATAAGACTGCGCCTTAACGTGGTCAAGTTCTCTTGCGAAGAATACCGAAGCGTCCTCCGCGTCGTCGAATCTCATCGACTTATCTTCCACCAATGCTTTGGGGATGTTCGAGCCAAGAAGCGCCGCATAGTCGTTCTGGCTGTAAGAAGTTTTTTCCATTTCTGTTGTCCTCCTCTTTATTCGGTTTTGGTGGTTCCGTCCACCTTGTCTACAAACACAAACGCGGGAGCAATCGCGTCGGTTGCTTTCGCGTCAAGGAAATAGCCGTTCAGTCTGATGCCCGTAACGTCCGTTCCGAGTTCGTTCGTGAAATAACCGGCGTTCTCTCCGTCCGTAATGAGATACAGCGGAGCGCCGTAAGCAGGTTCCGCATCCGCCGCAATACGAACGTAAATGCGCCCCTTCGTAAGTACGCCAACCGTCTCGCCCTTGCGAAGCGTTACGTTGCCCTTGTAGTCCTGTTCGTGAGCGTGGCTGTTGATAGCAACGCCCTCGAATTTTGCTTTCGTGGAAGCCGCAACGGGAAGCGTTACGTTCTTGCCGGGTAAGGTGCCTTCCACTACGCCGAGACCGAACTTAATCTTCCCGTCCGTCGCTTCGTTGTTTCTCGTGTCTACGTCGTGGTCGGTAAGGTCGTAAAGACCGCCCGCTACGCCGTGAGCCGTGCGCAAATTATAACTGGTCTGTGCGCTCATAATTTATTTACCTCCGTTTTTTTGTTTTTCAATCATTCTGTTTCTTGCCGCGTCCGCGCCTGTTACGGTCTGCTCTTCTGCGGCGGTGTCCTTATTGAACATCTGCTTACGTTGTTTGTCGGTGCCGTTGTCGCTCTTGATTTTCTGCTTCGTAAGGTCAAACAGCGCGTCGATGTAATCATCGCTTTTCCCGTCAAGGCGCATATCGGGGTATACCGATTTGATAACGGTTTTCTTGCCGTCTTTTACGGACATAACGTCAACGCCGTCGAGATGTAACTGGTCTGCAGTTCTGATAACGTCAATCTTGCTGGCTACAAGCCTGTCGATTGCCGCCGAATCGAGATTGAGACTCTGCGATTTGCTTTCGTCTCCGTCTTTCTGTACGGTTCCGCAATCGGTATTGCTCGTGTCGTTGCTGTCCGCGTTTGCATCTGCGAAATCACTTTTCGCTCTCAACTGTTCAATCAGTTTGAGAAGCGCGTCGATGTCCGCATCCTGCTGCGTAATGGTTTCAAGGGCAGTCTCTTTCGAGTTGGATGCCGTTTCTGCGTCACGACGGTCACGACGTTCTTTAACGCTCTGGACGACATCTTCATCATTAGCCTGCTCTTCGGGATTGACGGTAGTTGTCACTTCTCCGTCAGGCGCGGGCGTGGTATCGCCCGTTGCGGTATTGCTGTCCGTACTCGTAGTTGCCGCGTTTTTCTTTGCGATGAAATCCGCAATGGCTTCTTCAAGTTCTTCGGGCGACAATCCGCTGTCAGTCTTGTTCTGTTCCATTTCTGGTCCTCCTGTTAAATTTTCTTTTTCGTCGATGTTTAGACGAGCCTGTTCTCCCGCTCTCGCGGCTGATACTAATGCCAAATGGTTCACTCTGATGTTTCGCTGAATTGCGTCATAGGGCTGCCCGTTCCATTCGCCCGGCGTTTCGTCAAGGTCCAAATCGTAACCGAGAGATAATTCACGTAATCCGGTCTTTAATGCGTCCGTGTTGTGTATTACGATTTCTACCCGTACATTTTCGCCGTCCTTAACGGCTGCCGTCAGCATAGTACCTATGGTTTCCTTTTCTACATTGTCAGTCGTAACGCGCCCAGCGCGGTGCGTGACAATGATAGGCTTTCCCTTATAGGATTCTAAACTTTCGGGGGCAAACACCTCTTCCGGCAATCTCAACTCGCGTCTGATAGAGCCATCGGGGTTCATATACTCGAATATTCCAACCGTCGTGACAATCGGGTGGTCTATTAAGAAGCCTTCGTTTGTGTAATAGGTCTCGTCAACTTTGATGCTGTCAAGCCTTGTTACCCTTTGCAATTTCGGTATTTCGTTCATTTATTACCGTCCTCCTTGCTTGCGTTCTGAAAAAAGCAATTCGACAACGCAACCACTATCTTCTGACAATGTTCAACGCCGTCGATTGCAAGTCCGTCGAAAAGCGATACGGTCTCAACGGAATTTTCGTGTCCCGTTTGTATGACTATCGCTCCCGATTTCATACTTCCGATAATCGCGTCCGCTTCAAGTTTCAAGCGTTCGCATAACTGAATAACTAACTCGTTCATACTACCTCCGTCAATCGTTAATGGGTAACGGTATGCCCATAACGTCTTGCGTAACCACAATCTTATCTTGCTGAATAATTATCGTGGTGTACGGATTTCCTTTCTCGTTTAAGAGTTTGATGACTGCTTCTGCAGCAGCCTTTAATTCTTCGTGCGTTACTCCGTCCATAACTAACCCTCCTATTTGATTTTGATGTCTGCCGGTATGTTCAGCGTTTCGATATTAAAAACGGGCAATGCTACGCATCTGCAGCGGTAATCTTCGCCGGGATGCGCTCTTCGCCCTGTCTTTTCGTCTACAATCGGCGGTGTGTCCCACCGATGTTTTGTTCCGTCGAGCTGTGCGTGTCGTTCTCTTACGCGCTGGTCTTTTGACGAACTCCAAATATACTCTTCAACGCCGCACTCCGTTTGTTGTTGCTGCGTAATCGAAGCGTTAAGTTTTGCAAGTTGATCTACCGCGTAAAACCGCGCCTTATTGCGCGATACGTTAAATCGTTCCTGAATTTCTTTTACTATGTCCCGATTTGACCGCCCGTTAAGAAATCCGTCTTCAACGATTGCCTGCATCTCCCCAAGCACTTCTTCTGGAAGCGTACTGATAAGGCTTGCATTTTCGTCTGCCCAAAGTTTTAACTGTTCCCTGTAAAACTCGCCCGAATAGTAATCGTCAAGAATGTTGATTCCGAGCGTTCTCGATACTTCGCGTTTCCAATCTTCCGTAGATAGCCGCTTTGTCAAATTACCGATTTTGTTAATCTTCTCCGACAGGTGGAATGCCTGTTCTTCGTTGTGAAAATCGTCGCCCGCTTTTCGGAATAGCCGCCTGATAAGATTTACGAGATTGTCTTTGAACCCGTCTGTTCTGAACCCCGCTTGTGCTTCCTGTAGCGGCTCCTGACCTATGAAAAGCAACCGCGTGGTATTTAGTAAGACTTTCAGCAAAAGGTCATAGTAAGCGTTTATGACGCGCTGATATTCCCTTTCAAGGTTTTCCTTGTATCGAACCTGTATTTTACAGTTCAGTTTCTGTCTTCCGTTGAATTTCTTTTTAACGGCTTCCTTAACTGCAACCCGATTTCTTGCGTCGTTCACGCTCACACCTCCTTTCCGTGATTTCGATATACAAAAAAGAGCAGATCACTCTGCTCTTTCCTTGCGATTGCTATGTAGTTATGCTAACTGTTGCCGTAAGATAAGCAACTCCGCGATAATCTTATCTATCTGCGCCATTGTCGGCTGCGCGATAGCCTGTTGTGCCGCCGCTATTTCCTGATGTTCCGTTTCCACAGGCTCTACGTTCTTGTACGGTCTGATAGGCTCGTTCTCGTCATCGCAACCTTTGTTATCTATCATAACCGTGTCTAACAACCAACCGCAAAAATCTGGATTGTTGCATTTCGCGTCAAGCAACTGTTTGACCGCATCGCGCCGTAAGCAATAGGCTTTCGCAACGCCGCGCTTTCGGGTATCGAATACCACCTGCCTGATTTCGGCTTCAAGGTGTAAATCCCGAATGAACCCGCCCGCTTGACTGTTGCTTTGATAGCCGAGCGCCCGCGTTATATCCGTAGCAACCGCAAGTTTCGTTCCGTCCGGATTGATAAGAACCCGTATTTTCGTGTCTGCGTCATAAGCGTATATGTAGGTGCTGTAAGTGTACGACATTCTATTCATTTGCCGCCACCTCCCCGTACCACGCTTTTTGCAATGCCGCATAACCCTTTTGGAACATATCGGTTACTATGTAATAAGCGTTCTGAATATCGTTCACGTTCGGGCTGTCCGTAATTCCTATGTTCAGCACGTTCGTGAGAGACTGGACCTTTCCGAGTTCTATTATGGCATCCTCGACTTCCAATGACTTGTTCCGCATCATTGCGACCTCCGATAATTTTTTCTGCTTTACTGCTGAAATTATTGACTTCGGTCTCAAAATGCGGTATAATGATTTTGCTTTCAACGATGTTGAGTTTCCGCATTTTGAAACCTCCGTCGTTTGAGACCTTCTACGACCTGTTAGGACTGCATCTCCTATCAGGTCATTTTCTTTTCAGTTTTCATAGCAACTACCTCGCTTTTTGTTTGATTTAATTTGTACTTTCAGTCTAACCCAAATTAAACCGAATGTACATCGGAAAGCAAGGAAAATTACCGAAGTTCCGAAGATTATAAGAAAGCCACCGAAAGCAATCTGTAATTACAGAAGTGTAAGCGTAAGCAACTTTTAATGGAAATCTTACGCTCTTGTAACGACAAAAATCATAGGAAAGTGCGTGCGATTTTGCATATACTTTCCTATTGTTTTCTATACTTTTATTTCCTATACTATACTTTATGTACTTCTGCCCCAGATAAACGAGTTAAAGCGAATATCTGTGACAGAAATAACGATAAAGCGGAATTATTGCCGCAGAAATGGCGATTTTCGCCGTTGCCGCGACGTTGCGTTATTGCGAGTTGATGCCGCGAGTTTGAAGCGTGTCGATAAGCCTTTCGAGCGCGAATTTGAAAGGAACGTACAAATCTTCGTTTAGAAGTTCTGATACGCTCTGGAAGCGATTGTTGCGCATCTCTTGGGTATTTGTATGCGGAACGCCGTTGAAGTCCGTAGACAGGAATAAGAACGACTTGCCGTACTCTTCGGGCAGGTTGTCAAGCATACCTATCGGGATTAGATCGTTGAGCGTTATTCCGAACTCTTCTTCCGTTTCGCGCCGAGCTGCGCGGTCTGCATCTTCCCACGTTTCGATATGTCCGCCCGGACTACCGATCTGATTATTGTCGTCGCGGTTGCCTACAAGTATCTTTCCGTTCTTGACTACTATTACGCCTACGCCCGTCGCTCCGTCGTATGGAGTATCTGCATTATCAGTCTTTCCGAGTTGTGCAAGGATGTCCCCGAACGGTTCTTCGCGTTGCGGCAATTCTTCGTCTTCAATACCAAACTTGCCTTCTTCCTTCAAGCGTTTACGCTCTTCGGCAGGGTCAAGAACGCCCATATCAATGTAGAGTTGAGCGGTCTGCGCCCGAACCAAATCCGCCTGCGCGTTGGTCTGTTCAATCGTGGCGCGTTCGCTTTCTTTCTCGTTCCATAACGGCTCAAATTCGAGTTCGTAATCGGGCTTCCCTTTTATCTCGCCCGTATTGATACCTATCGTTATGATTGCGTCGATGAGCGAACATAGATTGTCTTTGACCTGCGACTCACGGATTTTGTCTACGAAGCTGTAATAGTTTTCCATATCGCTCTCGCCCGTCGAGTTCATACCTGCAGGCGAGCGACCGAACAGTTTTGTCTGCGGAATTTCCGTAAGCGCCGACAGCATATTGCAGGCGGAATCTATGACTTCCTTAACTCCCGTAAGGGACGTGCTTTTGAAATCGTAATCTTCGCCGTCGTTGTCGATCGCTATGGAATTGAGAATACCCCGCGCCATATCAATTATTTGCAGACGTTTGAGCGCTTGCTCTTCGCCTTCGTCGGTAGCCAGCAGTTGCGCAAGGTTCTTCATCTTGTATACCGCCTGTACGCTACGTTCGAGTAATTTAACCGCGTCGCCGTGAGACGTTATCGTTTCGCGCAGGGCGCGTTTGATACGGTTATATTCTGGAACGCCCCAGAACCTGTAATCCGTTGTGCTTGCCTTTTCGGGCATCTTCCCATTGCGGTACAGAAGGCATCTGCTTTCGTGTACGCGGAACGAACCGTAAATGCTGAACACGTTGTAGTATTCAGGCATACGGAACTTTGAGCGTTGCGCAACTCCCGATACGCCGATTCCCCTGTACATCGAATGATAATCAGGCGTTACAACGGAGCGGTCATACACGACGATTTCATCAATTCTCCTTGCCGCCGTCCAGTTGACTGGTTGTGACAAATCGTTGATGCCATCGTCGATAATCATAACTGCAAGGGCGCCGCCGTACAGTCTGGACCATTTCAGGCTTTCTTCCGCCGTCGTAAAATATTTCAACTTCCTGACCTTTTTCTGGATGTACTCTTCTACCGCGTTATCTGCGATGTTCAGATGATACCCTTTCTTGACCGCTTCCTGCGCGGGAATGTCGATTATCTTTGCAAATAAGCCGTTCGTTTCGTAATGGCTCGTCAATACCGTATCAGGCGTTAAGTTTTCCGCACTATAACGATATGCTTCCGAGTTGTCCTGCCCTGTTCCGTACTTATTCAGCAAATTAACATAACCGTCTGCACGGAATGGCTTACGTTCTGCAGGCTGCGTGATCTGCTCGTTATTACGTTTGAGCTGTTCTAACTTTGCCTTGTTTTCGTCCGTTAAATGCACGGCTTTTACCTCCTTGTCGAATTAAGATATTAACGCCCCAATATTGAAGACGTTTCCGTTGAAATAGATATTTGCTTGCGTGGTCGAGTCTACTTGGTCGTCGTGTGCGCCGTTCGGGAACACCGCAAACTCTTCCACATAATCGTGTACCCACGCCGCAATGGACGGGTCTGGTATATACAGATTGCCTGCTTCTGCAAGCGGTGTAACCGCCGTAGCTCGAACAACCTTACCGCCTTCGGGTTCAACAGGAACAAGCCCGCTGATTTCCTTTTTGAGTACGTTGATAACCGCAGGACCGTTTGCTTTGTCTTCCACGAGTTTTGCTATTGCCTGCGGCCATTTTGCCGTAAGGGACTTGATAGCTACAAGCGTTTCCGTGAAACTCATTTGACCGCGTACTTGGTCGAGCAAATAACGGTCTGCACCGATTTTGCCCCAAACCTGACCGACAACGTAGTCCGATTCTTTCTTGTCTTTGAACGTGCAGTCCCACGACTGTATAACTTTGTCGAACTTCTTGGGCAGAACCTTGTAGTATTTCCACCAACCGCGACGGAACATTCCGCCTTCGCTCGGAGATGGCGTTTGCATATACAGGGATGCCCACGCATAACTGCCGACCGCCTTTTTCGTTTCTTCCGCCCACTTTTCGTCATAACCGCCTGCGGGCCATAATGCCTGCCCGTGCTTACGATTAAGCAAGTCGTGATCTTCGTCGTCGCAAATTGCCGGGAGCGAAAGTATTTTCCAATCTTCGGGTTCTCCGTTTTCTGGATTGAGCAACCACCCCGCTAAATCGTTTTCGTGCCATCTGGTAAGAATGATAATGATTGCGCCGCCTGAATGTAGACGGGTACGAATATCGGACTGATATGCTTCTATTGCACGTTTGCGGAATGTTTCTGATTCCGCTTCTGCTCTGTTCTTGATAGGGTCATCTATAAGCAGCAGGTCTGCGCCTTTACCTGTTATAACACCGCCGATACCGGCAGAAATCATACCGCCGTCATAGCCTTGCAGATTCCAGTTGGTCTTTGTGGCTTGCGACATAGACAGGTTGATTCCGAACAATTTTTGTCCGAACTCAAATACTTTTGACCTGTTCGCTTCGCCAAATTCTTTTGCAAGTTCGTCGCCGTAGGAAACCTCAATGACGCGCTTGTTCGGGTTCTTCCCCAGATAGTACGACGGAAACGTCTTTGTAACCGTCATAGACTTACCGTGTCGGGGCGGCATAAAAATCATAAGCCGTTTCGTTTCCCCTGTTAAAACCTTTTCAAGTTCGTCACAGACGAGATTTAAGTGGTCGGCTCTTTGCCACCTGCCGTGATGTACTAACTCAACGTAATTTGCGTAATGCCTTCTGGCGAGTTCGTACTTCGCAGCTTCGCCGGCTGCCATAAGGTAATTCTTCGAGAACTTGCCGTTAGTCGTCGCTATCGCCATTATGCTCAACCGCATACGCGGCGAGTGCTTGCAATTCTTCTTCCGATAATTTGCTTAAATCGACATTGCCGACATTACCAGACAGTTCAATCTTCTGGGTTTGCGCCCACTCTCCTGTATGCTTACAGCGATTGTTGAGCCAGTACATAATCGCCATTGTGTCCGGTGGAACGTGCTTCGCGCTTTCTTTAACTTTGACTGGTCTAACATTTCCGTCTTTGTCCGTTTCCACCAGCGTTTCCTTTTCCTTAACGTCATAGCCGAGCGCCCGCTTATAAAGAGATTTCTCTATCTTCGCATCTGCCGCTTCTTTCCCTACTGTTAGCGCCTGTAAGAACGACGGGTATTCTTGCTTCCACCTGTGGAGCGTCCTGACAGATATTCCAAAGGCTTCCGCAATCTCATCATCAATCGCACCCTTCGATGCAAGCGACCACGCCCAATCGTCGTGATATTCGGGATTATATTTCGGGGTCGGGGGCATATCAGTTACCTCCTAAATAATCTGCCGCCCAAAGTTCAATGGCTTTCCATTTGCTTTTGGCGTTTACATCGCCGCTTTCAATCATTTTCTTAATTGCCATCGTGATGATTTCCGCCGCTTCTTTGGGGATTGCGCTACTTCCGAGAACGGATGTGATCTGTACCCATTCCTGCTTATCGTCGAATTGCAAATCGTCGAACAGTTGCTCTGTTCCTTTAATCATAGCGTGAATAGCCGCGCCCGTGTTCTTGACGTTTGCGAACTCCTGATATTTTGCAAGAGCGTCGATAAAAGGCTTATGCTGTTCTATATCGCAAGCGCCGATAAAATCAGGTTGCTGTGAACGTAATGCTTCGACAAGTTTATCAAGGTCTTTGACTTGATGCGGCAGGAACGTAAATACAATATTCTTCCAATCGTACTCGACTGTCGGGGACAGAAGTTTTTCGAGTTCTGCAAGGGGTTCGCCCAAGATGTCCTTTCCGATGTAACTTTCCAGCATATCGTCAACGTCGTCTATCAGTTTAACGATTTCTTTCAGCGTGGACTGGTCGTCGAAGCCGCTAATGGCGTTATGCGCAAGTTGCTTTGCCGCAATCTGTGAGCGTGTCAACCCCGTAACATCGAGTATCACGTAGATTTCGTTTATAACGCCCGAATCCTTTGCGGACCGGATTCTGTGATGTCCCGATATGATTTCGATTTTGCCGTCAACGAGAGCGCAGAAAGGCAGGCTTTCAAGTTGCCCGCGTTTGCGGATGTTGTCTGTAAGCTGCTTCTGCATCTCGTTCTTCATTATTCGAGCATTGATGTCCTGCTCGCGCAGCGAAGTAAGCGGAACTTTGGCTATAATCAAGCCGTGTCCGAGTTCAAGCATCTGTTCATAGGAAACAGTCTTTACTTCTGCGCTTTGGTTTTCTGTCGTTCCGTTTGCCATCTCTCCTCCTTCAAGAGCCATTCTTCAAGCGTTTGCCGCTCGTTACGGTCTTTTAAGTCCGACTCGTATGTGAGTTTGAACCCATACTTCTTGTCGGGAACTTTCTTTGTCAGTTTCATAACCCCGCGCATTTCCTTTGCTTCGGGGTATTTTGTCATCTGCACCGTTTTAAGGTGGTGCGCCTTCTCGCGTTCAATGTCGTTGCATTGACTGTAAATAAACGGCTTATTCTGCGCAAGCATCGTTAAGAGCCTGCCCAGTCTGTATTTCTTATGCGGAACAGTCATTCCATACATAAGGAATACCGCGTCGCTTACCTGTGTACCAAACGCGCCCATAGTGAGCGCAGCTTTGTCGATTCCGAATACTCCCGCAATCATCTTGTCGATGAACACGGCAATGTTAATCTGCGCCGCAGACCCGACAAAATTGTGCGTCCATAACTGCCGATAGTATTGAGCGTTTGCCCTATCGATCGGCTGTAATGCAATTTCGCTGTCTTTCGTGATAACGTAATCTCGCGGAAGCATTGAACATTCAAGCGGTTCAAGCCGACTTTCGTTCGGGCGCGTAATTTTCTTTCCGTGAGCCAAAGCGGTGGCTTCTTCTGGTCTGTTCGACGTGATGTACACGTTAACGCCTTCACGCACTCCGTATCTGGCGAAAATGGGACTTCCCGCCGTTTGATACGGCGCGTTCTCTTCATAGCAAATTAAAAGGGCTTTCGCGTCTTTGCACTTTTCGTACAAATCGTGAAGCCCTGTCTTTACGTCAAAGATACCGTACTTCGGTTCTTTCCAAGTCATCTTACCGCCCGTGTCATACCACTTTTCAAATCCTGCCGTATACGTGGGCGGATTTGCGATAATCAACGTGTGCGGATCGTCGATACACTCATCAAGATGTTCCCACATATCAAGCGCACGGTAATTCATACCTTTGAGCGCCGAACGCGCCCTATCGAGTTGCTCATTCAATGATTTGATATGCTCGGTTCTACGATGCTGCAAATCGAGTAAGATATTGTAGAAGTAGTCTTTTCCCGCCTGCTTTGCGGTTCTCAATACGAGTTGAGCATAGAGCGCCGTCGCAGGGTCGCATAGTTCTTCGTCCGTAAATCCTTCCGCTTTGATTTCCAGTTCTTCGAGCGTCTTTCCCATAATAGCGTAACCCATTATGCTCGTGAACATAGAAACGTCGCTTGCTTCTATCTGCGAACCCGAATAACCAACCTGCGCTGCAAGGTGCGACATAGCAAATGCGCCCGCGCAAGGCTCTACTACTTTTGAATAACCGCTCTTCTTTGCGTTTTCGAGTAACGGTTTGAGAAACTTTTGCTCCTGCGCTACGAGCGTTCCCAGAAACAATGCGCCGGGGTTTTGAAATCGCGCCATCTATAAGCCCTCCTGTAACTTGTTAGTTTCGCCTGTAATTGATATAATATTAACTACGATAAATAAATAAGGAGACATCGTTTATGCAAGTTTTAACAGGTAATGAGCATCTGAAATTTGACGGTATGCCTATCAATAGGTTACTGTCTGACTTCTGGAAATGGAACTCTTCAGATTTGCTCAACAACACAATGCGCGGCGCATTTGCGGAGTTCATTATCGCAACCGCGCTCGACCTTGACTTAACCACCACTCACGTGGACTGGGAGTCGTATGACCTTCTATGGGAAGATAAGAAAATCGAAGTCAAATGCTCCGCCTATCTTCAATCGTGGTACCCCAAAAATCAACCAGACAAGTATTCAAAAATCATCTTCTCGATCTCGCCGGCGTATGACTGGATTCCAGACGAAGCGCGGTATGATTACGACAATCACAAACGCCATTCAAATGTCTATGTATTCTGCCATTACAAAAGCAAGGAACGCGCCCCAGAAAATCCGCTCAATCTGAATAACTGGGACTTTTACGTTCTTGCTACCTACAAAATTGATGCCATCTTTGGTATGCAACGCAGTATCTCTCTATCTGGTCTGATAAATCGCGGCAAGCCTACCAAATGCGATTATGCAGGCATACGCGACGCTATCGAGAAAGAATATCAAGACTACTTACATCACGAACAACAATAAGAAAAGAAGCGGCTACTAAATCGTAGTCGCTTCTACACTTTATTGTCGGTCTTACAATGAAGACCTATTTGGTCCGCCCAGAGGGACTCGAACACCCCAACCCGCAGATTAAGAGTCTGCTGCTCTACCGTTGAGCTATAGGCGGCTATAATAAGTCGAACAACGTCATTTGCTTTTGCTGTGCTTCTGGCTTTTTGCCCGACTTACACGTTGAACTGTCTTGCAATTCAGGTATCGCCATTCCCGTGCGAGCCTGCCACCATTCAGCAAATACCAAGCGATGACACCACTCGTCGGGGATTCTGACATCTTCGTAACAACACAGAACAATGTCTTTGTTAAATGACAGATACGGTCGCAGAAGGCTTTTCGCCCGTTCAATGCCAACTCTGTCAAGATGTGCAAAGAACTTTGGAGTGAACACCGCCCTATCGTTCTCACTGAACAAATAACCGGGCGGCGCGAACTCTATGATGTTTCCGCTTAACTTGTACTTTAACGGAAATCTGGGCGCGCCCCTTGTTATGCCCACAACCGTGTAATTGCCCGATTGCAATTCGGGGTTTTGGTAACGACTGGTAAATATCTTCATACCGCCATCCGTAACACCGCACTCTGCAATACCGCAATACCTTTTTTGATAGCAGCGTCGGCGTCCTTTCCCAACTGTCTGTAAAATGACCCGTGAACCATACACTCGTATGCCAACTGCATATCGTTTGCTTCTTGACGGGTAATCCCGATTTTGAAGTCTTTTGCGATACGCAACGCTGCCTTGTGATTTCCCGATAAAAACATTTGCTTTACGATTTCTGTCTTTGTCATTTTAGGTAGCCCCTTGTTTTTCTTATCTTCATTCTAACACAGGTACTACCGAATAGCAAACGGATTTCGTGTATTTTTGCAAAATATTTTTGCAATAAACGATTTTATTTACCGCCTTTTTTCGGGGTGACATAACATTCAACGCTATCATCATACAGCTTTGCTTTTCTTTTGTCAATGCCCAAAAACTGCCCTGCATTTCAGAACAGAATGATGTCCGACAGGTCGATACCGAAGAACAGTCCGGAAAGGTCCTGAATTGCCACGTTCAAATCCTTGAACACCGTGCGCGTATTGATATGCTCTGCATCCGCTACGTCGTCAGGAACACCCACGTTTTCCGTGAGATACATCGCTTCCAATACTCTCCACCTTCTCCTTACCTCTTCTCTCTCCGAGTTAAGGCACTTGTTCTTGTAAAGTTCGAGCATAGTGTCGATATGTCCCAATACCGTTTGCGTGAACACCATTCTGTCTTTGATGCTTTCCACCTTACGGCTTTCAAGGTTATCCATTCCCATACTTTCAAGGAATATTATTTCCTCTTGCGAAAGCAACTGTGTCAATTCGCTTATCGCGTTTCCGGCATAACTCTTCAACCACCTGTACTTTTTCACAAGTAGCCGCGTGTTCTTCATACGGAAATCCTTTGCTTTCGCTCTCTGTTCTTCTATCTGTTGGTTGAACATTTCGATTGCTCTCTCCGTCGCGTACTTCGAGATGAGATTAAGTACATTCTTCGGGATTGCCGAAAAATCGTCCTGCTGCGTTTCTGTTGTTTTCGTTTCTTTGCTCATAAGGCTTCTCCTTTCTGTGGCTATAATTTTCTACCTATTCAGAGCAGGGACTTAAAACAGTCCCCACTCCGCAAACTTCTCAAACCCACCTTTCTTATTGATGAAGTCTCTTGCAACTTCAACAATTTCCGAGTAAGGTTTCCCGTCTATCGTGTCATCGCCTATGGCGCAACACAACTCTACCGTCTTTCCGGTCTCCTGCGCTTTCAGGAAGGCGTAGATGTTTACCGACACATCCGCTTTCGACAAATCCTTGCCGTGAAGTCCGCCGCCCGTTACTCCGTCTGCCATATCGGAACCGAGTTTCCTGTTCGTCGCGCCCGTGTCTACGTCCGTTCCCCCTTCCCAATCCCCAAGCGGATTGACGATTGCATTCGGGTAGAACTTCCTGATATAATCGCTTTCGACGTTGCTCTGGCAGATTATGAGCCGTTCGCCGTCCAAGATGTACTTTCCGTCGTGCGGAACCATTCCGTATATGCCGTGCGCGATATTCGATAAGGACTTCTGCTCTTCCGTAAGCGGAACGCCTTTGAAAATCCCGTTGTCGCCGCACCTGATCTTGCCGTTCTGATTTCCCGCGAGATGTGCGTCTTGCTTTGCCTGCGCAATGTCTACCTGCAATTCCGCATCGCCCGTAATTCTTGTAACCGCTGCGTATATTTTTTCAGGGTCGATTACTACGGAACTCTCCGTGATAATGTGGCAAGCGCCGTGTCCGATAAGGACTTCTACCGCAATCTTCGGGTTTTCTTCCTGCGCATAGGCAAGGTCTACAATCGCGCCTGCAATTCTGTCTGCCACCTTATCAGGATGGCTGGGGTTAACTTTCTCAATCATTGTTTGTCTCCTTCTTTTGATTTTTTTCTTCTTCGAGTTTCCTGTACGCGCCCGCCGCCGCAAACATTACCTGCATAATCTCGTCGAGACGAACTGCAAGCATAATCTTTTCTTCCGGCACCGAAATAGACACCGTGCCGATTTCATAACTGGCTTTGATGTTTCCTTCGAGTACCTTGTGCTTGAACGTCTGCCCGTCATCATTGAAGATAAACCGCGCCACGTTTACTTTTGCACTCGCACCGTCAAGCGGTCCGTTGTTCGGGTCGGTGTTGACGACCACTTCGCACTCTTTGAGTGCTTCCTGCTTTTCTTGTTCCATAGTCAAATCTCCTATTTTATTTTTTCGCCCAGAGAGCAAAATTGACTTTCTTCAAACGTCCTTACCGCGCCGCCTTCAAAATGGCTGTTCTTGTCGCACCACTTTTCATCTGCGTGATAGAACTTACAATCCTTGCAACGCACTATCGTCCTTGTGTTCCAGTATTCTACCGCTTCCGATCTGAAATTGAATATCTGACTTGATGCCCCGCAGTTCTTACAAACCGCCTTCATCTTCTTTCTGCCTACGATTTCAGCATCCCCGCCGCAGAACGGACACCTGTTCAATCTTTCCATTCTTACCTCCTAAAACGGACAATCGTCGTTATCGTCATACGTGTTGTGGGCAGGTCTTTCGTCTGGTATCTCGTCGGGGTAATAATCGTCGTCAGTCTTCGGAGTGAGAAAGTCCACATCCTGAACGATAATGTCAACCGTATTGTGTTTCGTCCCTTTGTTATCTTCGTATGTCCGCGCTTCGATATTACCCGTTATTCCAACCTTGTGTCCTTTCCTGCAATACTTTGCAATCGTTTCTCCAAGACCGCGCCACGCCACGCAGTTAAAGAAATCCGTCTTGCGCTCTCCGTCAGACCCGTAATAATTTCTATTTACCGCTATTGAGAACCTGCATACGGATGTTCCGCTCGTTGTCTCTGTTAATTCAGGGTCTCGCGTAAGATTTCCGATAAGCTCTACCTTATTCATTACGCTGTCTCCCTTGCTTGTCTGAAATATGCCTTCCAATCTTCCGAACAGTCTATTTCGTTCTGCTCGAACAGGTCTTCGATTTCCTCAATGAGCCTATTTGCCTTTACTTTATCGTTATTGTCAAGATACGAATTGCACGTTGCATAACAGTATTTCGGCGGATCGACTCTTACGCCGTCTTCCACATCGAAGAACAGGAAACCGTCGAACAGTCCGCTACATTGAAGATATTGCGGAAACAGAGCCTGCGCCAGCGTTCTGATTTCCGTCGTCGAGACTTCTTTTACATTTTTCTTTGCTATTCTTTCTACTTCTTCCCTGCTGAAATCGTAGTAGGAATAGCCTTTGCTTGTGATATTCTTTTTCCACTCCGTATAGTCAACTGATAGGTCTTTGTTGAGTTCTATTTTTGTAGTCATTTCCTTCTCCTTTAATCCAAGTAATTCTTGCCGATGATTTTCATAAACTCTTCTCGGCTGTGAGTTTCCTCGAACTTTGCTTGACATTCCCGCTTTAACTTCAAATCGAGTTCGCGGTTGAAATGCACTCCTTCGTTCGACATATTGTGGTGGAATCCGCACAGGAATACCTTGAACCCGTGCTTCTCGCTTTGCTTCCTGTTTGCCGTTCCGCCGAAAATGTGATGCAAATGCACGTTATAGCTTGATCTGCAGATATAGCACCGTCTGGGGGCTTCGCTGATTTGTAAAATACTTTTCATTTATCTACACGCTCCCATACGGCAATCATCTTGCCCGACATAATGCACTTCCTTTTACCGACCACCTTTACTTTGCCTGCTTCTTTTAATTCCGTCAGGCGCGGCGCGACAAAATTTCTGTCATAATATTTGATAATTCCTTCGTCAAGCAGTTCTTTGACGATTTCGCTTACCGTCATCTGCTTGTCTCCGAGAACAGCGAGTATAACGTCGCTTCTATCTGCTCTTTTGTCTACTACCGATTCATAACCGGCACGTCTTGTTTCTTCTACAATGCTCACACCCTTAACCTCCTGATTAGATTTATATTTTGTCTGCTGTATTACTTACTGATTGCCGCTGGTTGCCTTTTGATTGCTCCCTGCGGATAAAGTGTTTATCTTCCCCGAACAGCCCAGAAAGCCGCTTTACCGCCGCCTAATCGCCAACTTCCGTAAGGGTAACGACTACCTTCGGTTCTTCTGCATATAGCTTCTTGACCGACAGTTCGTAAACCTGCGCGTCGTCTTTGTAAGCGATGCCATTCAACGAGTCCAGCACAATCTTTGCAAGGTTATCGCAATCGACTTTCTTTGTGTACTTAATCTCCCCTGCAAGCATAAGAGCTTTATTCTTCTTGCTTGTCGATTTCGGGATAGGAAAGAACGCCACTATGTCTGCCCTGATTGCCCCTTCAAGAAACATCTTGTTCTCGCATATCTGGTACATAACCCTGACATAATTTTCATAGGATGTCGTTTCTTTCGGCGTATAAGCGTGGGTGAATCCGCCCTGCATTGTTACTTTCGGACGCATCTTACCTTTCGGCTGTCCGGGAATGGTAAACGTAAAACTTTTCATCTTTCCGCGCTCTCTCCCTTCTTGTCGGTTACTATTACCGTGTAATCTACCGACTTGCCTGTTTCGGTGCGCTTCTTTTTGCCTTGCCTGACCGTGTAGCCGTTCTCAAACAGAATAGCCGCCACCGTCTTCCTGTCTTCTTTGCTGAAAATCTTTAACTCTGCAATGAACTCTTCTTTCTCCATCAGTCGTCTCCTTCTAAAAACGATTTCATTTTGTCGAACCTTTCTTTGGCTTCAATGCGTCTTCTCGACGAACCTTCAAATTTAATCGGATAACACATTTCAAATACCCTATCATAGATTCGAGCATATCGGATGTCCGTATTTTCCTTCATCTCTTTTAACGTCAAGTTTGTCGTAAGTATGATAGGCTTCCGCGAACGGTATCTGCTGTCAATCACATTGTAGACCTTTTCCAAAGCGAAGTCCGTATTGCGCTCGGCACCAAGATCGTCTAATATAAGCAAATCAGGTTCCGTCAATCTGTCAATCAATTCTTCTTCGTCTCCATTCTTGAAAGACGAAAACTGCTGCAGTATTTTAACGAACGATGTCATTACTACCGGACGAAGGCAACTCATAACGTAATTCCCAATGCAAGCAGCCGCAAACGATTTTCCCGTGCCTACGTTACCGTAAAACAGTAATCCTTGATTATCTTCAAGCATCTGTTGGAACGCTCTGCAATATTTAGCACAAGCATTGTAGATTTTTCTGTTATCGTCCGTGATGTCAAAGTTCTTGAACGTCGCCTTAAAAAAAACTTCGTCCATAAGCGATACGTTGCGCAGTCTTGCAATTCTCGCCATTTTTTCTTCGTACTGCTTCTGCTTTTCTACTCGCTCTTTCTCGTCACGAATACACTTGCAATCACGCGAAGTTAAAATCTGATGTCCGTGCCATTCAAAGTATTCTCGCTTCGGCTCTTTACACTTGCCGCAATGTAGGAACCCGTCTTTCATAAAGTCGCCTTCCCTTTCAGGGTTAGCATCTATTGACCGTTTGCAGGCGAGTTCCATTGTTTCAAGCCAGTTTTGCTCGTCAAGTATCGAACCTATCTGTTTCATACCTCCTCCTATTCGTCAAACGGATTTCTTCCGTCATCCGGCGTGTCGTTCTGCGCCGTAAACAGTTTCGGGTATTCCTTTTGCGCTTTATCTACAACCCAGTTGAGAATGGCGCGGTAGTCGCTCTTATAGGTCTTTCCGCTACTTCCTTTGTAGTTATCAAGCAACTCGATGAGCTTCTCCGTCGCTTTCTCTCCGTACTTATCAACAAGACTTTGATACTCGCGCTCTTCCATACTGACAAACTCTGCATATTTCTTTTTGCTGGGGTCGTCGTCAGTTTTCTTTTTACGTTTCGGCGCAGGCTGCGTTTGGCTTTCTCCTGTCTGTTCATTCATTTCGATTTCGGGCTTATCAGGTGTGAGCGTTCCCCGTTTATCGAAAACGGGTTTCGCCCTTCCCGCAAAGTTGTCAGACCACACTATCTTTCTCGTAGTCCACAACTCCTTGTCTATCGCGTCGATATTTGCAAGCAGGTCTAAAATTGCTATTGCCTTATCCTTGTCAACTCTCGCAAGCGATACAAAATACTCCCAATCTTTCAGTACCGAAAAATCTGCATACAGTTCTTTCTGCGTACCCATAAATTCCAACAACTTGAACCATAACGCATAACCGTCATTTCCAAAACTGTTCTGCACCGTAAACAGGGTAGGACCAGTCGCAGCGTGAACGTCGTGCGTGAAATAATCGACCCCTATTTTTGGCAATCTTCCCATTAGGACGCTCCTTTCGGATTACTCTGCGTCGCCGTTGTCGTCGCCGTTTTTATCCTGCTCGATTTGAGCCATAATCCTGTCGTATTGCGCTTTCTTCAAATCCGTAGTGGATTCTACGTTTTCCGCTTTAAGGAACTCCTTGACTTTTGCATTTCCATCTTCCTTGCCGCCGTAAACTTCCTGCGCAAATGCGAACATTTCCTTTCTTTCTTCCTGCGTGATTACTCTGTTCTCTTCGGGAAGTTCAACGGCGTTCTCTTCCTGTACAACCACGCCGTCCGCGTCGATAACCTGAATTTTACCCTCATCGTCGGCGCGTACCAGCCCGGACGAAATGAGTTCTTCTTCCGCATACAATCCTTCGTAATCGGAAGGGAAAGCATCGCGCAGGCATTGTGCAATGGCAACTTTGTTAATCATAGTCGCCGGCTTGCTCTTCCAGTTCGCCATTCCTTTGTTGTACTCGGAAAGCGAAACTTCTCTGAACGCTTCCAACTTGATGCCCATCTTAACGTAGAAGACACGGCACCATCCGCCGATAAGTTCTTCCGTAGGGTACAGGCAGCAGCCCTTTTTCTGAACAACTGTATTGCCGCGAACAACCACGATGCCGTCTTCCTTTCCGAGATAGTTCTTATTCAAAAACGCCCGCTTATTGTACGAATCTTTGCCGACAACCATCTGCGCCGGCTCTTCTTTGCTGTATTTGATGAGATATACTTCGCCGTTTGCCAGCGGATTGAGTTTCTGCATCTTGCAGGTGTTGATAAACATAACCAACTCCTGATCCGTAACCATTTCGGCTCTGCCCCTGACAAGATACTTCTTCACGAAGTCGATGTCGAGTTCCACCATCGTGCCGCAGATTTCGTACTTAACCTGTAAAGCGTTCTGCTCTACCGTACTTAAAGCCTTGTTCTGTTCCATTTTTTGAAAACCTCCGATTATTTCCTGAAAGATAATTTTGCGACAGATTTGTACTGGATGCCGGGTATCTTAATCTGTCCTTTCGATGCCCGAATAAGTTTGAGGATAGCCTTCGTATCTACGGGACGTATGCAAACGCCCGAAAAGTCGATAGGAACCTTGCCGTCGTCAACTGCTACGATTTCCCAGTCGATGCTGGACGAAGCGCCGTCGGCTTTAATCTTTTGCGCCTCTACCACCACGTTGCGGCTTGCGCTGTCTACGATGTCGGCTTCCATCAGTGCAGCTTCCGCTTCTTCGAGCTGCCCGTTGGCTTCAAGTTCCATAGCTTCGCGCAGTTTCTTGTCGGACTCTTCTGCGGCCAAACGTCTCATCCGCTCTTCCTCTTCTTTGCGTTTGCGCTCCTGCTCCATAATGAAGCCGCCCATAGCGTCTTTTACGATTTTCTCTGCCTGAATGAGCGGTGCGAGCATTTCTTTCTCGCGTGCGCAGATGTTTTTGTGTGCCTCGTGAGCCGCGGTCTTCATAGGCGCAAAGAAATCCGTAATCTGCTGTGCTTTCTGTTTGATATACTTACCAAACGATGCCGCGCTCTCGTAATCGGTCTGCGTAGAGATGACAATTTGACTTGCTTGTTTCTCTACCGAGGAAACCTCTTTCCCCATCTCGACTTCCGCGAGCGATTTGTCTTCGCCAACTGTGGGTAAGGTGGCTACAACTGTTTCTTCTTCCATAAGAACCTCCTACTTATATTTTTTTATATAGCGATGTACGTCCAGCAATTCCGTAAACACTTTCCAACTTTCCGCATCGTTGATTTCGTGTTCCACAACGCTGTAAGTACCGTCGTTTCTTGCCTGAACGATGAGCTTACGGGTAAATGTAAACCCGTGGCTCTCGAACGCCTTTTTGTACGCTTCGAGCTGTACTCGCGTAAGCATCTTTGCAATCGTCGCAGTTGTTTTTAAGTCAACCAGCGTGGGTTGCTCTTTGATGTAGCAAGGCAAGTCTGCTGTTCCAGCGTACCCCAAAGTCTTGTGATAGATTTTGCACTCCGGCTTAATGGGTACAGGGTTGAAATCCATAATCCACTTCTTGAACCCCAAGAAATACCCTTCTAATTCGGGCGGTATGTCTTCTACACCGAATAACAAGTAATTCTCCACCGCCTCGTGTACCGTCGTTCCTCTGGTCGCTGCCTTTTTCAGCACTTCCTCATCTACTGTCTTGTAGTGGGCGCTTGACAGCGGTTTCATAATCGTTGTAACGCTCGGTATCTCGAAGCCGTTGAGTTTGTACTGATGAGTCTTTTCTTCAAAGGTCAACTCGCTAAACTCTGGTAACTCCATCATTTTTGATGTCCTCCTTTCTTGATGTCATAATTCCTATATGTAACGGCTCCGCCTTCGCAAGCGCCGCATTGAGTTCAGCTTCCGTCTTGATGCCGAACTGGTCTATAAGGTACTGCATAATGTCTTTCTTGCTCATATACTATCTACCGCCGCCTTTATTTTTTCGCAAAGCAGTTTCAATGCGCTTATGGGTTCGACTATCCTTTCGAGATACATAAGAATGTCGTCTATTGAATGGACGTTCTCTGGCGATATGCCGCCCGTAGCCGCGATGCTTATCAACTGTTTCTTCACTTCTGTGAGCTTCCCTTCTTCAAGCCCGTTGAGCAGTTTTAGCACTATCGTATCGAGGCTCATAATCTCGGTTGCTACCGTGAGAAATGCTCCGATAGGACAATCGTACTTGCAATACATCGTTCGTAATTGAGGAGCGTTATATAAATCCGCCATAAGGTGTACCTTGTCTACCGGGACTACTTTCGTGTTCCCCAGCTCGTAATCCGCAAGGGATGACGGGCTTACTCCGAGTAGGTCTGCGGCGCTTTCTCGGCTCCGTAGCCTTTCGTCGTATAAAGCCGCCTCTTTTCTACACTTAAAGTAGATATTCTCGTTGGTCTTCGTGCAGTCTTTTCCCATTGTGATTATGCTCCCGATGCGATATAATGTAATTACAAGATGAAACTTGGCTCAATTATTACAGAACTGTAATTGTGAGTTAAAAAAAATAGCGTTACACTCATCAAACGTAAGATTGAGAGCTGCCGTTATCTTCGCTATCTCCGCAGGAGTAAAGAAAATCTCGCCTCTCTCTTTCTTCGAGTAAGTGTCCGTATTCTTTTCTATCAAGGAGGCTACGTCGGCTTGTGTCATACCTTTCTTCACTCTCGCTGATTTTAACAAATTCGTTTCCATAGGCTCACTGTCTCCTATATTTATTGTGTACTCTTATTATATCTTACACATCTGTAATTGTAAAGCGTTTTGTAGCGTAAAATTATAATTTTTATGAAAAAAATATTTACAACTGTAATTTACTATCTTAAAGGAGCAAAAAATGATACAATACTTACTATATGGAGGTTTAATTATGGCAGACTTTTCATCAAGACTTACAGAAGCAATCGAAATCCGTGGCGTTACCCAAAAATGGCTCGCTGACGAAGCGGACACTACGGAAGCAACAATATCTCGTTACCTGAACGGCAAAGCATCCCCGGCTATACTTGTCATCCTCGGCAATATAGCAAAGGCTCTGAACGTATCGTCTGACTTTTTGATAGGTATAACCAATCTTGCGCAGAGCAAGGAAACTATATCTATCGAGGAGAAAATCATTCTTTCGGTATGGAAGAATATATCCGCTGACGATAAGCGTGTATTGTTCGCACTTCTCGACAAATACCTTACCCCGAACGATAAGGCTTTACTTGAAAAGGGGGAATAACTATGAATAGGAACTATACGGGAGATGAGCATCTATCTTTTGAACAGATGCCTACTGGTAAACTGTTATCCGATTTCTGGTGCTGGATGTCCGGCAATATGCTTGATGCAGACATCCTTCACTTATTCTCGAAATATCTTGTGGAAATGGGCGCAGGCGTGAGCGTAGACAATAAACATATCGTCGTTGCCTGTTCATCTTACCTGAAATCATACTTGAAGCGCGGTCAACTTGAAGCACCTATACTCTACCGCCCTGATGCTGATGATGACGCAGTATGCGTATTCTGCTTACTCGACTGTCTTAATCCCGATGCGGTAGACCCTATAAAGCTCGAACAGTGGAAATTCTTTGTGTTGCGTTGCGGAGATATTACTGCGCCCAGCATCACATTAGATGAGGTAAGGCAAATATCGACTGAAACAAATTTCGATAAACTGCGCATTGCAATTTCTGTGAGGTCGTAGTATGGACGGAAACAAAAAATTTTCGGATAACGGCTCCCCTCTCGATTACTCACTAAATGAGTTTTGGGAGTGGTACGCATCTGACCTTATGCACGGCCCGCTTCGCGGCGCTCTTGCTGAATATATCATAGCGCAAGCACTCAATATAGACTGTTCGTCTGGCAGGAACTTGTGGGCCGCATACGATTTGGAATATCAAGGACACTCCATCGAAGTTAAATCGTCCGCTTACCTGCAAAAAAAAGAACATCTACACTTATCTAAACGACTTACGTTCAGTATCGATACGCATAAGCACGGAGCTGAAACCAAACATCACGCGGAACTGTATATTTTCTGCCTGATACATTGTAAAGACGAAGCTATGTGCGACCCTATGGATTTGAGTCAGTGGACTTTTTACATTCTTCCAACAGTGGAGATTGAAAATCTGCTTGGAAACAAGCGCACTATGTCTTTCAGGACGCTTGTATCTCTCAACCCTACCATAGCATCGTACAAATCATTGAAACAAGGCATTGACGAAGTATGCAAAAACCTGTAAATATCGAAAAACAAAAGGCTGCCCTTTACATCCGCGTGTCTACCACAATGCAGATTGACAAGGACAGCCTTCCTTTGCAAAAAAATGACCTCATAAATTATGCTAAATACGCCCTAAACGTGTCAGAGTATGAAGTGTTTGAGGATGCAGGATATTCCGCTAAAAATACCGATAGACCGCGTTATCAGCAAATGATGGCAAGGCTGCGCACTGGCGAGTTCTCGCACCTCGTGGTGTGGAAGATTGACAGAATATCGCGCAATCTTCTTGACTTTGCGGCTATGTACGAAGAGTTGAAACGACTCGGCGTGGTATTCGTCAGTAAAAACGAACAGTTCGATACCTCTACCGCAATAGGCGAGGCAATGTTGAAGATAATACTCATCTTTGCGGAGCTTGAGCGTAAAATGACTTCGGAGCGCGTTACTGCGGTTATGCTGTCCCGCGCAAACAACGGTCAGTGGAACGGCGGGCGTATTCCTTTCGGCTACAACTACGACAAAACAACGAAGACGTTTTCAATCAATGAAGCCGAAGCTGCAACAATCCGTGTTATCTACGACAAATACGAGGAAACTCATTCCCTGCTACACACTTGCAAGTTCCTGAATGAGAACGGTTACTCTACACGGAGCGGAATTGCGTGGAACCCGACAACCGCCCGCACTATGCTTGCAAACCCTTTCTATATAGGAAACTATCTATACAACAAGCACGATTTGAGCAAATCGAACTATCGTCTTAAAACGAACCGTAGACCAGAGTCGGAATGGATTTTGATTGAGGACCACCACGTTCCGCTTATAGAAAAGGAACGGTGGCTTGCCGTAAACGAGCTTCTTAAAGCCAACAGGCGTAGTAACAAGGGCGAACCTCGAACATACACAAGGGTCAACACTCATATATTCGCCGGACTGCTCGCTTGCGGTAAATGCGGTTCTCAAATGCAATCGACTATCGACAGGGAGCGCGACAACGGCTATCGCCCTTCTATCTACCTATGCTCCCGCCATAGACGGTTTAATGACTGCTCAAACAAGTATATCTCCGACATCGTTGTTGGACCGTTCGTGCTTAACTATATAGCAAATATCATCAAGGCGCAAAATAATTTCGGAGCCACAACGAGCCTTGAAACCTTTGAAAAGAAACTGCTTCGCGGCGACGTGTTCGCTGGCGTAAAAGGGATTGAGGGCGCTGGGCTTCAAGAGATGTACGATATGCTACGCTCCGGCAAATTTGGCGCTGACGTGTATGAACCTAAAAACATCTCCCATACCGACAATGTGTCAACAGATGAGCGCGACTTACTTCTTACAGAGAAACGAAAAAAAGAACGTGCGCTTGCACGTCTTAAAGCTCTCTACTTGTATAGCGACAGCGATATGCCCGAAACAGAATACTTCATTGAGCGCAAATCCCTCACGGACGAACTCGAACAAATTGACGAACGTCTTGCGGAGCTTGAAAAAAATGCTTCGGCGGCATTTTCGATTTCGGACGACGATTTCATAGCAAAAGCATCGTACTTCATTATGAGCCAGCAATTACAGTCAAAACGGTATGTAAACTTCGATACAATGATACGAAAAATCGATACGAAAATCGTCAAGGATTTCATCAATTCTGTCGTAAAAAAAATTGTAATTCTGGACGGCAAAATACTATCAATTCTGTTCAAAAACGGAATAGAACACAAATTCCTGTATGAATAGGCTGTTTAGCAAAACACAACATATAGCGTAAAAAGACCGCAAGATTAGCCTTTATCTACTATATCTTGCGGTTTCTCTTTATCTTCATCAATCCTGCCTACAATGAGCATCGCATCGCCGAAGGAGAAAAAACGATACCGCTCATTAACCGCGGTTTTATAAACGTTCAGAATCTCCTCTCTTCCGCACATTGCCGCAACAAGCATTATGAGCGTGCTTTCGGGGAGGTGGAAATTCGTTATCAATGCGTCGACGCACTTGAATTTATACGGAGGATATATAAAAATCTGTGTGTTTCCGCTGCACTCTTTTAAGTTTCCGTTTTCATCGCAGGCGCTTTCAAGCGTTCTTACGGAAGTCGTTCCTACGGCGATTATACGCCTGCCATCGCGCTTTGCTCTGTTTATGATCTCTGCCGACTGAGCGCTTACTTCATAGTATTCGGAGTGCATTTTGTGGTCGGTGATTACATCTTCTTTGACCGGACGGAACGTGCCGAGCCCGACGTGAAGCAAAACCTCCGCAACTTCCACTCCCATATCTTTTATGGTTTTTAAAAGTTCGGGAGTAAAATGAAGCCCTGCCGTCGGCGCCGCCGCCGAGCCGTCGCGCTTTGCGTACACCGTCTGATATCTGTTTTTATCTTCGAGCTTTTTCTTTATATACGGCGGAAGAGGCATATTGCCTGCTTCGTCTAAAATTTCTTCAAATATGCCGTCGTAAAAAAACCTGACTATCCTCTCGCCGCTGTCGGTTATTCCCTCAACTTCGAGAGACAGCCTGTCGTTGACGGAAAGCTTTGTACCGATACGGCATTTTTTGCCCGGTTTTACGAGAGTCTGCCACCGGTCTTTATCCTCCCTTTTCAGCAAGAGAACTTCAACCGCACCGCCGTTTGCGGTATGAGCATACAGCCTTGCAGGTAAAACTTTGGTATTGTTGACGACGAGAACGTCGCCCCTTTTCAGATATTCGGTTACGTCCTTGAATACCCTGTGTTCCATCTCTCCCGTCGCCCTGTTATAGACTAAAAGTCTTGACGAATCGCGGGGTTCGGCAGGCGTCTGAGCGATAAGCTCTTCGGGCAAATCGTAATAAAAGTCACTTTTCAAGTATTTCATAATAATAATTTTCGTCTCGGTTACAGAATACAGTGAGTTAATCTTTATCGAAGAGCGATAGCTGGGACTGCTGTTTTTCGGTCAGTTTATAGCCGAGATGTTCGTAGCCGCCCCTTAAAATCATTCTGCCCCTCGGCGTTCTTGCAATGAAGCCGAGCTGCAAAAGATACGGTTCGTATACGTCCTCTATCGTGCCTGCGTCTTCGTTGATTGTTGCGGCAAGCGTTTCGAGCCCGACGGGTTTTCCGTCAAACTTTTCTATCATAGCCCTTAAAAGGCTTCTGTCGATTTCGTCTAAACCCAGAGAGTCTATCTCCATTTTGCCGAGCGCGAATTTCGCGTCCTTTACCGTGACGGAGGGATTTCCGCTCATCGTCGAAAAATCCCTGACTCTCTTTAAAAGTCTGTTTGCAATTCTCGGCGTACCGCGCGAACGGCGCGCAATTTCTTCCGCGGCGTCTTCATCCGCCTGTATATTCAAAGTCTTTGCACTGCGCAAGACTATGTCTTTGAGTTCGGCAGGCGTGTACATCTCCAGACGGCAGATTATGCCGAATCTGTCCCTCAAAGGGTTGGCTATCATACCCGCCCTCGTGGTTGCGCCTATCAAAGTGAACTTCTTTAATGAAAAGCGGATATTCCTCGCGCTCGGACCTTTACCTACGATGATATCGAGTGCGTAATCCTCCATAGCCGAATACAGAATTTCCTCAACGCTGTGGTTGAGACGGTGAATTTCGTCGATAAAGAGAATATCGCCTTCGTTAAGGTTGGTGAGAATTGCCGCAAGGTCGCCGCTCCGCTCGATTGCAGGCGCGCTCGTCATTTTGAGCTGGCCGTTCATTTCGTTTGCGATAATGTGGGCAAGCGTAGTTTTACCGAGTCCGGGCGCGCCGTATAAAAGGACGTGTTCGAGAACCTCGCCCCTTTTTTTTGCGGCGTTCATATATACTTTTAAATTTTCTTTGACTTTGCTCTGTCCGACGTAAGCGTCGAGCGTCTTCGGGCGCAGGACGTTTTCTTCAACGTCGTATTCGCCCTTGGTGCTCTTTACAAGCCTGTCGTCAGACGAGTCAAATTCTTCCTCGTCGTCGTAAAACATCTTTACCCCTTTTTACATACTTTTAAGCGCTGTTCCGATAATCTCTTCGATAGTATCCGCACCCTGCGCGCGCGCTTTTGCAATAGCTCTTTCGCTCTCCGCGCGGGTGAAGCCGAGCGTCATCAGCGCGACGACGGCGTCCTCGTCGCCGTGGGATACGGCTATTACCGGCGCGCCCTTGACGGAACCCGATACGGACGGCGCAGACACCTTTTCCCTAAGTTCTAAAATTATGCGCTCAGCCGTCTTTTTGCCTAAGCCTTTGACCTGAGAAAGACGGGCGACGTCCGAAGTTGCGATAGCCGCCGCAAGATCCGCCGCGTTAAGTCCCGATAATACCGAAATACCCGATTTGGGACCGACGCCGGAAACGGTGATTAATTTTAAAAACATATTCTTCTCTTCCTGCGAAGAAAACCCGTACAGCGCGGTGCCGTTTTCACTGACCTGCAGATACGTGTACAGCGCGCCTTCGCTCTTTCCCGAAAGAAGGGAAAAAGCCGAATACGAACAAATTATTTCAAAACCTATTCCGCCGGCAGTTTCTATAAGAACGCTGTCCGGCGAGACGTTCAGAATTTTACCTTTTACATAACCTATCATATTAACACCGAAAAGTTGATTATCTTATTCCGAATAATTTTCCGAACCGCGAAGTGTGAGCGTGGCAAAGCGCGACAGCAAGCGCGTCCGCGGCGTCGTCGGGACGGGGAATTTTACTAAGATGCAGAAGCGAAGTAACGACGTGCTGCATCTGAATTTTATCTGCCTTGCCGTAGCCCGTCAAAGACTGCTTTATCTGATTTGGCGTATACTCGTACAGCCGTCCGCAGTATTTTATGCAGGTAAGAAGCATAACGCCCCTTGCGTGAGCAACGGGAATACCCGTAGTTATGTTCTTTGAAAAAAACAGTTCCTCGACGGCTATTTCTTCGGGTTTGAATTTATTGAGTAAATTGTTTATCCCCTCTTCTATCATAGCAAGCCTCACAGGCAGGCTTTCGTCCTTGGGCGTAAGAATAACGCCGAAGTCGACGGCTCTGGTATTGTCGTTTTTTTCTTTCTCGACGACTCCGTAGCCGACCGTTGCAAGTCCGGGGTCAAGACCTAAAATTATCATTTCTATATTATTCTAAATTAATTGAGCGGTTATGTCAATTAAATTAGCCCCTCGCCCGAACAGGAAACTCCCCCGTCGGATAATATGACGGGGGTAAAACATAATTAAACGTAACTTTCCGCCAGAGCTTTGAACGCGGGAAGCGAGCGTTCCAACATTTCTTCCGACACGCAGTAAGACAGGCGGACGTACTCCTTACAGCCGAAGCCTGCGCCGTCGACGAGAAGAATTTCAAAACTTTTCGCGCGTTCGGCAAACGACGCTCCGCATCCGTCGGGAGATTTTACAAAGAGATAAAACGCACCGTCGGGCGGAACGAATTCAAAGCCGTATTCGCCGAGCTTGCGCATAAGAAGATCGCGGTTCTTTACATATACCGAAAAGTCGGAGGTTTGATTCGCGCACCTTTTTACAAGCTGCTGCAAAAGGCTCGGCGCACAGACGAAGCCCAACGCCCTGCCTGCGCCGCATACTCCCGCATAAACTTCATCGGCTTCTTCCATTGCAGGATTGACTGCAACATAGCCTATCCTCTCACCGGGGAGCGAAAGCGATTTGCTGTACGAATAGCAGACAATACTGCGTTTATAATAGTTCGTAACAAACGGAATTTTTTGTCCGTTATATACAAGTTCCCTGTACGGCTCGTCGGAAATGAGATACACGGGCTGTTTTTGGCGGGCGATAATATCGACGAGCGATTTAATAGTTTGTTCGCCGTATACCGCTCCGCTCGGATTGTTGGGCGAATTTATTATTACGGCTTTCGTGCGAGCGTTCAGTGCAGACGAGAATTTTTTCAGATCGGGCTGAAAATTTTTATCCGAAGGGACGACGACAAGCTTACCGCCGGCGTGCTCGCAGAACACCTTGTATTCGGGGAAGAAAGGCGAAAAGACGATGACCTCGTCGCCGACGTTCAAAAGTGCGTTTAAAGTTATTGTAAGCGACGCCGAAGCTCCGCAGGTCATATAAATGAAATCAGCGTTCAAACCTGCGTTGAAACGTCTGTTCAAATCGTTTGCAACAGCTTCCCTTACGCTGAAGTCGCCCTGCGCCGAAGTGTAGCCGTGCAGCGCGACGGGATCGGAATTTTTAACGAGGTCGCTAAGCGCTTCCCTCACGCTTTCGGGCGGAGGAACGCTTGGGTTGCCTATCGAAAAATCAAAGACGTTCTCTTCTCCGATTTCCGCCTTTCTTTTTTTGCCGTATTCAAACAGTTCCCTTATGCCCGAACGAAACTGTCCGAGGCGTACATTTTCTTTATTCAACATAGCCTTATAATAGCATCATGCGCAAAAAAAGTCAAATAATTAAGCGGAGCCGTCATTCCCGCTCCGCTCTTTCAGCCTGTCAGCTCTTTCCTGAAAGCTTCTATAATTTTATTTTCTATCCTCGAAACCTGCACCTGTGAAACGCCGAGCATCGAGGCGACTTCGCTCTGCGTCATATCCCTGAAATAGCGAAGCATTATGACCTTTTTCTCGCGTTCGGGCAGTCCCTCTATCGCAGTTTTCAGCTGCAGGCTTTCTACGATGTCCTCCTGTCTGTCCTCGACGGGGAGTTTATCCAAAAGCTCCTGCGTTTTCTTGTCCTTATACTCGCCCTGCGAATATATGGAAACGGGCATATGCGTCGACCCCAGAGTGAATACCACTTCGCTTTCGGGAATTTCGAATTCTTCTGAAATTGCCTTGACGGTTGGCTGTTCGCCGTGCACCACGGAATATTCTTCGATAAAAATATTAATGCGTTTGGCAAGACTTTTTATCGCCCTTGAAACCTTTATACTGCCGTCGTCGCGCATAAAGCGTTTGATTTCTCCGGCTATCATAGGCACGGCGTACGTTGAAAAGCGGACGCCGAAACTTTCGTCAAAGCCCGAAATTGCCTTTAAAAGTCCCATACTTGCAAGCTGATACAGATCGTCGTACTCTACGCCTTTATTAAGATAACGCCTGACTATACTTTTTATTAAATTGTTGTTCGCCGTCAAAAGCCGTTCTTTTGCGTCGGCGTCGCCGTCCTTTGCCTTTCGTATTAATAAATTCGTCTGTTCGACGTCAAGCATTCTCCATTACTTCCGCTTCAAACTTTTTCGACATACTCACTACCGTACCTTCGCCCGAAACCGAGTTGACCGAAAAGCCGTCCATAAACGTTTGCATTATGGTAAAACCCATACCGGAGCGTTCGTCGGAGGGAAGCGTCGTGTAAAAGGGCTGAACCGCCTGATCGATATCGGCAATACCCTTTCCCGTATCGCTTACCCTGATATGTAGAGTGGCGTCCTCTATCTCGCATTCAACCGTAACTATGCCTACTTCCCCCCTGTATGCGTGAACGGTACAGTTAGTGACCGCCTCCGAAACGGCGGTCTTGACGTCGGAAATATCCGAAAGAGACGGATTCAGTTCAAGACAGAAAGCCGCGACTGCGTCGCGTGCAAAAGCCTGATTCTGTGGTAATGAATAAAATTGAAGCTTTAAATAATTTTTTGTCATATAAAAAAGTACGACCTCCTGAAAACAATCTGAAAGCATTGACACACAGGTCAACCGTCGCCTTCAAACTTATTCCGCCTTGGGAATGAGAGAATATATTCCGCTTAAATTCAAAATTTTATCGGCTGAAAAATTAGGCTTTTCTATATACAGCGGAACGGAAATGCGCGCCGCTTTTTTATACCTGCCAATTAAAAAACCTATACCGGTCGAATCCATAAACGCGACTTCGGACAAGTTGATTATAATTTTTCTGACGGAAGCGTTTTCTTCGATAAGCTTATCGCATTTCACGCGCGCGGACTGCGCCGAGTATTCGTCCATTTCGCCCGATAAATTTATGTAAAGTATTTTTTCACGCAAATATCCCGTAACGTTCATAACCATAGGCTCCTTAAAAAAGGCTTATATCGATATTACTAAAATTTATGATACGGATTTTGTATGTATTGATAAAAATAGCGCGTTTTTTGTCAAAAACGGAAACGCATCGGGCGCACTAAGCGATAAAAATATATAGAGAAAAATTTATCGATTAGTATTGCAATTTAAGGAATATTAATATATAATGTAATAGCTGAAAAGCAAATATTTTGTAAAAAGGAAAACCGATGAAAAAATTTAAACTTCTTTTGTTCATCACGCTTATTGCAACGCTTATTGCGGGACTCAGCGCCTGCAACTGCAACGGTTCGGATTCGGACGGAGTAAAAACTTACACCGTCACGCCCGACACGAGTAAAAGCCTGACGCTGAACGTCGGCGACAGCGACGTGGACTTTACGCAGTACTTTATTTTAAAAGATTCCGACGGAAACGAGATCCCCGTTACCGCGGATATGCTCGATTTATCCTACGTCGACACTTCCAAGACAGGCGGTTTTATGGTCTATCTGAATTATAACGGCTCTTCGGGCGCACTGTGGTTTACAGTCGTTACCGACAACAGTGGCAACCAAGGAGGAAGCACTTCTGATACGGTTGATTTGAGCAGCGTGTTCAGTCAGTATACCGATATTTCAAAATGGAACTTTGCAGTAAGCTTTACAGACAGCGTCGGTGTTGAGGACTACTATGAGTATTCAGGTAACAATATACTGAACAGATTCGTCGATACAAACAATGAAACCTGCACCGAATACTTCATTATGGGTACGGCAAATCCGTATTATTACTATATGGAGAACAACGACGGAACATATACCAAATACGATGAAAACAGCAACGAATTCAACGACGCCTACGCATATTTAAGTTTAATAGATTTATCTAAGCTCAACGATTTATCGTTTACGAAATCGGGCGATTATTTCATTGCAAGTAACGCAAACGATGCGGGAAACGCTGTTATCGGAGAATATTTGGACGACAGCGGCAACACGCTGACCTGGACGAAACTTGCGGTTTATATTGATAACGGAAAAGTAACTAAGATAGAAGGCACTATGTCCGACGACTATATTATGACGTTCGAAATAAGCAAATACGGACAGATCAACTTCACTCTGCCGAATGCAACCGAAGGCGGCGGAACGACCGACCCCGTAGAGCCTACGGGCGAAATGATGGAGAAACAGACTTACGACGCCGAGACCTTCGATAACAGAAACTTACAGGACAGACTTTCGCAGTACAAGGAACCCGGCGACACGAGCAGTGAGGGAAACGCGATAGGGCTGCCTTCGACGGGAACGTATAACGCGCTGGTAATACCCGTACAGTTCAGCGGAGATACGATTACGCAGACGCAACTTGACAAACTTAACAAAGCCTTTAACGGAACAAGCGCAGATACCGGTTGGGAAAGCGTTAAGACCTATTATCAGAAAGCTTCTTACGGTAAATTGAATATTACTTTCGACGTTCAGCCCGTATGCAGAATGCAGTACTCCTCTTCTTATTACGAAAACCTTACCGCAACCGACGAGCAAAGCGGACAGGATTACAAAAACGGCGATAACGTAATTTTGCACGAAGCGCTTACAAAGCTTGACTCGGCTATCGACTTTTCAAAATACGATACCAACAATGACGGATGTATAGACGCGGTTTACCTGATATACTCCGCTCCCGTCGATTACAAAAATGCCGACTTCTTCTGGGCGTACGTGACCTGGAACGGTACGGATAATCAGTACGACAATAAATACGCCTACTACTATATGTTTACAGGTCTTGACTTTATGGACGAGGGCTCGGCAAATAACGGCAGTATGACGATAAACACCGAAACATTTATTCACGAAACGGGGCATCTTCTGGCACTTGACGACTATTACGATTACGACTCAAATGCGGGTTGCAACGAAGGCCTGGGCGGTTGCGCTATGATGGACTGGAATATCGGCGACCACGACGCTTATTCAAAGATAATGATGGGCTGGACGGATGCGACGGTAGTCAACGAAACGCAGACGATAACGATTAAGAGTTTGCAGGAAAAGGGCGACGTCATATTAATTCCGCTGAACTTCGACAACTCGTATTTCTGCGAATACCTTTTAATCGATCTGTATTCGGCGCAGGGACTGAACGAATTGAGATCGGAACACGGTTCAACCGTCCTGTACGGAGGTGCAGAATACGGAGTGAGGATTTATCACGTCTCTTCTTCCGCAAACAATCCTTACAACAATAATTACGGTTCGTTTACGGACTGCAACAATTCCGACACCGCAAACGCGCTGATAAAACTCGTCGAAGCCGACGGAGGCGACAGCAAATTTACAGACAGCGACGGTTACGCAACCGTTGCGACTGAAAGCGATTTATGGAAAACGGGTTCAACGCTCGGCAGTGTGTTTGAGAATTATACGCGCAACAACGGCGACACGGTCAACTTCGAAATATCGATAGACAGCGTTTCGGCGGAGCAGGCGACTATAACGGTTACGTTCAAAAATTAATACTTAAAAAACCTCCTCTGCCCGACGGGCAGAGGAGGTTTTAATTTTTTATAATTTACGTTTAAGATATATCATATCTTTTAAAACTACGCCGTCCTCGACTATAATATGGTCGTAATTATCGGTAAAAAAATTTTTAACGGTATGCGAACGAATAAACCCGCACTTTTCGTAGAACGGGACAGTCAGAGGGCTGTCGCCCGTTCCGACCTGAACGGACGAAAAGCGGTTTTTATATTCGTTGCAGACAAAGGCGATAAGCTCTCTGCCGTAACCGCAATGCCTGTACTCGGGAAAAACTGCCAAATTCTTTATTTCGAGAACTCCGCTCCCTGCGTCGCAGACGACGATCTCGCCCTTCACTCCGTCATTGTCCAGAACGAACATAGTACCGTCTTTGAGATAGCGTTCAATCATTTCGCGCTGTTCGTCGGCGATAAGCAGAAGATCGAAATAATCTTCTTTATTTTCGGCTTTGTAAATTTTACTCTTCATTTGTTTCTTTAGGGGAAACTTTCTTTTCCTTTAAAAACCAGGAAACGAAAATCAGAACCATACCCGTGCCGAGCACTGCGTGGAACAATCCCGAAATACCGGAGATTGCACCGTTTGCGCCGTCCTGAACGGTGTAGACCAACTTCTCAGACTGTGAAAGCACGTCTAAAACTCCCCTCGCCGTCATCAGAAGCCCTGCTCCGGCAACGCCGACAATATACGTTATAAACGCGTATTTGAAAAGTTTGCTTCCGCCTTTTCCCATCTTGTCGGAAACGAGTCCGATGATAAGCACGAACGCAACGCCCAGAACAAGAAAATGCGTATGTACGAGTCCGAGCGGAGTATAGACGTTTACCACGCCGAAAGCTTTGGAAAATTCGCGGTAGAACACGCCGAAAATTATTCCCAGCGCCAAAAATACGGCGGAAACAATGAGATACCTTTTAAAATCCGACGTCTTTGCTTTATCCTGAGTTTTTGCCTCTTCCATAAATTTCTCCCTGATAAAATTATTTTATTTAGAAACGGCAAGATTACGCCGTATCGGTTTTTGTAAGTCAGATATTTTTCAAATCAAATTCGAGCTGCAAATCGAAAGGCTCCTGTTCGGCGTGCGCCTTATAGGGACTGAAACGGGTATCGCGCACAAGCTTGAAGGTAAGCGATTTCGGATCGTTGTTAAGAACGCTTTCATCAAAAGTTCCTATGCCCAAAATAAGCTTTTGCACTAACTGTTAGAACTGCTCCGTTGCGAGTTTGTTTTCCCTCTTATGGGCGTGATACCATTCGCGGTCGTTATTGTTTAAAAGATCTGAAAGATAGTCCATCATCGTTTGTGTATCCATTTTTCACTTATAGCTTATATAAATATGATTTAAAGCGAAACTATCGCAAACGCCGTCAACGGTACGTTTAACGGCATTATTCCGCTGAACAGCGAGAAATAATTAAACCAAGACATAGAAAAATTATATCACAGGCACAGACATATTTCAAGCGTATTAACAGGTTATTCATTCCGACTTACAACTTTCATCAACACAAGTATATCTCAGCTTTTGTTTATCCCCTCCCCCCACCGCGAAAAAAGCACCCCGAATGGGTGCTTAATTCGTGGTGGAAAATTGTTGACCAACATCGAACCGAAGAACTAAAAAAGTAATTATTATCATATCAAGTTTAATTTGCAATTTCAGTATTCTCTGCTTTGCGGCTTTTAATTGATTTTATTAGCCTTTTGATAAGCATAACAACGATATTGAAAATGACTGCTGATACAATAGATACGGCAAAAACAATTAAATAAATAGCCCATATTTCAAGACCGCCGACATATTCCAACAGAGTTATTATTACGGGGTGAAACAAATATATTGCTAACGATAAACTGCCGAGATAACCGAACGCTTTATTTACCTTTGAATTTGTAACAGCTACGCCCTTGCCTGCAAATGTAATCGAGATTGCAACAAATATACATACTACGGCGACAACCATACAAACGGGTTCCAAACTTTTATTTATAGGAATAAAACCGAGAATTATCGGTGCACAATAACAAATCATTTCAACAACTTTCAAAATTACCGACGGTGCGGCTTTTAAGTCTTTTTTTGTTATGACGGTAGAAAGATAATAAGTAAACATACCTACGCACATTTCGCCCCAAGCTCTTAAATCATAGACAAAAGTCGTTGTAAATGCCCAATTCGTACAAAGTCCATAAATAACAGCTATAACGCCTAAAACGCCAAGCAAAATAGGAATTACTAAAATTCCTTTCTTGATTTTCTTTCTTAACAGCAATGCAACGGGTACTATAAACAGCATACATAAGAGCATTGACGACAAATACCATTCGGGAACGATGAGCGCGCTTGCATAGGCGTTCGTCCATACGCCGCCCATTTGCACTAAAAATATACTCGGCAAGCCGTTCAGAATTATATTGCCAGAATTAGCAAAATTATAAGTCAATAATACGACAATAATTACTATAATAGCCGTTAAATGAGTGGGTAAGATTCCTTTAATCTTATTACCCATAAAACGGCAACTTTCAAGCGCAGGGTTATAATTTTCCTTTGCACTTATTTTTTCAATAGACCTTGCAAGGAAATAACCCGAAATCAGAAAGAAGAACTCAACGGCAAGTGCGCCGTTCTCAAAAAAATTTATGTCGTCGCCTAAAAAAGTCATTTGAATATGATAGCCGACAACTAAAATACTGAATAGAAATCTCGCCAATTCAACTAAATTGTTTCTTTTAGTCATTTTAGCCTCCGTAAAAAAAGCGTGTTCCATTGAGAAACACGCCAAAAAACGCACCTCTCAATGTTGCTACACATTGTCCATATAAAGGCGAGAGAATAAATTTTTACCAAATAGTATTCCCTTATACGGACTATTAAAATGTGTAGCAGAAATAATATAGCAAATTATTCAAAAAAAGTAAACAGTATAATGCTTATAAAAGCTAACTTTTCAGTAAATGGCAGATAGGCGTGAGCTTGTCTTGATGAGCGCGCGGCTGGCCGCGCAGACATAAAAAAAGCGCATTAAAATAGAAATAACGACCTAACCGAAAGTGGTTCGATTTAGGTCGTTATTGTGAAGAGGTGTGTATTGCCGTTTCCCGCAAGCGGGAGCCTTCGGCAAACCTTCGCTTCGCTCAGTCGAACGGTTTGCCTCATCTGATAACACCTCCTCCCACCACGAAAAAAGCACCCGAATGGGTGCTAATTTCTTGGTGGGAGGAGTCGTAACCTAAAACGAATTTGAAGGTAATAAATAATTTTTGTATTCTTTAAAATTCATTATCTCTTTGCAGTTATGCCAATTCCCCTTGTTGTCATTTTCAATATTACGATATAACGTCGTTAATTTTTTATCCTTAATAATTGTTTCGTGTAATTTTGGACTTATATAAAATTGTTCGTCATAGATAATTAAAGACATAAATATAAAGTGTAATTTTTCTTCGTCCGATAAAGAATAAAACTGGTCAATTACCTGTTGTACTAAATATGTATTTTTCTTCTCAATATAAAATAAAACACGTGTTTTACCTTTATAAGGAAAAATAATTAAATAGAAATATCTTGTTATAATTGTTGGACTAATATCGTTAGGGTTATATAACTGTTGTCCGTTTAAATCATAAATATATGAAATTATTGTCTGCGCAGCAATGCTTGTTTGATAATCAAGCAATTTATTATAGAGTATTTCAAACGGAAAATTTGTGCGTTTTCTAAACTTTGTTAACGAGCGAATATAATCATAATGTTCGGCTACATCTATTTGATATGCCGTAGATATACCCAATCTATTTATTGTATTAATTATATCAGGATAAACGGCTAAACTAAGATTATGTTCTTGAATTTTGGTGTTGATATGCGATAAATGTGTTTTGATAGCCACTTCTGAAAGTATCAAATTTTTTCTTTCAAAAGAATATTTATCAAAATCAGTAATAACTTCGGGCATTTCATAATTTGCAAATTTCTTTTTATCACAATCACGACAAATTAACTTGAATGTGAACGCATTGTTTATGCCAGTTTTTGTTGGTAAAAAAACATTTTCTTCGTGTAAAGATTGTCCATAATAAACCATTCCCACATCTGCAATTTCTTTTAAAATAAATTGAGGAACAACGTGAGAATTGCAAAAAGAATTCATTTTTTTACCACATAAAAGGCAACGTGTAGGTTTAGAAAGTTGTTCTACATATTTTTGTAATTCAGATATTTTTTGTTTGATTTCTATTGTTGTTTTATCCATATTAGTATGTAAATCAATTATAGATAGATTTTTATCTATATTGCTCTTTAAATTCTAAAAGGCGTTCGACATCTTCATTTGAAACGCTTGATTTGATAGAACCTTGCACTTGTGATACTTCGTCCATTGTGATAGGACATTCAACGTTATTTGCAATACTTTTATTTATTGCAAGCATTTTCAGCTTATCGCAAAATGCGCCTATATCTGCACCGTTAAAGTCGTCTGTTATATTTGCAAGATAATCAAAGTCCAAATTTTCTTGCGGAACAGATTTAAGTTTTAATTCAAATAGTTTTTTGCGTGCTTCAAAATCGGGTAGTGGAATATATATTTTTTCGTCAAATCGGCCAGGTCTTAAAAATGCGCTGTCAATTGCCCACGGTTTATTTGTCGCTGCAATAACCATAATTATTGAATTTGAATTGCTTGAACCTATGCCTTGCATTTCAGCTAAAATTTGCGGTACAAGGTCATTATTTCCATTTTCGCTATTGTCCGTTCTTTTGGCGCCGATAGCTTCAAATTCGTCAAAAAATATTATTGCCTTTTTAGCTTTTCTTGCTTTTTCAAATATTCTTTTAACGTTTGCCTCCGACTCGCCGTACCATTTTGATTTTATATCAGAGCATTTAATCGGAATAAACAAAGCATCTGTTTCATTCGAGGCGGCTTCGGCAAACATTGTCTTACCTGTGCCAGGCAACCCATAGAGCAACAGACCGCCGCCGACTTTTTTACCGTATTTCTCATATAGCTTTTTATGTTCAAACGCATATACAACTTTTTCTTTAAATGCGCTTTTTGCTTCTTCTAAACCTGCTATATCATTAAATCTGATACCGCTACTTGATTTCGGAACAGCTTTTTTAGTTGCTTGCTTTTCTGGTTTAACATTGTCATAGTCTTTTTCACTTGTATTTATTATTAAATCTACAAGATTTGATTTGTTTAATGAAGAATAACCTTTTATTCCGTTTTCTCGGCAATAATCTTTTAACTGTTCTACACTAAACAGCATTAACGTATCTCTATCGTCTATATAGTCCGCTATATTTTCAATTTCGTTATCAAAATATTCTTCTTCATCATCATAATCATAGCCTTTCCCGAAACCGCCGCCAAAACCTACATTATCTGCTATACATTCGACTATAAATTTAATCAAATGTGCTATTAACGCTAATACGATAACTGCAATAATGCCACCAACCACTATGTGAGCAGGTACCCAATTAGATGTTACTACACCCCAAATAGTTCCCCCAAGTGGTAATAACAAACTAAAAAATATCCACCAATATTCCGATAAAAATTCGCCTACGTCATCTAATTCTAAATCTTGAACTATCATTACAATTATGTATATAAGAGCGGCAACACACGCAACAACTATTGTAACGATAAACCATATTTTATATGTTTCCCAAAAAGAATTATAGTTTGCTGTCCAAGAAACATATTCAATGTGGGTAATTTCGCCATCAGCATAAAAATTAAATCTGCCTGTATATTCGGCACCGTGTTTAACACCTCTACTGTAATTATAAGTATCAGTTTTAATTAAAGTAGAATTATTGTATAATTTAAATGTAACTGAAAAACCGTCAAAATTATAAATTGTGCTATTAGTTAAAGTTGTCGCCCAAGTTACCTTTGTTTGATTGGAATTGCTGTCATATTCAAATAAAGAATTTTTAATGACCGATGTATTTAAATATGCTTCTGACTTATCAGTACTTTGCGAACACCCCGAAAGAAAGCCTATACTAAACAATAACGTTAAAAATAATATTAAAACAAATGAACAACGTTTTGCTAAACTTTTGTACATAAAATATCCCTTAAATGTTTGAATAAATAAATTTACCAAATTTTACCATAATTCGACTAAAAAATCAACTTTAAAATTTAATGTAAATAGACATTTATAAACTTGTGGCACTGTGGCGGGTGCTTGAATAAGCGAGCGCGCGGCTGGCCGCGCAGACATAAAAAAAAGCGCATTAAAAAAGAAATAACGACCTAACCGAAAGTGGTTCGATTTAGGTCGTTATTGTGAGGAGGTGTATATTGCCGTTTCCCGCAAGCGGGAGCCTTCGGCAAACCTTCGCTTCGCTCAGTCGAACGGTTTGCTTCTTCTGATAACACCTCCTCCCACCACGAAAAAAGCACCCCGAATGGGTGCTAATTTCTTGGTGGGAGGAGGTGGATTCGAACCACCGAAGTCGGAGACGTCAGATTTACAGTCTGATGCATTTGGCCACTCTGCAATCCGCCCGTATTTAGTTTTTTACCCCGTAAAAACGGGGTAACATTTTTGGAGCTGGTGATTGGAATCGAACCCACAACCTGCTGATTACAAATCAGCTGCTCTGCCAGTTGAGCTACACCAGCAAACCGCCGTGCGGTGGTGCCTTGGGGTGGAATCGAACCGCCGACATACGGATTTTCAGTCCGGCGCTCTACCAACTGAGCTACCAAGGCGTAAGCGGTTAAAACCGCTTTAAAAAAATATGGCGACCCGAAACGGGCTCGAACCGTCGACCTCCAGCGTGACAGGCTGGCGCTCTAACCAACTGAGCTATCGGGCCATAAATTTATTAAATTGCTTTAGCGGACTTCCACTCGCGTTATCAACTCTTTGTGACGACCGCTTATAACAAAATTTTTGGTGGGCCTTCACGGACTCGAACCGCGGACCAATCGGTTATGAGCCGACCGCTCTAACCAACTGAGCTAAAGGCCCTTGTACTTAGCGCACAATGCTTAAATATAATAATATACGCTAAAATTTTTGTCAAGTATTTTCTTGCGTATTTTATTATAAATTTTTATTATTTTTATCTTCTTCTTTCTTCGTCTCGCCGTCGCCCCCTTCCTCTATCTCTGCGAGCATTTTTAAAATTTCTTCCTCGCTGAGTTCTTCGGAAGTCGGCTGTAATTTGCCGTAAGCTAATTTATCGTGATGAATTGTCATAAAAGAATTATAACCCATTAACTTGTTAAAGTCAAAAAAAGAAGCCCCTTTCGGGACTTCTTTTTTTGTATTTAATTAATTAACTATCGGCTCCATATGAGTATAACTCATATAAAAGAATTTAACTTCACCGCCGACAGTGTTAATAGTATATGTTCCTGCCTTTCCGAGCTCAATAGTAAATTCGGTATTTGCCGCAGTTTCATATTGAGATGCACTGAAACCCTCGGGTCCAGAAATTGTTATTCCTCTCGTAGATGCTTTGGCTTGAAATTTAATTTTGAATACTGCGTTATCTGATTGAGTTGTAAAAGTGATAGTTCCTCCGTTGGAAGAAATATAACCGTCTACCTTATTAGATAACTTGACACTACCGTTTGTAAAGCCGTCGATTGTAGTATTAATTGCTCCTCCTGAACCAACTGCCAAACCTGCCTCAGTTAAATTTGCCACATCAAGCGTATGCGTTACTTCTACTGTTTGAGGAGGTTCGGAAATTGTTACAGTGCAGGTTGCGCTGACGTCACCTGCTACGGTAGTTCCCGTCACCCCGTAAGTACCGTCGTCGGTACCGTCCTTTACTTCGGTTGCCGAGGTTGCGCCTGCTATCCAGTTACCTTTTTCATCCTTTAAACCAAGTCTTGATTTATTGCTTCCGCCTGTTGACGCAAATTTGACCGATAACGAACCGCCTGCGGCAAAATAAACTTTCAAACCGTCGTCTTTATTCTGAATGCAGTTATTGCTCGTTCTGTAAGTGACAAGATCCGTTCCCTGTATTTTCAGAAACGAATTGACCGTTCCTTCGAAATCAGCCTGAACGAGAACCGCGTTGTCCGCCTTTTTGGGAATAGCGCCGTAGCTGAAATTATTAGTCTTAGCTTCAACCATTACCGCTTCGACGGTTCTGACGAAAAGCACTGCATTAGCGTAAACTTCTTCGCCTCATACTTAACGGTAAAGTTTTCGTCGGTATAGTAATTGCCGTCTTCGGGGTTGAAGGTTACGGTAACTTTCACAACGGGAACGGACATAGCCATTCGCAGACGTCGCACTTGCCGTCGGGAGTCTTGGTTTCGGTGCCGTTGACGTATTCGTCGATATGTACCTCTTTATCAGACAGTTCGTGTCCGTAATCGGATAACCTGAAAATTTTTAATTTAAAAAAGAGCACGAAAATCGTTTGACGGAAAATCAAAATAAATATATAATATCAACTGTATTGAGGCGTAGCGCAGTTGGTAGCGCGTATGGTTCGGGACCATAAGGTCGTGGGTTCAAATCCCGTCGCCTCAACCATAAAAAAGAGAGCAACTTACCGTTGCTCTCTTTTTTATTTCTTTGGTTGGGCGATACGGGGTTTGTGGGGAGGCAAGCAAAACTTGTTTTGCGTAGGTCGGCGGTCTCCACCGCCGACTTGACAGCAATCGGCTTTTGCTGTCAACCGTGCGCGCCGCCCAAGGCGCAAATCCCGTCTTTGAAATTTTTCAGCGGTTCAAATCCCGTAAGGCTAACACCTTCGGTACGACTGCCTCAACCATAAAAAAGAGAGCAACTTACCGTTGCTCTCTTTTTTATTTCTTTGGTTGGGCGATACGGGGTTTGTGGGGAGGCAAGCAAAACTTGTTTTGCGTAGGTCGGCGGTCTCCACCGCCGACTTGACAGCAATCGGCTTTTGCTGTCAACCGTGCGCGCCGCCCAAGGCGCAAATCCCGTCTTTGAAATTTTTCA
>Ga0137307_100139_pt1 | contig 113418 bp, 95 predicted proteins | sample NAcewD2O_March_2_FD_97180 | JGI IMG/M metagenome (GOLD analysis project Ga0137307, IMG submission 97180) | Mouse cecal microbial communities from Vienna, Austria - N-Acetylglucosamine amended D2O_March | ecosystem: Host-associated > Mammals > Digestive system > Large intestine > Cecum | place...
TATTCCAGGAATCCGAGAATTCTGCAAAACCAGAATACATGCATGGGCATATGTTCGGCGGGCTTGGCATACTGGCCGGGAACTTCCGCAGCTGGGCGTGCATCCCCTTAAGCATCCGGCTCCATGACGGGCTCCAGGCTGCCAGGGAATGGAAAGGCGCATCTGTTTCAACTGCCTCTCATGTGGTACAGATGGTGGAGGATTCTTATCATGCCGCCCTCACTTTTGGAGACTCCCTGCTCCTGCTGGACAGGTATTTCCTTACTGTGCCAGCCCTTGAAAAACTCAGGGAATTAAACAACAGCGGGAAAGTACACATGGAAATCGTCACCAAAGCCAAAAAGTCCTGTACCGCGTTCCAAAAGCCTGGTCCCCGAAAACCTGGCAGGGGCAGGCCGCCCAAAAAGGGGGATGCCGTTCACCTGAAAGGACTGTTCGCCTCCCATAAGGAACAGTTCATGGAAACGGAAACCGAACTCTATGGCAAAAAGAAAACGATACGCTATTACAGCATAGATCTTCTTTGGGGGCAGAAGCTGTACCAGGAACTGCGGTTTGTACTGGTAGAAATGGATGGCATCCAGAGCATTCTGGCAAGCACCAGTCTGGCACTTGATCCGCTATCCATTATCCGGCTTTACAGCTACCGTTTCCGGATCGAATGCACATTTCGTGAACTGAAACAGCAGACAGGCGCATTCTGTTATCACTTTTGGTCAAAGCACATGCCGAAACTAAGCTACTACCAAAAGAAAGGGGAACCCACACCCTTAGAGCGTGTGGAGGATGAAAGATCACGTAAAAAAATACTGAAAACGGTACGTGCCATTGAAGTGCATATGGAACTGTCCTGCATCGCAATGGGGATACTACAGACCCTTTCCATCCGTTTTATTGGAAAGGTTTGTTCCAGTCAGATCCGTTACCAAAGGACACCATCCAAAGGAAGGGTTTCCGAAGCAGCCCTTATGCACTATTTCCGGAAACATTTTTTCCGCCTTTTGGAGCAAAAGCCTAAATCATACATAACACAGATAATTCATGAGCTACAGGAAGAGTCAGAAAAACACTGGGATTTTCTGGCTTCTTAGTGGTACAAACTTTTAACTCACAAGTATATTAAATATTGTGCTGGATTTTTGGATGGTAGGCGGTCTGGGCATGGGTGTTTCCGGTGCGGCGGCTGCGACGGTGATTGCGCAGGGGCTTGCGGCGGTCATTTCTTTTTGCATATTGATGTGGCTGCTCTCAAGCTACCCGGCAGAGGGCAGGACCGCGTGGTTTCGCAGGGATATGTTTGCCACTGGGGTGAAAATCGCTGTGCCCTCCATCGTGCAGCAGTCGATTGTGAGCATCGGTATGTTGTTAACTCAGTCTGCGGTCAACCAGTTTGGATCGTCGGCACTCGCAGGCTACTCGGCAGGAATGCGGCTGGAATCGCTCTGCATCGTGCCGATGATTGCAACGGGCAATGCGATGTCCACCTTTACCGCGCAGAATCTCGGCGCGGGGAAATCAGAGCGTGTGCATCAGGGCTATCATGCAGCGTATGGCATCATTATCGCTTTTGGCGTGGTTTTAATACTGGTTTCACAGCTTTTCTACCGTCCAGTGCTGGCGGTCTTTGTCGAGCAGGGAGAGTCGGCAGTGGCGTTTGAGACGGGGACTTCCTATTTTCGCTTTATCGGACTGTTTTTCTCTATTCTGGGTTTTAAGGCAATCACGGACGGGATTCTGAGGGGCGCAGGGGACATCAAAGTATACATGCTCGCCAATCTGATCAACTTGGCAATCCGCGTCGCGGTGGCGCAGCTTTGCTCGCCTGTGTGGGGGATTCAGCTGATTTGGTATGCAGTCCCGATGGGGTGGACTGCGAATTATCTGATTTCGTACTGCTGGTACCGGACAGGGAACTGGAAGAAGCGGAGGCTGGTGTAGAGAATATCAGCAAATCCTTTATTTACAGACGCCTGATATAATGCTAGAATGATGTTAAGAACCGCACTGCGGACAGGAGGAGGCGCTATGAGAAAAATCTTGAACTTTATGGTGTTGGCAGTCCTGCTTCCGGCGCTGCTGACCGCCACGGTATTATTAACATATCTGCACTTTTTTGCACCGGGGGACAAGAATCTCTCCGGGAGGTGGACCGCATCGCTTGACATGACAGATCAGGCGGCGGTTACAGCGATTGGCTGGCTGCAGGATATCGAGGGGATTGATATCGAAGGGATTGCTGCTTCTATGCAGGAGATGGAGAACGCGGTACAGGATTTCACCGTTGAAGTGACGATAACTTTTGAGGAGACCGCCCGGTCAGAAGGGATTTTTGAGGCTTGTGTGATACCAGAGAGCTATGAGACCTGCAAGCAGGCTGCCTATGAGGCATTTGCCGCAATGTTCCGTGAAGCTGTTTCAAAGAGGCTGCATATGGCAGGCTATGATGGCAGCACAGACCAGGAGGCTGTCGAAGCGCTTGTGGTGGAGACGTTTGGAATGTCCACAGTTTCTTATCTGATGACCAGCGTGCCAGAGCTGCTGCCTTCTTTGGAGGAGTTACAGGCGCAGTATGATGGCAGCGGTACATACCAAGCCGTAGAAGGGATTCTGACAAGGCAGTTTGACGGGCGCGGGGCGGCTGCAAAAGTAGAGCATTATATCCGCAAAGATGCCAGCCTGATATTGACCGGGGAGGAGAATGCAGCGCCGCAGGGCTATTTTGGCAGACAATATCCAGTCATTTATACTTTACAGACAGAATAATAAAAACAGAATAAAAAATGATAAAGAAGGAGTTAGAATGAAAAATTATCTGCAGAAAATCAGTTCTTTTATCATGAGTGTCGTGCTGGTGTGCGCCCTTGTGCCGTTTCAGGCAGCGGCAAGCTACGAGATTCCCGGAAGCTGTTACGTACAGACGGACACCAGCGCCGCAGGTACGGTAAAAACTTTAGACTACGCCTACGCGAATAACACCTATCTGTCTCTCCGAGATGTGGCCATGATACTCAGGGATACAGACAAAATGTTTTCACTTGAAATTACAAAGAATGCCGTTTCGATGAAGCTGGGAGATGCCTACATACCCGTGGGGGCGGAGAATGCGCCGTGGGAGAGCAGCGAAAATCCTGATCTTGCGCTGCGCCGCAATGAATTTCAGGTAAACGGGCAGAAGGTGTTTTACTATACGATGCTCTATGCGCTGCCCGCAGGCGGTTATGACTGCTTTATCATGGCGGCAGATCTGGCGATGCTTCTGGATGTGGAAATGGTGGTGCCAAGTACAGGAGGTATCCAGATTCTTACGCAGACCCCTTTTGGCATTGCGCCTGCTGTGTTGGAACAGGCAGGTTATTTTTATGGCGTCAACAGTGTGCTGGTGGGAGATGCCACCACAGGGGAGATTTACTACCAGTATCAGTCGGACGCCGCGTATCCGATTGCCAGCACATCGAAGCTGATGACATGCCTTTTGACGATGGAGGCTATCGCGGCAGGACAGATTTCTGAGGACCAAGTTGTCTTAGTCTCGGAGGCGGCTGAGGCACTGTCTGTTTCGGCGGACGGCGTGATTCCGCTTGAGGCAGGGCAGCAGATTACAGTGCATGAGCTTTTGACAGGGGCGCTGCTGCCCTCTAGCAACGAGTGTGCGCTGTGTCTGGCTGAGACGATTGGCGGCTCGGAGGAAGCGTTTGTCCAGCGCATGAACCAGAAGGCGCAGGAGCTGGGGCTTTCGCAGGCTGTCTTTTACAACAGCCATGGTCTGCCTGACTTCACGAAAGACCCCGTGCCGGCAAAGCGCCAGAACCGCATGAGTGCGGGGGATATGTTTCAGATGGTGTCTTATCTTTTGACGGTTTATCCGCAGATTAAGGAGATTACGTCGCAGCAGGAGGCGACGCTGCCTTCCTTAAATCTTGAGGTGCGCAACTCGAATCCGCTGCTGCGCAATATGCCCCAAGTTACCGGGTTAAAAACCGGGACGACCAACAAATCCGGCGCTTGCCTCGTCACATCCCTTGCTGCGGACGACGGGGGGATAACGCATGACTTGGTGGTGGTGGTGCTGGGGACGGAGGATTCCATCGAGAGAGGACGCGTATCTGGACTGCTGGCCCGGTATGCCTTGCAGGCTTTTTCGTCCGGCGCAGAGGTATCTGTCACTGAAACTGTATCAAGACCATTGCCGACACATGCCGGTGCGGCGGTGGACTGGCTTCTGCAAGCCGCCAAAAAGCGGTGAGGGACTGTTGGAAATAGAGGAATTATAGATTGGAGAAATAAGAGAATGGAAGAAATATTATCTAAAATAGAAGAAAACGTCTCAAAGGTGATGATCGGAAAAACAAAAGTGACAAAACTTCTTCTGGCGTCGCTTGCGGCTGGCGGGCACGTCTTGCTCGAGGATGTGCCGGGCACGGGCAAGACAGTGCTTGCGCGGGCGCTGGCAAAGTCGATGGGCTGTGCGTTTCACCGTGTGCAGTTTACGCCGGATCTGCTGCCGAGCGATGTGACAGGACTGTCATTTTTCAATCAGGAGAAGGGGGCTTTTACCTTTAAGGAAGGACCGGTGTTCACCAATATTTTGCTGGCAGATGAGATTAACCGCGCGACGCCGCGGACACAGTCAAGTCTGTTAGAGTGCATGGCGGAGGGGCAGGTGACAGTGGACGGGGAGACAAGGACGCTCGCCGCGCCGTTTTTTGTCATCGCAACGCAGAATCCCGTGGAGACAATCGGATGTTTTCCACTGCCGGAGGCACAGCTTGACCGTTTTATCATGAAAATTCCAATGGGCGCTTTGAGTGCGCCGGAGGAACGCCGGATGCTTGACCGTTTTATCAATGCAGAACCGCTTGCAGAGCTTGACGCGGTGTGCAGTGCGGAGGAGATTCAAAGGCTTCAGGCTGCGTGCCGCGAGGTCTATGTGCATGAGGAGCTGCGCGAATATCTCGTGAAGCTTGTACAGGCGACACGGAAAAACAGATCGGGCGTCAGCCCGCGCGGAACGCTTGCGCTGCTGCGCGCTGTGCAGGGGTATGCGCTGGTGCAGGGGCGTACCTATGTGGTGCCGGAGGATTTTAAGGAGATTGCGCACTATGTCCTGTGCCACCGTCTGATTGGCGAGTATGACGACGCGCAGAAAGCCGCTGCGGTGACGGGAATCCTGAGTCAAATTGAAGTGCCTACGGAAGATTGGAAAGCGAAGAGATGATCATCATTTTATTGTTGGGAATACTGGCTGTCAGTGCCTTGTGGGAAATCTGCTACAAGCACAGATGGTCCAAAGAAATTACAGTGAAGCTGTGGTTTGAGACAGATGCCGTCTATGCAGGGCAGCAGACAAGGCTTTACGAGGTGATAGAAAATAGAAAGGCAATGCCGGTTCCGGTTCTTGAGGTGGGCTTTCACACGAGGAAGGAACTTGTTTTTGTAGATGTGGACAACACGAATGTCAGTGATTACTGCTACAAAAGGGATGTGTTCTCTGTGCTTGGCAGACAGAAGATTACGCGTGAGCTGCCGGTTCGTTGCACCAAGCGCGGAAAGTACATTGCAAGTGATGCGGACATTATGACACATACACTCTTGTTCCGCAGACGCTACAGTAAGGGAATTGGCACAGAGGCAGTTCTCTATGTGTATCCTAAAATGACACAGGTGTCAGAAATCATGACCGTCTGCGAGTCAATGCTTGGAACGCTGCAGTGTGCGAAACGGCTCTATGAGGACCCGTTTGCATTCCGCTCGATTCGGGACTATACGATGGACGATCCGATGAAGAGCATCAACTGGAAGGCGAGTGCCCGCACAGGCGCCCTGATGGTCAATACGTTTGACTCTGTCCGATCGCAGAAGGCAATGATTTTTCTGGATGTCGAGGACAGGGGCATACTCCGTTATGAGGATTTGGTGGAGGAGAGCATCGCGCTGGCGGCGACGCTGATGCGCCGTCTGCTCAGGCAGCACATAGAAGTAGGGTTTGTCTACAATGGGGACAGCAGGCAAGTCTTTCTGCCCGAAAATAACAAGCGAAATCTGATTATCTTTGAACGGATGCTCGCAGAGTATGACAAAGAGCAGGACACGGAGTCATTTGCCCGGCTCCTTCAGCGGCTGTTTGCAGATGATTTTGCCAAAAAACCGCTCTCCCCGGATACGCTGTGCCTGTTTATCACAAAAAATCTAAATGAGCCGCTTTTTGAGCAAATACGGGCATCTGCCGGCGAGCATCAGACGCTGATTGTGGCGCCCGTCTACCGCGGAGAAAAAGCAGCTTGGAACAGCGCCGCCGTCAAAAGCAGGGAGAATATCCAAATCCTGGTAAAAGAGGTGGGAAGAGAATGAATCTAAACAAAAGTTTGAAAGTGATGGAATATATCCATGCGACGCTTCATTTTGCGGTCCTGCTTCCGCTGGTCTATGCGGTCGCGGATTTGTCGGATCCCGCAGGGACAGGCGTGTTTTATCTAAAGTGTCTGGTGATAGCAGCGTCTGTTGTGCTGACGGATTTTGCCGTGAAGCGTACCAGAAACTTTTTTACATATTTTTTGTGCTGTGCCTTGCTATTTGCCGGACTGGCGGGCGGCATGAGGATTTTCTTTTATGACAGTGCGGCAGCGGGGAAGCTGGCATTGGCACAGCGCTGTTATTTTGGCGGGATTTTGGTGGAGACACTCCTTCTTGCCGGGATGCGCTTTTACAACCGCGTGAAGGAGGCAGCGCGTGAGCGGGAGGACCCGCTTGCCGGCAGCGAACCGGGAATGCTGAACAGTCCGGCGCTCTCGCATGTGTGGTATTTTGTCGTGTTTTATCTGCTGGGACTCTGCACCGACTCGAAAATGCTGTGCGATATAACGTTTGGCAGCACGATGGTCTATACATTTGTGGCGCTTGCCCACGAGCACCTTTGCGCGGTGAGACATTATCTTGACCTGAATAAGCGCACGAAGGGAATCTCGCGCAGGCGTCTTTACGGAATCAGTCTTTCTATGCTGCTGCTGTTTGCTGTGCTGCTGCTGGCAGGTATGATGCCGTCAGTCTTTCTGAGCCAGCAGCGCAAATACACGGATTTTCGGGACTGGTTTGGTGAAGTGCCGCTTGCGCCCTTCGAATACGAGGGACTCGGCGGCTTCGAGACGCCAATACAAGGAGGCGGTATGATGGAGCTGCTTGGCGGCGGTGAGCCTGCGCCTGAGCCGTCAGTGCTGGTGAATGTGATATTTGGAAGCATTGGCACAGCCTGTATGCTTGCTCTATGCTGCGGAATCGTGCTGTTCATCAGGCAGGTACTGAGAGATTTTCGAAACGGGCAGGATGAAAATGGCGATGTGATCGAAGAAATCAAGGACGAGCTGGCATATAAGGAGGAAGCTTTATATAAGAAGGGACACCGCCGTATGGAGAGCGAGGCGGAGCGCATCCGCCGCAGATACCGCAAAATGATACGAAAACACCGCAAAGACCGCCCCGCACCTTATGAGTCACCCGCAGAAATCGAAGCCTGCGCCGGATTGTCTGACGATGAAGAAATGCAGCGGCTTCATGTGGAATATGAGGCAGTGCGCTATGGAAAAATGTAGAAATGAGAAGAATATTGACAGAACGGCTTGCGCAAAGCGTGAAATTAGATTATGATGTAACTATTGACCCTGCGGAAATGAAGTGTATTTGAGATTGGTTGCGAAAGAGGTTATAGAATGAATCGTAAGAAAAAAAGAGGCGGCACTGAAGTCGCATTTCGCCCACAGACCATAATAGAGGCAAGATATGATCTGGACAGGCGGCAGAATGACATTCTCGATATTCTGCTTGGGATTGTTGGCGAGGGAGATGACACGGAGGAAAACACACGCTATGAGATTAATATCGGAGATGTAAAGCACCTCTATAATCTTCAGGACGAGTCCAACGCGTACAGCTATCTCCAAAAAGCAGTGAAAAAATTTGAGGGACTTGGTTTCCGTCTGAAGGAGGACGAGGGGACAGACATTTACTATCCATGGTTTAGCAAGATCAAATATCAGAAAAAGCGCGGAGACGAGAACCGCAGTAAAATTGTGCTGGACCTCCACCCGGAAGTCAAGGAAATGATCATGTCTGCCAAGCAGGGGGCATATTATAGAATCGAGTATCCGCTCAATCTCACCAAAAAATATTCAAAGCGGCTCTACTATCTGCTAAAGGATAAGGAGACGTTCAACGGCGGAGTCTTTGTGATATCCTTTGACGAGCTTAGAAAGATGATGAAGATTCCGGAGTCTTACGCGAACGGGAATGTAAAACGTGAAATTCTTGATAAGCCTTATGAGGAGATTAACGGCAACACAGATATTTCCTTTGAATATGAGCTGATTAGCGAGAAGCTGCCAAGCGGGCAGCATGGCATCAGCGCAGTGCGGTTTAAAGTAAAGCGGGTCAAGCGCAACAGCACAATCGTTGAGTATGAGACGATTGAGGAAAATGGGGAGACGGTGTCAACCACTGAGGACGAGCAGGAGATTATTGATCTGTTTGACTGTAGTATCAAGGAGGCAAGAGATATACTGCGCACTGCAAAGGCAAATGACCGCACCCATGAACAACTGATCGAAATATTATCGTACACATTGAAAAAGCAGGTGGAAAACAAAGTCGGCTATGCACTTACCATCCTGAAAAACGGATACAATGAGCCGACAAAGCTGGGGGGCAGGCAGAACGGTTCTGCATGGAACAACAAAGATCTGGATACAGCGTACGCCCAGATGAATTTTGAGGATCTCGAGAAACAGTTGTTATCCAACTAAACTTTTGCTGATTTATAATATCAGTTCTTTCAGATTTTTATTCGGATATTTATTCAGATCGAGGTGAGGGAAAAAGTGGAACGCATACAGGCAGTGAATATCATAAGCGCATATGGAAAAAAACGTGTACTCTGCGGCGTGAACCTCTCGGCAGAAGCCGGACAGTGTGTCGGCATTGTGGGAACAAACGGCTGCGGAAAGTCCACGCTCCTCAACATTCTCTCCGGTCTGCGAAAGGCGGACAGCGGGGAAATTTATTTTGATGGAAACAAGGCACAGGGCAGACAGCCTTTTATACAGTATGTGGGGTATGTTCCGCAGGAAAACAACCTGATTCCGGAGCTGAGCGTGATGGATAATCTGCGCCTGTGGTACAGCGATACCGGCGCGCTGAGGCAGTCCATCGAGCAAGGCTTTTTAAATATGCTCGGAATCGGCAGCATGTGCCGCATGAATGCAGGAAAGCTGTCCGGCGGCATGAAAAAGCGCGTCAGCATCGGATGCGCGCTGGCGGGCAATCCGCCGGTATTAATCTTGGACGAGCCAGATGCCGCGCTTGACCTGCCGGGAAAAGCGGAGATCAGAAAGTATCTTGGCATGTATAAACAGATGGGCGGGACGATTCTCATCGCCACGCACGACGAGGCGGACTTGGCACTGTGCGACCGAATTTATGCGCTGAACAGGGGCGTGGGCACAGAACTTGACCGTTCTCTGCGCGGGGAGGCGCTGCTGCGCGCGATCTGCTGATAAAGTGAAGGATATAGAGAGCGATTGATTTTGGATTATTTTAGATAAGAGGAGTATAGACAAGTGGAAGAAAATAAAGAAGTGATGAATACAGAACAAGCGGGCAGCGGCGGAATGCTGTACGGCACAGAGCCGCAGCCGCAGGAGGAATTGCACGGCATCTCTGCGGCGTACAGTACAGAGATGCAGGCGCAGCCATCAGAACTGCCGCAGCCGATACCTGTACAACAGCCAATTGCACCACAGCAGCAGCCAGCACCTCCATTCAATCCCGGCTGGTCTGGGCAGCCGCCACAGCAAGGCTCGTATTACCAGCAGGGCAGCGGCCAGCCAATGAACAATCCGCCAATGGGGTTTGGCCCGGTGCAGACCCCGCCGCCGGTGCAGGGGGCGCCTGTGCCTAGGCAAAAAAAGCGCAGGACAGGGCTGATCGCCGGCGTCCTTTGCGCGGCGGCAGTAGCTATCTTTATTGTAGTTGGCGTCCTGCTGTCGAAGGCACTCTTTGGGGGCGGCGGGGCAAAAGCCCAGTTGGCGAAGGGATTTGCGAATATGGCAATGGAGACGGCGGCATACCGCAGCGCAGTGGCAGAGGATCTCGGACTGGCATCCCTCAACAAGATGAAGGCAGAGCACCCAGTACATACCAACATGGATCTGTCCTTTACCGACCCAAACGCAGCGGGCAGCTTCAACAGTATGGACATTGAGATTGATGCAGTCTCGGATTATAAGAAAAAGATGGGCGAGTATGCGGTGAGCGCGGGCACCTATGGGATTGATATGAGTATAGGAAACATTGTTGCCGCGGACAATACACTGTATATTACCGTGCCCATTGTTTTCAAGGACAAAATTTACAGTATTGATCTGTCAAATCTTGGAAAGGACTTTAACAATTCAGCATGGTCTGAGCTGCTCGGTGAAAAACTTCCGGAGGACTATGCACTCACGCTGTTTGAAAGTCCCAGCACAGCGGCTAATATCAAGGATGCCGGAACGGACAGCGAATTGTACAAGATTATGAGCAAGCATGGCAGAACAATTACAAATGCCATGACAGTTGAAAAGCTCAAGGGCATGAAAGAGGAAGTTACTGCGCATAGCGGTGTGCGGCTCACTGTAGACAAAGAGGCATACAATAAGGCGTCACAGGGAATGCGCGATGATATTCTCGCGAGTGATTTCTACGAGGAAGCCAAAAAGGGCTATCAGAATATATATGGCATCAGATATGGCGAGGATATGGACAGGATAATTGAATATATGTTCGATATACGCTTTGAGCAGGATTTATTGCTGGATTTTTATTTTGATAAAAAGGGACGCATTATCAATATTTCGACGCCAGAGGACGTGGCTGTCTCGGGCGAGTATTCGGGTGTGGACTCGGTTGCAGTCGATATTGATTTTTCAGGCAGTGAGCGTGCGCTGGATCTCATTGATGGCGGCGTGTACTTGCAGGCTGGTGAGGAGATTATTTTCATGGGAATCTCAAGAGATGCAGAGATCACAGACGAGTATTACTCGGAAGATCTGACCTTCAGCATTCAGCGGGATGACAGCGACGAAGAGATTGTCTGCTGGTTTACAAACCTGTGGGGATATGAGGACCATACTTTTGACCTGCAAATGGGGCTGAAGGCGGTCGATGAGCTAATCGGATTTCGGGCAGACGGCTCTTTTGTGGACATTGTAAAAGAGAAAGGCTGCACAGTTGAGCTTGACCATGCAGCAGTTTTTTCGGAAGAGGAGGATTTGCTGCTGATGACAGGCTCGATCACGACGGAACAGACACAAAACAAGATTGAAGTGCCAGAAAATGCTGAGAATTTACTTGAAATGACCTCCAAGGACATTCAGGAATTATTCTATGACACGCTGTTTTAAATATATGAATCAGAATAGAAATCAAAATAAAAATCAAAATAAAAATCAAAATTGGTTACAAATGGAATACAAAAGGGCGGCAGTCATGCTGCCCTTGATTTTAAAGCGGGCAGGTATCCTTGCAGCCGTGTGTTTCGCGGCAGCAGGCATGCTTGCTTTTTGTGCAGGCGTCATGCAGCAAGGGCGCGGGGAGGCAAAGCTCAAAGTTGGCTATACGGCGCCTTCAAACCAGCTCACGGATTTGGCAGTTTCGTATGTGCAGAGTATGGAATCCGTGCAGAGCATCTGTAGTCTGGAGGCAGTGTCGGTGTCAGAGGGCAGACAGCGTCTGGAAAATGGAGAGCTTTCTGCATGGATTGTTCTTCCCGACGATGTGATCAATGAAATTCTGTCGGGCAGCAATGTGCCTGCCACACTGTACTTGCGGGAAGATGCAGGCAGTGCCGGCGGAGTGGGGGCAGCGGGCAGCATACTTTTTGAAGAGCTTGCCACGGCGGGAATGGGAATGCTTGGCACCGCACAGGCTGAAATCTATGCAGCAGCAGATATTTTCAAGGAGCTGGCGCCGCAGGCGGCCACAGAGCAGCTTTTGCAGACAGTGTACGATGCAGTCAATAATTTTAACCTGCGGACTGTCGCAGGGCGGGAGAAGGTATTTCGTACAAAAACGCTTTCTGTGACGGGAAATGATACGATTGCTGTCTATTATGCAAGTGCAGTGCTGACCGTCTATTTATTGCTGGCAGGACTCTTTTTTGGGGAGTACTGCAGGCGGAGCGGTATGCAGCAGACCATGGCGGCCGCGCGTTTGGGCGTGGGGTATATGCAGCAGCTTGGCGCCAGATGCCAGGCGGGTATTTGGCTGCTGTTTGCTGTATTGCTCCTGCCTTGTCTGGTGCTTTGGGTTCCGCAGGTTCATGCGGCGCTCGCAGTGAAAGTAACCATGCAAGGTGTGATTTTGCTGCTTTTCCTTCTTGTCTGTGTGATCGTGTATGATATGATGGTGTACCAGTTGGTTGAGAAGCGGGAGTCTGCACTGGTGGTGTTAGGGGTGCTTGCTGTATTACAAGCATATCTGTCTGGCTGCATCATTCCATCTGTGCTGCTGCCTGAGGCTGTTCAGGCTGTGGGCAGAGTGCTTCCGGCAGCGATGATCAAAGAGGGGCTTACGATCTGGTTTACAGGGGAAACGCGGGCGTTTTATGAGACTGCGCTGGGACTTTGGCTATGGGGAGCGGCATTTTTTCTGGTCACAGCGCTGTCCATGTATGCCCAAGTGCGCAGAACGGCGTCTGGCCTTCCCGATAAACGAAAACAAACACAAATCCGTGTTCCCTCGCTTGGCATGGTGCTGCTGCGCCGCCTTCTGCACAGGAAAAGCATGTGGATTAGTCTGGTGGCAGTCGCGGTGCTGTCCGGGGGAATTATCCATGCTGAGCGGCATTCAGAGACACAGATTCGGGCAGCCGTCTGTGATGAAGCAGGGACATTTTGGACACTGCTTGACGCATATGACGGCATAGTACAGTTTGAATTGTACGAGAGTGATGAGGCAGTCCAGCGCGCAGTGCAGAAGGGCGATGCAGAATGCGGCTATGTCTTTCCGGAAACGCTTGCTGCAAATCTGGCTGCCGGGCGTGCAAACCGGGAGGTTCTGGTCTATCAGGGCGCAGATGCGGTGGCGGTGCCCGTGGTGAATGAAATTTTGTTCGAGCGCATGTTCCGTCAGGTTTCGCTGGCGTGGTTTGAGGCGTATTTATTGCAGCACAGTATGATAAAAGAAGCCGGCATCAGTGAGGAGCGTCTGCATACGCAGGTGTCGGAATGTGTCTATGGAGCGCTTTCGGCAGGCACGACATTCCGGTTTGAAATTCAGCGGCTGAATGCGGCAGACGAAGCCGCGCCAGACAACCGCTCGACATATCCGGTCTATGGCGTTGCGGCTTTTGCTGTGCTTCTGTGCGCGTTGCAGGGCTTGGCGCAGGTGGTTTCTGATCTTAGAGGGCAGCGTTTTTACAGGCAGAACAGGCTTGCAGTGTCTGCGGTCACAGTTTTGCTGCCAGTGGTGCTGGGCGTGCTGTGTGCCGTGGTGATGGCGGTGTCTGCGTATTTGCTCCGGCGGGGGAATTAGTATCTGATAATTCTTTTATGGCAGCAGTGAGTAAGAAGAAAACTGCTGCCATGAAGGAGAAGCTGGCAGCAGCTCAGGGGAATACAGATCTTAGATACCAAGGTCAAGGCTTGAGAAGTTAATGTACAAGTCATCAAAGATTCCAGCCTTGATCGTATCAGTAAAAGAGTATGCCTTCATGACAAATTGCCCAGACGCCATGTTATATACAAGGACTTGACTGCTTTGATCGTCAACAATCCAGTATTCGCGGACATGGGCTTCGTGGTACAGGTTCAGTTTTGTGATGTAATCATGACTGGGATTGGATGGGGAGGCAATTTCAATAATCCAGTCCGGCGCACCAACGCAGCCGCGTGATGTAAGTTTGTCCGTGTCGCATATGACAGAGATATCCGGTTCAAGTACCGTATCCTTTTTATCGTTGAGCTGTACGCCGAACGGGGCAGTGTAGACACGGCATTTACCGCCCTTTGACTTGATATAGCTTGTTATGGCAAAGTCTAATTCATGTGATATATCTTGATGCAGGCGGCTAGGAGACGCCATATAGACGATCTGCCCTTCAATCAGTTCTGCGCGGATATCATCAGGCATGTTGTAAAAGTCCTCAACAGTGTAATATTTTTCTTGTGGCAATGGCATTATATTCACTTCCTTTCAGGATACAGTTTTTCTTTTTGAGGAGAATACGCAAAAATGGTATGATTTTATTTATCTCCTTATGTTTTGAAGTATATCACAATATCAATAAAAATACAGTAATTTTTAGTTATAATTCACACCCACGCCAGTTTTTATTGGCATATAAGCTATTGAGGTGTGAATTATAACAGATTTTGCACACAAAATGCTAAAGTGCAAGCATTTTGGCGCATGATTCCCACAACTTTGGCGGACGTCTGAACAGTAACGTGAGATAACAATAATATCAACTAAACCTATTGACTTCCTAGGAAATAGATGCTATATATAATAATATAGTCAGACAAAAGGAGGGTGTATATGACCATATCGACAAAGGGAAGATACGCTTTGCGAATCATGCTGGATCTTGCGGGGCATCCCGGCGAGACCGTGAAGCTGAAAGAGATCGCTTCGAGACAGGGAATCTCGGAGAAATATATGGAGCAGATTATCGCAGTGCTGAACAAAGCTGGCTGTGTGCGAAGCACCCGCGGCGCACAGGGCGGCTACCAGCTCGTGAAGGCGCCCGCAGAATACACAGTCGGCATGATTCTCAGAATGACCGAAGGTTCTCTTGCGCCTGTAGAATGCCTTGCTGAGAATGCACTCTCCTGCGAGCGGGAAGCCAGATGTGCCACGGTGGAGATTTACCGCCGCATCTATGAGGCAGTGAACCATGTGATAGATACGACAACATTACAGGAGCTCCTCGAAATCGAGCAGGAGAAAACAGAGTTGATTCAATAAAGGAGGAAGAAAAAATGATTTATCTTGACAATGCGGCGACAACCCGCGTCTCGGAGGAGGTATTCGAGGCAATGAAGCCGTATTTTTGTGAACAATATGCCAATCCATCATCCATATACAGCTTTGCAGGCAGCGCCGCAAAGGCAGTGGACGAGGCGCGCAGGCAGTCCGCGGCGCTCATCGGTGCACAGCCCAATGAGATTTATTTTACAGCGGGCGGCAGTGAGTCTGACAACTGGGCAGTCAAGGCGGCAGCGGAGGCGTCGGCAGCAAAGGGCAGGCACCTGATTACTTCCGCGATTGAACACCATGCGGTGCTGCATGCTTTTCAAGATCTGGAAAAACATGGCTATGAGGTGACATATGTTCAGGTGGGGGAGGACGGCATCGTAAAGCTCGATGAGCTGGAGGCAGCCATCAGACCGGACACGACACTCATTTCGATTATGGCGGCAAATAATGAAATCGGCACGATACAGCCCTTACAGGAAATCGGTGCGCTTGCGAAGAAAAACGGCATTCTTTTTCACACAGATGCTGTGCAGGCATACGGCCATATCCCGCTTGATGTCGATGCACTCCACATCGATTTGCTGAGTGTCAGCGGCCATAAATTCCACGGGCCCAAGGGCATCGGATTTTTATATATTCGAAAAGGAGTTCGTATGGGGCCGTTGATTCATGGCGGGGCACAAGAGCGCGCACGCCGCGCCGGCACACATAACACGCCGGGCATTGTAGGGCTTGGCGCAGCGGCAGTGCGCGCCGCTGCACAGATGGAGGAGACCATCGAAAAAGAGACAAAACTGCGGGATTATCTGATTCAGAGAGTGCTGGCGGAAATCCCATACAGCAGGTTAAACGGTCATCCATCTAAGCGGCTGCCCAATAATGCAAATTTCTGTTTCCGCTTTATTGAGGGGGAATCCCTGCTGATTTTGTTAGATCAGAAAGGCATCTGTGCGTCGTCCGGCTCTGCGTGCACATCGGGTTCTCTTGACCCGTCTCATGTGCTGCTTGCCATCGGACTGCCGCATGAGATCGCACATGGTTCCCTTCGTCTGACACTCTCGGAAGAGACGACGCGGGAGGACATTGATGCCGCTGTCGAGGCGATCAAGAGCATCGTAGAGCGTCTGCGCGGCATGTCGCCATTGTATGAGGATTTTGTCAAGGCGCAGAGAGATTCCAAGAGACGATTTTTTGAATAGGAGGATAGAGACACAATGTACAGTGAGAAGGTGATGGACCATTTCAACAATCCGCGCAATGTGGGCGAGCTTGAGCAGCCAAGCGGTGTGGGCACTGTCGGCAATGCAAAGTGCGGGGATATCATGCGAATGTATCTTGATATTGATGAAAACGGTGTGATTCAGGAAGCGAAATTCAAGACCTTTGGCTGCGGCGCTGCCGTGGCGACAAGCAGCATGGCGACAGAACTGGTAAAAGGAAAGACTGTCCAGCAGGCGCTTGAAGTGACAAACAAGGCAGTAATGGAGGCGCTCGACGGACTGCCGCCTGCCAAGGTGCACTGCTCCCTGCTCGCAGAGGAGGCAATCCATGCGGCATTGTGGGATTACGCGGAAAAAAATAATCTGACCATCGAAGGCTTGGAAAAGCCGGTGGAGGACATCGAGGAAAAAAGGGGACAAATGACATGAATCGGCAGCTTTTAGAGGCGCAGGAGGGTGTGCGGTTGTCCATCTGCACCGGAATGCTGGAGTATGGTCATCCGGACAGGATGACCACCCTTCATTTTTACCGGGCAATGCCGGGCAGCCAGCTTTTGCTGCTCGACACAGAATATGAGTTTGCAGTGGCAGTCTACACGCTCGAGCGTGACAACACATATATCTACACCTATGCATATCAGGAAAACCAGAGCTGGGCAGCCTTCGACAGCACGGTTCCGCCTAATGAATATCACAGCGACTGCTATACCTTTGCGCGGGAATGCTATTTCAGGGTAAATCTGCGCAGACGTGACAACAGAAGGCTTGACAGCGCAGAGGCAGCACATATCAATGACATTCTGCGCTGGAACCCGCAGCCAGCCGCAGCCAACATACAGGCAGAGGACAGTACTCAGAACCAAGCGGGCGAGATTTTACGAAAACCAGCGTTTCAGCAGGAAATAGAGGATACCGCAGCGAAACTTTATGCGGCGAAAAAGAAGGGAGGCACCTATGCGTTCCTTCTTTTGACGGATTCGCATTATGTCGTGAACGGCACATGGGAGGACACCTTTGACTGTATCAGGGAAGTAGACAGGCGCGCGCCCTTTGACGGGGTGATACACTTGGGCGATCTGACAGACGGCATGGTCAGCCGGCGCGTCAATTATGATTATGTGCAGACAGTCAAACAGGATTTATTTTCACTGCAAAAGCCGCTCTATCTGGTGATGGGCAATCACGATACGAATTATTTTATGAGTAATCCAGAGCGGTTTACAAAGGAGGAGCAGTATTGGCTGTACCAGAGTGACTGCTGCGACAATGTTGTGCGGGAAGGACATGCGCTGTATTATTACCGGGATTTTGAGGATATGCGCGTGCGGGCGCTCTTTCTGCATTCTTTTGACGAGTGCGAGGAGAAGCGGTACGGCTTTTCGGAGGAGGAAGTATTATGGTTACAAAGGACACTGAAAACGGTTCCCAAAACATACCGCGTGCTGGTCTTTTCCCATGTGCCGCCTCTTCCAGAGATTCATTATTGGAGTAAGGATATCCGAAATGGCGGGAAAATGGTTGACGTGTTGGAGGAGTATGTGCGGCAGGATGCGGCGCACTGTGTACTGGGCTGGATTCACGGGCATAATCATGCAGACCAGATTTACAGCGGGAGATTATTTCCGATTGTGTCACTGGGCTGTACGAAAATCGAGGATTTCAAGGACAAAAAACCAGATCACGCCGTGACGTATGACCGTGTACTCGGCGACGTGTCACAGGAGTTGTGGACTGTGATGCTGGTGCAGCAGGACAGCACGAAGGTGGAGTTGATTCGGTTTGGCGCGGGTGAGGATAGGTGCATTGGCATATAATATTTTTATTGGAAAATAGGGGGAGAATATGGCAGAGCTATCTACAATATATGCAAAAAATAAAGAGATTGATCTGACAGCAGTGTCTGAGACAGACAAGGCAGTACATCAGTATGTCTTTTCGGAAAATAAGAATATACAGAAGGAGGGGCGTTTTCCAGTGTATCTTGCGCTCAGCGAGCTGCGCCGGGGGCTCTTTAACTGGTACGACTTTGGCAGTGATGCGGGAATCCTTGAGATTGGCGGCGGTTACGGCGCGCTGACAGGACTGTTCTGCGAGCGTGCTGCCGAGGTTGTCGTGACAGAGCGGTCGCTGTATCGAGCGCAGATTATGCAAAAGCGGTATGAGGACAGGGACAACCTGTCTATTTATGTTGGGGATATCTTGGATATGGCTTTTGAGAAAAAATTTGACTATATTATATTGACAGGAATCTTAGAGCGCGCCGGAAAGGGTTCGTTTGACAAAGAGCCTTATGCATCCTATCTGCGGTCGCTTCAGCAGTTTCTCAAACCGGGAGGAATCCTCCTTGCGGCAGTGGACAACCGCTATGGGCTGCGCTATTTTGCCGGCATGAAAAATATTCATACAGGAAAGGTGTTTGACAGCATCCGCAAGTATCCAGAGGGAAACCGGGGGGCGCATTCCTTTACGCGCAGGGAGATTGACGATATCTGGGAGCAGGCGGGGTTTGACGCCACAAAAGTATACTATCCATTGCCGGATTACAGACTTCCCCAGTTGATTTACACCGATGCATATCTGCCGGAGAACAACCTGCGAGAGCGGCTGATTCCCTATTATCCAGATCATGTATCAGTGCTTTTTAATGAGAATCTTCTGTATGATGATCTGGTGGCAAATGAGGTGTTCCCATTTTTTGCAAACTCATTTCTTGTGGAGGCGGTGTATCAGGCTTCGGGCAGCAAAGAGGCTGCGGCAGGCGCTCTTGGCAAGGTGGTCTATGCCGCGGTGTCAACAGACCGCGGTGAGGAGAGGAGTTTTGCGACTGTGATTTACGAGAATGACACCGTGGCAAAGCTTCCTTTATATAAAGAAGGAACACAAAGTATACAGCGCTTGGCAGCACATGTACAGGACCTTGCAGCGCATGGGCTGGACGTTGTGCCGCAGACAGTCAAAAACGGAAGCATCACCATGCCGCGCGTGCATCTGCCGATGCTTTCTAACTATATTAAGGAAATTATTGCGCAGAAGCCAGAGCAGGTTCAGGAGATTATCGAAAAGCTGTGGCAGAATATCCTTCGTTCCTCGGAGGAGGTCGATGCTTCGAAAAATATGCTGTTGACACAGGATACCAGACATCTGCCGTGGGGCCCCATATTACAGAAGGTGTATATAGAGTTGATTCCGCTGAACTGCTTTTACCAGAATGGCGGATTTGTCTATTTTGATCAGGAGTTTGTGCGTGAAAACTATCCTGCAAAGTATGCGCTGTTTCGCGCGGTGCACTATATTTATTGTTTTACAGAGCGCGCAGAGCAGTATATTCCGCTTGGGTATTTTCTGGAAAAATACGAGCTGGGTGCACTTTGGCAGATTTTCAGGCAGGAGGAGGACCGCTTTTTGAGTGCGGTGCGCAGGCATGAGGCGCACAAGGCATTCTACGGCTGGGCATATCCTGATGGCGCGCGAATGCAGCGCAATGTGGATAGGCTTAACAGCGCGGCGCCGTCTGTGAAAGTGTTTCAGATGGAGGCGCCGCAGAAGGAGGACAGCGCCGAGCGTCCGGCAGATGCCGCCGCAGGCGCCAAGCCATACCATATTGGGTATGTGCCGGGTGTCTTTGACTTGTTTCATGTGGGGCATTTGAATCTGATCAGGCGCTCTAAGCAGCGGTGCGAACATCTGATAGTGGGCGTCTTGACTGATGAGTTGGTAGAGCATTTCAAGCACAAAAGGCCGCATATTCCTTATGAGCAGCGTGCGGCGGTCGTGGCGGCGATTCGCGAGGTCGATGAGGTGGTGGCGGTAGATTTTCACAACACGAAGAAAATTGACGCGTGGAACCTGTATCATTTCGACTGCCATTTCTCCGGAAATGACCACGGGCCGGACTGGGACAGAGATTTGGCACAACTGCGCGCAGTCGGCTCTAATATGGAATTTTTCGAGTACACGCAGGGGATTAGCTCGACACAGATTAAAAAGCAGTTGGGAACGCAGCCGTAAGAAAGCACATAAATTCCACAAGTTTTGCATAAAATTTATTGATAAGTTCAACAAAGTGCACTATACTATAGTATATGAAAATACATCAGATATCAATTATGACGAGGAGGAAAAGCGATGAAGTATGTAATTTTAGGCGGCGTGGCGGCGGGCACCAAAGCCGCGGCGAAGCTAAAGCGCTTGGACAGGCAGGCGGAGGTGGTTATCTTTACGAAAAGCACAGATATCTCCTACGCGGGCTGTGGTCTGCCATACTATATTGGCGGCGACATTGCCACCAGAGACGAGCTGATTGTCAATTCGCCGGAAAAGTATGCAGGGCTTACGGGGGCGCAGGTGCAGACAGGCTGTGAGGCCGTCGGCATAGACAGCAGCGCGAAGCAGGTGTCCATACGCCGCACAGACGGCAGCAGTTTTACAGAAAATTATGACAAGCTGATTATTGCGACCGGGGCAGCGCCCTTTGTGCCGCCGGTGGACGGCGTGGGACTGGCTGGGGCATTCTGCGTGCGCACACCAGATGATGCCGTGGCAATCCGCGCTTACGCGGAGGTGAACAACTGCCGCCGTGCGGTGGTGTGCGGCGCTGGTTTTATCGGGCTTGAGGTGGCGGAGAACCTCGCTGCGATGAAGCTGGACGTGACCGTGATCGACGCCGCGCCGCAGATTATGCCAAATGCCTTTGACGCGGACATGGCTGGATATGCCAAACGCCAGCTCAAGGCGGGCGGAATGCGTGTACTGACCTCTGTGAGTCTCAGGGGAATCAACGGAGGAGACCACGTGGAGAGTGTCACCACCGACGGGGGCACGCTGCAAGCAGAGCTCGTCATTCTTGCGATCGGTGTGCGGCCGGCAACCGCATTTTTGAAGGATTCAGGGATTGAGATGTTCAAGGACACGATTCTGGTGGACGAGGAAATGCGGACAAACCTCGCAGACATCTATGCGGTGGGGGACTGTGCGATGGTCAAAAATGCGCTGACCGGCAAACCGCAGTGGTCTGCAATGGGCTCGACAGCCAACCTTGCCGCCCGCGCAATGGCAAAGAAGCTGCATAATCAGGGCAATGGCTATGGCGGCTGTCTGGGGACTGGTGTTGTGCGTCTGCTGCCCACGCTCAATGGCGGCAGGACAGGTCTGACGCACGAGCAGGCAGAAGCGGCTGGGCTGGAGGCGACATCTGTTGTCTGTGTGCTGGATGACAAAGCGCATTACTATCCCGGCGCCTCCTCCTTTATCGTCAAGCTTACCGCAGAGACAAAGAGCCGCAGACTGCTCGGCATACAGGTGCTTGGCGCAGGGGCGGTTGACAAGATGGTGGACATCGCAGTGACAGGAATTTATCAGGGAATGAAGCTGGATGATTTTGACACGATGGATTTTGCCTATGCGCCGCCGTTCTCCACCGCAATCCATCCGTTTGTCACGGCATGCTACATACTGGAAAACAAGCTGGACGGCGTGCTTGAGAGCATGAGCCCGTCAGAGTACGCTTCGGGTGCGGCGAAGGAGTACACCGTATTGGACGCCCTGCCAGCGGCAACAATTCCAAATGCAAAATGGGTGAATCTCTCCAAAGTGACAGCGCCGATCGAGGGGCTGGACAAAGATGCAAAGCTGCTGCTTGTGTGCGCAAAGGGCAAGCGGGGATACTTTTTACAGAACCGCCTGAAAGCGCTTGGCTACACAAACACCCTTGTCTTGGAGGGCGGCATCACCTTCAACGATGTTCGGGTGCCGCGAAATGGCAGAAAGCTCTCACCGGAGGACATCAAGCGCGTGAAGGGGCTTGGCTGCCTGCAGGATAAGCGCTATGACGATATCTTCAATGTGCGTGTTATCACGAGAAACGGCAAGATTACGGCGGACGAGCAGAAAAAAATTGCCGAGGCGGCGGAAAAGTTTGGCACAGGCGAGGTGACGATGACCACGCGTCTGACACTGGAAATCCAAGGCGTGCCGTATGACAGCATTGATGATGTGCGCGCATTTCTGGCAGAGGCAGGGTTGGAGACCGGCGGCACCGGCTCTAAAGTGCGTCCTGTGGTTTCCTGCAAGGGGACGACTTGCCAGTATGGTCTGATTGACACGTTTGATCTCTCACAGAAGCTGCATGACCTGTATTACGAGGGCTATCATGATGTCTCCCTGCCGCACAAGTTCAAGATTGCAGTCGGCGGCTGTCCGAATAACTGTGTGAAACCGGATTTGAACGATCTTGGCATCGTCGGACAGCGCGTGCCGGAGATTGATTTATCGAAGTGCCGCGGCTGCAGTGTGTGTCAGGTGGAGAAGGGATGCCCGATTCATGTCGCGCAGATGCAGGAGGGAAAGATACAGATTGACGCGGAGGCGTGCAACCACTGTGGACGCTGTGTCAACAAGTGCCCGTTTGGCGCAGTAAATGAGTCCGCAGCCGGTTATCGGATTTACATCGGCGGCCGCTGGGGCAAGAAGGTGGCACAGGGACATATGCTCGACAAGCTGTTTACCTCGGAGGAGGAAGTGATTGATCTGGTAGAGCGCGCGATCTTATTTTTCCGCGACGAGGGAAATTCCGGGGAGCGCTTTGCGGACACCATCGACCGGCTGGGATTTGACTATGTGCAGGAAAAACTGTTACATCATGCGATTGACCGCGAGGCGGTTTTGAAGAAAAACGTCGTAGGCGGGGCAACGTGTTAGGAATATAGAAGTATAAGAAAAGGAGGGCAACAACAATGGCCAAGAAAAGAAACATCATCGTAGGACAATCAGGAGGACCGACATCGGTCATCAATTCCAGTCTGGCAGGCGTGTACAAGACCGCGAAGGAGAGAGGTTTTCACAAGGTGTACGGAATGCTCCACGGCATTCAGGGATTTCTCGATGAGCAGTATGTGGATTTGTCCACACAGATTCATTCGGATATGGATATTGAACTGCTAAAGCGCACACCGTCGGCATTTTTGGGCTCATGCCGTTTTAAACTTCCCGATATTCACGAAAACCCGGATATTTATGACAAGATTTTCAATATACTGGACAAACTGGATATCGAGACCTTTATCTATATCGGCGGCAACGACTCCATGGATACCATCAAGAAGCTGTCAGACTATGCAATCCTGAAAGGCTATACGCAGAAGTTTCTGGGTGTGCCCAAGACGATCGACAATGACCTTGCACTGACAGACCACACGCCCGGCTTTGGAAGCGCCGCAAAATATATCGCGGCGTCAACCAAGGAAGTGATTCGTGACGCGCTGGGACTGACCTACCAAAAGACGATGATCACCGTGATCGAGGTCATGGGGCGCAACGCAGGATGGCTCACCGGCGCAACCGCACTGGCAAAGACGGAGGAGTGCGACGGACCGGATTTGATTTACCTGCCGGAGATTCCGTTTGACATTGATAAATTCCTCAAAAAAGTACAGGATTTATTGAAAAAGAAAGAGTCTATCATCATCGCAGTCTCAGAGGGCATCAAGCTTGCTGACGGCAGATATGTCTGTGAGCTGTCCGGCGGCGCCGATTATGTGGATGCGTTTGGCCATAAGCAATTGCAGGGAACAGCGGCTTATCTGGCGGGTTATCTTGGCGCTGAGATTGGCTGCAAGACGCGCAGTATTGAGTTTTCGACACTGCAAAGAAGTGCGTCGCACATGGCGTCGCGCGTCGATGTCAACGAGGCATTTATGGTCGGCGGTGCTGCGGTGAAGGCAGCCGACGAGGGCGATACAGGGAAGATGGTGGTCATTGACCGCGTGTCCGACGACCCTTACATGAGCGCTGCGGGCATCTATGATGTACATCGCATTGCCAACAATGAGAAGGTCGTTCCGAGAAACTGGGTAAACAGAGAAGGCAACTATGTGACCGATGAGTTTATCAATTACATCGAGCCGCTGATTCAAGGGGATTATCAGCCGTTTATGGTCAATGGTCTGCCGCAGCATCTGGTTCTGCGCAAGAAATAAAAAAAGCTTAGAAAAAGACTAGGAGGCACTTTGATGTTTCAGATCATAGACGGAAAGAAAATTTCGCAGGAAATTAAGGACGAGCTAAAAGAAAAAGTATCAGCGCTCAAAACACAGGGAAAAACAATCTGTCTGGCAGTGATACAAGTGGGCAGCGACCCGGCGTCTAGCGTGTACGTCGGCAACAAGAAAAAGGCGTGTGCCTACATTGGCATTGAATCGTTATCTTATGAGCTGACGGAGGAGACGACGGAGCAGGAGTTGTTAGACCTTGTGAAAAAGCTGAATGCCGACGATGCCGTGAATGGCATTTTAGTACAGCTCCCATTGCCCAAGCAGATTGATGAACAGAAGGTCATTCAGACCATTGCGCCGGAGAAGGACGTCGATGGATTTCATGAGAAAAGTGTGGGGGCGCTCTGCGTGGGCAGCAGGGGCTTTGTGTCGTGCACGCCGCTTGGCATTATCCAGCTTCTAAAGCGCTCTCAAATTGAAATCGCAGGAAAACACTGTGTCGTGATTGGGCGCAGCAACATTGTAGGAAAACCGATGGCGCTTTTATTGCTGCGGGAAAATGGCACTGTCACCGTCTGCCATTCACGCACACAGAATCTCAAGGAACTCACAAAGCAGGCGGATATTCTGGTCGTGGCAGTCGGAAAGCCGAAGTTTGTAGATGACTCTTATGTAAAAGAAGGCGCTGTTGTCATTGATGTCGGGATTCACCGTGATGCGCAGAACAAACTCTGCGGCGATGTTGATTACGAGAAGGTAGCACCGCACACCAGTGCGATCACGCCGGTTCCGGGCGGGGTGGGTCCGATGACCATTGCGATGCTGATGTACAACTGTGTTTCTTCTATTGAATAAGTTGGATTTGAATCAATTATGGAACAGATGACGTTATTTGACAGGGAGCAGCCGCAGCCGCTTGCGGCGCGGCTGCGTCCTCAGTCTTTGGAAGAATATGCGGGGCAGACGCATCTGCTCGGCAAAGGGAAAGTACTGCGCCGTTTAATTGAGAGCGATCAAGTCTCCTCCATGATATTCTGGGGGCCGCCGGGGGTAGGCAAGACCACGCTGGCGCGGATTATTGCAGGCAGGACGAAATCTGCCTTTATTGATTTCTCAGCAGTTACGAGCGGAATCAAAGAAATCCGCACAGTGATGGAGCAGGCAGAGCAGAACCGCCGTTTTGGCGAGCGGACAATCGTGTTCGTGGACGAGATTCATCGGTTTAACAAGGCACAGCAGGACGCTTTTCTGCCGTTTGTGGAGAAGGGCAGCATTATATTGATTGGCGCGACGACAGAGAATCCGTCGTTTGAGATTAACAGCGCGCTCTTGTCGCGCTGCAAGGTGTTTGTGCTTCATGCGCTCACCGAGGACGAGCTGACGATGCTGCTGTCGCGTGCGCTCACGGATTGCAGGGGCTTTGGTATGCAGCAGGTGTGTATTTCCGATGAGATGCTTCATGCGATCGCAAACTTTGCCAATGGCGATGCGAGAACGGCGCTATCAACGCTCGAAATGGTTGTTTTGAACGGCGAGCTTGACGAAAACGGGGCAGTCACAGTCACCGAGGAGACGTTAGAACAGTGCACTGCCAAGAAGTCCTTACTGTATGATAAAAAGGGAGAGGAGCACTACAATCTGATCTCCGCGCTGCACAAATCCATGCGCAATTCGGACCCGGACGCTGCGGTGTACTGGCTTGCCCGAATGCTCGAAGCCGGCGAAGACCCGCTCTATGTGGCGAGGCGCGTGACGCGTTTTGCGAGTGAGGACGTGGGGCTTGCGGACCCGCAGGCGCTCTCAATTGCCGTGGCGGCATATCAGGCATGTCATTTCATCGGTATGCCGGAGTGCAGTGTGCACTTGACACAGGCGGTCGTCTACATGTCGCTGGCGCCGAAGTCCAACGCACTCTACATGGCATATGAACATGCAAAGCTCGACGCCGCAGAGCAGCTTGCCGAACCAGTGCCGCTCGTGATACGCAATGCTGTCACGGAACTGATGGGCGCGCTGGACTACGGAAAAGGATATCAGTACGCCCATGACACAGAGGAGAAGATCGCGCATATGCAGTGTCTGCCAGATTCTTTGCTGGACAGACAGTACTATCAGCCAACCACACAGGGGCAGGAGGCTGCGTACAAGAAGCGGCTAGAGCAGATTAAGGACTGGCGGACACAAGTTCGCACGCCCGGAAAAGGTGATTGACCGCAATCTTATAGTCTGTGTAATTAGATGCCTTGCGGATTTTCTTTAAGTGTTTGTCAGCGGAGGCAAAGCACGCGATCAGGTATGTCCACAAATCCTTCATCTTGAAAAGGGTGGGCGTCTCTCCCGGCATCTGGGCGGCATAACCCTCAAAGATTTCATCGTGAAAGGCTTTGAGGGTTTCTTTGCGAAGCGCTTCGGACACAGCACCTACAGCATCGTCTGGCGGTAGACTTGGCTGCTGGGGTGCTTGGTGCGATTGTAGACCGATCGCTGTATCAATCGTTGATTGTGTCATGCGCCGGATTTGTGCGGGCAGCGCCGGATTTTTGAGAATACCGCGCCCGATCATCATGCAGTCCGTCTGCGGCAGCCTGTCCAGCAGGGCTTCACAGCTTTTTACTGAAATAATATCTCCATTGTAGCACAGCGGAAACTTGGGCGGTGCCGCCAAAGCGGCTTCAAAGGCTTCTGCGTGCGGTTTGTATTGATAAAATTCTTTTTGCAGGCGAGGGTGGATAATCAGCTCATCTATTGGATATTTTTGGTATATTTCAAGAATGCGCGCCCACTCTTCGATGGATTCGATGCCAATCCGTGTCTTGATGGAAATTTTCACAGGAGACTTCTCATATATTTCATATAAAAAGCAATCCAGCGCATCGGGCACACTCAAAAACCCTGCGCCGCGCTTTCTGGCAGCGACAGTGCCAGATGGACAGCCGAGGTTGAGATTCACGGTCTGATAGCCGTATTCGGCAATTTTCCCCGCAATCAATAAAAATTCGTCCGCGCGGTTTGTCAGAATCTGCGGCACGACATTCAGATTTTGATTGTGCTCGGGCAGGATTTCGTTCAACTCCCGCCGGTTCAGCTTTTTGCTGGCGATAAACGGCGTGAAGTACTTGTCGATGCCGCCGAAGTAATGATAGTAAGCCGTTCTGTAAATATAGGTAGTGATCCCCTCCATAGGGGCTAGGTAAAGTTTCATAATAATTCCCCGTTCTTGTTCTTCTCACATGATGCGAATCGAAATCATGATTTTTGGGCTGCTATGCCTCATTATAACGTATAGGAATGGATTGTCAACTTTTAATCTGTTTTTAATCGAAACAGTATTTTTGATTAATTTTGATTGTTTATAGTAATATCATCAACAGTGAGCAGCAGCACAAAGACACTGGTTAAAGAACATAAACATTCAAAAAGGAGAGAAAAAAATGGATAATTTTGAAAAGGTAGAAAAATTAAGAGAACATGCAAACGTGACATATGAGGAGGCAAAGCAGGCACTCGAGAACAGCAATTGGGATATCCTCGACGCGATGATCTACTTGGAGCAGGCCGGAAAAGTACATGGGCCAGAGCAGTCAAGCTACACGACACAGACCGAGAAAGTAAAGATTGAGGTGGATGAGAAGGAGTGCAAATCAACCTTTTCTGACAAACTGAAACGGTTCGGGGACTGGTGTCTTGGGCTGATCGAAAAAGGCAACAACAACAGCTTCTGCGTGGAGCGTGACAACAAGGAAATTTTCCGTATGCCGATTACCCTATTGGTAGTGCTGCTGATCTTCTCATTCTGGGTGATTGTTCCGCTGCTGGTGGTCGGATTGTTCTTTGATATGAGATATCAGTTTTGCGGACCGGATGTGAGAAGCGTGGACATTGATATCAACAGGGCGATGGACAGTGCGGCAGAAGCGGCGGAGAGCATCAAGAATGAGTTTGGCGGCACAGTAAAGGACGAGGAGAACTAATATTATTTGCACAGGAAACGGGCTGACTATTACGGATAGTCAGTCTTTCGTGCATTTTTATGCACACGGACGTTTGGCGCGCGTGCACGCAGCAGTCCCAAGGAAAAAAGGAGGAAGAGATGGCAATTACAGTTTTGATCGTGGAGGATGAGGAGAAGATTGGGCGTTTTCTGGAGCTGGAGCTTTTGCATGAGGGCTACGAGGTCATGAAGGCGGTCAATGGCAGAGAGGGGCTTGAGAAGGCGCTGAGCGGCAAGGCGGATTTGGTGGTGCTCGATGTGATGCTGCCTGCGCTAAATGGATTTGAGGTGCTTCGGCGCCTGCGCAAAAATTCTGACATACCTGTCATTATGCTCACGGCGCGCGATGAGGTGATGGATAAAGTTGCCGGCCTTGACGGCGGTGCAGATGACTACATGACAAAACCGTTTGCCATCGAGGAGTTGCTTGCACGTATCCGCTTAGTGCTCAAAAAGCGCGGCGGCGCGCCCAGTGCAGACAAAAACCAGCTTGGTATCGGAAAGCTCTGTATGGATGTGCAGCGCTATGAGGTCAGCTATGACGGGCAGCAGGTCGAGCTGACGCACCGGGAGTTTGAACTGCTGCGCGTGTTACTGGAGAATAAAAATATTGTGATTTCGAGAGATACGCTTCTTGAAAAGGTGTGCGGATATGACTATATGGGCGAGACGAATATCATCGACGTGTATGTCCGGTATCTTCGGAGTAAAATAGATGATGTGTATCAAGTGAAGATTATCCAGACCGTGCGAGGTGTGGGATATTGTATCAAAGACGAATAACATAAGAAAGTCTTGATTCGTAAGCCCGCCGAAGTGGGCAGATGGGAGTGGGCATGAAAGAAAAGAAGAAAAAAAGACCGTTTGATACCGTGCGGGTGACTTCCATAGCCAGAAAGATTAATCTGAATTATATGGGGCGTTTGTTTATGACCTATATCACAACAGATGTGCTTGTGTTTGTACTGCTCGCAGGGATTTTTATCGTGGGTATGGATTTGCAGATGGCAGGGAACTTTTCCTTTCGTTATACGAGAGAATTTTCGTATAAGATAGATTTTTGGAAGGCGCTCTATACAGTGTCGGACGGCTCAGGGCAAGTATTGTATCAGATTCCGGCTGGCGTGTGGCTTAATTTGCTGCGCATGGGCGGTGTGATTCTCATTGCGGCGCAGCTTCTTGATCTGATTATGATGGCGTTTTCCGGGACGGGGCAGGTGCGCAGGGAACTGCGGCCGCTGAATCAGATTGCAGCGCGGGCGCAGGAGCTCAGCGAGATAGCGTTTGATGAGACGAAGTATCACAATCTGGAAGATGCGATCTCCAATCTCAAGGTGGAGGCTATGGAAAATGGTATCCACATGCACGACAAGGATTTGCAGGGCATCGAGACAGCCCTGAATGGTCTGCTAGAGCGCATTCGCGCCTCCTACAAGCAGCAAACGCAGTTTGTGTCGGACGCCTCCCATGAGCTGCGCACCCCGATTGCCGTGATACAAGGATACGTCAACATGCTCGATCGATGGGGGAAAAAGGACACGGCAATCCTTGAAGAATCCATCGAGGCGATCAAAAATGAATCCAACCATATGCAGAAGTTAGTGGAGCAGCTTTTGTTTCTGGCGCGCGGGGACTCTAACCGGCAAAACCTTGACATGAAGAAGCACGAGCTAAACAGTATCATGCGTGAGGTCTACGAGGAATCACTCATGATCGACGAAAAGCACCGATACCGCTTTGAGGAGACAGAGACTGTCGAGGTGTACGGGGACAGCGATATGCTAAAACAGTCTGCAAGAATCCTGATTGACAATGCGGCAAAGTACACCAAACAGGGGGAGGAGATTCTGCTCCGCGTGGGCGCATGGAAAGACGGCTCGCCGTTTTATGGGATACAGGACAACGGAATCGGCATGTCGCAGGAGGACGTCACGCACGCCTTTGACCGCTTTTACAGGGCGGACAGCGTGCGAAACAGCAAGACAGGCGGCACCGGACTTGGACTGTCAATCGCCAAGTGGATTGTGGATAAACATCAGGGGTATTATGACATCGTGAGCCGCGAGGGGCTGGGGACACGGTTTAGTGTGGTGTTTCCTCAAGCTGTGCAATGATCGTCAATGATATTCTGTTAATCAAACCTATTGCCGGATCAACCTCATTGGTTGTGCTGAAACGTCCAACAGAAATAAAAACTTTCCCTTGTAACCTGCACATAAGGGCAAAAACAAGGGAAAGTTATTGAAAAAGCGTATAAACTGGAATTTTTAGCTAAATCAAATTTCATAATCAATACAAGCTCTATCAATTCTAATGGAAGATACAAATTCTCCAAATTCCATGTGCTGTTGTGATTTTTGGTACTCCTCTAATGTTTCTACTGTATCGAAGTCAAAAATTAAAGCAACATCATAATTGGAAACTGGTGTTCTTTCCGCATTTCTAACTATATTAAATTGTTTTATTATCTCTAATTCTCTTAACTTTTCAGCTCTTTCAAAAAATTCAATAATATTCTTTTCCCTATTATCCTCTTTTAATGTAAACATACATATATGCTTTATCATAGTATTCCCGCCTCCAAATGTCGATTTTGTTGGTTACAAGTATAGCACATCGCCCCACCGAAAACAACGCGCATTCTATTCTTTATGATAATACTTTTTTAGGCGCTGTATCCCCTCTGTTAAGTCATTGATGGTTGGGTGCGTTATGACTGAAATTCTTGCAGTTTTATCAGCAGGTTTATTACCGACTGTAAATCTTTCGGCGCCATATACTTGTACACCTGCTTGTAACGCGTAGATTTCAAAACTTTTTCCTGTGAAGTAATCGGGTAAGAGTAAATACTGGATTTGGCAAGTAAGTTTACTTTCAACGATGTAACCGTTTCGCATTTCATTTACAATTTGATTGCAGTATAATATTTCCGTTTTGCGTTCCTTCATAATCTCATCAGCAGTACCATTTATGATTAAATCCGCAGATATTGTGGCAAGTAACGCTGGATTTGAGATATTCATGCGATACAATGCAGCGGCTTGAAGAAGAAATATCTGCGAAACATAATGTAGCGATACTGGACGCTTCACTTTGTGCTGCCTGCTTTTATGAACATAAGAGATATAAGACTGTTTCACATAAGGAAGTTTCAACCGACAATGGTTTTTATTTGGTGTAGAGCATCAAGCGCGGCAAACGGCGAAGTGGAAGCCGTTTGCCGCTGGTCACTGTGCCGTCCGCTGAAAGTAGTTACAGCAGCAACGCCACATCATATTTTTTCAGCCAGTAATTCACCTGCAAGAGATATGCCAGCAGCTGCGGACCTGCCATAAGCTGTCCGTAGAAGGGTCTGCCATAGTCGGAGGGCTGGCTGATATAGTCGAGTACTTTGCTCATGTCGATCAATTCGCGCAGCGGTGCGCGCGTGTCGGAAAGCGTCTCGATGATTGCGGTGCGCAGCAGATTTTCGTAGGCGGGGTCATATGTCTTGGGGTAGGGACTCTTGCGCCGGTACAGGACTTCACCCGGCAGCAGTCCGTCCGCGGCGGCGCGCAGCAGCCCTTTGACGACACCGTCCTTGCATTTCATAGACCACGGTACATTCCAGAGATACTCCACGATGCGGTGGTCTGCGAATGGGACGCGCGCCTCCAGACCTGCGTGCATACTCGTGCGGTCCATGCGGTCGAGAAGGGTCTGCATAAACCATTTGAGATTCAAATAAGAGATTTCCCGCCTGCGGGTTTCTTCTTTATTTTCCCCGTCCAGTACAGGAACTTCGGAGATGGTTTTGGCATATGCGGCGTGCGCGTATTCTTCCAGTGGCAGCAGTTCGAGCACGCTGTCTTTCAAGAGCATGGTGCGCGGGGAGAAGTCCATCGACCACGGGAACGTGTCGGCGTCAAAGCATTCTTTCTTGTGAAACCACGGATAACCGCCGAAAATTTCGTCCGCGCACTCGCCGGTCAGTGTCACTTTATGATTGGCGGCAACCCGTTTGCAGAAGTAGAGCATGGATGCCTCGACATCTGCCATGCATGGCAGGTCTCTGGCGTCCACCGCCTCAAACAGATAGTTGTACAAATCGGCGTTGGCACATTCAAGATACTGGTGGTTTGTGTGGCAGTAGGCAATCATTTGATCTACCCAAGGTCTGTCCTGAGAGGGCTGGAATGCGTTTGCCTTGAAGTTTTTGTCGTTGTCCTTGAAGTCAAAGGAGTATGTATCGAGCTTCTTTCCCTGCTTTCGAAGCTCGCTGCTGCATACCGCTGTGACAAGACTGCTGTCCACACCGCCCGACAGGAAGGTACAGACAGGCACATCGGAGAGCATCTGCATTTTGATGGCGTCTGTGACCAGATAGCGGGTTTTCTCGACTGTCTGTTGCCAGTCCTCCTCGTGTGGATGGCTCTCAAGCTTCCAGTAGCATGTCGTGGCGTAATCAGAGCCGTAATATTCCAGATAATGTCCCGGCAGCAGCTCATCTATATTTTTGAAAACACCCTTTCCGTAAGTCTTTGCAGGGCCAAGACCGAAAATCTCACAGAGTCCGTCGCGGTCTGCCTGCGCCTTAAATTCAGGATAGCACAGGATTCCTTTCAGCTCTGAGGAAAAGATGAGGGTGTTGCGAAAGTGGGTGTAAAACAAAGGCTTTACACCGAGTCTGTCGCGAAACAGGTACAGTCGCTGTCTTGTTTCGTCAAATATGGCAAAGGCAAAGATACCGTTTAGGCGTGTCACATAGGAAGTGCCGTGGAGAAGATACCCCATCAGAATCACTTCTGTATCGCAGGTTGTTTCAAAGACAATGTCCTCCTGTTCGAGTTCCCGGCGGAGTGCGGGCATGTTGTAAATCTCACCGTTGTAGGCGATGACTGCACGCTGGTTTCCGAGCTGCCTTGCCATGGGCTGTTTCCCGCACGCGAGGTCCAGAATGGACAGGCGGGTGTGGGAGAGCCCGCAGTTTCTTGACAGATACAGTCCGTTTTCGTCAGGCCCGCGGTGGTGCTGGCAGGTATTTATCGTTTGCAGCGTGGAAAACCATCTTGCGGATTCCTCCTTATAGTTGAAATGAAAGCTGCTAAAGCCTGCGATTCCACACATTTTATGAAAGTCCTTTCCAATTTATTATCACTTTCCATCTATTTCAGTCAAGATAATCCTTGAGGATTGGCTGGTACTGCTTGTGCTCTAGTGCCATTTCCAAGGTCGGGAGCAGCAGCTCGACATGCGCGACCAGAGAGTTTGGCTTTGTCTTGTAGTTATCCTGCCCGAATGGGACGAAGTAGATGTTTTTGCTGTTGCACAGCAGACCGATATTTTTGAGGTTCATGCCGAGTCCGTCGTTGGTCGAGATGGAGATGATAAGCGGCTTGTTGTTGCGCATATGCGCCTTTGCCGCCATCAGTACCGGGGTGTCGGTGATGCCGTTTGCGAGTTTTGCGGCAGTGTTTCCTGTGCAGGGAAGGATTGCCAGCGCGTCGAGATAGGCTTTTGGACCGATGGGCTCTGCGCCGGGAATGGAGATAATCGGGTCCTTTCCGGTTATCTCTTTTATTTTAGTGACATAGGTGTCAGGTGTTCCGAAGCGGCTTTCGATGGTCTGTGAGGCGTCGGACATAATCGGGTAGATGTCCGCGCCAGCTTCTTTTAGGTTCTGTAGTTCTGTAAACATTTTCTCAAAGGTACAAAAGGAGCCGGTCAGTGCGATACCGATTTTTTTTCCTTTGATGTCCATATCATTCAAACCTCCATGCTATATTCTATTGATCACATAGTCCGTCAGGTATTTTGCGCAGCTTTCACCAGCGTATTTTCCGGGGAGCCCCGGACAGAAGTGAATGTTGATATTTAATTTTTCCGCAGTCTCATAGTCGGCGCCGGATTTGTTGGAAGCGATGTCGAGGATTACCGCGTTCGAGGATACTTTTTCCAGACATCTGCGGTTTAGGACACAGGCAGGGATCGTGTTGAAAATATATTCGAAACAGCAGATTTTGCGCCACAGATTCGAAAGGTGCAGCGTCTCAAAACCGAGTGCGCAGGCAAGAGCAAGCTCGTTTGCGTCATTCGAGCACACGGTGACACAGGCGTGCAGCCCGCTCAGACGGTCTGCGAGAATCTTTCCACACCTGCCGAAGCCCAGCACCAGCGTGCTGCTCATATGGATGTTGGTGTCTTTGTGCAGCAGCGCCTCGAGAATGGCGCCTTCCGCGGTGGAGACGGCATTGTAGAGCGTCATGGGCTCATCGCGCATAAAGTCATAACAGCTGATTTCCCGCTCCTCGCAGGTTCGGCGGAAATCTTCGGGGATAACACCCGCAAAGATTTTCTGATGTTTGTGGATGCTGCGCTGTATTTCGGAGAGATTGAGATTGGAGGCGCCGCCCTCACAGTAGAGGCAGTCGGACTTTGCAAACGGAATGCCGCCGATGAGGATCGGTGCGGAGTCAAGGGCTTCGCGCAGTGAGTCGGTAAAACTGATTTTGGATTTTATAGATGGGCTGCATGGCACCGGCACAGTGCGAAAGCATACGACGCGGTAGCCTTTTTCAACGAAAATGGGGGCCATGCACGCAGTCCGCAGGTCGCCGCCTAAGATTGCTATATCATATTTTGTCATATCGAACCTCCAGATTTTTAAGCAAACTTTAAACAAAGCTGTTAGATAAAATTTGCTCACTTATTTATAAAATATGACAAAAAATGAAAAAAGTTCTAAATTCATGATTTATTTGGAAAGGAATACAGATAACGCCAGTAAGACTGCCAGCATGACAAGGTTTGCTAAGGTGAAGCTGCCAAAATATTTTCCTTTGAGAGCTGGATATTCGCGGGCAACCTGCTTGTAGGAGATCAGGCTTGCCATGGAGGCGATCAGCGTGCCGAGGCCGCCGAGGTTCGTGCCGACAATGAGCAGCGGATACTTGTCTGTAAAGCCAGACAGAAGCAGTGCCGCGGGGACATTGCTGATGATCTGGCTGGAGAGGACTGCCACAATGCGTTCGTGCCCTGTGAGGAGACGCGCAAGCAGCGTGCAGAAATGCTCGATGCGTCCCATATTGCCGATAAAGACAAAAAAGCAGACAAAGGTGCCAAGGAGGCTGTAGTCAATCTTTTTTAGCAGTGCGCTGTCGGTGAGCAGCAGGAAAAATAAAATGATTGCAGCAGCGATGATTGGCGCAAGCAGCTTGGCGACACACAGCAGGCAGAGAAGAAAGCCAACACTATAGCAGATGAACTTTGGGAGAGTGCTTTCCCCCTGCGCAGACTCTTTAGAAAAAGAGTCTGCGGTTAGCGCCAAGGGGTTCAGCGCCTCCTTTTTGATCATCAGGATTCCCGCAGACAGACAAAGACCCGATGCGATTGTGTAGGGCAGCATCAACTGCAAAAATGCAGTGAGGCTGATACCGGATTTCGCATAGAGATAGAGGTTTTGCGGGTTTCCCATCGGCGTCAGCATACTCCCGAGATTGGCGGCGAGCGTCTGTAGGACAACGAGGGGAACAAGCAGTTTTTCCTGCTGGGAAAGGCGCAGTACAATGATGGCAAACGGCACAAAGGTGATCAGTGCCACATCGTTTGTGATCAGCATACTGAAGAAAAAGGGCAGGAAAACCAATACCAGCAAAAGCTGTCTGGTGTCTCTGGTCTTGGACAGCAGTCTCCTGCCGACTGCCTTGAAGATGCCAAGCTTCTGGAAACCAGCCATGACAGCCATCAAACTAAACAGCAGCAGCAGTGTATTCCAGTCTATGTAGCCGAGATAGGCTTCATCTGGCGGGACAATTAGCGCGGAGACGACAGCGAGTACAAAGGCGGCAGTGAGTACCGTTTCCTGTTGGAGTATTTTTTTGATACGGTTTCGCATAGGGTTCTTATTCCTCGTCAGGATACATCGATAGGAGGCGTTCAATCTCTGAGCGTACTTCGGCAAAGGCTTTTAACAGCTTCGGCGAGAATGTGCCGCTGTGCCCGTTGAGAATCATCTGGAAAGCCGTGTCTGGCTCGTAGGCATCCTTGTACACGCGCTTGGAGGTCAGTGCATCGTAGACGTCCACGAGGGAGACAATCTGTGCGGCGATGCTGATCTCATCACCCTTGAGCCCGTCGGGATAGCCTTTTCCGTCATACTTTTCATGATGGTGTCTGGCGATATCATACGCGTACTCATAGATTGCGCGGTCATTCAGGCGAATCCGGTGCTGAATGATTTCGGAACCCTTGGTGGTGTGGGATTTGATGAGCTCAAATTCATCGGGTGTCAGTTTGCCGGGTTTTAGGATAATGCTGTCTGAGATTGCGATTTTCCCGATATCATGGAGGGAGGAAGCCCAGCCAATCTGTACCAGTTTTTCCTGTGTCAGCTCGTATTCGGGATAAAGGTTCATGACGCTTTTGCCGAGACACAGGGAGAACTCCCGAATCCTTTTGATGTGCTGCTTGGATTCCATATTTCTAAACTCCACAATGTTGCTCATGGAGTCAATCAGAATTTCATTAATATGGTTGAGTTTTTTTGCCTGCTGTTTCAACATGCTGTTTTGTTTTTGGATATTGATATTCTGTTTTTTGACCATCATTTCCAGCTGCATTTTGTACTGGAACCAGCCGATCGCATTGCGGACAACCTGTCTGACGACATCGGGTTGATAAGGCTTTATGATATAGCTGACAATGCCGTACTCGTAGCCTTTTCGCTCGACATCGTGGGAATTTTCACTTGTGATCATGATGAACGGGATTCTGTTTAGGATATTTTTTTCCTTCAGGTGTTCCAGTACCTGAAAACCATCCATTACAGGCATCAGATTGTCAAGCAGGACGACTGCGATGGAAGCAATGTTGTCCTTTAAGAGTGCGATGCCCGCTCTGCCGTTTTCTGCTTCCAGTATTTTGTACTCAGACCGGAATAGTTCCACTAAGATTTCTCGGTCAATAGCATTGTCTTCGAATATTAAAATAGTATCGCGATTCATGATTTTACCATTCTTTCTATGATATTTTTGATTGACAGTCTCCTGCTACAGACTTGTCATAACAACCTGTTTGTTTCGGAGCTTAAAGACAATTCTTCTCACCTCCGAAGGAAGAATATAGGAGATACCGTTGATTGTGATCATACTGCCCTCGTAAGCTCTTCCTCTGACGCGGATGGGTTCTTTCATGGTCTGTTCTGTCAGATTGGCTAACTTTGACGCCTCACCGTCCAGCTCTGCCAGTTTTTGGGTCTTGACCTCAATCGCAGCGTAAATTTTGCGCTGCTGGTCCTCGGGAACTTCCTTGCCCGCAGCGCACAGCATGCGGATTTTGTTTCGCACTTTCTCCAGCGCATCCAGTTCATCTATAAGCTGTGCTCTGTCTATGGCATACTGTTCCTGCACTTTTTCATACAGTTCATTTCTGCCGATGTCCAAAACTGTCTTGAGGTGCAGCCTGTTGCCGAGATTGTAGGTGTCCACGCCCTTGATGGCACAGATTTTGCCGCCTAGCAGAATCGCTTTGTTTCCGGCAACAATCACCCTTCCCTTTGTGTTGATATTGCTGTTCATAATGTAGTTTGCCTTGACATCGCCGCCGGCATTGATGCTTGCTGCCTCAAAAAAGCTTCCCGACACTTCGCCGCCGGCTTCGATGAGGCATTCTTTTTTCGAGCAGCTTCCTTTTTTGATCATAATATTTCCGCCGGCAAAAAGCTGGGCATTCTCGACATTGTGCTCGATGATGATATCTCCTGTCGCCTTGATGTAGCCGCCGGAGTAGATGCTGCCGATGACATGGACAGAGCCGTCCACCTCCAGTTTACCGGTGACAGCGGTGATATCCTCGCGCACCACCAGCATGTTGGTGATCAGAATGCGCCCGCCGACGAACTCAAATTTTCCGTTCATTTTAGATATGTAGGTCACACCGTCAGGCTCGATGGTGAAGCCGACGCCGCGCAGCGGTTTTTTCTCGGTTCCGTTTTCGGCATGAATGGATTCACCGTAGATGTTTGTTCCCATAGAGCCCTTCTGGGCAGGGTGGTAGAGCACAATCCGCTCGCCCTCATCGACCATTTCAAAGGCTTCGATATTGACATAGTCCACACTACCATCTGGCAGGGGGGCAGGGATACGCGGCAGGTCAAGCCGCACGAAAAATTCAAACCATCCGTCTTGTCCGCGGTTTGCTGGGATACCCTCCGCGATCAGCACCTTTTCGTTCATACGCCGTTTGTCAATCAAATTTTCGATTGCGTCGTGCCGTATGCCATAGACGATTCCGCGCCGTTCTAAGTCGTGGTAGATGTCCTCCTTGGTGACGGCATTGCCCGGAACCCACGGAATGTAAGCGTAAGCTTTGTTGCCGTTTTCCTCCACAGAGATCACAAATTCTTTTTTGTTTAATGTGTCAAAGATTGATTTTTTGCCGTTTGCCTTTTCTGGCTTTTTGCTGTTCGCGGGCTGGGACGGGGTGTTTGATTTTTTCTGGTTGATTTGTGCGAGCCGCTTTTCCTTCATGTCTGTGGCAGAATACACCAAGCTGCGGTAGGGAGAGACATCGAGACCAGCTTCCAGACCCAGCCGAAGCTCACGCATTTGCGCATGGTTGAACAGGTGATTGGAATAGATGGCAATGTCCAGTTTCTTTTCCAGTCCCAGACGGATTTCCCGCATCTGCATCCAATTGTACTGCTGATTACAGTACGCAGAAATATCCAGCTCCTCGCACAAGCCGATTCGGATTTCACGGATTTGCGGCGCGCACATGCCATCCCATAACCATTTGTCCAGAGGAAGGTAGTTGAGCAGCGCAAGCCGGATTTCTTCCAGATCGTCATCTGCAAAACCTCTGTGGACATAGGGGAGAAGATCTATTTCTGAGTAGATGGCAAGCCTGAGCTGGCGCATGGTTTCATAGTTGTAGGCAGGATTGGCGTAGACAGAGGCGTCTATTTTATCCCGGAGTCCCAGCCGGATTTGTTCCATCTGTAGCCAGTTAAACTCGGGATTTTTATAGAGAGATACGTCCAGCCCCTGTTCAATGCCAAGCTGAATCTCCTGATCTTGGGCTTTTTGATATTCTTCATTTTCCATCATAGGAAAATGAAGTTCTAGCTGTCTGTTAGATTCTAGGGTTTCCATATCTGTCACTATTCACTCCTTAGGGATATTTATGATTGTTTGCAATTTAGTACAAACAGAATAAAGATAAGATTAAAACTATGTAGTTCATTGTACCATGGCTGCGGTGGAAAGTCTACTGGATATTGAAGGATTCGCACGTTGTTGTTTCTGAAATTCAAAGGTTGCGAATGATACAGAATGACGGTATACTAAGGAAAAAGAGTTTGTAAAAAGGAGAAAGGCTATGGGATATCACAGAAAACCGCTTCCTGTCGGGGTGGATGATTTTGAAATGCTTGTGACGCGCGGGTATTATTTTATAGATAAGACAAACTTCATGCGGGATTTGCTCGATATGAAAGGGTCTGTGAATCTTTTCACCAGACCGAGGCGATTTGGCAAGACGCTGAATCTGAGTATGCTCCAATATTTCTTTGAAGATATGCGCGGCAAAGATGGCAAAAAGATTGACAACACTGCTCTGTTTGAGGGGCTGGACATCATGCAGGCAGGCGAAGCGTACCTGATGCACATGGGGCAGTATCCCGTCATTCATATGACCTTGAAGGCGGGAAAACGCCCTGATTTTGAGAGCGCGTGCAAACAGATTGCATGGCAGATTGCCATGGAGTACCAGCGGCACAGTTATGTGCTGGCGAGATTATCAGAGGGGAATAAGGACAAGTACGAGCGAATTATGTGGGAAAAAGCATCTTTGGACGAGTACTGCGGTTCATTGCAGTTTTTGTCGAACTGTCTGCAAGAATATTATGGCAGGAACGTAATCATATTGATTGACGAGTATGATGTTCCGCTTGAAAATGCCTATCTGCGAGGCTTTTACCAGCAGATGATGGATTTCATACGCTCCTTTTTTGAGGCGGCCCTAAAGACCAACAGCAGCCTTGAGTTTGCGGTGGTCACGGGCTGCCTGCGGATTAGCAAGGAAAGTATTTTTACGGGAATGAATAATCTGAAAACTATTTCGATACTCGAGGAAAAGTATGACGAATACTTTGGCTTCACCGATGATGAGGTTCAGAAAATGTGTGCAGATTATCAGCTTTCAGACAAATATGAGACGTTCAAGAGCTGGTATAACGGATATCTTTTTGGCAAGACAAATGTCTATAATCCATGGAGTGTGATTCTGCTTATGGATGATATCAGCCTGAATCATGACTGGCATCCGCGTTCTTACTGGGCAAACACCTCCTCGAACAGCATTGTGCGGAAGTTGATCGAGAAGGCGGACGACAGCGTGAAAGGAGAGATCGAGCACTTGATTGACGGCGGTGCGATCGAGAAGCCGGTCCACGAGGATATCACCTACGGAGAAATCTACGACAGCATGGATAATATGTGGAATTTTATGTTCTTTACAGGGTATTTTCGCAAGGTTGCAGAGCGGATGGACGACAACGATGCGCGCTGGCTGACCATGTGCCTGCCAAACCGCGAGGTGCGCTATATATTTCGTGAAAAAATCATGTCATGGTTTCAGGAGAAGATACAGGAAAAGGATTTGTCTATGTTCTATACGGCGTTTGTCAACAAGGACACTGCTGTAGTGGAGGAGGAGCTCAATAAGATTATGTTTGAGACCATCAGCGCTCTGGATGAAAATGAGAGCTACTATCATGGTCTGGTCGCGGGGCTGCTTTCCCCGATGAAGGGCTACCGGACCAAGAGTAACCGCGAGGCGGGAAAGGGGAGAAGCGACCTGTTTGTCAAGCCCGTGTCGCGCAGAAAAGAGGCGTTTGTCGTGGAGTTTAAGGTGGCAAAGAAGGTACGAGAGCTGGAAAAAAAAGCGGACGAGGCGCTGCGTCAGATTGCGGAGAAGCAGTACGCCGCGGAGCTGTATGACGATGGGTATGAGATTGTTGGGAACTATGGCATTGCTTTTTGCGGAAAGGACTGTCTGGTGAAGTTTCAGGGGGAAGAGAGTTTCAAGTAAATTTCTCAGGCTGCATTCATGAGAATAGGGTTGAGAAAAAAAGGTGTATCAAGTATACTAAAAATGGAGTTGAATGTAGTAGAATAGGGAGTATTATAAATGGGGGACGAAGAATTTTACGAGGCAGCAGTCAGGCATTGGATTGATGGAACGATACTAGAACAGCAGGAAGAATATGACAATGCGGTATGTATGCAGGGATTTGCAGCAGAGTGTGCACTAAAGAAGATCATGGATAAAATTAATTCTTATGGAGACAGCATGAAGTATCGTCATTATGGGGATATTTTGTTTCAGGATATTAAGATGATACTTGACGGGGATCTGAGTTTGACAGCGATCATTGATCCGGCTAGTGCGCTAAGATTGTCTGCAATATCAGTTCCAGAAGTATTGTTTAAAGGGCATCCTGAAAGAAGGTATTTTAAGGATGGGATACATACCAAGAATGACGCTGAATTGTGCAGAAATACAGTGGAACGCTTGATTCGGGATGTATTTGGAAAAATATCGTTTCTGATGGAGAATACGGAGCCGATTGCGGATATTGATCAAGAGAATTTAGAGAATATATTGAAGCAAAATTTGGCAGGATATTTTAGTGGGAAGATTTATTGGAAAAAGTTGTCATCTAAGCAGAAAAGAGTGCAGGTACGAGAGGAAATTATCGTACAGCTAATAGAACAGGAACGTTCAGAGTGGATCGCCGCGCAGGGAATTTCATTTTATATTGCTGAGAGGACGATTGCGAAAAAGGCTTGGATTCGTAAAAATGAGAGTTTGGAATCCGTGTGGACATATGAAGAGGCCATAATGAATACAGGGACAAAGGTGGTTACTTTCTATTCGTTTAGAGGAGGAATGGGAAGGACGACGGCGCTGGCTGGGACTGCACTCAACTTGGTAAATCAGGGAAAGAATGTAATGATGGTGGACACAGATATCGAGGCACCGGGGCTGGCTACACTGTTTTTTGACGAAGAAATGATTGACAGAGGGGTGCTGGATTATCTCATTGAGCAAGGGATTTGTCAGGGAATCAATATTGCAGATTATGTACTGGATATAACAGAGCCTATGTTGCTAGATGAGTCGGCTGGCCAGTTATACTTGATGCCGGCTGGCAAGGTAGATAGACATTATCTGCAAAAACTGGCGCGCATTGATTATCAGGATAACAGAGAAGGATATATGAGAAATTCCTTGGCAAGACTATTGACGGATATTAAAGAAAGCTATGCAGTTGATTATATATTGATAGATGCGCGTGCAGGATTTCATGATATGGGAGGCGTGACGGTGACACAGCTACCTCACGGAGTCGTACTGTTCGGCAATGACAGCAGACAGTCATGGGACGGCATTACACAGGTTCTTCGAACCATAGCAGAAGGACATACGGAGGATTTTCCTGTAATGCTGGTTGGAACCATGTGCCCAAAACCTACTGCATCGAATTATATACCTGCGAAGGAGTATTTTATCAAGAAGGCCTATACAATCTGTGTGGAGAATTACTATGATACAGACAGCGGCATACCCGGAATAGAGGCTGAAGGAGAAATTCACTATCCTGAACTCATTTCATTCAATGATGAACTCTTACAGGGAATTGAATTGTATTCGGACGGCGGGCAGGAGCGCAATCAGAGAGTAAATGCATATAAAAATATATTGACAGGGGAAGATTATAAAAAGATTACAGAGCGCATGAAAAGCTGGTTTGGAGAGAGGTAAGCATGGAAATTGAGGAAAAATGCAGGATATTGGAAGGCATTTGCGGCTGTGTGCCAGAAAATGGTGCGGGGGAAGATGAAGAAAATCTTTTGCCCAATTTTTTGCCTTTGCGCAGTTACAGTAAGCTGGCAGACCCCAAAATATTTTTAATTACTGGTGGACGAGGTTCTGGTAAGACAGAACTTTTTCGGATACTGACTTCCTGCGGCGGTCTGGATTATGTAATTAGTGAGAAAGACAGAAAACGTTATACACGGTTACAGGAAAGCGAGTTCTTGACTGGATTTATCGCAAAAGGACAAGGCTCAAAGGCATTCCCCATTTCGAATGTCTGTGATGAATTGCTAAAAAAAGAGAATCCAGAGAACCTTAATTCCTTTTGGGGAGGACTGGCTTGTGTTGTACTCTTAAAACGGTTTCAGCATGATCAAGATATTATTGGGCTGGCTGAGCAATACTTGGGGGTTGAAAGTAAGAATATTTTAATAGAAAATAGCAGTGAAGTTTCAAAATGGTGGAAAATACTAGATGCTGCTAAAGAAAAGTGGGAAAGTTTTTTGGACCATACAGATACCATACTTGAAAAAAGAGACGTCCATATCTGCATGGTATATGATGAATTAGATCATATTTGCAGTAATTATGAAGATTTATTTGGATATATCAGAAGTCTGCTGGATTTCTGGTATCGCCATAACAGCCGTTTTTCTAATATTAAGGCAAAGATATTTTTGCGCAGTGATCTGTACAAGGCGAAAGCGCTTCAATTTGTAGATGCTTCCAAGATGGGGGCATACAGGCTTGAACTGAATTGGGATGTCCGTTCACTCTACCGTTTACTGGTAAAAAGAATGATAAATACAGGAATCTGGGAAATGGAGGCTTATCTCAAAAGTGTGCCAGATTTGATACAGCCGCAAAAGTATGATGCATTAGGGTATGTACCTGAAGATTCAGAGGAGGCATTTCGGCGTTTAACAGAGAAAATGATTGGTCAGTATATGGGAAAAAATGCAAAGAAGGGCGTAAGTTATGCATGGGTTCCAAATCATATACAAGATGCGAATGGAGAGATGGCACCAAGAGCTTTTTTGAAATGTTTTGCATTTGCCGCAGAGGAAATGCTTCACAGCAGAGGAGATGTAGCTGCCTTGGAAAATGAGCAGGTGCTGCTTCCCGCTAGATTGCAGGGGGCAGTGGTTAAGGTGTCTGCTGACAGAGTTCAGGAACTGACACAAGAAGAGTATCAATGGCTGCAAAATTTAATTGGCAGGCTGGACAAGAAGGCAATGCTCATGCATCAGGAAGAGTTTTTGGGATACCTCAATCCAGAAAACTGGCCAGAGACAGAGAGAGGCAGACTGCCGGGCAAGACTGCCATAGAGATTATGGAAGTGCTGATGACACTGGGAATCGTTATGAAAACAGCAGATGAGAGAGTGAATATCCCTGAAATTTATCTGCATGGATTTGGATTGAAACGAAAGGGTGGCATCAAGAGACCAAAATAAAACTGATTACAAGAGAAAGGGGAAAACTGATAAATGAACCCAGCCACGTTATTCTTTACAGCAGCATTATCCGCACTGTATCTGCCAGCCAGCGTTGCAGAAGCCGGCACAACAGCGTTCCCGCAATATATTACAGATACAGTACCAGCAAACACAACATCAGACAAGCCAGAGTCCTCCAATATCCGCGCCCTGTACGAGACCTATCAAGAACGCCTGAACGCGATCGGAACGAAAAGTGACATTTCCGGGAACGGTTTTGATATCGTGGAGAGCCAGATTTTTCCATTTGAGCCGGAGATTTTGCTCGAACCTGTCACAGAATCCGGGCTGGATACCGCCCCAGAACCCAGTGATGTCACCGAAGCGGAACCCTCCTCAGGGCTGTCTGTCATTCCGGCATTTGACAGGACGTACCACCGTCTTGCGCTGTTTCTTGCCGACGCAGACGGCACAATTTTGTACCGTACAGACCAGCTTGAGACGAACAACAGCATACGTGGGCAGATGCAGCAGCCCAAGCAGGAGATTGCCTCAGTGGCATTTCAGGACCTAAACGGCGACCTGCGCACAGACATTATCCTTATCACGGTCTGCGAGGGCGCAGACGGCAGGCGGTACAAAGTGGGGGACGTGCTTTTGCAGAGCGCAGATCAGCTTAGCTTTTACAGGGATTACAGGATCTCAGACAAGATCAACCGCTTTGGCATGAACAAAAATGCCAAGTCGATTACCGCGTTTGTCCGCGACGGGGACTCGACAGAGTTTCTGTATACCGCGCTGACGTTAAAGGAACTGCGCCAGCACGGGTTTCAGATTATTACAGAGCAGTCCTACACCAGAACATTTGGCAAACTGGGCAAACTCCAAGTAGTGCCGGGAACCTACCGCATTGCGGACTATGAGGTGTTTTTAATCTACCTTGTCAATGAGCAGGATTATATCATGTCGGCGCTGCTACCGATGGGGGAGTACGATAACCTGTACGCGCTCAAGGGCATTAACTGCCGCGATATTGACGGGGACGGGCTGAAAGATATCATCGTGCTGGCAAAGTACAGTTATGAGGACGAGGAGCATAAACTTGCAGTTGCAAGCGATTACAGCATTTATTATCAGCGGACAGGCGGATTTTCGGCGGATACAGAGATTAAGAGCCAGTATCCTTGCACCGATGAGGATACGATGCAGACGATTGTAGAGAAAGCCAGAGCTTACTGGGGGTGGGAGACAGACAATGATTAAAATATTGATTGTAGATGATGAGAAACCGATTTGTGACCTGATCGACCTGAATCTGTCCTCGGCAGGATATCACTGCACAGCAGTTCAGGATGGGTTAGAGGCGATTGATTTGATAGAAAAGGAAGTTTATGATCTGGTGTTGTTAGACATTATGCTTCCCGGCGCTGATGGCTATGATGTCATGGAGTACATACGCCCGCTGGGGATTCCAGTCATTTTTATCACCGCAAAATACGAGGTAAAAAACAGAGTAAAGGGCTTGAAGCTCGGCGCCGACGACTATATCGTGAAACCGTTTGACGTGGTAGAGCTGGTCGCGCGCGTCGAGGCAGTGCTCAGGCGCTACAATAAGACAGAACAGCGGCTTACCGCAGGGGATGTCACCGTGGAGGTGGAGGCGCACCGTGTGATGAAGGGAACACGACCCATCGAGCTTACCAACAAGGAGTTTGGGCTGCTGGTGCTCTTTATGCGCAATAAAAATGTGGCGCTGTTTCGGGAGACTTTGTATGAAAAGGTCTGGGAGGGCGAGTACTTTGCAGACAGCCGCACACTGGATTTGCATGTGCAGCGGCTGAGAAAAAAGCTGGGCTGGGAACATAGTCTGGTGGCAGTGTACAAGGTTGGATACCGTCTGGAGATATCAGATTAAGAGGTAATATCATGAAGATTTCACTGAAAATGCTGCTGTCCACCGTCGTTGTCATGGCGCTGGCGCTGGGCTTGAGCGGATACTTTTTTGTCAATTACGTGTTTGAGACCTCGCTTGCGCGCGAAGTGGGGCAGGCGTCCGATGAGAACAGTATCTTGAGTTTCGCGTTTGAGACGGCAGTGCTCAATGTGCCGGCAAGATACACCGTACTCCCGGACAGCACTGTGGAGGAGATTGCGACCAAGCTCGAACGGGGCGGGCGCGGCACCAATCGGCTGATTCGGATTGCAGATGAGCAGCGCAAGGTGATGCATACCAGTGACGGCTTTGATGCAGATGAGCAGCTCTTGCAACAGCTAGCGCCGGACACGAAGGCTTACCGCGTCATCGAGACGGAAAACGGTTATTATGTGCATACCTGTGCGGCGGTCAGCGCACTGGGCAGAATTCTTTATCTGGAGACCATGAAGGATGTCTCTGACGTGTTTACAGAGCGCGCGATGGGCTTTTCCCTGTACCGCAGGGTGACGCTGGCGATGCTTTTGAGCGGAACTGCCATAATGCATTTTATCTCCTCGCATCTGACCAAACCAATCCGCCTGCTCACCAGAGCGACAAGGCGTATGTCGGAGGGAGAGTACACATACCGGGCAAAACAGGTGAGCCGTGACGAGCTGGGACAACTGACGTGTGATTTTAATGAGATGGCAAACGCGCTCGAGGAGAATATCGAGAAGCTGGAGGAGGAAAACGAGATGAAGGAAGAGTTTATGGGAGCTTTTGCCCATGAACTCAAGACGCCGCTCACCGCAATCATCGGCTATGCGGATATGCTGCGCTCCCATAAACTTGACGAGGAGAAGAGTATTCTGTCCGCCAACTATATTTATACAGAGGGCAAGCGGCTGGAAGCGATGTCCTTCCGGCTGCTGGATATTATCGTGGCAAAGAAAGCGGAGGTGGTGCGAAGCGGTGTAGCGGCAGCAGAGTTTTTTGCGTACCTTCAGGAGATGTTCACCGAGGAGAACCGGGGCATGAAATTTGAATTTACATGGGAGGACAGCACCGTCTGGGCGGAGGTCAACCTGATTAAAACAGTGCTCGTCAACCTCATTGACAATGCGTGCAAGGCGTCAGAGCCGGGCAGCCGTGTCAGTATCCGCGGGAAAAAAGTTGAAAATGGCTACCGGTTCGAGGTTGAAGATGAGGGCATTGGCATTCCCGTCGAGGAGCAGCACAAGATTACCAAGGCATTTTATATGGTGGACAAATCCCGCGCCAGGAGTAAGAACGGCGCTGGACTAGGACTTGCGCTCTGCGAGGAAATCTTAAAGATTCATCACAGCGAACTGACGATACAGAGTGAACAGGGCAAAGGGTCCTGCATTGGATTTGTGCTGGGGGATAGTTTATGAACAATACATTGCGGTGTCTGGCCGTATTCTCGACAGTGGCGTGCGTGATCGCAGTCTCCATATGGGGACCGGAAACGCTTGCAAAATACAAGGACAGGGGCATCTTGAACCAGCCCAATATTGAGACAGTAGAGCAGGCAGGGGAAGGATACCGCTATCAAATGAATGCCAATGAAAAGCTGTATATCCTGTCGCGCTGCCTTGGCACACAGATGGTCTCAGAAAACGATCTGACAAATACCGACCTTGCGTATGAGGATTTAGAGGGCTCGTATGTCTTTGTGCGCAAATATAACGGGCCATCAGGAAAAGAAATCACTGATGAGGAGATTTATGCGACCTGCAATGAAGGGCTTGAGATGCTCAAGACACTGGGAATTTTGCCGGAGGAGGTGCGGGAGGTGAATGCAGCCTCCTACGACGCGACCCTCTACTCTGCCATTGATGTCCTTGAGCCGCGCAACAATGTAGTTGTCTGGAAAATGGAGCTTTCAAACAGCCAGAGAAACGCCAACAAGGCAAACCGACTGATTGATGCCTGCATTGATGCGGACGACGGCAGGATTTATGAGTTTTATGCGCGGACCTCCCTTGCGTGGGGAGAGATTGACACCGATGCGATTGTGGAGGCGTGGCGGACTTATATGGGGCTGAGTGCGCCGTCGGCATATGAGTCTGACAATCCACTGTTAGAGGCGACGCCGTATTTCAAAAAATATGTATTCTCAGGCATGGGAGAGGGCAGGACAATCGTCACGGTGGGCTACTATGAGGGAATCAATGAACTGTTTTTAAAAATTTCTTAAAATGATGCAACTTTGATGCAACTATGATGATATTTTGATGCACCCCTTTTTTAGAATGGTATGTGTAGAACAAACCGTTTTCAAAAGAGGAAGGAGCATCTTGGGATGTACGAGGGACAATCATTCAGCAGAAAATATACAGACTATTGTGAACAGAGAAAAAGGCGCAGAAGCAGGACGCGCAGGCTGGTGTTTGGCGTATTTCTGGCGGTGTGCGTGGCAGCGCTGGCGCTGGTGCTCTCAGACAGGCTTCTGCCAATTGAGGTGTGGGCGACGCCGGAGAAGGATAGTAAGGATATACAGGAGATAGATTTTGGCGCGATACAGCCGGAGGAATCAGAACCGGAGGAGGAGCCTGAGCCAGAACAGAACAATACGCCGGTAATTTTCATAGATGCGGGACATGGCGGGAATGATGGCGGCTGTGTGGAGGATGGAATCATTGAGAAGGAGATCAATCTGGCAATCGCCAGACTTGTGCGGGACAAGCTAAAAGAGCTGGGGTATCAGGTGGTGATGTCGCGCAGTGTAGACCGCTATGTCGCAAAGGAGGACCGCGTCAGGAAAGCCAATGAAATTCAGGCGGATATTTATGTCAGCATTCATCAAAATTCGTCAGATGAGCGGAGTGTCAACGGCATGGAGGTATGGTATGACGGGACAGATGCACAGCGAGACAGCAGGCGGCTTGCGCTTTTGGTCTCACAGCAGACGGCAGGAAGCACCGGGGCAGCAGAGCGCATGGTTCGCGGGGATGCGGATTTTCATGTGACAGGCAGCACGCAGATGCCGGCGTGCCTGATCGAGACAGGTTTCTTGACCAACCGGGAGGAGCGCACAAAGCTCGCCGCGGCGGAGTATCAGGAGAAGATTGCGACAGGGATTGTGCAGGGCATCGAGTATTATTTTCATCCCAAAACGATGTACTTGACCTTTGATGACGGACCGTCCGAAGAGAATACCGAGAGAGTGCTGGACATATTAAAAAAAAGAAATATTCAGGCGACTTTTTTCCTCGTCGGGGAGAACGTTGAGAGACACCCGGAGATTGTGCGCAGAATTGTCCGCGAGGGACATTCCATCGGGATTCACTGTTACAAGCATGACTACAAGACCTTGTACCAGAGCACGGAGAAGTATGTGGAGGATTTTGAACATGCGCGCCGGGTGGTCTATGAGGTATGCGGCGTTGAGGCGCAGATGTTTCGATTTCCCGGGGGCAGCATCAACAATTACAACCGGCAGGTCTACACGGACATTATCAAAGAAATGACAGCGCGGGGGTATATTTATTATGACTGGAATGCGAGCCTCGAGGACGCTGCGGTGAGCGTAGAGCCTCAAATGCTGTTAGAGAATGGCGTAGAGACGACAAAAGGGCGCGAAAAAGTGATATTGCTCGCACATGATGTCGTGTATGACACTGGGACGATTCTGGAGGATTTACTCGACCGTTTTCCAGAGTACGAGATGCGCCCGCTCAGTGAAGAAGTCGAGCCAATCCAATTTTAGAGCCAAAACAATACTTGCAAATTCTATCAAAAACTGTTATACCTTTCAGTAGGGGCTTGAAAAAGAGCCGGAATCAGGGAGGAAAGAAAAAGAATGTACAGAGCAGGTATTGATTTGGGGGGAACAGCGGTTAAAGCTGGGATTATTGACGCAAAACAGCAGATATTAGCACAGGCGTCTGTGCCGACGGGGGCTGAGCGGCCGGCGGAGGAGGTTATAGCGGATATGGCAGGGATTGTCAGGCGTCTGCTTGACAAGCTGCAAATTGATGAGAGAGGGCTTTCGGGAATCGGCGTAGGCAGTCCGGGGCTTGTGGATGCAGATGCGGGCATTGTGCGGTACTCTAACAACATTAGCTGGGAGAATGTAGCGCTTGTGCAGGAGTTAAGGAAGTATTTTTCGTGTGAAATCCGCATATCCAATGATGCGAACTGTGCGGCGCTGGGAGAAGTGAAGGCGGGCGCCGCCAAGGATATCGCAAACGCAGTCCTGCTCACGCTTGGAACGGGTGTCGGGGGCGGTATTATCCTCAATGGCAGAGTCTTTGAGGGCAGCAACGCAGGCGGCGCAGAGCTCGGACATACCAGTATGGTGGTGGGCGGAGAGCCCTGTACATGCGGCAGGCGCGGCTGTGTGGAGGCGTATGTGTCTGCCACCGCCTTAATCCGGGATGCGAAGCGGGCTGCCGCCGCAGACAAAAAGTCGCTGCTCAACGAACTGTGCGGGCAGCGGCTTGAAAATATGAATGGCAGGATTCCTTTTGATGCGGCGCTGCAAGGAGATAAGACTGCGAAGGAGGTCGTGGAAAACTACTGTACCTATCTGGCGGAGGCGATTGCAAATTATGTCAATATCTTCCGCCCGGACGTCGTGCTGCTGTCAGGCGGTATCTGCAATCAGGGCACCTATCTGACAAAGCCAGTCGAGGAACACCTGAGTTTTCTGTGCTTTGGCGGGGACAGGGCATTTGTGCCGCCCGTGCGCTGTGCAGTGCTTGGCAGCGACGCTGGAATGATCGGCGCTGCCAATCTGATCGACTTATCAGGGCTTGTATAAAGTAAAGGCAGGTTTTGCCAGGAAGAAGCCCTGCACAAAATCTGCGCCAAGGTCCTTGACGGTATTGTATTCGGACTCGGTTTCAATACCCTCAGCGATGACTAAGAGCTGATTTTGGTGGCAGTAGTCAATCGTACTGTGCACCAATGCCTGCGTAGAGGGGGTCTGGTCGATATTTTTGATCAGACCCATGTCAAGCTTCACATAGTGGAACAGCCGCGTGACCAGCATGTCACTGTTGCTGTAGCCAGAACCAAAGTCATCAAGGGCAATCGGAATATTCCATTTCCGGCAGAAAGCCCTTTTTTCGCGTCTATATAGTCATACAAGAGCTGGGAAGGTTCTGCTTCGATTAAAACATCGGAGTTGCTCTCCGGAGAGTCAGAGGGATTGAAGTCCCGCAGATACAAGCCGTCCTTCTGGGTGCTGCCCGCCTCGCCGTCTAGTATGACAAAACAGGAGGTGGCGCCGCCGCGGCGCAGTGCGCGGAGAACCACCGGCGTCAGGCTGCCAAGCAGCGACTGGCGGTTGGCGGCGTCCGCGGTGTAGTCCCCGATGCTCAGCCCGAGCGCGCCTGCCTTCTCGACGGTGAGCATTGTCACGGACTGATAAAAGGCGTCCATATTGACAAAGGCGGAAAGCTGTTGTTCGAGAGACGCCTCCCTCGCTGCCACCGTGTTATCCAGCACGCGGAAAAGTTTCTGGTCTAAATTTTCAGTGGCATTGCTAAAAACAATAATGCTGGCAAAGATTGTCGCCTGAAACAAAATAATCAAAATGAGCGGCAGCAGGATATAGTACTTTAAACTTTTGGAGCGGGATATTTTTTTCATGGCAAATAATCTCCTTACTTACAACACGCCTGAAGCTGCTTGAACGTGTTGTTATACCATAGCTCGAAATGTTCGTCTGTCAAAAATTCATTGATCGGAGTGCCGCCATTTACAGCGGCGCGGTCGCGCAGGGCAAGCTCTAACATGGTGGTGTCGAGGACGCTTCTAGCCTGTGTACTGCCTGTAAATGCAGGAGGCGTATACATGATGTAGTTGCTGTTTTCTTCCAGTGCGACGCGCAGCGTATCACGGACAATCGCGCTTGTCGGGTTTTCTGACAGGTACTGGTTCACATTTTCGGGCTTGACAGCTTCCTTGCTGACAGGCATATAGCCGCTGTTTACCGAGAATTTCAGATTTTGCTGCCACTGTGTAAACCATTTGAGGAAAATAACGCTGGCGTATTCCTCCGCCTCAGTCGATCTTGTGACAGCCATCCCTGCACCCTGCTGGACAGCACAGGGCGTCGTCTGGTCAAAGTTCGGAAGCGGCAGCACAAGATGTTCAATGGGGTAGGGGCTGCCATCTACGGGGGTCACTTCCGCGGGAAAGTACACCGCACTCGAGGAGGAGCACACCAGTGCGATAATTTCGCCGAGCTTTACATCGTCGCTGCGGTACTGGCCTACATGGCGGAAGTAGCCTTTCACGTAAGGCACATAGAAATGTTCCCATATTTTGCGCATTGAGGCATGGTCAAAATCAAGGGCAGTCTTGCCGTCTGTCACTTGGAAAATCTCGTGTCCCAGTTGAGAGCTTGCGATAATAGGATAGTTCGCAAAGGCGTCTCTGCCAAAAAATGCCTTCCCGCCGGATCACTCATAATACGTTTGCGCAGTCTCCACAATGCCCTCCCATGTGGACAGCGCCTGTGTCGTCACGCCGGCAGCGAGCGCAAACTTGTCCCAGTCGGTCTTATTGAGAATGAGCACCTCTGTCGATTTGGCGGTAGGGTACAGCTTCCATTCATGGTTTTCCCCGATGCAGCCCGCTTCCACGAAAAGTTCTACATAAGAGTCCCGTTCCTCCGCGGTGATATACTCGTCGAAATTCACCAGAGAGATTTCCTTGTCAAGCGCAAAGGCAGTATCCTGATAACATTGGAAAATATTGGGCATGTCAGGCGCGCCGATTTTCTCGTTTGCGGAGTCCCACAAGGCATTTTCAAGATCGGCGACGGTGCTCATGCTCTCGGCGTTGACGACGATGCCCTGCTCACGCCCGACAGTGTTGTTGAACTCGGAGACCAGCTCGTCAAATGCGGCGGCGAGCGCACCGTTATAGTAATGCCAGATTTTGATGCTTGTTGGATTTTTGGCGGACAGACCGTGAGTGTTTGTCCTGCCGCAACCTGCGAACAAAAGTGTGGAGGCAGCGCAGAACACATATAATATAGAAGTAATGCGTTTTTTCATGGTATAAACACGTCCTTTTATGGTATATTTTGTATATTTAGTATATTGTACCATATAATTACCTGTCATTAATATAGGAATTTTTGTAGAAATTGAAATAGAAAAGTATATTTGGTAAAAATTTGGGATAAAAATGACAATGTTTTCAAATGTTAACGAATTATGTAAAACCCATTGCGGACATGCCCAAAAACTGATATACTGGACAGGACATGAAATAATGAGGTATGGAGGGATATGATGAAAAATGTAAAATCAACTAGACATGTGTACGGGCTTGTGCTCGCGCTGTTTGTCCTCATGGCGGGCATACAGGCAAATGCCGCAAAAGCGTTGAATCAGGCGTTTGCGGTGATGGCAGGCAGTGTTCTCTTGGATAAGAACACAATATCTTACACTGCGGTGCTTCCTGAGCTGCCCGCAAGTGACGACGGCGCTGTTTACCTGTATGAACTTCAGCCGTTTGAGTACGCAGTCGCACCGACAGCAGTCCCCGTAGCGTCAGCGCCCGCAACGCTGAACCCGGCATTCACACTGCCTTACACAGAGGCGCGGCTCTATACGAAGCTTGGGCTTGCAGTCAAGTCTGGCGGACAGAATGTCCTGATCGCCAATCCGCAGTATATTGCCAATCCAGAGCTGTTGGCCACACACACCAAGGCAAGACAGACAAGAGCGCTAAAGTCAGAGCAGGGAAAAGATTTCTGCAACCTCTATCTGTCAGAAAATGCCGCAGGCATCATCGCAGGCAGGTATACGACGGCGCAGGTGATGAACAACGGCGGCAATCAGGCTATTACCAATCCGTATTCGCGGGCAGCCATCATGCCCACAGACACGCGCCCAGTACAGCCGCGCCACTATATGCTCAACGCGTCTGAGCCGGCTGGAATCGCTGCACTTGCGTCTGAACTGTCCAAGATTGCTGCCAACTCAACCGTCGAGAATTTTATTATCGGAAACGAAGTCAATGTCCGCGCATGGAACTATATGATCTGGACGGACTGGGACAGCTATATCAGAGAGTATGCACAGTCCTTCCGCGTAGCCTACAACGCAGTCAAGAGCCAGAATGCAAACGCACGTGTGTTTGTGTGTATTGACCAGAACTGGGACAGAAACCGTCCTGTAGGACATCAGGAATACTATGAATTTATTGACGGAAAAGATTTTCTGGCAAAGTTCAATGCACTGGTTGCAGGCGAGGGAAATATTGACTGGGGCGTGGCACAACATCCCTACCCCGTACCATTGACGTATGCAAAGTTCTGGGATATGTCAGGATGTCCGAGCGGCAGCTACATGGCAGCGCAGGTATCATCAGGCAAGATGATGACCTTCCAGAATCTCTCACTGCTCACGAATTATTTACAGTCCCCGGAGATGCTCAGCCCGCAGGGCGCAGTACGACATGTAATCCTGAGTGAGATAGGGCTGACCAACGCGCAGGGAACAGAGGTACAGGCAGCGGCGCTCTATGCGTCCTATGTGGCGGCAAAATCCAATCCGTTTGTGGAGGAGATTATCTATCTTTTGAGTTTTAGCGAACCGCAGGTGGACACACGCTTGTCAGGACAGTCGCAGCTTGTGTATGACAGCCTTGGCACAGCGAATGAAGCCGTTTACGATGCATGGGCAAAGGCGTTCATCGGCATCAGCGACTGGTCACAGGTTATCAGGTAATGGGCAAAATTGACCAAAACAAACAGATCAAGAGAGAGTCTTTGCTGGAGACAGCCTACAAGCTGTTTACCAGCAAAGGCATTCATAAGACCTCAATCTCCGATATTGTGGATAATGCCGGCGTGGCGAAGGGAACCTTTTATCTGTATTTCAAAGATAAATACGATATTAGAAACAAGCTGATTGCCCACAAATCCGGCGAGGTGTTCCGGCGGGCGGACCTCGCCCTCAAGGAGACGGACATCACAGATTTGGAGGAGCGTGTTATTTTTCTGATCGACCATATTATCAACCAGCTTGTAGAGAACAAAACTTTACTGGAATTTATCACCAAAAATCTAAGCTGGGGTGTGTTCAAGAATGTGCTCATCGGTGCAGGGGACTACAGCGAGGTCGATTTCTATGATGTTTACCACAGCATGTTTCAGAACGAAGGTAAGTTCAAGGCGCCCGAGGTGATGGTCTTTATGATAATCGAGCTTGTGGGGGCGACGTGCTACAGCTCGATTCTCTACAGCGAGCCTGTCGGGATAGGGGAGTTAAAACCGTATATTTTCCACACAATCAGGGGCATTATGGCGGCGCACCGGATTGAGGAATAGAGCGCTGCGGTACGGTTTACAGAATTAAATTTCAAATAACTATAAAGTAAATCAAAAATAATCCGATAAATTATGTATAAAAGAACTGACAACATAATTTTTTCGACTAGTTTATTAGGAAGGAGGAGTCCGGTATGCGTATAGATGCTTATAATCAAATCCAACAGATTTACGGAACAAAAAAGTTATCAAAGGTTGAGGAAAAGAAGACAACAGGAGCAAGCTTTAAGGATCAGCTTTTACTCTCAACGACTGCTCAGGATGCTTCCGCAGCAAAAAAGGCACTCTCAGCAACGCCTGATGTGCGCCAGAATCTTGTGAACTCCATCAAGGAGCGCATAGACAATGACACTTATGAGGTAGACATGGAGGATTTTGCAGGAAAGCTCTTAGAAAAGTATAGTGGCCTATTTTAAAAATGCCGTGATATGACAGTGAGGTGAATAGGTGGCAAGCTTATTGGAAAACTTGATCGACGTGCTCGACAGAGAGAATGCAGCGTATGAAAGAGTTGCAGTGCTCGCGGAGAGCAAGACTTCTGCCATTGTGGCAGGAGACATCGAAAACCTGGGCAAAATCATGGAGGAAGAACAGGAGATCGTAGGCAAAATCCAGGGAATGGAGAAGCAAAGAGATAAATTTCTGGCTGATATTGCCAACGTAGTTAACAGGGATGTTGAAACATTGAAACTCATAGACCTGATTCAGATGCTCGAATCTATGCCCGACCAGCAGCAAAAGCTGAAGGACGTGCAGAAACGCTTGAGGGAGACCATAGACAAGCTGAGGGAGACCAATGGGAAAAACCAGTTGCTCCTTGCAGAACGCCTTGACATGGTAGATTTTAACCTCAACATGATACGAGCGGTGAAGTCTGCGCCGCAAACAGCCAATTATTCAAAGAATGCATATACAAACGGACAATCGCTTGGTATCTTTCATGGTGGTTTCGACGCGAAACAATAACGACGAAACACGAGGTGAGATACCATGTCTTTGTTTGGATCATTATATTTAGGCGATAGCGGGCTACGCACATCGCAGAATGCGCTGCACACCGTAGCGCACAATTTATCAAATCTGAATACACCCGGATATGTCCGCCAGCAGGTGGCAAATTCCGATACGACATATATTAATGGAGGAAGTTCAGTCAGAGGATACAAGTTCCAAGTGGGGACAGGGTCAAAATACTCTGAGTGCAGACATGTCAGAGACCTGTTTATGGATCGGGCATACCGTCTCGAGAACGGCAGAATGTCATACTATGACGCTTCCTACTCGGCAGTCTTAGAAGTCGAGGATATTCTGGGCGAGCTTGATGGTGCAGCCTTCAAGAACTCCGTCTCAGGACTGTGGACCGCGATGCAGGAGCTTGCAAAGGACCCCAGTGATACCGTCAATATGTCGATGTTGGTATCAAAGGCGGCAAGCTTCATGGAGAATGCATCTGCTGTCTACAAATCCTTTCAGGAATATCAGAACAATCTGAACAGACAGATCAAAGATGCTGTCAAAGATATTAATTCCATCGGAAACAGAATTTATGAATTGAATAAAGAAATCATGAAAATCGAGTGCGGCGGCGTCGAGCACGCAAATGATCTGCGCGATGAGCGCGACCAGCTGCTTGATATGCTCTCGGGATACGGCAACATTGATTACACAGAGGAGAGAAACAATTCCGTGACAGTGCGTTTTAACGGCGCAGATTTTGTCACAGAAGGTCATGTATATGAGATGCAGCTCTACACAGATGAGAAAACAGGCTTTGTGACGCCATATTGGAACCAGACGCTCTCTTTTAAGACAGATGCGAGTGGCAAACGCGTTCCAGACTATGAGGCTGCGGCAGTTTTTAACCTCAAGGATAAGATCTCGTCAGCGGCAAACACCGATGTCGGAGCGCTCAGGGCGCTGCTGCTTGCCAGAGGCGATCATGTGGCAAATTACACGGACCTGGATGTGAGCCTTGGCACCGATCTCAAGCTTGATAAACTTGGCATCAAAGAGAGTGCATACAATGACAAGGCGGGCTTAAAATATTACGAGGATTATATTTCCAAGTCCATCATCATGAACGTGCAGGCAGAGTTTGACAACATTGTCCACGCAATTGTCACAAAGGTCAATGAGGTGCTTGCTGAAAACTGCGATCCTAAGACCAAATATCTGTGTAATGCAGACGGCTCACCGCTGCAAATGTTCCAGAAAACAAACTCAGCCTCCTACGAAAAGGTGGTGCTCAGCAACGCCGAGGCAGAGGTGCTCAGAGCACAGGGCGTAAAGCTCTACGAGATTTATAATGATGATGAAGAGCTGGTTTCTAATGTATATTGGAAATATATTGAGGAGGATCCCAACGCGCCGCATACGCTGTACAACGCAGAGAATGCCAAGATCAACCAGAAGCTTGTGCAGACGCCAGCGATGCTTGGCTTTACCAAGGAAGAGAGCTCTGTAGACTTTAATATTGGTGAGAAGTTTGTAAAGGCATTTCAGGAGGAGGGCATCTACCTCAACCCGAAGGCAACGGATATCAGCAGCTTTGAGAACTGCTATATCGACTTGATCCGGCAGGCGTCCACCTCAGGCTATGTATTTCAGGGCTTGTATGAGTATGAGCAGCTTGCACTAGAGCAGGCGGACAATGAGCGACAGACCGTAATTGGCGTATCCTCCGACGAGGAGCTTGAACATATGATTATGTATCAGAATGCATACAACGCAGCCAGCCGGTATATCAACGTGATCAACTCTATGCTCGACAACTTGTTGAGTATGGGCGCATAATACATGGAAACAGATGGAGGAAAGTATACATGGCATCAACATTTATGGGGTTAAATATATCGTATTCAGGCTTGGTCGCTTCAAATGCGGCGCTGAACACGACAGCGAATAATATTGCAAACGTTGAGACAGTCGGCTATTCCAGACAGATCATCAACCAGACTGCGGCAGATGCGATGCGCGCCTTTGCAAGCTACGGCTGTATCGGCGCCGGCGTGGATACCCTTGGAGCTGAGAGAGTCCGGGATGTCTACTATGATGAAAAGTATTGGAACAATAATTCCAAACTCGGCGAATTTGACAAGAAATCTTACTATTGTGCAGTGATCGAGAACTATCTTCGAGATGAGAGAGGGACAAATGAGGTAAAAGGCTTCAGCACGATATTCAGTGAAATGCACACTGCGCTGGATTCCCTTTCAAATCATGCAGACGAAGCAGATTATGCACTTCAGTTTATCGGGAAAGCAGGAAACCTCTGCGAGTACTTTAATATTTTATATAACAATTTTCAGAAAATGCAGACAGATGTCAACGATGAGATCGCGATCAAAGTCGATGAGATCAACAGCGTTGCACAGCAGATAGCGCTGCTGAACAAGCAGATCAATATGGTGGAGGCCAACGGGACGACTGTGGCAAACGACCTGCGCGATAAGCGCGACCTGCTGGTTGACCAGCTCTCGGCGGTGGTGGATGTTCAGTGTGAGGAGCGCACAATCGCATCGAGGGACGGAAGCGAGGCAAATATCAAAGAATATACAGTCATGATCGCCGGCGGCCAGACGCTCGTGAGCGGAAATGATTACAGACAGCTCGACTGCGTGCCAAGGGCATCATGGCAGAAGGCAAACCAGAATGATGTCGATGGGCTTTATGATGTGCGCTGGAAGGATACAGGAATGGATCTTGGCATCGGCGCGCAGAATGTGAGGGGCGAGCTCAAAGGACTCTTCGAAATGCGTGATGGAAACAATGACGAGGCATTTCACGGGACAATACAGTCTGTGGACGGTATTAACAGAACCGTCACCGTTAAGACCACAGCCGATTATCTGACAGATATATCCAAGTGCACACTTCCGCTGACAGGCGGCCAGATTACACTGAGCGGTGAACGCTATTATTATGACAGCTTTACAATGGAGGTAGATGAGGAGACAGGTGCGGCATACTACACCTTCAAGATTGCAGAGGAAACCTCCAAGAATCCGACGATGGTGCCATCGTCCTATGCAGGAAAGAGCGCGCATATCGGCGAGCAGGTGGACTATCAGGGAATCCCGTATTATCTCGAGCAGATGAACGAATGGGTGCGCGATTATGCATATCATTTTAATGAGATCTACGGTGTGGAGAATGCGACAGACTTGAATGGAAACACCCACGAGGGCGCGATTTTCTTTACAGGTGACAATAGTGTGACTGGCGGACAGTTTTTACTCAATGGTTCGTCCGTCTATGACAAGAGCTTTGACAGCTCAAAAAATACAGGATATTACATGCTGACCGCAGGGAATTTCAATGTGGAGAAGTCCATCCAGAACGATGCAACGACGATGGCGACACACACCGGTGTGGTAGACGGTGTGGCGAAGTATGATATCTTGGATAATCTCAAGGATTTGTCTACCAACAAGGACCGCATGGTATTTAGAGGGTGCAGCGCACAGAGCTTTCTGATCTGTCTGATGGGCGACTCGGGACTGAATGCCAACAGTGCCAACAGCTTTCAGGAGATTTATGCAAATATAGAGGAGTCGATCGCAAACAGCCGCTTTTCAGTCAGCGGTGTGGACTCCGACGAGGAGGCAGCGAACATGATTAAGTTCCAGAATGCCTACAATCTGGCGAGCAAGATGATTTCTGTATTAAATTCCTGCTACGACAGACTGATCACACAGACCGGAGTATAGGAGGTTTAAACTATGGCAATGAGAATTACGACAAAGATGATGCAGAGCACATCTCTTAGAAATCTGAATACAAACAAATACCGGCAGGAAAATCTGGTGAACCAGATGTCCACAGGCAAGAAGATCACAAGACCTTCAGATGATCCGGTCATTGCAATCCGTTCCCTCAAGCTGAATTCGACAGTTGACAAGATCGACCAGTTTTATGAGAAAAATGCAGCCGATGCAGATAGCTGGCTTGATTTGACGCGTTCCGCACTCTCTACAGTAATGGATGTTTTAAAAGATGTTCGGTCAGATATCCTTAAAGCACGCAGCAATTATAATCAGGTGAAGGACAGAGACGCCGTAATCAAAAACCTAAAAATGGCGATTGATGAGATATATTCTACTGGAAATGCAGATAGTGCAGGCAGAAGTGTTTTTACCGGGTATCGTACAGATATGCCGCTGAGCTTGAAAACAGATAAGAAAGAACTGAATACCATCACAGAGCAGTTTTTTAACAACACGATTGACAAAATTAATTTTGTATACGCAGGTGATCTCAGCACCATCAATGAGGGGAATTTTAAGCAGGTCTCAGACAGCGTCAACAAAGACGACATTTTTGATGCTGATATTTACAGAAAGCGCCTTGCGTATGATAACATAGATATCAAACAAAAATTAGATGCAGATGGCAAGCCGTTGGTTCCGGCAGAGTATGAGTCCAACATTGACATCGGCTATATGTCCGACGCATGGGTAAACGGCAACAGCGCAAATCTTACCACAGGCTCGATTTCAGCGTACACGACAATTGATACCTCAATCATGCCAAACGAGGCAGTCGTAAAGCTGACAGACGCAGCGACAGGAAATGTTCTGGAGGTTCGTGTTCCGCAGGGGAAAGATTCCGATGCGGCAACGTCAATCGTAGACAGCACAGGTGCTGCGGCAACGATGCCGGCAGGCGTCAAGGTAGCTTTCGACGAGGACGGCACGATTAGGATTACCAACGACAATACTGTGCCCAAGGAAACTGCAAGCATCGGAAGCAGCGTCAAGAGAAATGCAGATGGCGAGTATGAAGTTACATTTGACAAGAAATTTAAAACCTCGCTGGAGATTGACCCCAAGAATTTTTATCCGACAGGAACAAACGACGCCTACAAGTCAGTAATCAGTGACCCGAATGCGATCTCTTATATCGCGGAGACGGGCGAAGTGCTGTTTGGTGATGCGATTGCAAAGCGCCTGATGGAGCTGCCGGCAGATAAAGAGCTGCGTGTGACCTATGACAAGACCAATTGGAAGAAAAACGACCTTGATCCAGTACATTATTTCTATACAGAACGTGCAGGCAAGACAGCTTCGGGAAAAGATAAGACGCTTGTCTATAATGAGAATTTCCTGGCAGACCCCTCAAAGAATGGCAAGCAGATTATTGAGTATGATGTTGGAAACAATCAAACCCTCCGTGTCAACACGACCGCAGACGAGGCGTTTACGCATGACATGGGCAGAGATATGCAGGAAGTAATTGCGATGCTGGAGGAATATGAGCGGTATGAGACCAGCAAAAATGAAATTGAGAAGATGATCGAATCCGGGAAATATAAGGATACCGATGATGAACTATTGCTTAAAAGGCAAAAAGAAGCGTTAGAAGAGGCGATGACCCGCGTTGGCGACAAGATCAGTAAACGTTGTGATAAGCTGATTGCAAATTGCGATGGGTATTCTGAGCGTGCACAGTTGGCGGAGACCGACTGCGGCGCCAGAATGTCAAGGCTTGCTATGGTAGAGAACCGTCTGAGCATGGAGCAGACGAACTTTGAGGAGCTTGTCAGCATCAATGAAGATGCAGATTACACGGATCTTGTCATTCAGCTAAAGAGTATCGAGATGACCTACAATGCAGCGCTGTCCTCTATCAGCTACGTAATGCAGACCTCGCTGCTCGACTTTATCAGATAAAAGCGTATTAAATTAATAGATTGGAACGGAGTGAGTACAATGGTAGAAGTAGATACTAGAATATTTGGCAGAATTGCGATCGAGGAAGATAAAGTTATCCGTTTTGACCACGGCATCTTGGGATTTCCCGATTTGAGGGATTTTACATTAATCTTCAATGAGGACAAAGGCGTGGAGTCAAGCATCAAGTGGCTTCAGTCCCTCCAAGAGCCTGCATTTGCCATGCCGGTCATGAACCCAGACCTTGTTGTGGCAGAGTACAGTCCGAATTTTGCAGCCGATCTCCTGAAACCGCTAGGGGATAATCTTGACAGCGAAAACATCTTAATGTTTGTCACCGTAACAGTGCCCAAGGATATCACCAAGACCACTGTGAACCTCAAAGCACCGATTATTGTCAGCGTGGAAAACCGCAAGGCAGTGCAGCTAATCAGTGACGATGACGCCTACAGCGTAAAACATGCGATCTATGAGCAGCTGATGGCACAGAAGGCAGTACAGGCATAATCAAGGCATAAGGCTACAAAAGGAGGCAGGGGAAAGATATGCTGGCACTATCAAGAAAAAAGGGCGAAGCCCTGATGATCAATAACGATATCGAGATCACAGTGCTCGACATCAAAGGCGAGCAGGTTAAAATAGGTATCAGCGCACCCAAGGAGGTGCCGGTATACCGCAAGGAAGTATATATTCAGATTCAGGAGGCAAACAAGGAAGCCTCTGCAAACATGGAAGGCATGGAGCAGCTCGCAAGCCTGTTTGGAAAATAATATGTGAAATGTGAAATGTGAAATGGTAAAACCGCGAAGGGTAAAAGAGTAATCGAAAGATTACTCTTTTATGTTGTGGAGAAATTAAAAAAAAGTTGACATAAAAAGTTAAAAAATACTTGCATTTTAAAAAGTTATGGTGTAGAATAATAACAGATGAAAGATATTATGTTAATCATAAAACTTTTTCACCGCTAATAACCAAGAATGTTGCAATGGTTCTATAGAATAGGCGCGCGGCCAGCGACGGAGTTTGGATTATTATATGAAGATTACAGTTTAATATTTGGAATGAATATTAAGTGTGATAAATCACAGCGTATCAAACCGCTGTACATACAACTGAATAAAAATATAAAACAGGTGCCACAAAAACAGGTGAAAAGGATTTGCCTGCGGCACACCCCGGATAAGGATATTTGGGGCTGTAAAACAAGGAGGTATATTTTATGGTAGTTCAGCACAATCTTAGAGCAATGAATTCTAACAGAATGTTAAGCATCACACAGGGATCTCTGAATAAATCTACAGAGAAGTTATCATCAGGCTACAAGGTAAACAGAGCAGCAGATGATGCAGCCGGTCTTTCAATTTCCGAGAAAATGAGAAAACAGATCAGAGGACTTACACAGGCTTCTCTGAACGCAGAAGATGGTATCAGCGCAGTACAGACAGCAGAAGGCGCATTGACAGAAGTTCATGACATGTTACAGAGAATGAACGAGCTGGCAGTAAAGGCTGCAAACGGCACAAACTCAAACTCTGACCGTCAGACAATTCAGGACGAGGTAGACCAGCTTCTCACAGAAATTGACCGTGTAGCAGAGACAACAAAGTTTAACGAGACTTATCTGTTGAAGGGTGACTCTGGAAAGTCTAAGAAATATCTTGCAGCTCATGATGCAGGTCTTGAGGGAACACTGACACAGGGCGCTACAAACGCTACATTTACAATGAAGCAGTTAGAGTTCGGCGATACAATCAAGATTGGCGGCAGCGAGTATCATATCAGCGGTACAGCAGCACAGCAGAAAACAGTAGTTGCTTCTATGCAGTCGGGTCAGCAGGTTACGATTGATGGCATTACATACACCGCAGCATCTGTATCCAATGCAGATAAGTTTGAACTGACAGTTGCAGATTTGCAGAAGAAAGTTGATAACAGCGGAAAGAGCACTGTAAACATCAATGGCAAGACCTATTATGGCGATAAGGTGACTGGTACCAAATCAGCGATTACATCGACGGTTGCTTACAATATGGTTAAGAAAGAAATTGGTCTGGCAAGCAGCATCGGTGCAGACGCATCGACACAGGCATCTGTAAAATCATATTCAAAGATCACAGAAAATGGAGTGAAGAAGGTAGAGTTTTCAATCGGCAAGGGTCAGGTAGAGTCCCGCAACGACCTTGACTTCAGTCTCCATGTAGGTGCAGACGCAGACATGACCAACAAGATTAGCGTGAAGATCAGCTCGCTTGACACCAAGGGACTTGGCATTCAGGGCTTAAATGTAAAAGATGCGACAGGCGCAGCGGCAACATATGCAATTGACTCGATCGCTGACGCAGTATCCAAGGTTTCCGCACAGCGCTCATTGCTTGGTGCAGTTCAGAACAGATTAGACCACACCATCAACAACCTGGATAACGTTGTAGAGAATACAACAGCAGCAGAGAGCCAGATTCGTGATACAGATATGGCGACAGAGATGGTGAAATACTCTAATGCAAACATTCTTTCACAGGCAGGCCAGTCAATGCTTTCACAGGCAAATCAGGGGAATCAGGGAGTTCTCGCTTTACTTGGCTAATCATCATGATGCAGATGACACATTCAAGGATTATTATATAGAAAAGACATAATAGAGAGATAGATGAAAAAGCTCACCGCGGAGTGCGGTGGGCTTTTTTGATAAAATTTTGAATATATAAAGGAGAAGAAACATGTACAAAATACAGTTTTTCAATGGCGGCTTGGCAAATCAGGCATTTCAATATATATTTGCCAGATATTATGAACTGTCCCATCCGGGGAGGATTATGTATCTCGACGATTCCTACTTTGCGCTGAATACCGTGCACAATGGATATGAACTTGAGAAAGTGTTTGGCATCAAACCGCATATGTTGAGCGAGATTTTTGATCAGGAGATGTGGCAGTATCTTCTGCAGGAGCGCAAGGCGGGGAAGAGCATTCCTCAGATTCTGCTCGATAATGGCAATAAAATCGTTCTGATCTCGGAGGTAAAGGATAGTTTTGCTACGTTCAATCCGTTTCAGGGAGAGGTATTTTATCAGGATGGCAGGGGATTTACACCTCAGATTTTAGAGTATCCGGGAAATGCATACTATCACGGTTACTGGATTTGCAAAGAGTGGTTCGATACATACAAAGAAAATTTCTTAAAAGAGTTTACCTTTCCAGAATTGGAAGATGACATCAACAAGAGCCGCTTGAATCATATCCTAGAAAGAAATTCGCTGTCGATTCATATTCGGAGAGGGGATTATGTACAGCTTGACTGGGCGCTTCCTGTAAAGGATTATAGGGAACGAATTGATGCATGGACAAAAACGAGGGGAACGGACTGGGATTTATATGTTTTTTCGGACGATCTGGACTGGTGCAGGGCAAACAGTGAAGAAATGGGCTTCAATGCTTTTCGGAGTGTATGCTATGTAGACGGCAATACAGGAAGTAAGAGCTATATTGACATGCAGTTAATGAGCCAGTGCAAAGGCGTGATCGCCTCCAACAGTGCGTTTAGTTATCTGGCAGCGCTGTTAAATACAAGAATAATCAGTTATATAGGACCAAAGGACAGAGATGTGTAATATCTATATTGATGCAAAAGGAGTTGTCGCAAAGACAGCTCCTTTTGCATCAATATAGATAGAATCGTATATCAAAAAGATGAAACAAGTAAAAGAGTAATACAATTTACGATATTGTGCTAAAAATCTAAACTTTCATGTTTTTCAAAATTTTTTGAAAAAAATTGAAAATTAGACTAAAGTATTTTGAATATGCACCGATATATAAAGTGTAAGCAAGCAAAACGCTTATAAATACAACTAAATATGGTAAGTACATAAAGTCAGTTCTCCTGAAAGGTGAAATGGTCAGGACAACTGCAACACAGAAACAAAGTGACAGGTGATACAGAAATCGCCCGGGCAAAAGGAATTGTCCGAGATCAGATTTGCCAGTTACTTTGGCAAATCTTATACCGTGTAAACACAAGGAGGTATTTATTATGGTAGTACAGCACAATCTTAGAGCAATGAATTCTAACAGAATGTTAGGCATCACACAGGGATCTTTAAACAAATCGACAGAGAAGCTCTCATCAGGCTACAAGGTAAACAGGGCAGCAGATGATGCAGCGGGTCTTTCAATTTCCGAGAAAATGAGAAAACAGATCAGAGGACTGTCACAGGCGTCTTTGAATGCTGAGGATGGTATCAGTGCAGTGCAGACCGCAGAAGGCGCATTGACAGAAGTTCATGACATGTTGCAGAGAATGAACGAGCTGGCAGTAAAGGCTGCAAACGGCACAAACTCTACATCAGACCGTCAGACAATTCAGGACGAGGTTGATCAGCTCCTCACAGAAATTGACCGTGTCGCAGAGACCACCAAGTTCAATGAACTGTATACATTGAAGGGTGATGAGGACAAGGTGACAAGATATCTTGCAGCACATGACGCAGGTATAGAAGGAACCTTGACACAGGGCGCTACAAACGCGACATTTTCAATGGACCAGTTAAAGTTTGGCGACACCATCATGATCGCAGGCAGAGAGTACCATATCAGCGGAACACAGGCACAGCAGGGCGAGATTATCACATCATCTGTTAAGATTGGCCAGCAGGTAACGATTGATGGAATCATGTACACCTGTACAGCAACTGTATCGAATGCAGACAAATTTGAGCTGACAAAGGATGATTTGATTGCGAAGCTTAACACATCAAGCCTGAGTATTATGTCAGTGAATGGCAAGACCTACTATGGTGCTGGCATCACAGACGACAGGACTGTTGTAAGCTCAATCGGTGCATATAAGCTGATTCAGAAGGAACTCGGACTGGCAAGCAGCATTGGTGCAGACGGTTCAACACAGGCTTCGGTAAATGCCGGAGTAGATGGCAAGACTTTGATGAAGCCGAGTTTTGAGGGCAAATGGGTATTTAGTATCGATAAGGGAAGTGTTCAGGTACGCGAGGACATTGATTTCAGCCTCCATGTAGGTGCAGATGCCGACATGAACAACAAGATTGCGGTGAAGATTGGAGCGCTTGACACGAAGGGGCTTGGTATCCAAGGACTGAATGTAAAGGATACGACAGGCGCAGCGGCGACCTACGCGATTGATTCGATTGCGGACGCAGTGGCAAGAATTTCTGCGCAGCGCTCTTTGCTCGGTGCAGTGCAGAACCGGTTAGAGCACACGATCAACAACTTGGATAACGTTGTAGAGAACACAACCGCCGCAGAGAGCCAGATCCGTGATACAGATATGGCGACAGAGATGGTGAAGTACTCTAATAACAACGTACTTGCACAGGCAGGCCAGTCAATGTTAGCGCAGTCTAATCAGGCAAATCAGGGTGTGCTCAGTCTCTTAGGCTAATAGAAACCGAACAATACAGAGAAGTATCTAACAAAAATATCTAATTAATATAAGAAGAAATACGATTTTATGTTTGAAGATGGTACTTATCATTTCGCATAAAAAAGAAAAACTGTCGCGCAGGCGGCAGTTTTTCTTTTTTGGCTTTGATAGAGAATTTTGATAGAGGGTTTTGATCAGGAAAAGAATACTGGGCAATAAATCGTCTGAAAAGTGATTGAATCATATATAATTTTCAAAAAAAACACAATTATATAAATTTTTGAAATTTTTTTAATTTTTCACACAATAAAGCTAATATATTTTCAAGATCCTCCGATATATATAGTGTAAGCAGATCAAAGGCTTATAATATAGAGAACATATCTGAACTATTCTAAGAAATCAGACTCGGTTCCAGAGCAGATTTGGGCAAGTGTATTCAATTTGCTCTCAGGAAAGAGATGATTCATAAAAAAATATTGAGTTGCTGTAAAGATTAAGAAAAGCGGCAAATCCTTGAATTTAGGACGTTTAGAGATAAGCAGAGGTTTACATAATTGTAGCTGCTTCTGGTTTTATTTGAAAAAAATAAAAAAATCTCTAAATAGGGCTAAAGTTTTTTTGCTATCCTCCGATATATAAAGTGTAAGCAAGCAAAACACTTACAAAACAACTAAATATGGTAAAGTACAATGCAGCTTCCTTTGGTGAAATGGAAATGGTAAAAATTAAAACAAGGAACTGCGAAAGGTAACAAAGTAACAATCGGCGATACGAATCGCCCGGGCAAAAGGATTTGTCCGAGGTAAGATTTGCCAGTTGCTTTGGCAAATCTCATACCGTGTAAACACAAGGAGGTATTTATTATGGTAGTACAGCACAATCTTAGAGCAATGAATTCAAACAGAATGTTGAGCATCACACAGGGAACACTCAACAAGTCAACAGAGAAGTTATCATCAGGCTACAAGGTAAACAGAGCAGCCGATGATGCAGCAGGTCTCTCAATTTCCGAGAAAATGAGAAAGCAGATCAGAGGACTTACACAGGCATCTCTGAATGCTGAAGATGGTATCAGTGCAGTGCAGACAGCAGAAGGTGCATTGACAGAAGTTCATGACATGTTACAGAGAATGAACGAGCTGGCAGTAAAGGCAGCAAACGGCACAAACTCTACATCAGACCGTCAGACAATTCAGGACGAGGTTGATCAGCTCCTCACAGAAATCGACCGTGTAGCAGAGACAACCAAGTTCAATGAGACATATCTGTTAAAGGGTGATGAAGATAAGGTAGCAAAATATCTCAATGCACATGATGCAGGTATCGCAGGAACTTTGACACAGGGCGCTACAAACGCTACATTTACAATGGATCAGTTAAAGTTTGGTGATACAATCAAGATTGCAGGCAGAGAGTATCATATCAGTGGTACAGCACAGCAGCAGAAAGATATCATTAGTGGTTCTGTAAAAGTAGGTCAGCAGGTAACAATTGACGGTATCATGTATACATGTTCTTCTGTATCAAATGCTGATAAGTTTGAACTTACACAAGCAGATTTGCAGGCTAAGATCAACACGACAAGCCAGATCAGCGTAATGGTTGTAAACGGCAAGACATACTACGGCTCAGGCATTACAAATGACAAGAATGTTACCACAACAACAGGTGCTTATGCACTGGTTCAGAAAGAACTCGGACTGGCAAGCAGCATCGGTGCAGATGGTTCTACACAGGCAACTGTAGCAGCAGCGGTTAAGGGCAGTGCGGCAACGAATACCGAGGGTAAGATGGTATTTGGCATCAAGAAGGGCAGCGTACAGATTCGCGAAGCGATCGACTTCAGCCTCCATGTAGGTGCAGATGCTGATATGACCAACAAGATCGCAGTGAAGATTGACTCTCTTGATACCAAGGGACTTGGCATTCAGGGCTTGAACGTAAAGGATCCGAATGGTGCAGCAGCTACATACGCAATCGACGCAATCGCAGACGCAGTAGCAAAGATTTCTGCTCAGCGTTCATTACTCGGTGCAGTACAGAACAGATTAGACCACACAATCAACAACTTGGATAACGTTGTAGAGAACACAACAGCAGCAGAGAGCCAGATTCGTGATACAGATATGGCTACAGAGATGGTGAAGTACTCTAATAACAACGTACTTGCACAGGCAGGTCAGTCAATGCTGGCTCAGTCAAATCAGGCGAATCAGGGTGTACTTAGTCTCTTAGGTTAATTTTATACATAACAAAACGTTTAAAGATTTAATTTGTGACATATGCTTGAAATTGGTACTTACCATTTCACATAGACAGAAAACTGCCGTGTGTGCTGCGCGGCAGTTTTCTTTTTTGTGTGTAAAAAAATAATAATGCAGCCAAATTGTGTCAATTTATCAAAATAAAGAAAAAACTCAAAAAGTTTTCTGACAACTATAAAGTATTTAAAAGATTCACCGATATATATAGTGTAAATGAGAGAAATGAATGACAACTCATTTACACATGAAAACCGGTAAAGACTTTCAGGTTGATGCCGATATGGAATCTAAAGAAATTTCCGGGGAATATAAAATTAAATAAGGTTAATATTAGATGTAACATTTGGTGGGCGAAAGGAGTCGCCTATGACCGTTGCAAGGTGAGGAGTCGCCGCGCAACAATTACAAGGAGGTAATTTTATGGTAGTACAGCACAATCTTAGAGCAATGAACGCAAACAGAATGTTAGGAATCACAAATAGTGGATTATCGAAGTCTTCAGAGAAGCTTTCTTCAGGATATAAAGTTAACCGTGCAGCAGACGACGCAGCAGGACTCTCTATTTCAGAGAAGATGAGAAAGCAGATCAGAGGTCTCACACAGGCTTCTGTAAATGCTGAGGATGGCATCAGTGCAGTTCAGACAGCAGAAGGTGCTTTGACAGAAGTACATGATATGTTACAGAGAATGAACGAGCTTGCAGTTAAGGCAGCAAACGGAACAAATTCCGTTTCAGACCGTCAGACAATACAGGATGAGGTTGACCAGCTTTTAACTGAAATTGATAGAGTAGCAGAGACAACCAAGTTCAACGAACTTTACTTGTTAAAGGGTCAGGCAGAGAAAATTGATGTATATTTATCTGCAAAAGACGCCGGTCTCAAGGGAACACTCATGAATGGTGCAACATCTGCAACATTTATGATGGATGAGTTAAAGTTTGGCGACAAGATCACAATTGCAGGCAAGGTGTATTCGATTGGTATACCGGCAGAAGCAGGCGTTTCAGCAGCTTCAATTGCAATCGCAGGCGCAAAAGCAGGCGAGTTGATCACAATTGACGGTGTACAGTATACAGTGACAGATGGCATCGAGAACGAGGATAAGAATCTTCTGAGTATTTCACATATTCAGGGAAGAATCTCCGTTCAGAGCAAGATTCTGTATAATGGAACAACATATAATGTCATGAAAGACGAAGATGGCAATGGTATCGCTGATACCGATGCAGCGATTGTCACATCTTTTAGAGCATATCAGATGATTCAGCGTGAGCTGGAGCTCGCAAATAGTGTAGGTGCAAACAAGAGCAGCGCAAGCGTTTTGTCAGTACAGATGAAAGCGACTGCAACCGTTGCATCAACGAAAGTGAACACGACGGGCGGCGCGGCTGGTGCTTCGCAGGTGACAACCGTGACAAAAGCGGTATTTACGATTGCAGTAAAGGGTCTTTCAGAAGTCAGAGAAGAGTTAAATTTCAGCCTTCATGTAGGTGCTGATGCAGATATGACAAACAAGATTGGTGTATCTATTGATGCGCTGGATACCAAGGGATTAGGCATCTATGGTCTAAATGTAAAGGACGATTCAGGATCAGCAGCGACATATGCAATTGATGCAATTGCAGATGCAGTAGCACATGTTTCTGCACAGAGATCACTTCTCGGTGCAGTCCAGAACAGATTAGAGCATACCATTAACAACTTGGATAACGTTGTAGAGAATACGACAGCAGCAGAGAGCACAATTCGTGATACGGATATGGCTACAGAGATGGTTAAGTTTTCAAATTCAAACATTCTTGCACAGGCAGGCCAGTCAATGCTGGCACAGTCTAATCAGGCAAATCAGGGTGTACTTAGCTTATTGCAGTAGTCACAGATTCCGAAGGAGTGACAGTTCAATCTACCATGATAGAGGGATTCCCGATGTATCGGGAGTCCCTTTTAGCGTTGATATGATTTGACAAATGTGGTATACTACTTTTATTGCAAAAAAGGAGTGCATTTGTCAATGACAATCATAAGTAAAACAAAATCAACAATAATACTGGCATTTATAATAGGAAGCTTTACAATGCTGTACTGCTCCCTGATCTTGAATCAAAATATCTGGACGGACGAAGCGTTCACGATTGAACTCACCCGCCAGAATGGTCTGCTGGAGATCATACGCCAAACGGCAATCGACGTACATCCGCCCCTGTATTATTTGATTGTAAAAATTTTTATCTCTTTGTTCGGTTCTTCTTTTCAAGTATATAAATTGGTAAGTATCCTCCCGATGCTGCTTACGATGCTGCTGTCTATGACCCATATTAGACCGTGGTTTGGCGCGGCACGCGCCGTTCTGTTTCTCATTTTCCTAAATGCCATTCCCTGTGTGATGGAATACAGTGTCCAGATCAGAATGTACAGTTGGTGCATTTTTTTCATAACGCTTGCAGGGCTGTCCGCCTATGGCGTCTATACGCAGGGGACGTTTCGGCAGTACTGTATTTTGACGCTGGCTGCGCTGTGCGCCTGCTATACGCACAATTTTGCAATGATTAGCGCGGTGTTCCTCTATATACTGCTGGGAATTGCGCTCATTTTCCAGAAAAAAACAGTTCCTGTCCGCTGGCTGCTGTCAGGGGCGGTTGTCAGCGCTGGCTTTCTTCCATGGCTGCCGGTTTTGCTGCGCCAGACGGGAAGCCGCGTTGGGAATTACTGGATAGAGCCAGTGACCATGAAAACAATATTCGGGTATTTCAGTGATTTATTCGGTTCGAGGCTGCCCTACACGGCAGTGATGTTTGGCATTCTTCTGATTCTGGCGGTTTTCTTTTTCAAGGATACCCGCAGGGAGGAACGCTTCGTGGCGCTGCTTGCGATTGTGCCGCTTCTGACTGTCTTGACGGGCATACTGGTATCGGTTCTGATCACACCGTTTTTTATTGCGCGCTATCTGCTCCCCTGTATGGGACTGATTGCCTTGTTTCTTGCCGTCAGCTTTGGCGGGGCACTGCAAAGACGGGCTTCTTTTATGCTGTTAAGTGCGTTTTTGGCTGTGATGGCTGCCAACGCGTATTATACAAATTTTCTTTTGGAATACGACAGCACGCACACCAGTGAGCTTCTCCGCTATCTGGAGGCGGCTATGGAGGAAGATGATCTTATTTTATATAATCATCAAGAATATGGGTTCATCTATGAATGTTATTTTGATTCAGAAAAACTGTGCTTTTTGGACGATATGGATTTTGAGGCGGCGTATCACCAGATTTGGTATTTCGATAGCTGTGTGAGTCCATGGCTTCCAGATGATGTGCTGCAAGAACATGGGCTTGCCAAAGAATACATTGCGACGCTTGGCATTGAACAGAATGATTTCATATTATATAGGATTTACAGAAAATAAATGAAGAAAGAAGGTATCCTGTGAAAAAAATCTATTGTTCCGCGGCAGTGCTTAGCGCAGCCGCCATCTTGATATTTCTGTATCTGGCACCGCAGAGGATACGGACGAGTATCGTGTCTGAAAACAAGGTTTCATATGAGCAGCCTGTGCCCAGCGTTGCGCATGGATTCATCTTGTCGCAGCAGTTTGTTCCCCGGTATGAACAGCTTGAAAGGATTGAAGTGTATATCAATGCCCTGTCGTGCAGCAGAGAAGAAGGATATCTTGATATCAGAATAACGGACAGCAGCGCAGAGGTGCTGTACGAGAACCAGCTTCCGCTGGCAGCACTGCCGGAATACGGAATGACCCCAGTCGTAAAGGAGGTCCGTCTGGAGGCAGGAAACACCTACAAGCTTTCGATTGAAGCGGTGGACACGCTTGACGACGGTCCGGCAATTTCGTTTTTTCCAAATGAGATTGCTGCAAACGAGGAGGAGAGCGGCGGCGGTTTAACCTATGCAGGGCAGCGCCTTGAAAATGCTGTCCTGCGGGCGTCTTTTTGCTACAGTGTGCCGCTCCCGCCGGTAAATTATCTGGCGTATTGCCTTTTTATTGTCTTTTTAATATTTTTATGCGCAGAACGTTTGTTTTTGCATCTTAAAAAATAAAGTAGCATTCACCGGCAAACCACATATAGTACATGAGACCTGTCACAAGAATGCAGGTGTTCATAACCACATTTTTTGCCAGCGGCCTGTTCCGAAGGAGCATATACAGCGCGAGATAGACCGCAAAATTTCCCATAATATACCGTGCGATCGCGATGGCATCTGTCCGCAGTGAAATTCCTACTGCAAGAATGCCAAAGATTGCTGCCGCAAATTCTTTTTTGTAACACAGGTAAGCAAAGAGCAGAATGCCAAATACCGCATAGAGCGCCCAGTACTGCGAGGAAGTGCCGCTCCCGGAATCCAGCAGATTGTAAAATAAAGTGCGCAGCACGCCATGATAGGAGTTATGCCAAGCGACTTGGATATGGGCGCTCGCCCACACGTCGCCTACAAGCCGGTACAGATAATAAAAGTAGCCGAATATGCCGAGAGGACAGAGGAGCAGTTCGAGCAGCCTGAGCGGGCTGGTAAAAATGCCCTTGACAAAGCCTGCCAGCTTGGACAGGCTAAAATGCCAGCCATAGTCTGCTTCATACATATATAATAGAAGCGAAAAAACGAGAAAGACGCCGGCAATTCTTGTGAAGGCGGCAAAAAACGCAGCCACGGCAGCCGGCAGAAAACGCTTCTGGCAGCAAAAATAAAAGAAAAATGCCGTAAACATCAAAAACATCGCTTCGGTATAGGTCATGGAAAAATAAATTGTGTGCGGGGCAAAAAAGATCAAAAATGCGATCAAGTATCCTTCGTCCTTGGGGTATTTGATGCGCACTGCCGCGACAGCGGTGTACCCGGCAATGAGTGTGCACAGATTTGACACCAGAATGCCAATCTGATTTGTCGTAAATCTGTCTGGCAGAAAGGCTTTCACAAACCGCAGCACCATCGGATAAAAAGGATAAAATGCGTAGTTGGCATACCCTGTGACACTGTTTGGCACCGACTGGTAGCCGTGTTCTGCAATATCCACATACCAGAGCGCATCAAATTTATAGAGCAAATCCCACGTCTTGACATACCCCTGTGTCACATAATTGTAGACACAGGCTGCAAACGTCAGCAGCAGCCGTGACAGAATAAATAATAAAAGCACATAAAATGCAGTCTGAACCGTCTTTTTCATACAGGCGCCCCCATTCTCTCGTCTAATCATATGCAGGCCGTTACTGCGGCCATGCCGGAATCGTATGGTCAATATAATAGGCGCGGTACTCGTCTGATACTTGCGGGTAAAATCCTAAAATAAGCACATAGAGATAAAAGGCAATGAGCATCAGGCAGGGTATGTACAACAAAAACTTTCCAACTGTTTTCATAGAAATCCCTTCTTTTTTATAAATTCATAAAATTTTTATGCAAACTTTAGCACAGGCATATTTGGTTGTCAAGGCAGCAGCGGCGTTCTTCATAAAAAATTAATCATTGTCCTCAAAAGAGAAGGTTGAGCGAAGTTTGGTAGAAAAGATGGTTGTATTTTACGGCATTTTCATATAAAATATAATCATACCCATTAATTTTTCAAATTGAAGTGACGATATAATAATTGAAAAGATTGATTGTAGTCTAAGAAGTTGCGTATGCGGAAGGCTGCATGAGATTATGCACATGCATGACATGGAGGTGATTAGCATGTATATAGAGGCTTTAACAAATACATATACTCAGCCAGTCAATCAGGCAGCAAATCAGCGGGTGGAGACGCCTAAGACTGCTGAGACAAGCAAAGCAGAATCCACGGATGGAGGCGTAAATGTTTCGATTGCAAAGGAAGCAGATGAATCGGTAACATTGTCAATTATGGCGGATGAGCGTCTGGTTGACGAACAGAAAAATGTCGATATGGATAGACTGAAGAAAGTTATGGAACAAGTTACCTCAGGGTGGCCGCATTCCGCAGCGAAATTTGGAATCCATGAGAAAACGAACCGCATAACCATCAAACTTGTGGATAAGGACACACAGAAAGTAATCAAGGAAATCCCACCCGAAAGAACCCTTGATCTGCTGGCAAAGAGAATGGAGCTTGCGGGCGTTATGGTCGATGCGAAACTATAAATACAGCAATACCAGCAAAAATTAATGGGAGGGACCACAATGTCAGATTTATTGAGAATGACAGGCATGTATTCCGGCATGGATACAGAGTCGATTATACAGCAGTTAGTGAGTGCAAAGGCAACAAAGGTTACAAACCTGAAAAACGACCAAAAGAAACTTGAGTGGAAGCAGACTTTATGGCAGGATTTAAACAAGAGGATTTATAAGCTCTATACAGGCACATTGTCCAATATGCGACTGACGGGCAGTTATTCCAAGAAAAAGTCCACGATTTCAGACCCCACCAAGGCTACGATCGTAGCGGGAGACGGGGCTGTCAATGGTGTGCAGTCGCTCGAGGTCAAGAAGATTGCCAAGTCAGGATATTTGACAGGAGCTGTGGTTTCCAAGAAATCATCAAAGGTTACAAAGGATACGAAGCTGTCTGAGTTAGGCGTAAAGGCAGGTTCGACATTAAATCTGACGATTGATGGAACGAAACTTCCAAGTGGAATGACAGTTGACGCCAACGACACTATTGACAGTTTCATTGATAAGTTTAATAACTTCTATGGTTCACAGGGCGTAAAAATGTCCTTTGCCAGCGGGAAGGTAACAGTAGAAGGCCCTGCTGGTAAGAAATTTGGTTTGTCTACAAGCGGGTCTACAGCGCCGACTGTTGTAGGTGCGTTAGGACTGTCAAACTGTACACCGAGCGACAATGTCAGCGGCACCTTTACAGGTGATAAGATTCGCTTCCCGGGTGATAACAGCCAAGTGGATTTGACAACCACCTTGGAGGATCTCAACATCAAGGGCGGCAAACTGACCGTTAAAGTAGGCAACACAACGCACACGATTGTGATTGATAAGTCAAAGACTGTCAACAGCTTTATGACAGAGTTCAATAAACAGACAGGTCTCACGATGAGCCTTGAACACGGCAAGATTTCTGTGGAAGCACCAAGCGGCACAGACTTTACAATGACAAGTGAAAATGAAGGCTTTGGCGGTGTTACAGTTCTGGCAGGACTGGGCTTGGGAGATCTCAGCGGCGACAAGCAGACTGGAAAAGTGACAGGTAATCTGGTTTCCCAACTGCTCAATGCATCTGAGAATTATCAAGATGAGACTACTGTCACACTAGAGGATCTCAAAATAGGTGACGGAGAACTGCACATTAAGAGACCCGGGCAGACAGACCTTGTCGTGAAATACGATAAATCCATGACTGTTGAGCAGTTGATGGATAAATTCAACGAGGAAAACCGAAACAACAATACAGGACTGAGCATGAGCATTGAAGATGGCAAGATTTCAGTGAACTCAGACGCGTCCTCTGGAAAGTACACGCTGGAATCTGTGCAGAATGGCACCAGCGGCAATACACTCTTGCAGGGACTGGGCTTGGAGAAGTTTGAGAAGGTTGAGCAGGATGGCGGCGGCGCCTCCATCACAGGAGACATGGTTTCCAAACTGAATCCGGTTCTGATCTCCAATGATTTTACAATGGAATCAATGCTTGGCGAGATTGACCCGTCACTTGCAGGACAGACAATCAGCATCACAGTGGGCACAGGACTGAATGCAAAGACAACACAGATTGAGCTGACAGCGGATATGAAGATCAGCGAATTTGTAAGCAAATTGAAAGACAGTGGTGTGGGCGCATCGTTTGATGCCACAAACCAGCGCTTCTTTATCAATTCAACAGGTACAGGAGAGGCGAAGGAGTTTAAGCTTACCGCATCTGGCGGCGCACTGCAGTCGCTTGGTCTTGACCCGGATGCGAAGTATGCAAATGGCTCAACCAGTACAAGAGTTTATGCGGAGGATGCACAGATCGTACTCAACGGCGCAACGTTTACCTCCGATACAAATACATTTAATGTGAACGGACTCAGCATTACGACTCAGGCAGTGACAGATGAGCCGATCACGATCACGACAGATACGGACTATGACGGCATCTACAATATGATCAAGGACTTTATCACAGAGTACAACGACATTATGAACGAGATGACGAAGCTCTATAATGCGAACTCGGCAAGAAAGTACACTATGCTGAGCGATGAAGAGAAGGAAGCCATGTCAGATGATGAGGTGGAGAAATGGGAAGGTACCATCAAGGATTCCCTGCTTCGGCGGGACAAAGATCTCAACAACGTTATGGAATGTATGAAAGGCGCGATCAACAAAGGCTATGATATTGGCGGCGAGACATTATTCCTTGTCAATTTCGGTGTCGGAACAGGCAGCTACTTCGACACGGAGAAGGCGGAGAGAAATGCACTTCACATCTATGGCGACAGCGATGATGAGAAGTACGCGGACAAGGATAACGAGCTGAAGGCGGCAATCTCCAAAGATCCTGAAAAGGTAATCGAACTTTTCGCGGCAATGAGTAAAGATATGTACGATTCACTCCATGAAACGATGGGAAGTACAGATTACAGAAGTATCTACAAAGTATATGATGACAAGCGCATGAAGATAGAATATGATGCCTATACCCAGAAGATCAAGGAAGAGGAGAAAAAGCTGAATGCGTTTGAGGACAAATGGTATAAGAAGTTTTCTGCAATGGAGGTTGCATTGTCAAAATTGCAGTCCAGCCAGAACTCCCTTGCAAGTATGCTGGGACAGTAACAATATCAGAACTAATTATTAATTATACAATATTAACATGGGCACTCTTATGGGTAAGAGTGCCCGCAGCAAAGAAAGAAGGAATCGCATGCTCAAACAAAATGGATACGCACAGTATCAAAGTGCCAAGATTATGACTGCATCGCCGGCAGAGCTGACCCTGATGCTTTATGATGGGGCAATCAAGTTCGGAAACATTGCAATTCTGGGTATGGAGAATAACGATCCTGCCAAAGCACATGAGAACATTGTCAAGGTGGAGAAGATTATCCAGAATTTCAGGGACACGCTCGACAGGAAGTACGCCGTATCAAAGGATTTTGAGAATGTGTATGTGTATCTGTTGAGACGATGCCATGAAGCAAATATTAATAAAGATCCTGAAATTATGGAGGAGGTGCTCAGGCATCTGCGCTCTATGAGGGATAATTGGAAAGAAGTCATGAAGAAGGTTGCCGGAGATAAATCAAACCCAGTCGCACAGGCGAGAGTTGCAGGCGGACAGGGAAATGCGGCAGCATATAAGAGGACTGGGACATGACAGAAAACTATCTGCAGATTATGACGGAGAGTCTGGAAAAGAAACTTGATGTACTGGACAGAATAAGCGAGGTAAACAAACGTCAGTTTGAAGCTTCGACCAAACGGCCTTTTAACATGGAAGCATATGATGCTGTTATGGAGGAGAAGGGAGCGTTGATTGAGGAGTTAAATCATCTTGATGAAGGATTTACATCAACGTATGAGCTTGTTCGGGAGGAGGTACAGAAGGAGCCGGAGAAATACCGTCAGCAAGTCCTTCGCATGCAGGAGCTTGTTCGGGAAGCAGTCGATAAAGGTGTCTCGATTGAAGCGCAGGAGAAACGCAACAAGGCTTCTATGGAGGCAGCACTGAATACAAAACGCAAGGAGATGCGGGAACGCAAAGTTTCTGCGAGTGTCGCCACAAAGTATTATAGTGCTGTCAGCAGATTGAACAATGTAGACCCACAGCTCATGGACCGCAAAAAATAGGATGTTACAACGTCATGGAGGACGCGCAGACATATTTTTGATATGTCTGCGCGTTGTTTTGTATTGATACAGGGATTGATATAGGGGAGGAACAGCAAAGATGTCAAAGATACCAGTTACAGTTTGCATTATAGCAAAAAACGAGGAGAAGCATATTGAGAACTGCCTGAAACATTTAAAGAAATATGATTTGGAGGTCATCGTCACGGATACAGGCTCTACAGACCGCACGAAGGAGATTGCAGAGAAGTATGCGGACAAGGTGGTTGACTTTGAGTGGGTGAATGATTTTGCAGCCGCGAGGAACTATTGCACTTCATTTGCCAAAAACAACTGGATACTGGCGATTGACTGCGACGAGTATGTCACGAATATCGATGTGCGGATTCTGAGAATCCTGATGCAGAAATATCCGCGCTACACAGGCGTACTGCGTCTCAAGAATCTGATTCCAGAGGGAAACAACGGTGCGAAGGGCTACGTCTCGGACGATGTGCCCAGGATGTACAACAAAAATTACTTTGAATTTGACTTTCCGATTCATGAGCAGCTCCGCTTCAAGGACAGAACAAAGTCGGATGATGTGATGGAGGCGTTTCTGCTTCCGATCGAGGTAATTCATCATGGCTATGCGCTCACCGGCGATGACATGCGCAAAAAACAGGAGAGAAACATCAAACTCTTGGAGGGAAGCATCGAGGAGAATCCGACGAACGGATATTATTATTTCCAGATGGGACAGTCAAACTTTGTGCTTGGTGACGTTGACAAAGCGATCGAGGCATATGAGAAGGGAATGGAGCTTGTAGACAATCTGGACAATGTGTATGTGCCGGAGATGATTATGTCCTTGGCAAAGGCATACACCGCCAAGAGACGGGTTGATGATGCGCTGAATTTTCTTGAGAAGTATGTGAAATACTACAATACGGCGAAGTTTCAGTTTGAATACGCTGAGCTGCTGCGCAAGAATAATCAGGTGCTCAAGGCGCTTGCCATGTACATCAAAGTGACGACCATGCAGGACGTGGAGACAATCGGTGAAAATCTGATAACGTGCTATGGCTGTATTATCAGCATTTATGAGTCCATGGGCAACAAGGAGATGGCAGAGTTATTCCACAACCAGTTTTTGCAGTGTGTGGCAGAAAAGGAACGCATCGTCAACAGTTAAGCGATACTTTAACCTTTTTGTGTCGAATTGTCTGAAATCAAATAAATTTACATAAAATTTCAAAATATTAGTTGACATAGTCAGACAATTCAGGTACAATGTAATTGTTAAGGGAGATGACATAACATGTCATCATAATAATACATAAAGGATTAATGTATTTCACAAGGAGGTAAAGGTATGGATATCAGAAGTAATCTTATGTATGGAAACGCAGCAGTAAACGAAGCGTACACAGCGAAGGCAAACGCAGCAGCATCAAAAGAGAGCAGGCTTGCAACTGGAAAGAAATTGTCAGCATTGTCATCTGACGCAGCATCTCTTCAGATTAAGTCTAAGACAGGTGAAGTGCCAGACGCAGCGCTTGAGAACATCAATGCAGCATCAAGCCTAGCAGCAGATGTGGCAAAGGCTGAGGAGATGATCCGCGAGGCGAACCGCCGGATTCTGGCACAGTCTGACGATTCAGTGCTTGCACAGGCAAATCAGACCTCTGATGCAGTGACAAAGCTTTTGGATTAATGTTTATTCATATAAGAAGAAAAAGAGTCGGTCTTTTGACCGGCTTTTTTGTTTGACTTTTTGCCGTTTACATAGATAAAATTGAAAAATATTTGCCGATACATATAATATTTACATAACAGTTAGCCGATAAAATAAATAGTTGGAATTGTTTGCTGAAATGTGGACAATAAATACATATTTTAGTAAAAAATCTGAAAATTACGTACAATTCCCTAAATTTTCAGAAAATTATTCCGATATATATACTGTAAACGGAGTTACAGAAAATCTTTACAATAAAAATGGCTTGATCTATTTCAAGGGGAATGATTCAGTGAGAATATAATAAATAATTTTATGGGAAAGTTGCTTGGAGAAAGGGATGTCCTCGGGCTGCTATAGGAGGAGGAAAATATGGTAGTACAGCACAATCTTAAAGCTATGAATGCGAACAGAATGTTAAACATTAACGCAAAAGCTTCATCAGGGTCTACAGAAAAACTTTCAAGCGGCTATCGCGTAAACAGAGCTGCGGACGACGCAGCGGGACTGGCTATATCAGAGAAGATGAGAAAGCAGATTCGTGGTCTGACACAGGGCTCACGAAATGCAGAAGATGGTATCTCCTGTGTGCAGACAGCAGAAGGCGCACTTGCAGAGGTGCAAGATATGCTCCAGAGAATGAACGAGCTGGCTGTACAGGCGGCAAACGGTACCAATTCCGTTACAGACCGTAAATATATTCAGGATGAGATTGACCAGCTTGTAACCGAGATTGACAGAGTTTCTGAGACGACAAAGTTCAATGAGACCTATCTCTTAAAGGGCGACGAGGAGTTGCCGGAGAATCTGGTACATACATTTAACTATGTGAAAGGCGACAAGATTGACCAGCTTGGAACTTCCTCTGTCTTAAATGCTAAGCTCGACAAAGTGATGGTAAACTACAATGGTGTGGATAACGTTTATGTTGTGAGCGCCAGCATTAGTTCAGCAGGTTCAAAGGAGTCTATGACAGCAGATGTAAAGACAAAGGGATCTGATTTCACAAAATATCTTGCAAGCGGTGAAGTTGGAACAAGTTCTTCTGTCACAAGCGTTGCAATGAGTACTTCCTATGCAATGTTTAAGAACACAAACCTAAACGGCGTAGCATTGCAGAAAATGGCAAATGGTACAGTTTATGCAGATAAAGATGCATATATATACGATACAGAGACAAAGAATATTATTCATATCAAAGCAACAGAGGATTTAGGGCCTTATGTAAAGCATATTGACGGGGCAGATGATTCTACCTATACGATGGATAAGCGCTACAGGCTGCTGTACAATGTCAATCCAGAAGTAACTGGCTTTGAGGATACACTGGGTATGCCTAAGACAGTAGATCCGCTGACAAAGAACGATTTCCTCGGTGCGACATCAGAGAACCAGCTCTATAACAAAGACGGTGAGGCAATCACTGGCATGGGACTCTACAAATACTTTAATGAGAATGGAGATTATACAGGCGGCTTGTATGCTGACAAGGACGCAACCAAGAAGATTATTGAGAACGATACAACCAGCTCCCTGTACTATGGAAAATATATCACAAACCTCACCGAGAAGGTGACAGCAGCACTGACATTCTCTGTTCATGCAGGTGCAGATTCTGACCTGAATAACAGAATCTCAGCGACAATTGACACCATGTCAGCAGCAGGACTTGGCGTGAACAAGTTAAAGAGCAGCTCGATCGGTATCGTAGATGAGACAGGTGACAATGCGAGAGAGGCGATTGACGTAGTTGGAGAGGCATTGAAGATCGTATCCACCCAGCGTTCAATCCTCGGTGCAGTTCAGAACCGTTTGGAGCACACGATTGCAAACCTCGATAACGTAGTTGAGAATACAACGGCTGCGGAGTCTGCAATCCGCGATACAGATATGGCTGACGAGATGGTGAAATTCTCGAACAACCAGGTGCTTTTACAGGCAGGCCAGTCCATTCTTGCACAGGCAAACCAGTCAAATCAGGGTGTACTTTCACTCTTACAGTAATTTATTACGCTCACTCTGACCATAATTTTATAAACAAAAAGACCGGCAGTACTTTGAGTCGGTCTTTTTGATTTGAAGGTAAAAAAATTGATAAATTAATTTGAAAAGAAAAAAACAGGAGGAAACAGCATGTCAAAGATACCAGTATCAGTCTGTATCATTGCAAAGAATGAGGAAAAGTATATCGGAGAATGCCTGAAACGGCTCGAACCGTATGGATTTGAGATTGTTGTCACGGATACGGGTTCCACAGACCAGACCGTCGAAATAGCAAAACAATATACGGACAAGGTGTTTGGGTTTGAGTGGGTCAGTGATTTTAGCGCTGCCAGAAATTTTTGTGTGTCACATGCGTCAAATAACTGGATTCTTACGCTGGATTGTGACGAGTATGTGCACAGCATTGATGTGCCGTCGCTGCGCAGGATTATGCAGCAGTATCCGCGCGCGCTTGGCGAGATTCAGATGAAAAGCCTTGTGCAGAGCAGGGGCGTCACCTCTTACGCAGTGGACGTGGTCAGGCGGTTTTACAACAAAAATTATTATTTTTTCGAGGGTGCAATTCATGAGCAGCTTCAGGCAAAAGATGAGAAACAGCGGGGAAAAGCCTTTGAGGAGATCACTCTCCCAATGGAAGTAATTCACCACGGCTACAATCTGACGCCAGAGGAAATGAAGAAAAAGAGCGAGCGGAACCTGACAATGCTGTATCAGGCGCTCGAGACAGACCCCAATAATACCTATATGCTGTATCAGGCGGCACACGCTGAGTCCATGCGGGGAAATTATTTAGAGGCAATACCGCTGTATGAGAGGGCGCTTGGCATGATAGATACTGTCACCTGTGAGTTTGAGCGGCTGATGATTATGGCACTGGGGGTCGATTATGTCAGAACAGGGCAGTTCCAGAAGGCTGTGGCGTTGATGGAGCGGTATGCAGACCAGTGCAAGACTGCAAAATATATGTTTACGCACGCCAATGTGCTGCTTGACAGCGGCGACCATCTGCGGGCACTGCTGCTGTATATTAAGACGATTATGATGCCAGACGCGGATACATTGGGCGTCAACAAGCTGCATTGTTTTGAAAATATTATCAGAATCTACACAGAGATGGGAAACACAGAGATGGCAGCGCTTTTCCAGCAGCGCTATGAGGAGTGCAGACAGGAAAATGATAAGATTGTAACGGGTACGCCGTCCGGCGAGTAACTGAAAAAGGGGAAGGCAACCCTTCCCCGCATTATTTTTTGGTTTCCGGTACAAGCATAAACACCTGTTTCTCGGAAGCTGGCACTTCACTGATGGCTTTATCCAGTTCCAAAGAGGCTTTGTAGGCATTTAGACGGTCGATAATGTCTGGATTGTTGATATCCTCTTTGTTGATAATCTTTTGAATGGCATAGTAGATCACATATTCTAAATTCTGCATACGGCGGTACTGCGGATGCACGCTGACCTCCTGACAGATGGACATGATGGCGTCAAGCTGCTGGTGTATGGGCTCGATCGCGATAGAAATCTTATCAATCGTCACGATCAGCCGGTCCTTGCAGTCTGTGACTCCGCAGACCTCCTCAACACTTGGGCGGTTGATCAGGGACAGGCGGTTCAGTTCATGGTCGCATTGTTCTACACCTTCTAATAATTGATACATCTTCGTATAGGCATCACATAAGATCTGTAATAAATTTTCATAACGTTGTCTAAAATCCATATGGTTTCCCTCATTCCTGTACAGCCCGACTCCCCGGGTGCAAACTTTTATTAAAGTTACATAATGATACTACATAAGTTATATCGTCAGAGTATTCTGAAAACTTTAGCCAGAAAGCGAGAAATGTCTCATTATTTTCAAAAAATATACATTTTCATAAAGAAACAGTTGAGATTTTATGTAAAGTTCGTTACAATGATATCAAATCTATCAAATGAAAACACATAAAAGAACGGAGGAGTGCGATGAAATTTAGTTTGTGCATGATTGTAAAAAATGAATCCGCAGTGCTGAGGGCATGTCTGGATTCGCTCAAGGAGATCATGGATGAGATTATTATTGTGGATACCGGCTCTACAGATGACACCAAAAAAATTGCAGCAGAGTACACGCCTTATCTGTATGATTTTGAGTGGCACAATGATTTTGCGGCGGCGAGAAATTTTGCCTTTTCCAAGGCGACGGGGGATTATATCTACTCTGCGGATGCGGACGAGGTGGTAGATCAGGAAAATCAGGACAAGCTCAAGGCGTTAAAGCGCGCGATGCTTCCAGAGGTCGAGATCGTGCAGATGATCTATGTGACCGAGCAGATTAACCATCCGACAGAAAATTTTGCGCGGGATTTAAGACCGAAGCTGTTCAAGCGGCTGCGGGCATTTACATGGATTGAGCCAATCCACGAGACAGTGAATCTCAATCCTGTGATTTTTGACAGTGATATCGAGATTCACCACTGTCCGCAGGGGAACCACAGCAGCAGGGATTTTGGCGTGTTTGAGCGCATCATTGCGGACAAGGGCGTTCTGTCTGACCGGCTGATGGGGATGTATTTAAGAGAGCTGTACAAAGCGGGGACGGAGGAAGAGCTCAGGCGCGCGGAGGGATTTTTCGAGGGGGCGCTGTCCAGCAAGCGCGCGGAGGGAAAGACACTGCTGTGCCGCCAGATTATCGCGGTGCTGTTAAAGATTTACCGTCTGGCAGATACGCCGGTCAAGATGTTGAAGGTATCGCTGAGTGAGGAGGCTACGATTCCGTCGGCTGAAATGTGCATGGAACTGGGATACTTTTTTATGAAGAAGGAGGACTTTCAGGAGGCGGCAGAGTGGTTTCACCGGGCTGGATACGACTGCGAGAGTGATATTGACGTGGCAAGCAGCGGCACGTCTGCCTTGATGGCACTGGCGCTGTGCTTCCGCAAGCTGGCAAAATCGCCCAAGGTCAAGGCGCTTCCGCAGAGAGAGTACGAGATTGAGCACAGGCGCCTGATGGAGAGGGCGACAGAGTATGAACAGCTCGCAAGGGATTGGAAACCCGTCGAGCCAAAGCTGATTAAGGAGGAGTGAACAGCATATGAAATATGATTATTTGGTGGTGGGCGCAGGGCTTTTTGGCGCTGTGTTTGCAAATGAGATGAAGCAGGCAGGGAAGAAGTGCCTTGTGATTGACAGGCGGCATCATATTGCCGGAAACATTTATACAGAGAATGTCCGCGACATTCAGGTACACAAATACGGGGCGCATATTTTCCATACATCGGACAAAAAAGTCTGGGATTATGTCAATGCGCTGGCGGAGTTTAACAACTATATCAACTCGCCGGTCGCAGTATACAAGGACGAGCTTTACAATCTGCCATTCAACATGAATACCTTTGCAAAGATGTGGAACATCAAAACGCCAAAGGAGGCAGCAGCGCGCATTCAGTCGCAGATTGCAGACCTAAAGATTACAGACCCGCAGAATCTTGAGGAGCAGGCGCTCTCCCTTGTCGGCAGAGATATTTATGAGAAGCTTGTGAAGGGCTACACGGAGAAGCAGTGGGGACGTGACTGCAAGGAGCTGCCCGCGTTTATCATCAAGCGGCTTCCGGTTCGTTTTACTTACGACAACAATTACTTTAACGACCCCTATCAAGGGATTCCCAAAGGGGGATATACAGGCATCGCTGCAAAGCTGCTAGAGGGCATAGAGGTGCGGCTTGACACTGCGTTTGAGACCTTTGTCCGCAAAAATGAAAATGACACGTATGTCACAATAGACGGCGGCGATACCTTTGAGAAAGTGCTTTATACGGGCATGATTGATGAATTTTTTGCATATTGTGAAGGCGCGCTGGAATATCGTTCCCTTGATTTTCAGACAGAGCTTTTGGAGGGTGAGGAAAACTATCAAGGCAATGCGGTTGTCAACTACACCGCGCGGGAGATTCCCTATACGCGCATTATTGAACATAAGCATTTTGAGTTTGGGCAGCAGCCGGACACGGTGATTACGAGGGAGTACCCAAAAGAGTGGAAGCGCGGCGACGAGCCGTATTATCCTGTCAATGACGAGAAAAATGCGGCCCTGTATCAAAAGTATGCGGCGCTTGCTGCAAAACAGAAAAATGTGCTGTTCGGGGGACGGCTTGGACAATACAAATATTACGATATGGATAAAGTGATACTGGCGGCGCTTGAGATGGCGCAGCAGGAAAAAGCAGGCTGATGCCTGCTTTTTTTCTGCACGTGGGCAGTTTACATATAACCGTTATACAGCATTCCTGTATAGATGCTCGTCATGTATGGGTTCGGATAACTTGCGTTGGGATTGGAATATGCGCAGATTCTCCGGTCGATATATTCCATCGGGTCGAGAGAGATTGCGTTTAATTTGCGCAGAATCTGTGAGCCGAAGCCTTTGATGCCGGCGGCGTCTGAGATCTCGTCGCCCTTCTGATATTCGAGTGTGGCATCTTCATTGACCACAATCCCGTATTTCTCAAGATTGTAACTGTGCAGGTCCAAAAACTTGTGCAGGTCTTTGGACAAAAGTTTTGTGAGCGGCGCATCGGTCTGGTCATTGATCACGCCATTCATAAAGCTGTTATAGCCTTCGACAAAGGTCTCAATATTGTTGGCGAGCGACTCGGAGTCGGGGTATAGTCCGATGGTGACGCTGGTGTTCTGCCCTGCGCTTTTGGCGGCATTGGCAGTGATCTGGTCAGACGGGGGCGCGCTGGCATCGGCATTTTCGGGATGCAGGGTCACATGGTAGGCGCCGAATACGCTGAAATTGTTAGAGTAAGAGGACTCCTCGCTTCCGTTGATGCTGTAGACTGCGTTGGTGGCTTCTTTAATATGTTTATTTAAACCCAGATAATCGACGATGCCGTCCTGATAACTGGTATTTTCGTCTGTGATTGTGAAGTGCCGTTCGCCTTGTACGGGAAGCCCGTAGGCGTCAGAGGTAACTTCCAGCGCCGACAGTCCGCGTGCTTCGACGACGCGCGCCGACAAGCCGATATCAGAGTTGTTGATCAGGCGGGAAAGTTTGCTCTGCAAATCCTTGTTGGTGTCACCCTCGTTGACATTAAACTGAAGCTCATAGTGGAGCTTGTTTGTCAGAATGTCAAAGGAATAACTGTCCGGCGTGAGGTTTACAGGCTGGTTTGCCCGCATGTACTTGCTGGTGTTGACCTGCGGCGAAGCGAACTTCTCGACTTCGAGCGTAAAATCCAGCGGAACATATCCGTCTGCGTCCTCCGGCTCGTACTCTACGCTCGCGAGTGCTTCATTGTCGCTGTAGGCTGATTTCATCGAAAACAGGTCGTTGTCGTCACCGCTGAGCGAGTCAATCGTCTGTTTTAGGTCGTTGGCGCTCTCCTTTAGATGAATCGCATAAGCGATGGATTTGGGCGATGGATCTGTCATATAGAGCGGTGCAAAGCGGTTTTTCCACTGGATTGCATTGTATAGATTTTTGAGTTCGCTGGTGTCATGCGTGGCGTGGCGCAGGCTGCGCTTGCTGTTTTTGCCGCTTGAATTTGAATTATTTTTGCTGCGGTACGCATTTAGATACTCATCATAAATTGGTAGTGTAGTTAAAGAAACTGACATACTGATGTCCTCCCCTCTCAGATAATCAATTTAAATCTTATGTGAACTTGATTTTACGTCGAAACCAACATGCAAAATTCACAAAAATCCCTTATTTTAAAAGAAATACGGCATATAAATTGTGTGACTATTTGGCAAAATGTTATGTATATCTCTTTTTATCTTAAAGTTATCATGAATTGCGTGAAAATGCAAGCCCTTCAGCCCATAAAGTTGAAGAAATTTTACGTAAACCCCTTTAATGTGCTGAAAATAGGATAAATTGTTTGAATTTTTATGAAAATTAAGACAATTTATGGTGAGTTAAAAATCATACTGCCGCATGAACTGCTTCATTAATATAATATATGCACAGGCGCCAAGAAGGAGAAGCGTTTGCCGGTCGGCGCGCAGTATGGCTTTGATAAAGGCTTTGATGATGGCTGAATTTATGCTTGACGGCGGTCTTTGCATGTGTTATATTTGATAGGCAAGATGTACATTGGGTCTTTTTTTTATGCCATTTGGTCTGTACGACCGCATGGGGTGAGAGAAAACCAGTGTGCCTGCATGATTAGAGCAAAGGAATTAGTTAGAACGTTAGCGGAGGTGGAATTATGCGTACAAAAATTACATTGGCATGTACAGAGTGCAAGCAGCGTAACTACAATACTACAAAGGAGAAAAAGACCCATCCTGACAGAATGGAGATCAAGAAGTATTGTAGATTCTGCAAGACTCATACACTGCACAAGGAAACAAAATAAACAATCGAATCAAATAGGAGGCACATGATGGCAGATTCAGCTAAGACAGAAGCGAAAAAAGATAACTTCTGGAAAAGTATAAAAACAGAATTTAAGAAGATCGCCTGGCCTGACCAGAAAGAAACTGTTAAGCAGTCTGTAGCAGTTCTTTGTGTTTCGGTTGTTGTAGGACTTATCATTACCTTTTTGGATACCCTGATCCAGTTCGGCGTCAACTTCTTAACAAGTATTGGAGCATAGAAGGGGATAACCATGATGGAAGAAAAGAAAACACCCAGAGCGGTAGCCAAGAAGCTCATTACGCCCAATATGCAGGAGTGGCTTCCTGTGTCGCCAAAGATGCCTGAAAAGCCACAGCAAAGTGCAGAGGAAGAGGCGCTGTTAGAGCCTGCAGCAGCGCAAGGGCTGGAATCTGAAAATCTTGAATCGGAAGCTGAAAACCACAATGCCGGCAGCCTGGTTCAAAACTTGGAGGCACAGGATTTTGAGTCGGATTTAAGAGAGCTGGATTCTGAAGAAGTAGATTCTGAGGAGCTGATATCGGAAGAGGACGAGCAGGCCGCACCGGAAACTTTTGAGTTTGAAACCCAAGCAGAAGAGCCGTCCAAAGAGACCTTTGTGTTTGCGCCGCCGGTTGAGGAGGAGCCGCACAGCAGAGTGGCGCTCAGCGACAATAAGAGCGGGCTTGGCATGGGCTGGTATGTCGTTCATACGTACTCAGGTTATGAGAATAAGGTAAAGGCAAATATCGAAAAGGCAATAGAAAACAGACACCTTGAGAATGAGATCCTCGAAGTGAGGGTTCCGCTGCAGGATGTCATGGAGCTCAAAAACGGCGTGGAGAAAACGACACAGAAGAAGATGTTCCCGGGATATGTGCTGCTTCACATGGACGCGGACAACAACGACGCGTGGTATGTGGTTCGAAACACGAGGGGCGTTACCGGTTTTGTCGGACCGGGAAGCAAGCCTGTGCCGCTCACGGAGGCAGAGCTCAAAGCGCTTGACTTCGGCGTTGATACCGCTGTAGAGTTTGCAGAGGGAGATGTGATCAGTGTCACCGCGGGCGTGTGGAAGGACACTGTGGGGACTGTCCAGAAGATTGATGCAGCGAGACAGACCGTCACGATCAATGTTGAGATGTTTGGGCGTGAGACACCTGTCGAGATTAATTTCACAGATGTGAAAAAGATGTGGGATTAAATAGGTTGACAAGGTGGTTTTGTTGGTATAAAATAATCATCAGACTTGCGTCTGCGTGGGAGGGTGATCCGCCCAGACGACCACAAAACGGTTTATGAGATTTGAACAAACCGAGAATAAATTAGGAGGTGCCTAACATGGCAAAGAAAGTAGAAGGATATATTAAATTACAGATTCCTGCCGCAAAAGCAACACCGGCTCCACCGGTTGGACCTGCTCTTGGACAGCATGGTGTGAACATTGTAGAGTTCACAAAACAGTTTAACGCACGGACGGCAGATCAGGAAGGCATGATTATTCCTGTTGTCATCACAGTTTATGCAGACAGAAGCTTCAGCTTCATCACAAAGACTCCGCCAGCAGCAGTTTTATTGAAGAAGGCATGCAACCTCAAAACTGCTTCAGCAGCGCCGAACAAGACGAAAGTTGCAAAGATTTCCAAGGCAAAGATTCAGGAGATTGCTGAGATAAAGATGCCGGATCTGAATGCGGCAAGCCTTGAGGCTGCTATGAGCATGATCGCAGGTACAGCAAGATCTATGGGTATCACAGTAGAAGATTAAGCGGAGGTAAAGTAGAATGAAACATGGTAAGAAATATAATGAATCCGCGAAGATGATTGATCGCGCAACATTTTATGAGTTAGAGGATGCTGTAGCACTGGCAAAGAAGGCTGCTACTGCGAAGTTTGATGAGACTGTAGAAGTGCATATCAGGACAGGCTGTGACGGCCGCCACGCTGACCAGCAGATTCGTGGTGCGGTAGTCCTTCCAAACGGAACAGGTAAGACCGTGAAGGTTTTGGTTTTTGCCAAGGGTGACAAGATCGCAGAGGCGGAGGCAGCAGGCGCTGACTATGTTGGCGGCGATGAGCTGATTCCTAAGATTCAAAATGATGGATGGTTAGATTTTGATGTTGTGGTTGCTACACCGGACATGATGGGTGTTGTAGGCCGTCTGGGTAAGGTGCTCGGACCTAAGGGCTTGATGCCAAACCCTAAGGCTGGCACTGTCACAATGGATGTCACAAAGGCAATCAATGATATCAAAGCTGGTAAGATTGAGTACAGGCTTGACAAGACAAACATCATTCACTGCCCAATTGGAAAGGTTTCTTTCTCCGAGGAGCAGTTGACACAGAATCTGAACACGCTCTTAGAAGCGATTGTGAAGGCAAAGCCATCTACGTTGAAAGGACAGTACTTAAAGAGTATCACACTTTCATCGACAATGGGACCCGGCGTGAAGGTTAGTGTTGCAAAGTTCTAATCAAAGATAGTAGATTTCAAATAGAAGATCTCAAGACCTCGTTTTGAACAAAAACGGGGTCTTTTCGCAGTTTGATGGCATATAGTGAGGTGAGTGCTTGGCTGGTAAAAAAACACGAAAAAGAAAACGCAGGAAAAGTCAGCTTCGTGTGTTTGTGGTATCGCTCCTGATCGTATTGTTTGCAGGCAGTGCAGCGATGCTGGCGTACTCTGAGGCGGGGGCGCCAAAGACCGCAAAATCGCCGCTTGTCATGAATTTTGACAGTCTGGGCCAGACGCAGGACACGGACAGCGCTGGTGAACAGACAGATACAGGGGAGGCGGGCAGTGCGGCAGTTCAGGATACAGAAGCAGATTCACAAGAACAGACCACTGGGGCAGCAGATGAGATGCTTGCGGAGAATGAACGACTGTTCGCGGAAGCGGCCGCGAAAGGGGAAAACGTCTATCTCCTAGACTGTGCGGACAGCGAACGCGTTACATTTGCCTTTGCAGGCGACATTCTGCTGGATGACGCCTATGCGATGATGTTTCGCTACCGCAGCAGAGGGAGTGATATCAACGATACTTTTTCCGCGGATTTACTGGAACGAATGCGCGGCGCGGATGTGTTTATGCTCAACAATGAATTTCCGTTTTCGAAAAGAGGAACGCCGACAGAGGGAAAGACTTTTACATTCAGGGCAAATCCTGACAATATAGAAATGTATGCGCAGTTGGGCGTGGATATTGTGTCGCTTGCCAACAACCATGCTTATGATTTTGGCAAGGAGGCGCTGCTTGACACCTTCACAACGCTTGAGACTGCCGGAATACCGTATGTCGGTGCGGGCAGAGATCTCAATGAGGCGAAAAAGCCCGTGTATTTCATTGCAAACGGCATGAAAATAGGTATTGTAAGCGCGACACAGATTGAGCGCAACGCGGTGCCGGACACCAAGGAGGCGACCATGACCAGCCCCGGGGTACTCCGGTGCATGGACCCGTCCGCGCTGCTTGAGGTGATCGCGGAGGCGAAGGCGTCCAGTGATTTTGTGATTCTGTATATCCACTGGGGAACAGAGAGTCAGGAGAGCACCGACTGGCTTCAGGATAAGCAGGCGCCAATCTACGCGGAGGCAGGGGTGGACCTCATCATAGGAGACCATCCGCACTGTCTGCAAAAACTCGATGTCGTCTCAGGGGTTCCTGTCGTGTACAGCTTAGGCAATTACTGGTTTAACTCCAAGACACAAAATACCTGTCTTGTCGAAGTCGGCATCAACAAGGAGGGAATGGAATATTTTCGCTTTGTGCCGTGTATACAGGAGGACTGCCGGACCAGACATCTTGAGGGGGCAGAGAAGGAAAGCGTGCTTGACTACATGCGCGGACTGTCGCCGAATGTGGAGATTGACAAGGAAGGTTATGTGACTTTTGGGCGGTAATCGCTGAAATAATTTATCATATAAATTTATTGGAAAAAAGGTTGACAGCCAGCGCGGACTGTGCTATGGTAGTAAAGGTTATAAAACCGTGCCGAAGACAGTAGGTGCGAAATCAGAAGATTCTGGTTTTGCGTAAGGGTACCGCCTACCGAGGAGAAGAGTTTTTATGATATGACTTTTACCTCTTGAAGTGTGTTTTGGCATATTTTGAGAGGTTTTTTATTATTATATCGTATACTCCTGTCGGCAGGACGCGGGAAACGCGTTCATAGAATCTATAAGGAGGTAAGAAAATGGCAAAGATTGAATTAAAACAGCCTATCGTTGATGAGATTTCAGCTACGATCAAGGATGCTGCCACAGTTGTGATCGTAAAGTACAGCGGAATCACAGTTGCGCAGGATACACAGCTTCGTAAGCAGCTTCGTGAGGCCGGCGTTACGTACAAAGTATACAAGAATACACTGATGACGCGTGCGTTTAAGGGAACGGAGTTTGAAGGGTTGACAGACAGCCTGAAAGGAACCAATGCGATCGCAGTCAGCAAGGACGATGCGACAGCGCCAGCCAGAATCCTGAGCAAGTTTGGCAAAACCTGTCCGGCAATCGAGCTGAAAGCAGGCGTGGTAGAGGGTATTTTGTACGACGAAAAGGGAATGGCACAGATTGCAAGCATTCCTTCAAGAGAAGAGCTTCTTTCCAAGTTCCTTGGAAGTATCAAGTCTCCGATTACAAACTTCGCTCGTGTGCTTAATCAGATTGCAGAGAAGGGCGGTCCAGACGCTTGTGAGCCTGCACCTAAGACAGAGGAAGCAGCAGCAGAACCTGCAGTTGAGGCGGCAGAGGCGCCAGCGGCTGAGTAGTATTTATAAAAATTATGAGAATTAATGGAGGGAAATAATCATGGCAAAGTTAACAACAGCAGAATTTATTGAAGCGATCAAAGAGCTTACAGTATTAGAGTTAAATGATTTGGTAAAGGCTTGTGAGGAAGAGTTCGGCGTATCCGCAGCAGCAGGAGCAGTCGTTATGGCAGCAGGCGACGGCGCAGGCGCACCGCAGGAGGAGAAGGACGAGTTCGATGTAGAGCTGACAGAGGTTGGCCCGAACAAGGTTAAGGTAATCAAGGTTGTTCGTGAGGCAACTGGCCTTGGCTTGAAGGAAGCTAAGGATCTTGTTGACAGCGCTCCGAAGGTATTGAAAGAGGCAGCATCTAAGGCTGAGGCTGAGGAGATTAAGACAAAACTTGAAGCAGAAGGCGCAAAAGTTACATTAAAGTAATTTTGGCTGGTTTCAACAGGTCGGGAGACAATCCCGGCCTTTTGGTTTTTCATTCAAAATCTTAGTGCCAATTTTTTGAATTTTTTCATTGACTTCAAATTGGACTTGTGGTAGTATGTAGGGTGCACTATTGTGGAAAATTGTAACCATAAATATAGTCAGTTGTTACAATGATGATATGGATAGATGTATTAAATAAGAACGGGGTGAAATGTCATGGAAAAGAACAGAATACGTCCAGTAGTCTCAGGTAAGACAATGCGTATGAGTTATCAGAGACAAGAAGAGGTTCTGGAAATGCCGAATCTGATCGAAGTCCAAAAGGATTCCTACAGATGGTTTCTCGAGGAAGGATTTCGGGAAGCATTGGCGGATATCTCTCCAATTACGGACTACAGCGGACGTCTAAGTCTGGAATTTGTAGACTACGTTTTGGCAGAGGACGAAATCAAGCACACAATCGAAGAATGCAAGGAGAGAGACTTAACGTATGAGGCTCCTGTAAAGATCAAGGTTCGTCTTCACAATAAAGAAAAAGAAGAGATCACCGAACATGAGATTTTTATGGGTAATTTCCCGCTGATGACAGAGACTGGTACTTTCGTGATCAATGGCGCAGAGCGTGTTATCGTCAGCCAGTTGGTACGTTCACCGGGTATTTACTATGGCATTGCACATGACAAGATTGGTAAGAGGCTGTTCTCCTGTACAGTGATTCCCAATCGTGGTGCATGGCTTGAGTACGAGACTGATTCCAATGATGTTTTCTACGTCCGTGTTGATAGAACAAGAAAGGTGCCTATCACAGTGCTGGTCCGTGCGCTGGGTGTGGGTACCAATGAGGAGATTCTTGAATTGTTTGGCGATGAGCCAAAGATTCTTGCGAGCTTTACCAAAGATACAGCTGATAATTATCAGGAGGGCTTGAAGGAGCTCTACAGCAAGATCCGTCCCGGCGAGCCGTTTAGCTTGGACAGCGCGGAGAACCTTGTGACAGCAATGTTTTTTGATCCGAGAAGATACGATCTTGCCAAGGTCGGAAGATATAAATTTAATAAAAAACTTGCGCTCAAAAACAGAATCAGAAACCAGATTCTCGCGGAAGATGTGGTGGACCCATTTAGCGGGGAGATTCTGGGACAGAAGGGCGACAAGGTTACAGCAGAGATGGCAGACAGCATCCAGAATGCGGCTGTTCCGTTTGTCTGGATTCAGACAGAGGAACGGCTTGTCAAGGTACTCTCAAATATGATGGTGGATATCACGAATTTTGTGGACTGTGAACCGAGGAGCCTCGGCATCACAGAGCAGGTGTATTTTCCTGTACTCCGTCAGATTCTGGAGGAGTATGCGGAGAACCCGGAGGAGCTGGCGGACGCGATCACCAGAAATGTACATGAGCTGATACCAAAACATATTACAAAGGAAGATATACTGGCTTCGATCAATTATAATATGCATCTTGAGTACGGTCTTGGAAACAGTGATGATATCGACCATCTGGGCAACAGACGTATCAGGGCAGTCGGAGAGCTGTTACAAAACCAGTACCGTATTGGTCTTTCAAGAATGGAGCGCGTTGTGCGTGAGCGAATGACAACACACGACTCAGATGATGTGTCACCGCAGGCGTTGATCAATATCAAACCTGTACAGGCTGCCATCAAGGAGTTCTTTGGTTCTTCACAGTTGTCACAGTTCATGGACCAGAACAATCCGCTCGGCGAGCTGACACACAAGAGACGTCTCTCCGCGCTGGGACCGGGTGGTCTTTCCAGAGACCGTGCCGGATTCGAGGTTCGAGATGTTCACTATTCACACTACGGCAGAATGTGTCCGATCGAGACGCCTGAGGGACCGAATATCGGTCTGATTAACTCGCTTGCATCGTATGCGAGAATTAACGAGTACGGTTTTATCGAGGCGCCGTACCGTAAGATTGATAAGACTGACCCTAAGAATCCGCGCGTCACAAACGAAGTGGTCTACATGACGGCTGACGAGGAGGACAATTATCACGTCGCACAGGCAAACGAGCAGCTTGACGAGAACGGTTATTTTGTGCGTAATTCGGTGTCAGGCCGCTATCTTGATGAGACACAGGAGTATCCCAAGGCAATGTTTGACTATATGGACGTGTCGCCTAAGATGGTATTCTCCGTTGCGACAGCGCTGATTCCGTTTTTGCAGAACGATGATGCAAACCGTGCGCTGATGGGGTCGAACATGCAGCGTCAGGCGGTGCCATTGCTGTTTACAGAGGCGCCGGTTGTCGGTACAGGTATCGAGGTGAAAGCGGCGGTGGACTCCGGCGTGTGCGTGGTGGCTAAAAAGCCGGGCACCATCACCTATGTGTCGTCAAAAATGATCCGCATCACATATGATGACGGCGAGAAGGCAGAGTTCAAGCTGCATAAGTTTGAGCGCAGTAACCAGTCAAACTGCTACAACCAGAAACCGATCGTATTTAAGGGAGACCATGTGGAGGCAGGACAGGTGATCGCCGACGGTGCGTCCACCAGCGGCGGAGAGCTTGGGCTTGGCAAGAATCCGCTCATTGGCTTCATGACATGGGAAGGATACAATTACGAGGACGCAGTACTTTTAAGTGAGCGGCTTGTTATGGAGGATGTCTATACCTCCATTCATATAGAAGAGTATGAGACAGATGCGCGCGACACCAAACTCGGACCGGAGGAAATCACCAGAGATGTACCGGGTGTCGGTGATGATGCGCTGAAAGATCTTGACGACAGAGGTATTATCAGGATTGGCGCGGAGGTTCGCGCAGGGGATATCCTTGTCGGAAAAGTGACGCCTAAGGGCGAGACAGAGCTGACGGCCGAGGAGCGCCTTTTGAGGGCGATCTTTGGTGAGAAGGCAAGAGAGGTGCGGGATACTTCATTGAAGGTGCCGCACGGTGAGTATGGCGTGGTCGTCGATGCGAAGGTATTCTCAAGAGCAAATGGAGATACTGAGCTTGCGCCCGGCGTCAATCAGACAGTGCGTATCTATATCGCGCAGAAGAGAAAGATCTCTGTCGGCGACAAGATGGCTGGACGTCATGGAAACAAGGGTGTTGTTTCGCGTGTGCTTCCTGTGGAGGATATGCCGTATCTTCCGAACGGACGCCCGCTTGATATCGTCTTAAATCCATTGGGTGTGCCGTCCCGTATGAATATCGGGCAGGTGCTTGAGATTCACCTTTCTCTGGCGGCAAAAGCGCTTGGCTTTAATGTGTCTACACCGGTATTTGACGGTGCGAACGAGTCTGATATCATGGATACACTGGATTTGGCAAACGATTATGTCAATCTTGAATGGGAGGAGTTCGAGGCAAAGCATAAGGCAGAGCTTCTGCCGGAAGTGATGAATTATCTGTATGAGAACAGGGCGCACAGAAAACTCTGGAAAGGCGTGCCCATTTCAAGAGATGGCAAGGTAAGGCTCCGCGACGGCAGAACCGGCGAATATTTTGACAGTCCTGTCACAATCGGCCACATGCATTATCTCAAGCTGCATCATCTGGTAGATGATAAGATTCACGCGCGCTCGACCGGACCGTATGGTATGGTAACGCAGCAGCCACTCGGCGGTAAGGCACAGTTTGGCGGACAGCGTTTTGGAGAGATGGAGGTGTGGGCGCTCGAGGCATATGGCGCGTCGCATACCTTGCAGGAGATTCTGACAGTCAAATCCGATGATGTTGTTGGACGAGTAAAGACGTATGAGGCGATCATCAAAGGCGAAAATATTCCGGAGCCGGGTATTCCGGAGTCCTTTAAGGTATTGCTCAAAGAGCTTCAGTCACTTGGTCTGGACGTGAAAGTATATGACGAAAATCAAAATGAAGTGGAACTCAAGGAATCTGTTGATTACACAGAGACAGATTTCCGTGTGGAGATGGAGGGTGACAATAAATACGATAACAGGGAAGGTCTCGAGGGCTACCAGCAGAAGGAATTTGATGCTGAGAGTGGAGATTTAGTAGATGCCGAGGATGATTTTGAGGAAGATGATTTTTCTGATGATGATTACGATGACGGCGATGATGATAGCTTTGATGATGATTTCTAAAATCTGGAAGGAGTGCCAAAATGTCTGAGAATAAAAATGAACAGAGCCAGTCAATCTCTTTTGATGCCATCAAAATTGGTCTGGCTTCTCCTGAGAAAATCAGAGAATGGTCAAAAGGCGAGGTAACAAAACCGGAGACGATCAACTACAGGACGCTGAAGCCTGAGCGCGATGGTCTGTACTGCGAAAAGATTTTCGGACCCAGCAAGGACTGGGAGTGTCATTGCGGCAAGTACAAGAAAATCCGTTATAAAGGTGTGATCTGTGACCGCTGCGGCGTGGAGGTCACAAAGTCGAGCGTGCGCCGGGAGCGCATGGGACACATTGAGCTTGCAGCACCGGTTTCGCATATCTGGTACTTTAAGGGGATTCCAAGCCGTATGGGACTGATTCTGGACCTGACGCCGCGCGTGCTTGAAAAAGTATTGTACTTTGCATCGTATATCGTGCTTGACCCCAGAGAGACGACGCTTGACTACAAGCAGGTCTTGTCCGAGAAGGAGTATCAGGACAATGTTGAAAAATGGGGAAAGAGTGCATTCCGCGTGGGAATGGGTGCAGAGGCAATCAAGGAGCTTCTCGAGGCAATTGACTTGGAGAGGGATTGCGAGGAGCTTTCCGCAGAACTCAGGAATGAAAATACAAAGGGGCAAAAGCGCGCCAAGATTGTCAAGCGGCTTGAGGTGGTAGAGTCGTTTCGGGCATCGGGAAACCGCCCGGAGTGGATGATCATGGATGCGATTCCAGTGCTCCCGCCAGATTTAAGACCGATGGTTCAGCTTGACGGCGGACGGTTTGCAACATCGGATTTGAACGATCTGTACCGCAGAATTATCAATAGAAATAACCGTCTGAAAAGACTGCTTGAGCTCGGAGCGCCGGATATCATTGTGCGCAATGAGAAGAGAATGCTTCAGGAGGCAGTGGATGCGCTGATTGACAACGGCAGGCGCGGCCGTCCTGTGACGGGACCCGGAAACAGGGCGCTCAAATCCCTGTCTGACATGTTAAAGGGTAAAGGCGGGCGTTTCCGCCAGAACCTGCTTGGAAAACGTGTGGATTACTCCGGCCGTTCGGTTATCGTCGTAGGACCGGAGTTAAAGATTTACCAGTGTGGTCTGCCAAAAGAGATGGCGATTGAGCTTTTCAAGCCTTTTGTGATGAAAGAGCTCGTGTCAAGGCAGATCTCCCAGAATATCAAACACGCGAAGAAGCTGGTGGAGAAGCTCGATCAGTCTGTGTGGGATGTGCTTGAGGAAGTGATCAAAGAGCATCCTGTCATGCTCAACCGTGCACCGACACTGCACAGACTCGGGATTCAGGCGTTTGAGCCAATCTTGGTAGAAGGTAAGGCAATCAAGCTGCATCCGCTGGTATGTACTGCATTTAACGCGGATTTCGACGGCGACCAGATGGCAGTGCACCTCCCGTTGTCAGTGGAGGCGCAGGCGGAGTGCCGTTTCCTGCTTCTCTCGCCGAACAATCTGTTAAAGCCCTCCGACGGCGGACCAGTTGCCGTTCCGTCACAGGATATGGTGCTTGGTATTTATTATCTGACACAGGAGAGACCCGGGGCGCTCGGTGAGGGCAAGTATTTTAAGAATATTAATGAGGCGATACTGGCTTATGAGAACAAGGCATGTACGCTGCATTCAAGAATCAAGGTGCGTGTCTCTAAGACGATGCCGGACGGTGAGGTGCTCACTGGGACGGTAGAGTCCACGCTGGGGCGTTTTATCTTCAACGAAATTCTTCCACAGGATTTGGAATTTGTTGACAGAAGCAAGGAGGAGAACAAACTGCTTCCAGAGGTGGATTTCCATGTGGGCAAGAAGGGCTTAAAGCAGATTTTGGAGAAGGTTATCAACATTCATGGCGCGACAAAGACCGCAGAGGTGCTCGACAGCATCAAAGCGATGGGCTATAAGTATTCTACGCGGGCTGCCATGACAGTTTCAATCTCCGATATGACAGTGCCTGCGGACAAACCGCAGATGCTCGAGGAGGCGCAAAAGACAGTTGACCGCATTACGATGAATTTCAGGCGTGGCCTGATGACTGATGAGGAGCGCTACAAAGCAGTTGTGGAGACATGGAAAGAGACCGATGACGCGCTGACCGACAAGCTGATCGGCGGTCTTGACAAGTACAACAACATCTTTATGATGGCCGACTCCGGTGCGCGTGGTTCCAACCAGCAGATCAAACAGCTGGCAGGTATGCGCGGACTGATGGCGGATACGACAGGGCGGACAATCGAGCTGCCAATCAAGTCCAACTTCCGAGAGGGACTGGACGTATTGGAGTACTTTATGTCTGCGCACGGCGCACGAAAAGGTATGTCCGATACAGCGCTTCGTACAGCGGACTCTGGATATCTGACACGCCGAATGGTCGATGTATGCCAAGAGCTCATTATCCGCGAGGTGGACTGCTGTGAAGGCAAAGATACCATTCCCGGCATGGAAGTGGCTGCGTTCATGGATGGCAAGGAGACGATCGAGGGATTAAAAGACAGAATCACAGGCAGATATTCCTGTGAGGACATCAAAGACCGCGATGGCAATATTCTGGTGAAGAAGAATCATATGATCACACCCAGCAGGGCAGCCAGAATTATGAGCAAGGGCGTCAACGAGAAGGGTGAACCGATCGAGAAGGTTAAGATCCGTAATATTCTCTGCTGTAAGTCGCATATTGGTATCTGCGCAAAATGTTATGGGGCAAATATGGCGACAGGCGAGGCGGTTCAGATCGGTGAGGCAGTCGGCATTATCGCTGCGCAGTCAATCGGTGAGCCGGGTACACAGCTCACGATGAGAACCTTCCACAGCGGCGGCGTTGCCGGCGATGATATCACACAGGGTCTGCCGCGTGTCGAGGAGCTTTTCGAGGCGAGAAAGCCAAAGGGTCTTGCGATCATCGCAGAGTTTGGCGGGACTGCGACCATCAAGGATACCAAAAAGAAGCGTGAGATTATTGTCTCTGACGGTGTGAATGAGAAGACGTATCTGATTCCATACGGCTCGCGCATCAAGATTGCGGACGGCGCACAACTTGAGGCGGGCGATGAGCTGACAGAGGGAAGCATCAATCCGCATGACCTGCTGGAAATCAAGAAGATTGACGCGGTTCAGAATTATCTCTTGCGGGAGGTGCAGAGAGTTTACCGTCTGCAGGGTGTTGATATCGCGGATAAGCATATCGAAGTCATTGTGCGCCAGATGCTCAAAAAGAAGCGTATCGAGACAAGCGGTGATACCGAATTTCTGCCGGGCACGCTGGTCGATGGCATCGAGCTTGAAGATATCAATGAACAGCTAATCGCAGAGGGCAAACAGCCGGCAGAGTACAAAGATGTCATTCTGGGCATCACGAAGGCAGCGCTTGCCACCAGCTCTTTCTTGTCTGCGGCGTCCTTCCAAGAGACCACAAAGGTGCTTACGGAGGCGGCGATCAAGGGGAAGGTTGACCCGCTGATCGGTCTGAAAGAGAACGTTATCATCGGTAAGCTGATTCCGGCTGGTACTGGTTTGAGGCGCTACAGAAATGTAAAGCTCAACACCGATGCAGAGTTAGAGGCTGTACTTGATTATGAGGACGAGATTGATTTTGGCTATGACGAGGAGGAGGAACCCGTGGAGGAGTCCATGCTTCCTGTAGGAGAGCCAGTCGGTGCGATGGAATAACCGTTAAAAATGGTCTGCCATGACTGGCAGGCCATTTTTTGAGCAGTATTTTTTAGAAATTTTGTTTGTATCTGAAAAAATGCGAAATTTTTCAAAAAAATTGAAAAAAAGTGATTGACATTCCCAAATTTGGTAAGTATACTAATCTAGTATGTGTGAAAATTCATCATACAACGTGCCTAATTGCTTTGGCATTTAGTTTTGAATAAAATAGGAGGTGAAAAAGAATGCCAACATTTAACCAATTAGTAAGAAAAGGACGCCAGGAAACAGTGAAGAAGTCTACTGCACCTGCACTTCAGAGAGGATACAACTCTTTAAAGAAGAAAGCGACAGACACATCTGCTCCTCAGAAGAGAGGCGTGTGCACAGCAGTGAAGACTGCAACACCAAAGAAGCCAAACTCAGCACTTAGAAAGATTGCCAGAGTTCGTCTTTCAAATGGTATGGAAGTGACAAGCTATATCCCGGGAGAGGGACATAACTTACAGGAGCATAGCGTTGTTCTGATCAGGGGCGGCCGTGTTAAGGACTTACCGGGTACAAGATACCACATTATCAGAGGTACACTTGATACTGCGGGAGTTGCTAACAGAAAGCAGGCTCGTTCCAAGTATGGAGCTAAGAGACCAAAAGCAGGTAAATAGATTCATTTACCATGTACTCAAAAAACTAATTAGTGTTGGAATTCTTATTTCGTACCTTTTTCAAATCAATATATCAGTAAGGTAGAATAGAAAACCGCACGAACACAAGGTTTTATAAATGTGAGTACCGTTGATTTAATCGTATAGCGGACAGTTTGCTGTGCGCTATCAGTAATTAAGGAGGGAAGAATCGTGCCGCGTAAAGGACATATTCAAAAAAGAGACGTATTAGCAGATCCTATTTACGGAAATAAAGTGGTTACAAAGCTGATCAACAACGTTATGTTAGATGGCAAGAAGGGTGTAGCCCAGAAGATCGTATATGGAGCATTTACCAGAGTAGAAGATAAAGCACAGAAGCCTGCATTGGATGTCTTTGAGACTGCGATGAATAACATCATGCCAATGCTTGAGTGTAAAGCGAGACGTATCGGTGGAGCTACGTATCAGGTACCGCTTGAGGTAAAGCCTGAGCGCCGTCAGACACTGGGACTTCGCTGGCTGGTATTTTTCGCACGCAAGAGAGGCGAGAAAACCATGGAGGAGAGACTTGCGAATGAAATTCTGGATGCTTCAAACAACACAGGTGCAGCAGTAAAGAGAAAAGAAGATATGCACAAGATGGCAGAGGCAAACAAGGCTTTCGCACATTACAGATTCTAATTGTTTCTAAGTTTTTAAGGAGGAAGAACTTTGGCTGGAAGAGAATATCCTTTAGATAGAACCAGAAACATCGGTATTATGGCGCATATTGATGCTGGTAAGACTACTCTTACAGAGCGTATCTTATACTATACCGGTGTTAATTATAAGATCGGTGATACCCATGAAGGAACTGCGACAATGGACTGGATGGAGCAGGAGCAGGAGAGAGGTATCACAATCACATCAGCCGCTACGACATGTCATTGGACACATCAGGCGCAGGAGGGGGCTCTTGAGCATCGTATCAATATCATTGATACACCGGGCCACGTGGACTTCACTGTAGAAGTTGAGCGTTCCCTTCGTGTACTTGACGGCGCTGTCGGTGTTTTCTGTGCAAAAGGTGGTGTAGAGCCACAGTCAGAAAATGTATGGCGTCAGGCTGATACCTACAATGTACCTAGAATGGCATTCATCAACAAGATGGATATCCTGGGCGCTAATTTTTATGGTGCAGTAGACCAAATTAGAACCAGATTAGGCAAAAATGCAATTGTACTTCAGATCCCAATCGGTAAGGAAGATGACTTCAAGGGAATCATTGACCTGATGGAGATGAAGGCTTATATCTATAATGATGATAAGGGCGATGATATTACTGTTACAGAGATTCCGGCAGACATGGCAGACGACGCAGAACTCTATCACTCAGAGATGATTGAGAAGATCTGTGAGTTGGACGATGATCTGACAATGATGTATCTTGAGGGTGAGGAGCCTACAGTGGAGCAGCTCAAAGCAGCACTGAGAAAAGGCACCTGTGAATGTACAGCAGTTCCTGTATGCTGTGGTTCTGCTTACAGAAACAAGGGCGTACAGAAGCTTCTTGATGCAATCCTTGACTTTATGCCGGCACCTACGGACATCGCGGCTATTAAGGGTACTGATTTGGAGGGCAACGAAGTTGAGCGTCATTCATCAGATGATGAGCCGTTCTCAGCGCTTGCATTTAAGATCATGGCAGATCCGTTTGTCGGAAAACTCGCATTCTTCAGAGTGTATTCCGGTACAATGAACTCTGGTTCCTATGTGCTGAATGCGACGAAGGACAAGAAGGAGCGCGTGGGACGTATTTTGCAGATGCACGCAAACAAGAGACAGGAGTTAGACAAGGTTTACTCTGGTGATATTGCCGCAGCAGTTGGATTTAAGTTCACAACAACTGGAGATACCATCTGTGACGACCAGCATCCGGTCATCCTCGAGTCTATGGAATTTCCTGAGCCGGTTATCGAGCTTGCGATTGAGCCTAAGACAAAGGCTGGACAGGGCAAGATGGGTGAGGCGCTTGCAAAACTTGCGGAGGAAGATCCTACATTCCGTGCACACACCAATGCGGAGACAGGACAAACAATCATCGCAGGTATGGGTGAACTTCACCTTGAGATTATCGTGGACAGACTTCTGCGCGAGTTCAAGGTTGAGGCAAATGTTGGTGCGCCTCAGGTTGCTTACAAAGAGGCAATCACGAAGGAAGTTGAGGTTGACTCGAAGTATGCGAAGCAGTCTGGTGGTCGCGGACAGTATGGTCACTGTAAAGTTAAATTTGCACCGATGGATGCAAACGGCGAAGAACTCTTCAAGTTTGAGTCCAGCGTTGTCGGCGGTGCGATTCCGAAGGAGTATATCCCGGCAGTCGGCGAAGGAATCGAGGAGGCAACACATGCAGGTATCCTTGGCGGATTCCCTGTAGTTGGCGTCTATGCGAATGTATATGACGGTTCCTACCATGAAGTTGACTCTTCTGAGATGGCATTCCATATTGCAGGTTCCCTTGCATTCAAGGAAGCAATGCAGAAGGCAGCGCCGGTACTTCTTGAGCCAATCATGAAAGTGGAAGTGACTATGCCTGAGGAATATATGGGTGATGTCATTGGTGATATCAACTCACGTCGTGGACGAATCGAGGGTATGGATGACCTTGGCGGCGGCAAGATCGTCAGAGGCTATGTGCCACTCGCAGAAATGTTTGGTTATTCTACAGATTTGCGTTCCAAGACACAGGGACGCGGAAACTACTCTATGTTCTTTGAGAAATATGAGCAGGTTCCAAAGCAGGTACAGGAGAAAGTACTTGCAGCAAAAGCAAAATAATTGTGAAATAATGCTTGATAATTCCAACATTTTTTACTATAATGAAAACAGTTGGTTATCGTTTTATTCAATATGAAACTGATATAATTCATAATAACTTTTTTAAGGAGGACTTTTAAAATGGCAAAGGCTAAATTTGAAAGAAGCAAACCCCATTGCAACATTGGTACAATCGGTCACGTTGATCATGGTAAGACAACTTTGACAGCAGCAATCACAAAAGTATTGGCTGCAAGAGTTGCAGGTAATGTCGCTACAGATTTCGAGAATATTGACAAGGCTCCAGAAGAGAGAGAGCGTGGTATCACAATCAATACTGCTCACGTTGAGTATGAGACAGAGAAGAGACACTATGCACACGTTGACTGCCCGGGCCATGCTGACTATGTAAAGAACATGATCACTGGTGCTGCACAGATGGACGGCGCTATCCTTGTTGTTGCTGCAACAGACGGCGTTATGGCTCAGACAAAGGAGCATATCCTTCTGTCTCGTCAGGTAGGCGTACCTAAGATTGTTGTATTCCTGAACAAGTGCGATATGGTTGATGACCCTGAGCTGATCGAGCTCGTTGAGATGGAAGTAACAGAGCAGCTTGAGGAGTATGAGTTCACAGACTGCCCGATCATCAAGGGTTCTGCATTGAAGGCTCTTGAAGATCCTAACGGTGAGTGGGGCGACAAGATCATTGAGCTGATGAACACGGTTGATGAGCATATTCCTGATCCTCAGAGAGAGACAGACAAGCCATTCCTTATGCCGATCGAGGATATCTTCACAATTACAGGTCGTGGTACTGTTGCTACAGGTAGAGTTGAGCGTGGTGTTCTTCATATCAATGAGGAAGTTGAGATCGTTGGTATCAGCGAGGAGACAAAGAAGACAGTATGTACAGGTATCGAAATGTTCCGCAAGCTTCTTGATGAGGCTCAGGCTGGTGATAACATCGGTGCACTGCTTCGTGGTATCCAGAGAACAGAGATCCAGAGAGGACAGGTTCTTGCAAAACCGGGTACCGTTACCTGCCACAAGAAATTTACAGCACAGGTTTATGTATTGACAAAAGATGAAGGTGGACGTCATACACCGTTCTTCAACAACTACAGACCGCAGTTCTATTTCAGAACAACAGACGTTACAGGTGTCTGCAATCTTCCAGATGGCACAGAGATGTGTATGCCTGGCGATAATGTAGAGATGACGATTGAATTGATTCATCCGATCGCTATGGAGCAGGGTCTTACGTTTGCTATTCGTGAGGGTGGACGTACAGTAGGTTCTGGTCGTGTGGCTACGATTATTGAGTAAATAGAATTCTGACGAATTCATTAGTAAAAAGCTAGATTTTATGGGGCTTTCCGAGAAATCGGGAAGCCCTTTTTGAAACTTTGCAACAGTGAAAATGTGGAAAGTGGTGCCAAAACGGTGCCATAAAAAGAACTCCGATGAAAATGGTGCCAAGTTACATCGGAGTTTGTCTTTTTACCAACCTTTTATTTGCTTTACCTGTTCTGCCCGTTCTTTGTCTTTGTGGTACTGTAACTTGAACTGTATCGTTTCCACTACTTCCTTTCTTGCTTCATCGTCTAGCTGATAAAATGAAGTCAACAGATTATCCACATCGGGCATACTGTTTTTCCCAAACAGGTACATAAGCGGATATAGGGAATTTTTCAGATATACTTTTACCCTGTTTCCGTCAAGTGCGCCATTCAGCCCATCGGGGAGCGTGGGATATATTTCTTCTTCGGTAATAGCGCCGGAGAACGGACTGGCGGCGCATATCTCATTCACATCAATTTCTAATTCATTTGCCAACCGCAAGGCAAAGTCAAATCGGATATTGGAATCCTTTTGTATAATAGAATATAGCGTTGTAGCACTGATCCCCGTAGCCTTTGCAATCTGACGGACATTTGTATTCTTACTATCAAGTATTTCTTTCAGTTTCTTTCCATCTCCCATAGTGACCTCCTATTTTCATATGTTGAATAATTACGAAAAACATAAATCTTATTTATTATCATACCACATATACGAAAAACATAAAAGAGAAAAATAGAAAATATGTAAATACGAAGTTCGTAAAAATATTTTTACGAAGTATTGACATTATCTATATAAGGTGCTAATATGGATATACGAAAATCGTACAGCAAATAAATACAAATGTTGTAACGAAATTCTAAAAGGGGAAAGGAGGGCAAACGTGTGGCGAATTACCGTTATATGATGAGTGCGGAAGATATAGCCAAAGAGTTAAATTGTTCAAAATCTCATGCCTATAAGATTGTAAAAGAACTGAACAGGGAACTTGCAGGACAGGGGTATATTACAATGGCAGGACGTATTCCGAGGGCATTTTGGGCAAAGAAAATGTACGGATATGAGTTATCAATAAGCTAGAGAGGGAGAGTGATAAAATGGCGTACAGAGAGAAAGACACAAAGAAATGGTCGGCGCAATGGTTTGAAACAACCGCTAAGGGAGAGAAGAAAAAGCGGAGAAAGAGAGGATTTGAAACAAAAAGAGAAGCGTTAGAGTATGAGCGGCAAAAGAAGCTAAACAGTAGCCGAAGCATGGATATGAAGTTGAGTGAGTTCATGGAAGTTTATTTTGAGGATAAGCAGAATGAGTTGAAAGACCGAACCATGAAAAATAAACGGTATATGATGGAACAACACATTATTCCGTATTTTGGCGAACAGATGTTAAGCGAGATTACTGCCTCACAAATTATACAGTGGCAGAACGAAATGCAGACAAAAGGGTTTTCAGAAAGCTATTTGAGAATGATACAAAATCAGGTGACCAGTTTGTTTACTCATGCGTCACGCATTTATGATTTGCACACAAATCCATGTAAGAAAGTGAAGCGCATGGGAAATTCCGATTCAAGAAGTTTAGACTTTTGGACAACAGAGGAATATCAGAGATTTATTCAGACGATAGAACCGGGAACACGATACTATTTAATCTTTGAAATACTCTTTTGGACTGGCTGTAGGATTGGTGAATTATTAGCCTTGACAAAAGGTGATATTAGTTTTGAAAATAACCAAATCAGCATTACCAAAACTTATTATCGCACTGGCAGGCAAGACGTTATTACAGAACCTAAAACAAAGCAGTCGGTAAGAATGATTGAAATTCCAGAATTTTTGAAACAGGAAATAAAGGATTTTGTTGACGGTCATTACGGTATGCCGAACGATGAAAGACTTTTCCCAATCGTACAGGAAGCAGTTCAGCATAAGATGAAACGTCACATTGCAAAAGCCGGAGTAAAGAATATCCGGGTACATGACCTTAGACATTCTCATGTTGCTTACTTAATCAATAAAGGAATAGAACCACTGTTGATAAAAGAGAGGGTAGGACACAAGGATATTCGTATTACATTGAATACCTACGGACATTTATATCCTAATCAACAACGGAGAGTGGCAGATTTACTTGACAATGAAAAAGGAAATAGCCCCGACAGCGGCAACTGTTAGGGCTGTGATAACTGGAAAACCTCTGTTATCAATAATCACAATACAAGTATAGCAGAGGTTTCTTCCAGTGACAATGATTTTTCAGAAATGGAGGGCTTATGGAGGAAACAAAAACAGAGTTGCAGTTGATTAAAATGTCGGAGATACAATCGCAGGAAGTTTCTTGGCTGTGGTATCCGTTTATTCCTTATGGAAAGCTAACAATCGTTCAAGGTGATCCGGGAGATGGAAAGACAACACTTGTCTTAAATATAGCGGCAAAGCTGTCAAAGGGAGAGGGCTTAGACAGTGAAATGGAACTTACAGAGCCTTTGAATGTAATTTATCAGAGTGCAGAAGATGGACTTGCTGATACGGTAAAACCACGATTAGAAATGGCAGGGGCAGATTGTGAGAGAATCGCTGTCATTGATGAAAGTATAAAATCGCTTTCCATGATAGATGAACGGTTGGAAGAAGCAGTTATAAGGACAAAGGCAAAGTTATTGATTTTAGATCCAATACAAGCCTATTTAGGCGGCGGTATGGATATGAACCGTGCGAATGAAGCAAGGGATATGACAAAGAAGTTGGCGGTGCTGGCAGAGAAATATCAGTGTGCGATTGTCCTTGTAGGGCACATGAACAAAGCGGCAGGAAATAAGGCGGCATACCGTGGAATGGGTTCGATTGATTTTTTTGCAGTTGCAAGAAGCGTTCTCTTAGTTGGCAGGGTAGAGGGTGAGGAAAATATAAGGGCTGTGGTGCAGATTAAAAATAACCTTGCAGCGTTCGGGCACCCGAAAGCGTTTGCATTGTCGGATGACGGTTTTAGGTGGCTTGGAGATTATGAGATTACGGCAGATGAAGTATTAGGTGGTATTGCTCCAAAGGCGAATAAAATGGAACAGGCGAAGCGGTTGCTTCGGGAACTGGCAGAAACAAACAATGCCATGCAGAGCAATGAGATTTTCAGTCTTGCAGATGAGCAAGGCATATCGAAACGGACACTGGAAAATGCAAAGAAAGAGTTAGGTGTCCGGGCAAAGCGGATAAACAATACATGGTATTGGGAACTGGATAAAATCGAACAGTGACGGATAGATAAAGGCAACAGCGCAACAATGCAGAGTATTAGAATTTTGCAGTCTTGGAATTGCGTTCTTGAAGATTGCAAGGTTGCAAAAATCATAGAGATTGCAATGTTGCGCTGTTGGGAGAAAGCCAGAGAATGGTGGCAATAAGGCGGTGTAAAGCCGCCCACCGTCCGCAGGACGGAAAGCCGCCCCCGGCAGGGCGCAAAGGCACTTTTGATAGAGCGTAGCCTGTCGAAAGTGCTTTTGCGTTACTTTCGGGAAAGTAACAAAGCCGAAGTGAGGAAACCTCGCTTTGCGCCTTAATCGGCGCAGTAAAAAAATAGAGAATGTGGAGGATATTTTTATTGGAAAGAACGATTAGCGGCATGATGGGAAAAGGTTCAGTCAATCACAATACGAGAGTCTTTACAGCTAAAAATGTAGATAGAGAGAGAAGCCGGGATAACGTGGAATTTTGCCACTCGGATATAAAAGGGGTTTATCATACTCTTTTTGATGATGCAGTGGAACGCTACAACGCAAAACAGAAACGGAGTGACCGTAAGATTGATGATTACTATGAGAAGATACGCAGGGGAAAGCAGGAGAAATTATTTTATGAGGTAATCTTCCAAATCGGCAATAAGGACGATATGAATGTGCAGAGCAAAGAAGGGCAGTTGGCGAAAGATATTTTATGTGAGTTTATGGAGCAGTTTCAGAAAAGAAATCCTAACCTGTATGTATTTTCTAGCCATTTGCACATGGACGAGCAGACACCGCATATCCACATCGATTTTGTTCCGTTTATCCGTAACAGCAAACGTGGGCTTGATACAAGAGTTTCCCTCAAAGGTGCATTGGCAGAACAAGGATATAAAGGCGGTACAAGAGGAATGACGGAATGGAATCAGTGGATAGAAGCGGAGAAGCAGGAACTTTCAAAAGTCATGGAGCGGTATGACGTACAGTGGAAACAGTTAGGCACACATAACAAGCATTTGTCTGTACTCGATTTTGAGAAGCAGGAAAGGCAGAAAGAGGTTGCAGAACTGGAACAGACAATTTCCGGCAGTAAAGAAGAATTATCCGATATTCTTCATCAGCAGATTGTAGTAGGACGGGAAACGGAGCAGATGCGGAAAGAGGGCGAAGCGATCCGGCAGGAAGTATCGGAACTTTCCACAACAAATCTTTTGCTGAAAGAACAGACGAAAACTCTGGCAGAGGATAAAGAAAAGCTGCTATCCGAAAATGAAAAATTAGAGAAACAGCAGAAAAAGTTACAGCAGGAGATTAATAAAATGGTGCAGTCTAAGGAAGTCATGGAACGGAACATACATGCCTATGATGAAGATACGAAATGGCAGTTGCCGGAGCCGGGAACGCTGATGAGTGCAAAGGTTTATCGTGATAAAAAGGCTTTACCGCTTGTGGAGAGATTGAAAGAAGTGGTAAAAAGTATGACTATTAAATGCGTACAGCTTGCGGAGCAGGGAAAGAAGCTGACCGCCAAAGTGGACAAACAACAGAAGCAGATTAGCCGCTTGACAGATAAGGTCATGGAACAGAACAATACCATAGAGAGGTTGCAGGAAAAAGAGTCTGATTTTGGGCGTTTAGAGCGTCATCTAGGTAGGGAGCAAGTGCAGTTGATAGTGGAACGTTCAAAGGTGTTAGAGCAGGCAGAAAAGGCAAATAAACGCACAAAACATGCTTTTGAAATGAGCCGATAGGAAAGTGAGGATTGATAGGATATGACAGATATGGAAAAGAAAGTCATGGTGAGGCTGTGTGCTAAAATCGTGGCAGAAACAGACCTTTACGAAACGGATAAGGAAATGCAAAATTTGATAGACTGGGTATGCTTGTCGGAGCAGATCAAGACGAATAATAATACAATCCGCAATCTGACTGGGGAATATAAAAAGATTGAGCCGGATTGCCGGCAGGGAGTGAGGGCACAATTGGAGCGTATGAAAGAACTCTGTAAAGAGCGCAATGATTTGTATGATAAGCAGAATGACTTGAAAGGGCAGAAACAAAAGATTGAGAAGTCGTTGGAACGATAAGAAATGTGGGGCGTGGCGGTTGCTATGCCCTATATTTTATAGTGGTAAACGGAGAATGGAAGTGATATAATCAAATCTATGAATTGGGAATTTGAATGGGAGAAAAAATGATACAAAAAGTAAATTTGAAAGAGAATGTAAATATGATTGATGAGCTATTCCGCTATAAGAGAGTAGGTACGTTGAATAATCATATGTTAAATGTGTTGCAGGCTGAAAATAGAACTTTAGATTTTCATATACACGAAAATTCCGATGAAATGTTCTACTGTATTGAGGGAGAATTTGACATTGAATTTGAGGATGGATTGACACATTTGTGTGAAGGGGATTTTTTAATTATTCCTAAAGGAACGAAACATCGTCCTATATGTAAAGCATTAGTCAAATGCCTATTGATTGAAGTTGAGGGAACTCTCAATAAAGAAAATACGGGTGGAACATACACAGAGTAAACTAATACAATAGCGCCAAATTCCTGTGCATCAGAAGGTTGAACAAAGAGGG
>Ga0137307_100142_pt1 | contig 110905 bp, 109 predicted proteins | sample NAcewD2O_March_2_FD_97180 | JGI IMG/M metagenome (GOLD analysis project Ga0137307, IMG submission 97180) | Mouse cecal microbial communities from Vienna, Austria - N-Acetylglucosamine amended D2O_March | ecosystem: Host-associated > Mammals > Digestive system > Large intestine > Cecum | place...
CGGGTAGCCGCGTCTGGTAAGGATAAGTGCTGAAAGCATCTAAGCACGAAGCCCCCCTCAAGATAAGATTTCCATATAAGGGTCGTCAGAGACGATGACGTCGATAGGTCGCAGGTGCAGGGACGGTAACGTCTACAGCCGAGCGATACTAATCACCCAAACCCTTTCCGGGACGCAAGTCCCCCCCAAGCTGACCGGTCATCGCCGGCCGAGTCAGCGGCACGGACAACGTATCGTTCGTAAGCAAAGATTCCAAGAGGCAAGTGAATGTGAGTCGGCCCGACATAGCGCCGAATCCGCTTCCGGTAACTCTTTCTCCCCATACGCCGTCGCATATTTGCGACGAGTGAAAAGAAACTAAGGTGGCAATAGCGCAAGGGCTCCACCTCTTCCCATTCCGAACAGAGAAGTTAAACCTTGCCACGCCGATGATACTGCGAAAGTGGAAAAGTAGGTAACCGCCCCCTCTCGAGCCCCGAAGGCAACCGCCTCCGGGGCTTTTTCTTTTTTGTACCGGCGCGAAACACGCGGCCTGAGTTGGCATGCCTTCCGCTCGGCCCGACTGGCTGAGAGGAAGCGACATCTGCGTCCCGGGAAATGTGTGAGACAGCGCGCTGAGACGCGACGAGAGGTGAGAGTGGATAGTGTGCAGGGTCGCATGCGCAGCGTGCCGAGAAACGCATTTATGAGGCTTATGGCTGTGTTCTGGTCTTGCGATTGCTGTCATTGTATCCGTGTGCTAAAAATGAATGATTGAATGGAGATATATTTTCGCAAGTATAGTTCGCCCATGGGTGAATTGCTGTTGGTCGTGAGCGATGCTGAGGTGTTGATGTGCGACTGGATTGTATCGAGGCGGCATCAGGATTTGCTGCGGCGGATTCTTGATGATGTGGATGGCGGTGCTTCGTTTGTTGAGGCGAGGGACGGATGTTGTTTGATGAACCGACTTATAAGGGAGCTCGATGAATATTTCGACAGACTGCGGACGAATTTCACTTTGCCGGTGCGTTTCGTTGGCACGCCGTTCCGAAAGACTGTCTGGGGGGTTCTTAAAAGGCTTGAGTACGGCAGTATTGTGTCGTATGGCGAGTTGGCCTTGCAATGTGGGGTGGCTGCGTCGGTGCGTGCTGTAGCTTCGGCTGTTGCTGTTAATCCGATATCGATACTTGTGCCGTGTCACAGGGTTGTGAGGGCCGGAGGAGTTATAGGAGACTATGCAGGTGGAGCTGACGCAAAAAAGTTTCTAATAGAACTTGAGAGGCGCCATGGGCATTGACGCTCAAGTGTGACGAGTGCCAGCAAAAAAGAGTAGAAGACAGATGCCTGTGAGCGGCTTTGTCTTCTACCCGGTTATTTTTTTTCGAGTGAATTTATTCTTTGGTTCCGTATGCGAGGTCGCCGGCATCGCCGAGACCCGGCACGATGTAGCTGTGAGCGTTAATTTCGGGGTCGATTACTCCTACCCACAGTTCTGCGTTTTCCGGCAAAACTGTCTGAAGATAGTCTACGGCTTTCTGCGAAGCGATTACTGATGCAATATGAACTTTTCCCGGAGTTCCTTTGGTGAGCAGAGCTCGGTAGCTAAGTTCCATTGAGGCACCGGTTGCAAGCATCGGGTCGCACAGAATCAGCGTTTTGCCATCGAGGCGTGGCGAGGCAAGGTATTCGATGCAGATGTCGAAGTTTTCTTTTTCTTTGTATTTGCGATAAGCGGAGACGAAAGCGTTTTCGGCGTTGTCAAGATATCGGAGAAATCCCTGGTGGAATGGTACACCGGCTCTGAAAATGGTGGCGAGGACAATTTTTTCGTTGAGGACGTCGCTGATAGCGTTAACGCCGAGAGGTGTTTTTGTCTCTACTTTTTTGTAGCGGAATTCACGGCTAATTTCGTAAGCGAAAATTTCGCCGATGCGTTCGAGATTACGACGGAAGCGGAGACGGTCGTTCTGAATGTTAACATCGCGCATTTCGGCCATGTACTGGCTTATGATAGAAGGTTGCAGTGCAAAGTTATGAATTTTCATTTATCTTGAGTTGCGAGATGTCAGTCTTCGATGAATTGATTGCCAGCGAGTTTCATGCGGTTGTCTCTGACGAATTTAAGAATTTCGTCGCGAACCGGAGTGGGCTCTATGTCGGTTTCGATGCGTTTGAGCGCATTGAAAGTCGACGTGGCGGTCTGGTATATGTGTCGGTATGCTTTTGAGATGTCGTCAATCTCTTTGTCGGAGAATCCGGCATGCTTTCTCAATACGATTGCGTTCACTCCGTAATATGTAACAGGGTTGTGAGCCATGATAAGGAAGGGCGGTACATTTGAGCTTATGCGCGTGCCGCCTTTGATTAGCACGAATTTTCCGATGTTGCAGTCTTCGTGAATTGTGACGCTTGAGGAAAGTATGGTGCCTTCGCCTATGTTGACGCATCCAGCGACAGTGGTGTTATTACCGACGACGATATTTTTCTGCAGAATGGAGTCGTGTCCGATATGGCTGTTTGCAAAAATGAAACATCCCGGACCGATGAGCGTTGCCTGTCCTTCGACGATGCTGCGGTTGATAATTACCTGCTCGCGAATAATGGTGTTTTCGCCTATGTTGCAGAAAGTTTTTTCGCCATTCCAGCGGAAATCCTGAGGGTCGGCTCCGACAATGGCACCCTGATATACTTTAACCTGATTGCCGAGGGTAGTGCCACGGATAATTGAGGCGTAGGGCATAATGGTGCAGCCATCGCCGATAACTGTGTCGGCGTCAATGAACGCAAACGGATGGATTGTGACGTTTTCGCCAATTTTGGCGGAGGGGTCAACATAAGCTAATGGGCTAATCATAGTATGAGGTGATATAAGAGTTTTTCTATCGCAAAGGTAATATAAAAAACGTGATTTCCTACGCCGTGTTCATAAGAAAGTCACAATAAAGGAGACATTGGGGCGAGAAAACCAGTTAAATAGAGATGTGTGTGCGTTTTTTCTGTAATCTACCTTTTATGCCATAAATACAAGGGACATGAACTGGTGAGATGATAATTAAAGATTAACCGAGGTAGTGGTATAGGTCGAATTATTCTTCAGGAAGAGTGAAGACGTAGGCTCCGAGGTCGGGTTGCGGGCCGCGCTCTATGCCATAGCCGTCGACGGAGCACTCGGCCGGAAGACGGTCGGGGTCCGCGGTGCCCATAGCCGGCGAGCCGGGTTGAAGGCGGTAATCGAAGTAGTAGTCGAGACGCACGGTGTAGAACAGTGGGTCTTCGTTCCATAAGCATTCGATGAAGTGTTCGTCGTCGCTTCCCTTGCTTTTGAAAAGGCAGCGCCGGAAAGTGACCGAAGTGTCGGTAAGGTCGGCATGTGAGAGGTCGGTTCCGAGGCCGTAGATTATCGAATTGGTAAAATCAGCCGATAAGTAGGGCAAGCCCGATCCGTCGTCGAGTCCGGTCTTCGGGTCTGGGCCGAGGTGAGCCAATCGAATTGCCGGACCTCCGACAGCTGTGAAGAGATAGTTATTTGAGAAAGTGCACTGCGCGAGACTGTGCGCGCCTCCGTGAAGGTACACAAGGCCTTGCGAGGCTTCGGCGAATTCACATCCATACGCAGTTACTGCCGAGTGATATGCTTCGAGCACGTTGGCACCGGAATTGCGCAGGCGGCAGTTGAGCATGTATAGCTGTGGTTTTTGTGAATAATCGGCCAGGGAGTCGCCGTATACGACAACACCCTCCGATGTGTTGCATACAATAGTATTCGACAGCCGGTTTCCTGCGGAAGATTCTGTGAAGACAACGCCTTTCCATTGTCGCGACATAATGTCGAAAGAAATATTGCCGACAACATTGCCCGTGCGGTCGCCAGACAGAATAATCTGCTGCTGCGGTGTTGCCTCGGCGATGAGCGAGCCGTGCACAATGAGCGAGGCTTTGTCGTGGAAGCATAGCTTAGTGCCCGGCGCGACTGTGAGCACAGCCTCAGGGGCCACGACAAGCGAATCGTAAATTATATATGGTTTATCGTCGGCGAGTCGGGTATCGCGGTCGATAGTCTCGCCGCGGAGCCTGATTGCGTTGACACCCGAAGCCGTGATTTTCACAGAGCCGTTGCGGCCGTTGGTCGAAAAATTCAAATCGGCCTCGAAGTCGGTCCGCAGCCCTTCCGTTTCGGGCAGTTGAGCTTCTACGAAAACGAATATAGAGTCGTTTGAGCGTATTTCGACGTTTGAGAACGTCTTTCCGGAGATGCCGTCGACATTGAGGTGAAAAAAGTCGGCATTGTTGCCCGACATTGAAATGTTGCTTATAGACAATGACTTGCTGTGCGGATTGTGGACAACAAAACGGTGAGTGGGGGTAATGTCGCCGGTGAAGACATCTCCGAAAGCAAGCGTGTCGACAGAAAAAACAGGTTGGTCTGAGGGCGATGTAGTGAAACCATCCTCTATGCAGGAGCACAGCGCACAAAGCGCTGTTAAAAGTGTTGTTATTTTAAAGATAAATTTCATTGTAAAACAATAACGTGGAAAAGAGGGCAATATTGCATTGATAATTACTACCTTTGCATAGCCGGAACCTAAAGACAACAAAAAAGGAAAAAGATGATCGACGCTATAAGCACAGATAAAGTAGAGAGTGACCGCAGGCTTCTTGAACTGTTGGCACAGACATATCCCAATGTATCGTCGGCCAGCTCGGAAATTATGAATCTGGAAGCTATAATGAGTCTTCCGAAGGGCACCGAGCATTTTGTGGCTGATTTGCATGGCGAATATGAGGCATTTCAGCACATACTCCGCAATGCATCGGGAAATATCAAGCGCAAGGTGACGGAAGCGTTCGGCACGCAGCTTCGCGAAGCGGAGATACGCCAGTTGTGCTCGCTGATATATTATCCCGAGCGAAAGCTGCAGATAATCCGGGCATCGGAGAGCGAACTGAGTGATTTCTATCGTGTCACTCTTTATCAACTTATCAAAGTGTGTCAGGCAGTGTCGTCGAAGTATACGCGCTCCAAAGTTCGCAAGGCGCTTCCGCCTGAGTTTGCCTATATCATAGAGGAGCTTCTTCACGAGTCTCCGTCGGATGATAACAAGCAGGAATACTTCAACCGCATTATAGAGACTATCGTTTCGACCGGCCAGGCCGATGCTTTCATAACGGCTCTGTGCTATGTGATACAGCGCCTGAGCATAGACCAGCTTCATGTGCTCGGAGACGTCTACGACCGAGGCCCCGGCGCTCACCTGATTATGGACGTATTGTGCCGTTATGGCAACTTCGATATCCAGTGGGGCAATCACGACGCCTTGTGGATGGGAGCCGCGGCCGGCAACGACTGCTGTATAGCCAATGTGCTGCGACTGTCGCTGCGCTATGGCAATATGGCCACTCTTGAAGAAGGCTATGGCATAAATCTTGTGCCGCTTGCCACCTTTGCAATGGATGTGTATGGCGACGACCCGTGCAGCAATTTTGAGGCGTGTCTCGACCCCGACGATGTGACCCACGACGACAAGACTCGAAGTCTGCTGGCAAAGATGCACAAGGCTATATGTGTGATACAGTTCAAACTCGAGGCGGCGATGATTGACAAGCATCCCGAGTGGCATATGCAGGAGCGGAAAATGCTCGAGCATATTGATTTTGCCAAAAAGACCTTTGTGCTCGAGGGTAGGTCTTACGAGATGTGCGACACGAGTTTTCCGACAGTAGACCCGGGCAAGCCCTACGCGCTTACTCGCGAGGAGAGCGAGCTTGTGCGCAAGCTGCATCATTCGTTTATCATAAGCAGTCGTCTGAAGGAGCATATGAAGTGTATATTCTCGCACGGGTGCATGTATGGCATATATAACTCCAATCTGCTGTTCCATGCGTCGATACCGCTCAATGCCGACGGCACATTCAAGGACGTTGAAATAATGGGACGTCGATATAAGGGTTGCGACCTTTTCAAAAAAGTCGAAATGGTGATGCGCTCGGCGGCCAACGACGACACGCCGGCCGAAGAGCGTGCCTATGCAGTCGATTTCTACTGGTATCTGTGGTGCGGCCCCGATTCGCCTTTGTTCGACAAGTCGCGTATGACAACATTCGAGCGCTACTTCCTCACCGACAAGGAATTGTGGAAAGAAGAGAAAGGCTATTATTACAAGCTGCGTAACGACGAAAATGTGTGCGACATGATACTCGACGCGTTTGGTGTCACCGGCGAGCATCGCCATATAATCAACGGCCATGTGCCCGTGCGCACAAATGCCGGAGAATCGCCTATACGCGCCAACGGCAAGCTTATGGTGATAGACGGCGGCTTTGCAAAAGCATATCATAACACAACCGGAATCGCCGGCTATACACTGGTGTACCACAGCCGCGGTTTTGTGCTTGTGCAGCACGAGCCGTTCTCGTCGGCCGAAGATGCCGTGATTAACGGCACGGATATCAGAAGCACGACCCAGATAGTGGAGATGAGTTCGCGCAGAATGCGTGTACGCGATACCGACAAAGGCCACGAACTCCAGGAGCAGGTGAAAGAGCTCTCGGAGCTTTTATATGCATTCCGTCACGGCATAATCAAAGAGCGCAGCATATGACAGTGCCCGCAGCACAAAAGAAGAGCCGAATCGACATGCTGAGCGGTCCGCTGGCGTGGCCCATGCTGATGTTTGCCCTGCCTCTTATAGCGAGCGGTCTGCTTCAGCAGTCGTTCAATGCGGTCGATGTAGCGGTTGTAGGTCGTTTTACCGGCCCTGAGGCCTTGGCGGCTGTAGGCTGTAACGGTCCGGTGATAGGACTGCTGATAAACATGTTTCTTGGTCTTTCAGTCGGCGTGAATGTTGTCATTGCCAACTATATAGGCCAGAATAACGGACAGGGTGTCAGAGCTTCGGTATCGGCAGCGGCCGTTCTTGCCCTTGCGAGCGGCCTGATAATGCTTTTGGTGTCGCAGGCGGTTGCCCGGCCCTTGCTTACGGTGCTCGACACCCCTGCCGAGGTGCTCGATATGGCAGTCGATTACCTGCGTATATTTTCGGTTGGAATGCCTTTTATGATAATATATAATTTCGGCTCGGCCATACTGCGAAGTGTCGGTGACACGCGGCGTCCGTTTTATATACTTGTTGCGACAGGCGTTGTGAATGTAGTGCTGAATCTTGTCTTTGTCATCGGGCTGGGCATGGGCGTAAACGGTGTGGCATGGGCGACGGTAATATCCAACGCGCTGAATGCTCTGATAATAATAGTGCTTCTGGAGCGTGAGCAAAGCGACATTCATCTTGATGTGAAAGCTCTGCGCCCCGACTGGCGCCAGATGCGCAAAATCGCCGCCGTTGGTGTGCCTGCCGGCCTACAGTCGACAGTATTCTCGATATCCAATATTTTTATAATATCGGCAATCAACGGTTTCGGTTCATATGCAGCCGCAGGCTCTGCGGCTGCGCTCAACTATGAGATGTACTGCTACTTTGTAATCAACGCCTTCGCCCAGACATGCGTTGCGTTCGGCAGTCAGAACTATGGTGCCGGAAACATGGAGCGCTGCCGGCTCGTGCTGAAGCTTGCACTGGTTTACAGTATTGTAATACTTGCGGTGCTGAATGTAGTCATAGCGTGGCAGCGCAACTTCTTTCTGGCACCGTTTACAAGCGATGCCCATGTGTTGGCTTATGCCGGCGAGCGCATCGTGGCGGTGCTCATGTTTCAGTTTGCAGCGTGCTACTATGAGATGACCGGCTCGATGCTCCGTGCTCTCGACTACTCGATGACTCCGGCGCTGATAACGATTTTCGGCACATGCGTTGTGAGACTTCTGTGGGTCTTTTTCTTTCCGTCGGACGGTACTTTCGGCGAATTGCTCAGCATCTATCCCATATCGTGGGCGCTTACCGACATAATGATGTATATTGCCTACAGATGGGTAAAACGACGTATTGCTACACAAAAGTCTCTGCAAAATTAGGCGTTTGCATAAATTATTAAAAATTACTAACTTTGCAGACTGAAAGAAAAATCAAAAACAACGATACATATTTTATGATAAACGCACAGGACATTAAAAACGGCACATGCATCCGTATGGACGGCCGTCTGTATTTCTGCGTGGAGTTTCTCCACGTAAAGCCCGGCAAAGGCAACACCTTCATGCGTACTAAGCTTAAAGACGTAGTCGACGGGCGCGTTCTTGAGCGTCGCTTCAATATCGGCGAGAAACTCGAAGACGTGCGCGTAGAGCGTCGTCCCTACCAGTATCTTTATGCCGAGGGTGAAGACGATATTTTCATGGACCAGGAGTCGTATGAGCAGATTCCTATCTCGAAGGAACTTGTAACCGGTTCGGCCTTCATGAAAGAGGGTGACGTGGTAGAAGTTGTACGTGATGCATCTACCGAGACCGTTCTCTACGCTGAGATGCCTGTGAAGACAGAGCTTGAAATCACATATACCGAGCCGGGTATCAAGGGTGATACAGCTACCAATACGCTCAAGCCCGCAACTCTCGAAACCGGTGCTGAAATCCGTGTGCCTCTGTTCTGCAACACAGGCGACAAGGTGCGCGTTGACACACGCGACGGCTCTTACATCGAGCGCGTGAAAGCCTAAGCAATTATAATTGCAAATATAAAAACGGGGTTTCCTTCCAATGAGAGGGCAACCTCTTTTTATTTATTAACTCTTTGTTTACTGCCAAAAATTCAGGATTTTTCAATAAAAGATAAAATATTCAAGAAAATACTTGCATATTTCTTTTTTTTTGCATTCCTTTGTGAGCCATTAATAGATCTACTAACCTTTTTATAAGTCTAATCCATTAAAGCCTCAAAATTATTCTATGAGAAAAATCCTTTTTAGTTTCATTTGCATCTCATCTGTTTTTCTCTTGTCTTGCAATGAGTCCGGTCTCAATATTGACGAGCCGAATACAATTGAAACTCATACGTATGCTAACAAAAGTATGAGTGAAGCAATCTCAATCGCAATTGATGCTGCAGAGCGACTCTATCCCACACAAAGTAGAGGATACGCCCATACCGCATCTATTAATAATGTAAGGTCTGTAATCAATCATTTGTCAAGAGCAGGTGAAAATGATACGCTTTTGTACGTCGTCAATTTTGACAATAACGAAGGTTACGCAATTATTCCGGCACCGAACATTGATAAAAAAGTTCTTGCAGTTGTGGGAAATGGCTCCTACTACCCTGAAAAAGGTACTGACAATCCAGGTTTTAACTATTTTATGGAAGCTGCAAAAAGCTATGCTTCCAATGCGCCGATAAATCCATTAGGATACGGAGACCCTGTAATCGTAATTCCAGGTGATTTACATCCTGCATATAAATTAGAGTATGATACTCTCGCTCATTATGAAGTTAAACCTCGTTTGGACGGCATGGAATGGGGACAAACCGGAATATACAATATTTTTTGTCCTAGAATAGATGAAGTACGAGCTGCAACGGGTTGTGTGCCAACAGCAATTGCTTCAATTATTACGGGAGTTAAAAAGGTTTCAGACGGAACGTCATCTTTCTCATTTACTTTTCCGGACAATACATTCGGAACGCAAAGTATTAACTGGAATGAACTTTCGTTGCATAAGCGTCAGATAATTTAGTATACCCGTAACAATGGAACTATAGTATATCAACAGCAATTATGTAATGAAAATTTCCCATATAATGCTCATCAACTTATTGCAGCTCTGATGCGACAGATTGGATACGATGGAAATGCTAAATATGGAACAAATACTCAAGTAGCGAAAGATAAATGCAAATCTTTGCTGGAAAAGTATCTTGTAGGTCATAAAATTTCAAAATTTACTGATTTCAATTTTGATAGAGCAAAATCATCATTAAACACATGTGTTCTTTTAATGGCCGGTTCTGGCCACGCGTGGGTTGCAGATGGCTATGACCAACTCGACTACCATAAATACTCTGCTAAATGGGATTTCACAAATAAAGTATGGATAGTACAAACGGACCGAGACTATTCTGACCGACTTGTTCATTTTTGTTGGGGTTGGGACGGAGTAGATGATGGATATTTTGAAGGTGAAGTCTTTACGGCATTTGATAGCACTTACAAAAACACTCAGTTCATCTCAGTATCAGTCAATTATGAATAATAAATAATATTACATATGAAAAATCTCTCGAAAACTTTATTCATGCTTCTGGGTGTAACAATTGCTGTTACTTTCTCCGGCTGTTCTGATGAAGAATCGGGACCAAAGCCGAAAGAATTTGAACCGATACCTATAAGCCGAAGTGAAGAAACTATTGTCCGAGCCGATAATAACTTCGCCTACAAATTTTTTGAGGCGGTGGATGAGCGTGCTGCAGAGCATGAGAATTATGTCATGTCGCCTCTGAGTGTTTCCATGACTCTCGCCATGACGGCAAACGGAGCTTCGGGCGAAACGCTTGACGAGATGCTTGATGTGCTCGGGTTTAAGCAGCAGGACATTGCCGGGCTGAACACATTCTATAAGAAGATGCTTGACAGACTTCCGGCTCTTGACAACACCACGGCTGTGGATATCGCCAACGCATTGTGGATAAATAAAAAATACACAACGAAAGTATATGATGTGTTTTCAGGTAATATACGGGATTCCTTCTATTCGCCAATCACGTATATAGACGATATAACTTCTGATATCACACGACAATCAATCAACAAGTGGTATTCTGACAATACCCGAGGAATGCTGAGCGGCCCGCGGCAGGGTGAACTTAACATGGAGACTGCCATGCTATTTACAAATGCCTTGTATTTCAAGGGCTTTTGGGCGGATAACTTCGACAAGAGCCTCACCAAAATCAGAGATTTCAAGAACTCGGACGGCACGGTATCCAAAGTCAAGATGATGAATAAGGCGGCAAATTTCAGGGGATATATCGACGAAGGATACCGAGCAGTGGCGTTTCCTTATGGCAATAAGGCATATTCGATGATAATTATTCTTCCCGATGAAGAAGTCGACCTTGACGATTGCCTGTCTGAGATAAATCCTGAAGATGTGAGCCGTCTTGCTATGGACAAGTATGATTTTGGCGAAAAGAAATTGTTAGTGCGCTTGCCAAAATTTGAAGTGACGAGCGAAGTTGAATTGATTCCGGCACTTAAAGACATGGGTCTTACAAAAATGTTTGACTGTTTCAAGGCGGACTTCTCGGGTATTTGCGAAACCTCCACGTTTGTATCACAGATAACCCAGGGGATTAAAATCATCGTTGATGAAGCCGGAACGGAAGCAGCAAGTTATACTGAAGAAAAAGGTATGCTTACATCTCCCGGTCCCATGATTGATGAATCTTTCTTTGTCGACCGACCTTTCGCATTCATAATAGCAGAAAAGAGTACGGGTCTGCCGCTGTTTATGGGTAGAATCAACAAGCTTTAAGACTATCAAATTATAAAAACGGGGTTGCCCTCTTATCGGAAGGCACCCCGTTTTTATGATTAAAATTGAATCAGACGGTGAGGATTTCTTTTTCCTTGGCGGCGAAGCTTTCGTCAATTTTCTTGAGGAATTTGTCGTGGATTTTCTGAACTGAAGTTTCGGCGTCTTTTTCAACGTCTTCCGACATTCCTAATTTAATGGCTTTTTTGAGAGCTTCGATAGCTTCGCGACGAGCGTTGCGGACTGAAACTTTTGCATTTTCGGCTTCGCCCTTGCACTGTTTAACCAGAGCTTTACGGCGGTCTTCGGTCAGTGGGGGAATTGCGAGACGAATAACTTCGCCGTTGTTTTCAGGCATGATGCCTACTTCGGAGTTGATAATAGCGGTCTCAATGGGTTTGAACATAGATTTTTCCCAGGGCGTGATTACGATAGTGCGGGCATCGGGCACAGTGATGTTGGCCACGTTGGAAATAGGAGCCATTGAGCCGTAATAGTCGACGCGTACGGCATCGAGGATTTTAGGATTTGCTTTGCCGGCACGGATTCGTGCGAGAGTCTCGTCGAGATATGCCACTGCCTTTTCCATTTTTTCTTCGGCAGGCGCGATGTAGGTTTTGGGGTCGGTCATATGGTTTTAATTTAAGTTTCGGGGATGATTGATTGCTTATAACGTGTGTATAATCAGTAAACGAGCGTGCCGATTGGCTGTCCTTCGATTACTTTGCGGAGGTTTCCTAAGGTATCCATGTCGAAGACAACGATTTTCATGCCGTTTTCTCTGCAGAGGGTCGTTGCCGTGAGGTCCATTATCTTGAGTCCGCGGTTATAGATTTCGTCGTAAGAAATTTTGTCGAACTTCGTAGCGGTCGGGTCTTTTTCGGGGTCGGCGGTATAAATGCCGTCGACACGCGTGCCTTTGAACATTGCGTCGGCTTTTATTTCCACTGCACGGAGAGCCGAACCGGTGTCTGTTGTGAAGAAGGGGTTGCCTGTGCCGCCGGCGATAATAGTGACGATTCCTTTCTTGAGGGCGTCGAGCGCCCTCTGGGGGCTGTATTGCTCGCCGATGGGGCACATGTTCACGGCTGTGAGCACTTGAGCGTGCACGCCAATGTTTTCGAGAGCTGAGTTGAGTGCGAGCGAATTGATAACGGTTGCAAGCATGCCCATCTGGTCGCCTTTGACGCGGTCGAAACCTTTTGAAGCACCCGAAAGGCCACGGAAAATGTTTCCGCCCCCGATAACGATGCCTACCTGCACGCCGGCTTCGGCTATTTCTTTAATCTGTCGGGCGTAGTCGTCGAGACGTTGCGGGTCAATGCCGTAGCCCTGCTCGCCCATAAGCGATTCACCGCTGAGTTTGAGAAGTATTCTTTTGTATTTGGCTTCCATAAAAATCTATTTTCGCAAAGATAGAAAATTTTTGCGACACGCGGGCTTTTTGGCGAGCTTTTATTGAAACTTATCAAAAGATACCTATCTTTGCAGATGTAACTTAAAATCTGAGATTTTGAAAAAAGTATTAATGCTCTCGCTCTGTGCAATCGGTCTCATTGCTTCTGCACAGAAATACGAGTCAACGTGGGAGTCGATTGACAGTCGTCCGGTGCCGTCGTGGTTCGAGGAATCGCGTTTCGGCATATTTATCCACTGGGGTGTGTACTCTGTGCCCGGGTGGGCGACTGTAGACAAGAGTGTGTCGGCTAATCCGGTATATTCCGAGTGGTACTGGTGGCAGAAAAACACCGATGCCGGCGCTGTCGGAGATGCCACACGGCGGTATCACAGTGCGACCTATGGTGAAGACTTCAAATATCAGGATTTTGCCAAAGACTTCAAGGCCGAGTATTTCGACCCCGGCGAGTGGGCCGACCTCATCAAGGCTTCCGGCGCCAGATATGTAGTGCTCACATCGAAGCATCACGAGGGCTTCGCGCTGTGGCCGAGCGCCGAGTCGTGGAACTGGAACAGCGTCGATATCGGGCCGCACCGCGATCTGTGCGGCGAGCTCTCGGCTGCCGTCAAGGAGTGTGGTCTCCGCATGGGTTTCTATTACTCGCTCTATGAGTGGTACAATCCTATATACCTGAGCGATGTCGACCGCTATGTCGACCAGCACATGCTTCCTCAGCTCAAAGACCTTGTGAACCGCTATGAGCCCGACATGGTGTGGACCGACGGCGAGTGGGACTACACGAGCAGCACGTGGCGAAGCACCGAATTCCTTGCATGGCTCTACAACGAAAGCGCTGTACGCGACCATGTAGTTGTCAACGACCGCTGGGGCTGCGAGACTCGCGGCATTCATGGCGGTTTCTATACTACGGAATATGATCTGAACGGAGCTCAGGCCGACAATATGTCGAAGAATACGCATCCGTGGGAGGAATGCCGCGGCATAGGCAATTCGTTCGGCTACAACCGCGCCGAGCGGCTCGAACACTATTCCACGAGCCGTGAGCTTGTGGTGACTCTTATTGAGCGCGTGGCCCGCGGTGGCAACCTTCTGCTTGATATCGGACCAAAGGCCGACGGCACTATTCCGCTGGTAATGCAGGAGCGCCTGCTCGGCATAGGCCGGTGGATGGATGTCAACGGCGAGGCTATCTATTGCTCGAAACCATGGCATAATGAGGCGGAGAACAAAATCGAGGGCGTGTATTTCACTGCTGTGGGCAGAGACCTCTATGTACATATCACCAAGCCCTGCAAGTCGGTGTTGCTAAAGAATATATGCCGGCCGACGGAGGTTTCGGTACTCGGAGGCCGACACAAAGTGTCGCTTTCGGGAACGCGCCTGGTGCTTTCGCAGGGCCTTGCCGATGCTGTTGCCGACATGCCGTGCGTAGTGAAGCTCGCCGGTGCAATCTGACTATAATTGAAAAGTGCCGACCGTGAATCGGTGTTGTGTCGGAGTAGGCGCGTGACTGTGCTCACTCCGATGTTTTCTGATATTTCTGTGCTATGGTGCGCAGGGCTCTTGTAAAGAAGAAGAAATACAGTATGCCGGCCAGCAGCAGGCTTATAGAGAAGCTGAGTACGATGCCGTACATGCCGAGGTGCAAGGGGAAGGCCAGCGCATATGTACACGGAAGACCCACGATGAGATAACTTACAATGGCTATGTAGAGCATGGGCATTACATGCGATGTGCCACGGAGTGCATTTGCGAATGTTATCTGGGAGGCATCGCCGAATTGGTATAGTACCATAGGAAAAATGAGCGTGAGGGCAAGCGAGAGCACAGCTTCGTCTGTGGTGAATAGTCCCATGATGATTCTACCGCCGAAAATAAAGAGCGAACATGTGACCAGCATTGCCGCCAGTATCATGTGGTAGCCTGCACGGGCCGAGCGTCGCATCGACGCGGTGTCGCTACGTCCGGCGGCATGGCTTATAGGAATGGCCATTGCTGCTCCGATGCTGTAGTATATGCAGAAGCCGAGCATGCCGCTGATTGCAACAATCTGAAATGCGGCAAGCGCGTCGCGGCCAATCCAGCCTGCCATTATGGCAGAGCCCGAGAATGCGGCAGTCTCGCAGGCCATTTGTATTGCTACCGGGAAACCCGTGCGCGCAACCAGTGTGGCCTGTCCTTTGGGTCGGGCCGTGTGGTAAAAGCCGTTGAGAAACGATTTTCCGCGGTGAGTTCCAAAGAATACCCATGCCATGACTATTGCGCAGAGTATACGTGACGCCAATGTGCTTATGCCGGCGCCTGTAAGGCCGAGCTCGGGAGCTCCGAATTTACCGAAAATAAGTAAGTAATTGCAGAGGATGTTGAAAGTGTTTGCCGCCAGCACTATCCATGTGGGCACAGCAGTATCGTTTATTGCAAAACTCCATTGCGACAGCACGTTGAATAGCATAATCGGCAACATGCCTGCCAGCACAATTAGATAGTATGGCTTGATTAGCGGCATAAGATGTGCCGGTTGCCCGAAGCTGTCGAGGCAGAAGTATATTCCGAGCATTATGAAGCCTACAACGAGGGTAAACAGTGTGTTGACCCACAGTCCGGTGCGCGTAAGACACCCTATGGCGTCGCGGTCGTTGCGTGTGAAGAGGGCTCCAATCAGCGGTGTGAGACCGTAGGTGAAGCCGACACATGCGAAAATGGTGACGTTGAAAAAATTGTTTACAAACGACGCCGAGGCCAGAGCATCTGTAGAGTAGTGCCCGACCATAATGTTGTCGGCAAAGCCCACGGCTATATTGCCGAGCTGCCCCAGGAAAAGAGGAAACGCCAACTTACCGATAGTACGGTAATAGTTGGCGTATATAGATAGAATCTTACTCAAATCTTAGTTGCGGTTGCCGCCGAAAATGCGGAGCAGATAAAGGAAGAGATTGATAAAATCGAGATAAAGCGAAAGCGCGCCCAGAGTGGCGAGTTTCGAAGCGGCATCGGCCGGAGCCATCATTGCCATCTGTTTTACCTGCTGGGTGTCCCATGCGGTGAGACCAATAAAAATGAGTACGCCCACAATGGAAATAATCCAGTCGAGAGAACTGCTGTGCAGGAAAATATTCACTACCGATGCTATAATCAGACCGATAAGGGCCATTATAAGGAAAGAGCCCACACGCGAAAGGTCGCTTGAGGTGAAATAGCCGTATACGCTCATTGCACCGAATGTGCCGGCAGTAATAAAGAATGTTTTGGTAATCGCCGCCGGGCTGTATGCAAGGAATATAGTGCAGAGCATCAGGCCGTTGACAATTGCAAAGAGATAGAAAAGCGCCGAAGCGGTGAGATTGGACAGCTTGTTGATGGCACCCGAGAGAGTGAAGACGAAACCGAGTTCGGCTACTACGAGTACCCACATAAACCATTGGTGTCCGATGAGGAAGTTGATATATCCGGCCGACGAGGAGGCCCAGAGTGCTGTGAGTGCGGTGACGATGAGCGCGAGTGTCATTTTGAAGTAAACACGCTTCATAGTGCTGTTGACCAGCGATGCAACGCCTTGTCCGTTTTGCGGATAATTGTTGTAGTTGTTGGGTTGATACATACTTTCTTAGTTTTGTGGTTTCTCGACACTTAAACAATTATCGTGCCGAATGAGTTTGTGGAAAGAAAATTACATGCGCTCGGGCACGCGGATGCCGAGGAGCCCCATGCCTGTTTTGACGGTGCTGGCCACTGCATCGGAGAGAGCGAGACGCAGCGAGCGTACCGAGGCATTTTCTTCTTTGAGGATAGAGCAGTCGTGGTAGAACTGGTTGTATTCTTTCACCAGGTCATAGATGTAGTTCGCGATGAGCGCAGGCGAGTAGTTTCGTGCGGCGAGCTTTACAGTCTCCGGGAAATCGGTGAGCGACTGGATAAGAGATATTTCTTTTTCGTTGGGCTCTACGGAGGCGTAGTCTGTTGCCGAGTAACCGGCTTCGGCAGCCTTGCGGAGCACCGAGCGTATGCGGGCGTATGTGTACTGAATGAAGGGGCCGGTGTTGCCGTTGAAGTCGATAGACTCTTTGGGATTGAAAGTCATGTTCTTCTTCGGGTCGACTTTCAGCAGGAAGTATTTAAGTGCACCGAGTCCTACTGTTTCGGCGATGTCGGCAATCTGCTCTTCGGTGAGACCGTCGAGTTTTCCGAGTTCCTGCGAAACCTGTCGAGCGTTGGTCACCATTTCCTCCATAAGGTCGTCGGCGTCGACTACTGTTCCTTCGCGGCTCTTCATCTTACCTTCGGGGAGCTCGACCATGCCGTAAGAGAAGTGTACGAGGTCTTTACCCCACTTGAAACCGAGACGGTCGAGAAGGATTGAGAGAACCTGGAAGTGATAGTTTTGCTCGTTGCCGACAACGTAGACCATCTTGTCGATATCATAGTCGTCGAAACGCTGTTTGGCGGTTCCGATATCCTGAGTCATGTATACCGAAGTGCCGTCGCTACGTAGGAGAATCTTGCGGTCGAGACCCTCGTCGGTGAGGTCGGCCCATACAGAGCCGTCGGGGTCGCGAGTGAGGAGGCCTTTTTCGAGACCTTCGAGCACTTTGGCTTTGCCGTCGAGGTATGTGCGCGACTCGTAATAAATTTTGTCGAAGCCCACTCCCATGCGCTTGTAGCTTGCGTCAAACCCGTCGTAAACCCACTGGTTCATACGGCTCCAGAGCTCGCGGACTTCCTTGTCACCTTCTTCCCAAAGGCGGAGCATCTGACGTGCTTCCTGCATGAGGGGCGAAGCTTCTTTGGCTTCGTCTTCGGACATGCCTTTGGCGATGAGCTCTTTTACTTCGGCTTTGAAGTGTTTGTCGAATGCAACGTAGCAATCGCCCACGAGGTGGTCGCCTTTTTTTTCGCAGCTTTCGGGGGTTGCTCCGTTGAAGAATTTTTTCCATGCGAGCATGGATTTGCAGATATGTATGCCTCGGTCGTTGACGATGTTTGTCTTCACAACACGGTTACCGGCAGCTTCAAGAATGTTTGAGAGAGAGCTGCCTAAGAGAATGTTGCGTAGGTGTCCGAGGTGAAGCGGCTTGTTGGTATTTGGCGAAGAGTATTCGACCATGACCAACGGGCTCTCTTTAGTGGGAGCGACAGTGCCGTAGTTTTCGGTAGTTTCTATTGTGCGGAGCATGTCGTTCCAGTACGATGGCGCGATAACAAGGTTGAGGAAGCCTTTGACTGTGTTGAACGCTGCCACGGCGGGTTCGTTTTCAACGAGCCACTGTCCGATTTCAGCGCCGACAGCCTCGGGGGCTTTACGGGCTGCTTTTACGAATGGGAAAACCATCACGGTGATGTTTCCTTCAAATTCCTTGCGGGTTGCCGAGGTCTGAATACCGTCGTGGTCGGCATTGATGCCGAATAGTTGGTTTACCGCCTTGGCGACGGCAGAAGCTATGGTTTTGTCGAGTGACATCTTGTTCGGGTTAAAGATTCGTTATTTGTATTTGTCGCCGAATTTGATACGGGCGTCTGTTACCATCTGTTTGATTTTCTGTTCGCGGTCCATGCGGCAAATCAGGAGCACGCCGTCGGCGTCGGCCACTATGTAGTTTTCGAGACCGTCGGCCACGATTAGTTTTTCGCCGCGTACGGCAAAAATATTACCGGAACAGTTGTATGCGAGAACGTTGCAGTTCTGAGTCACGTTGTTGTCGTTGTTCTTTGGCGAGAGGTCGAAGAGTGCGCTCCATGTGCCGAGGTCGCTCCAGCCGAACGAAACGGTCTCCACATATACGTTCGATGCTACTTCCATTACCGAGTAGTCGATGGAAATGTTTTTGCAGGTGGGGAAAACGCGGTCGATGAATTCTGTTTCGCGTTCGTGGTCGAGATATGTTTCGGGCGGAACGGATGCGAAAATAGAGGCTATTTCGGGGGTGTGCTCGCTGAGTGCGCTCATGATGCTTTTTGCAGTCCAGATGAAAATGCCTGAATTCCAGAAAAATTCGCCGGTTGCGAGAAAGACTTTTGCCATTTCGAGTTCGGGCTTCTCGGTGAAAGTCTTTACTTTGCTTATGCTGTCTTTGACGTGCTCTCCAATCTGGATATAACCGTATCCGGTCTCTGGGCGAGTGGGTGTGATGCCGAGCGTGAGCAGGGCATCGTTCGACTCGACGAAGTCGAAACCGGCGCGCACGCTTTTTTCGAATTCGTTCTCCCGTGTAATCATGTGGTCGGCCGGCGTGACTATGATAGATGCCTCTGGGTCACGCGCGGCGATATGCCACGAAGCCAGGGCGATACACGGGGCTGTGTTTCGTCGGGCGGGCTCGAGAATAATGTTTTCGGGAGGCAGCTCGGGGAGCTGTTCGTGAACGAAGTCGGCGTAGAGACTATTTGATACGACAATTATATTTGAGGGGGAAACGATGCCAGAAATACGGTCGAAGCTCATTTGCAGTAGTGTTCGGCCGGTGCCCAGGAAGTCGATAAACTGCTTAGGCATTCTGGTGCGGCTGTAGGGCCAGAATCGGCTGCCTATACCGCCGCACATTATCACGCAATAACGGTGCGGGTTGGTGTCCATTTATGAAGTTTCTTGTTTTGAGATGCTAAGGTAGCATTTTTCTATGACAAGAGCAAATTATTTTTTGCTGTAAACAATATCGGCTATCTGAGTCGGAGTCGAAACGATATGATCGGCGTAAGCCTCTTTAAGTTCGTTTATTGAGCGATAGCCCCAGGTTACGCCGCACGACTCGACACACGCGCGGCGGGCAGTCTCCATGTCGACACCGGAGTCGCCGACATAAAGAGTCTGAGCTTTGGCGGTGGGGCATAATGAGAGCGCTTTGAAAACAATCGAGGGGTCGGGCTTGCGCGGAAATCCGTCGGTGTTGCCGAGTATTGCGCGGAAGTTTGCGTCGGGGAAGTAGTGGTTTATAATTTTTGTCACGGCTTCCTGATATTTGTTTGACGTCACTGCAAGGTTTATGCCTTTTGCGGTGAGGTCTTCAAGGAGTTCGGGGATGCCTGGATAAGGAACTGTGGTGTCGCAGCAGTGGTTGTCGTAGTATTGCTTGAACGCATCGAGAGCGTCGTTAATGTTCTTTTCGGTGCGGGCATCGTCGGGGAGCGCCCTTTCGATAAGACGTGTCACGCCGTTTCCGACGAGGTTGGGATATATCCAGAGCCCGTGGGTAGGAAAGCCGAGAGTCCGCAGAGCGTAGTTGGTTGCGTTGGCGAGGTCGTCGATGGTCTTCAGCAGCGTACCGTCGAGGTCGAATATTACGTAAGATTTCATGAGGGTTATTGTATTATTCAACTGCGTCTGTCAGAAGGGGTATCCGACAGAGAAGTGGAAGTTGGCATCGCGTTTCCAGTTGGGATGCAGCAGTGGCCACGGTTCCTGATTCATTGCCGGATTGTGAGCTTTGAAGCCGAGGTCGAGACGCAGAAGGAAATATGTGAAGTCGAGTCGGATGCCGAGGCCATAGGCCGCGGCAAGTTGTTTGTAGAATTTGTTGAACTTGAAAACGCCTCCGGGCTGGTTTGAATATTCGCGTATGGTCCAGATGTTGCCTGCGTCGACAAATAGAGCGCCTTCTAGCACCCAGAACAGCTTTGCACGGTATTCGAGCGAGAGGTCGAGCCTTATATCGCCGCACTGGTTGATGAAGTCGGTCACAGAGTTGCGTGCGTCGTAAGCACCCGGGCCGAGTGTGCGTACACCCCAACCGCGAACGCCGTTGGCACCGCCGGCATAGAATCGCTTTTCGAATGGCACCATCGACGAGTTTCCGTAAGGAAATGCAATGCCGAATCCGGTGTGCCACGACAGAGAGTTGCGGTCGTTGAAGTTGCGCGTGTACGAGTAGTCGATATCACCCTTCAGGTACTGTGCATACTGTATGCCGAGGATTTTGTATACGCCGTCGGAGCGTTTCTGTCCGGCGATATTTGATATGGCATAGAGCAGGTTGCCGGCAGCTTCGGCGGAGACGCGCAGATTGGTGATGCTCGGTTGAACTGCCAGAGCGTTTACCGTAGCCGTAGGTGTGCGCCGGTTTGTGCGCGAGAACGTGTAGCCCATGCGCATTATGAAGTGGTCTTCGTAGCTGTATCGGAGCAGAGGGTTGTCGGGTGCGATTTCGTCGATGAAATTGAGGGTAGAGCGTGGCAGACGCACGTAGTTTATGTCAATGAGGTCGAAAGTGTGCCGGCGTGTGTTGTCGCGTCGGTATTGCTGCCACTTCCATTTCCATGCCGTGCCGAAAATTAGACGTGTGTATTCGGGTCGCTCCTGATAATTTGCCGAAATTGTGAATTCGGTAGATGCGAGCCTGCGCTGTTTGAACGACTTTGACAGGAATGGACACTCGAATTTCGGGAATGTGATGCCTACTTCTGCCGCATACTCGGTATATCGCTTGTTGATAAGACCTTCGAAATTGCCCGAAATGCTTTCGTAGTTGGTACGCAGTTTTGCGGTGAGAAGCTGTGAGCCTTTGTTAAGATTGCGGTGCTGATATGTGAGTCCTACACCGAAACCGAGGTCTCCCTCGGAGTTTGTGCCTTCGGCTTCGACAGCAAGACTCATTTTTTTGTTTCGGGCAAGATATATGTATGCGTCGAGGAGTCCGGTATCGCCTATGGCTCCGACCGGTTCCATCTCGATGTTTATGAATTTAAGAATGCTGAGTCGTCCGAGGGCTTCGTAGGTTCGCTCCACTGCCGCTGCCGAGTATGGCTTTCCGGCCTGGATATAGCACATCTCGTCGAGGATTTTTGGGCTGAGATAGTGGTCGGGGCCGTAAATGAAATACGAGCCGGCGTAGGTCACAGTGTCGCGCAATGCCGGGTTGGCGGAGCTGTTTCCAAAAGAGTCGTCGAGAACAAAGGTGATGCGTCGCACCGTGTAGCTGTGGTGTATATGCGGATTGAGCGCGAGGCTGTCGGAGGGGCTTGCCGGCATGCCTGCCGCGGCCCGTTCGTCGGGGGCGCGAAGGTTGAGGGTAAGCGCCACATCTTTGCTTGAGGCGACAGTGTCGGCGGTGAATGTGATGTATTCACGGTTGAAATTATAATATCCGGCATTTCGCAGCAAAGCGGTGATGCGTCCGCGTTCTTCGTCGAGAATATTTCGGTCGAGAAGCATCCCCGGCCGTAAATCAGATTCTTTGACCGATGTCAGAATCAGCCTGCGCAGGGCTGTATCGGGGATGTTGTATTTTATATTCTCGACACGGAATGGCTCGCCGGGCAATATGCGGTAGTTCACATTGATACGTTTTTTGCCGGGCTTCGATATTGTGTCGGCCTCGACCCGTGCGTCGACATATCCACGGTTTATGAGCGCGAGTCGCAGCTGTCGGGCCGAAGCGTCGGTGAGCTCAGGGTCGTAGATTACGGGCGGCTGTCCAACCCGTCGGAGCCATTTGTTGTACCACTTGGTGGAGTCGCGTCCCGACAGGTTGTAGGTGGCAAGTTGCAGTTTGGCAAAGCCGAGCACTTTATGGTTGGGCGTCTGGCGGAGGAAGTTGTAAAGCTCCGTCTCGTCTATTATGCCGTTATCGTCGACTTCAATGTCGACATTGTCGAGCAGATAGCGGCCTTCGGGTACGTGCTTTGTGACACTGCAAGCGGCCGACAGCACCGCTATGAGAGCAAGTGCGAGCAGCCGGTAACAGGCTGAGGGCAATATGCTGAGTCGTACACGCATTTTTTCAGATTGGAATGACGAAAAGGAAGCGCGCGCCGCGACGATATGTTGTGTCGAGTGTTATGTGTCCGCCGAGCAGCCGGGCTGTGAGGCGGCTTATGTACAGACCGATTCCCGGCCCGGGAGCCGAAGAGTCGAGTTTGTTGAAGCGTCCGAAAATAATTTCTTCGCGGCCGGCCGGAATGCCGCAGCCGGTGTCTGTGACAGAGAAAGTGATTCGGCCGGCATTGCAGTCGATGTCGTAGTCGAGAGTCACAGCGCCTTTTTCGGTGAACTTGCGTGCGTTAGATAGGAGGTTGATTAAAACCTGAACCACACGTTGCTCGTCGGTGCTAATAATTTCGTCGGCTTTGTGCGAGGGGTTGAAAACAACTTTGATATTGGTTTCGGCCGAGAATCCGGCTTCGAATACCGAGTCCATCGCCACCTGGGCAATGCGGTAGACCGAAGTGCCGCTGATGTTTACCGACATATTGTTGTGCTCAAGCGATGAGATGTCGAGTAAGTCGTCTACAAGTCTGAGCACAAGGCTTGTGTTGAGCTCCACAATGTTGGCGAATCTCTGCAGGTAATTGTTTTTGTTGTCGGGAATACAGTCGACAATAAGTCGCGTATACTCAGAGACAGCACTCAGTGGCACTTTTATTTCGTGGCTTATATTGTCGATAAATTCGTCTTTCAGTTTCTCTGCGCTCTGTGCCTTGTCGCGTGCGACAATGAGCTCCGTACGGGTGTCGCGCAGGTCGTTTCTCTCCTTACGGAGCCGTTCGGCCGACTTGCCCAGACTCAATGTGAGCTTCTTCATTTTCTTGTTCTGCCGGAGCAAGGTGGCAATAAGGATTGAAAGGAGCAGCACGGCGAGCGCCGATATCCCGATGAGGATGTGCTTTCTTTTCAGCTCCTTTTTGTGTAGAGTGACGTTGTGTTCGCTTTCTTTGACCTGCAGGTCGTTTATGTTGGAAATGATTTGAATTTCGTGATATCGGTCTTCCGACTTGTTGATGACAATGTCATTCAGTATTTTGTTGAGTTCCAGCGCCGCTTCGAGTGAAGATTCCTTGTCGTCTACGGCTTGCGCCGCCTCAAGCAGCGAAAAATAGAGCACATACAGGAATTGCTGGTTGCCCTGGTGTGCGATAGATTTTTTCAGAAGCGGAATGGCTTCGCTGTATTTCTTGTTCGCCATAAGATACAGAGCCTCGATTCGCGGATTATTTGCGAGGTCGTTGGCAATCTCCTCATTGACTTGGGCGAGTTTTCGTATCGAGCGATAGAAAATTTCTACTTCGGTCGGTGTAAGGGCCTTGTAGTTGCATAGGAGGCGACGGTAGCAGATATACCTGTTGCGGTTCATCATGCGGTATTTTCGACCGCGCATGGAGTAGCTTGTCGATAGTGAGTCGATAATGTTGAGGAGTTCTTTGTCGGCTTCGATAGCTTTTGTGGGCTCGAGATTGTTGGTGTAAATCGGAGCCATGCGGCTGTAGAGGAGGTTGCGTATAACACCAAAATGCAGCTGCAGGGATTTGATAGTGCTCATGAGCATCTCCACATATTCGCCGTAGAGGCTTCCTCGGGTGATTTTTCCGAGGGTGCAGCAGATAATGTATAACTTTCGCGCCTTTTCGTACATGTCGGACTCCTGGTTGGTCTGCACTTCGCGCATCAGAGTGACGATTTCTTTTCGCGACAGCGGTTTGTTGAGCAACCGGTTTTCGCTTATGAGAAAGTCGGCATAGAGCATTGCCTCGCGAGAGCGTGGGCTAGGCTGCAGCATGGAAAAATCGTCGCGTATTTGCTTGAGGAGAGTTGTGTCGTTCTGATTATTGTTCATCCAGTAGAGACCTGCCTCTATGATTTCGAATGTGTCGCGGGCATTTACGGCGGCATTGTAAGCCTGTCCGGCAGCATGTATGCGGTCGGTCTTTGAGTCGGAGAGGTCTAAAATGTTGAGTAGTATTTCCAGGCTGTCGGTGCTTGTCTTTATGTTGGGGAGAACACCTAAAAGGCTGTCGCGCAGAGCGCTGCGTGTCGAATGTCCGGCATTGGCGCCGATACAGATAAGCAGCAGGAGGCCTGTTGTGATAAATTTAAAAAACAGTTTCATAATTGACGACAAATTTAGCCAAAAAAAGCGTCAATGACAAAATATTTTTGCACATGTCTGCCGAGGCAAAAACATGTGCAAAAATTTTTGTGGCCGGACTAAGCCGGATTGTGCTGTTGAGATTTCTATTTTCCTAAGCTAAAGCGGTAGCCAAGTGTAACCTCGAATATATGCAAGCGCTTATGGTATTCGTCTGAAGGGTATTTGAAAGGTTTCACATATCGCGTTAATGGGAGCGAATATGAGCCTTTCAAAACTATGTCGCGAAACTCAAAACCGATGCCGAACATCCAGTAGGCGTTTACTCTGTTATAGTAAGGGTCCGAAGAGTCATAGCCCGGTAAATCGCCGTACCAAACTTCTGAGGTGTATTCAAATGCTTTCACATCCATGCGGGGGCCGGTAAAAAAGTTGAAAGCGGCCTTAGAAACGGGGAAGGTGTAGCCACCAATGGCTCTCAATGAAAATTCGCCTAACCATTGGCCCATCTGCATATATCGCATATCGAAAGCCGCGGCCGGAGAGAAATAGATTTGGTTGCACACAGGCATTTGGAATGCAAGCTCTGCAATGGCTCCGTTGGTCTTATCATCTGCATTATGGTAAGAGCCTGTGTATCCGCCTGAAAGAATCAAGCTGTAATCGCGGGCAGACAAGGCAAAGGCTGAGCAATATATCGCCAGACAGACGGCAATGAGTTTTATTGTGTTGTAGGTTCTTCTCGCCATAGTACACGGTATTAGTTAATAATGAATGTTATGTATTATTTGCCTATCCTGAAGCGATAGCCGAGTGTAACCTCGAATATATGCAAGCGCTTATGGTATTCGTCTGAAGGGTATTTGAACGGTTTCACATAACGTGTGAGAGGCAACGAATATGACCCTTTCAACACTATGTCGTGGTACTCGAAACAGAGTCCGAACATCCAGTAGGCATTAACTCTGTTATATCGAGGATCGTATGTAAAGTCAGTTCCCGGTGGTAGAGATGCATCATATATTTCTGATAAGTATTCAAATGCTTTCACATCCATTCGTGGTCCGGTAAATATGTTTAAAGCTACATTCGACATGGGAAGCGAGTAGCCGCCGACAGTCCTTAAAGAAAACTCTCCTAACCATTTAGAATTCTGCACGTATCGCATGTCAAACGCAGCGGCCGGAGAGAAGTAGAAGCGGTTATACACCGGCATTTGGAAAGCCAATTCAACAATAGCTCCGTTCGTTTTGTCGATGTTTACTTCATTATAGCCTTGATGTACAGTATAGTTTCCTGTCGAACCTGTATAGCCACCTGAAAGAATCAGGCTGTAATCGCGGGCAGACAAGGCAAAGGCCGAGCAATATATCGCCAGACAGACGGCAATAAGTTTTATTGTGTTGTAGGTTCTTCTCGCCATAGTACACGGTATTAGTTAATAATGAATGTTATGCAATATCTTTAAGTACTGATTGAAATTATGATTGGAAGGTGGGTTGAATCTGTCCATTCCATAGAATCCATCATATTCATCAGATTACGGTGTAATCCTCGTTTACACGACTTCTGCTCTTTGCAGGGAATACGAAGTTGATAATTTTTGTTAATTCGTCCTATCGGACTTCTCCTTTGAGTGTTTGTGTAACCTCTTTGTGGAAAACCACGTCCGCCTCGGTACAACTGTACATTAGAGGGAGGATTAGAAAGATAATGGCTAGAAGTTTTTTCATTGAGTTAGGTTTTAGAGAATGTTGTTATGACATTCGTAAATTTACACAAACATTTTTGAAATAACAAATTCTTTTTTTTAAATTTAACCAAAATTAATAAATAAGGTTTTGCTTTTTAAATATAGGGCATTTTCTCGCATGAGAGAATACTGACATCGGGCGATGTGCAGTGCACCTTGTATGAAAAACGTAGGCAAATAATATTTCAGCAGATTAGACTCACTACAAAAATCCGTTATTTAGCCTACGACGTACCTGTCGTTCCGCTTTTGCAAAAGCGGAACGACAGGTACACTGTATAAATATCTTGCTGTCAGCGATTGATTTCGCCTACAAGGCGAAGGTTGGTAATGGGCGTAGTCGGGTCGTTGGAGATAATCTGCAGGCGAGCGTTGAGTATGTTGCCCGGAATCTGCGAGGGATTGATGTCGACGGTTATTGTGGCTGATTTACCCGGTTTAATGGTTTCGCTGCTGATTTTAGCGGCTACACAGGGCTCGGCGGAGTAGAGGCGACGTATCTTCAGAGGCGATTTTCCGGTGTTGGTAATGGTGCAGCTCATCTGTTGTTGCTGATTGGAGAGGCGGCCGAAGTCAAGTGATTTTGTGTCGGGAGAAATAACGGGCGCTTTCTTCAAATCTTTGGCCGAGAGCTTCGAGAAGTCTTCTTTGACGATTGCTACCATAGGAATCGTGCAAGCCGGAGCACCGTTGTCGGCAAGGACAGTCACGGAGTCGTTGAGCACGCCATAAAGTGGCGTCTTTGCCGAGTGTATGTAGAAGATATAAGTGAACTGCTGTCCCGGCGGAACTGTGTCGGGAGCCACATCGACAGTTATATATGGCGGAAGCCCTTCGACACGCGGTCTGATGGTGGTTGTGGAGCGGTTGTATGCTTCGAGGAAGACGGGACGGGTCTGGCCTTTTATGATTTCGCCGAACATAACCACACCGCGCGAGAGTTTGATTTTATCGGAACAGTCGATGGGATATCGTTGAGCTACAGTAGACTCCGAGCCCACGACGGTGCCTGAGATATAGAGCTTCGTGCGCGGCATGTCGTTCGAAAAGTCGACCGCCACTGTTTTTGTGAATTTGCCGGGTCGTCCGGCCGGGTCGTAAGTTACGGTTATCGCGGCAGTGTCGCCCGGTGCAACGGCATCGCGCGAATACTTTGGTGAGGTGCATCCGCAAGAGGCATGAGCCTTGATAATAGATACGGGCTCGTCGGAGGTATTTACAAATTTGAACTGACAGTCGACCGGCCCGACGCTTTCGTCGATAGCGCCGAAGTTGTGAGATGTCTCAAGCCACTGAATCTGTGCGCCGGCCCCGAGGGCGAAAGCGAGTGCGATGAATGTGATTGCTTTGCGGAGTGATTTCATGCGTCAAAATTACGAATTTTTCTCGACTTTGTGATAAAGCCTTTTCCTGCGCGAGCGCATATTTAAATAATAACGCAGCAAAGTTGCCGGGAGTTCGGTCCGGGAATATTTTTCGGCTGTCGGGAAAAACGACATACAGAGGCTCTGCAGCCCCTGTAAATTTGCAGCGTAAACACCAAAACACAACTGATTATGGAACAGAAACCCACCAATCCGCCCGATGTCACTCCCGATACCGACGGCGCCTCGGATGCCGAGTTGCTTCGAGCAATCAGTGCGAACGCCGAGTGTGCGCACGTACTTGCCGCCATAGCAGCCGGCGGTGACCCTAAAGAGCTGCTCGCAACCTTTCTCGACTCCGGAGCCGGACCGGAGGAGCAACAGCCGGCCGAAGAGCGGCCGCCGGTGGCTATGTATCAGAGCCCGTCGCAGGCGGCATGGCCCGACTCAGACAGCGATTCGCGCCCGGCTTTCCTCGCCGGCGAGACCCCCGACTTCTGGGAAGGTATATTTTGATTTAACGAACCCATTTTAATCAATAACCCAATGAGTGAAAATGTAAACATCGCCCCCGGCACCGCCGGCGGCAGCCATGTCAGCGGCGCTCCCGCTACAACCGAAACAATCCGCACGGCGTCGCCCGACCTGCTGCGCAATGCCATCGACAGGCGTATTGTGAAAGTACGCCCTATGTCGACACCTGTCGACCAGCTCACACGTTGCGCTTCGAGCCGCCGTGCCGGAGCCATGACTGTAGAGTATTACTCGGTCGATACCAAGCAGACCCAGGCTACTCTTGTGGAAGCAACGGGAAGCAACGGCAACGACCGCGGCGACGGCTATGTGTCGACTATTCTCAAAACATCGGCCGATGCGATATTCGATGTGTCGGAGACTGTGCTTGTGCCTTCTGTCAGCGGCACGCCTAAGGACGGCGGAGTTGCCACGCCCCTTATGCTTTATGTAGTGAGCCGTCCGACCGAAGGCGGCGTCGAGGTTGTGGCGCTCAACGGCCCGTCGCGCAGTACGTTAGACCAGGTGCTCCGCGAGGTGCCTGCTATGCCCGAGGGCACCGTTCTGGTGCGTATGGGCCGTGCGGCGACCGAGCTCGACGTGCAGACGGCGCAGTTCTCGGCCATGCCGCGCAAGGCGTCGAACAATTGCCAGATATTCAAAATGCAGGTAGAGGAGAGCACAATGGCCCGTATCGCTTCCAAGGAAGTCGGTTGGTCGTTCTCCGACCAGGAAGAAGCCGCAATCATCGATATGCGTCTGGGCATGGAGAAGAGCTTTATCTTCGGTAGTCGCGGCATGTATTTCGACCCCCTGAAGAACGAAAACGTGTATTTCACCGGCGGTATATGGGGGCAGGCTCCCCGCAGTGCCGAACTGCCGCTCGACACTCTTGCCGAAAGCGACCTCATAGAGCTGTGCGCCAAGGCCTTCACGGGCAATAATGGGTCGAAGCGCAAGATTCTCATTGCCGGCACAAGCCTTATGGAGGCGCTGAGCAAGCTCCAGTATAGCAAAGTGCTGTCGGCCGGCGAGACGCGTGTGAAGTGGGGTATAGAGTTCAAGGAGATTGTGTCGAACTTCGGCACGCTCTATGTGCTGCACTCCGAAGTTTTCGATGCCTGCGGCCATGCCGGCGACGGCTTCATCATCGACCCCAATTACCTTACGAAGTATGTGCATGTGCCCTTCCAGGCCGAAAAGCTCGACCTCAGGGCTTCGGGTCAGCGCAATACCGACGCCGTCGTGCTCACCGAGGCTTCGTGTCTGGTACTCCGCTATCCGCAGGCGCACATACGTGTAATAGGTAAAAATACCTGAAAATGCGGGTGTCGCTGACTAAAGTCGAAATGCTGCAGCGACGTCGCCTGGCTTCCGGCCTCGAACCTCTGCGCGCCGACTGTGCCATAGAGCTGAAGGAGGGCATTGATGTCGACCGCGTGCTTGAGGCACAGTTGCGCAGACGCTATCTCGATTTGCTCGATAATGGCGAGCGGCGCAAGATTTCACCCGAAGATGTGTCGGCAACGACCGCAATTATGGCAAGTGGCGGCACCGAAGGTGGCGGTGTCGTGCTTGGCGCGCCGGCGAATTGCCGGCGGCTGTTCGACCTCAGACTCGCGGGCTGGACGCGTGCCGTAGAAGTGCTTGCACCGACTGAGGCCGAGCGTGTGATGTCGCTGCAGCTCAATCCGTTTACCGCGGCTACGGCAGAGCGGCCGATAGCAGTTGTCGTTGCCGGTCGTACCGGAGGCGAAGGCCCCGTGCTCATGGCGTGGCCGGCATCGCTCAAGGTGACTTTGCTTACAGCTGCTGTCGACTACGGGCCTGAGCGCTATGTGCTCAACGAATGTGGAATAGAAGATTTGTTCTCAGACAATATACTGATATGAAAACAGTACTCGAATCGGCTTACGCTGCATGGAGCGAGGCCTCGTCACTGCGCGAAAGGCGTGAGCGCTACAAGAGCTATACTTATGGCGACCAGTGGTGCGACCTTGTATCCGACCGCACGGGACGGCGGATGCGCGAAGACAGGCTTCTGCTTGAAAGCGGAGCCAAGCCTCTGACGAACAATCTTATTCGTCAGCTTGTGAAGACTGTAGTGGGGCGTTATCGTGCACAGACGGCAGAAAATGGTTTTTATGCTTCTAAGCATATCGCCGACATTGCCCGGCGCAATTCGCTTGCCGAGCTCGACAGCCGCATGCTTGAGGAATTTCTTATTTCGGGCTGTGCGGTGCAGCGCATTGTGGACGAACGTCGCTGGGGTGGCTGCGGTGTGTGGGTCGACAATATCGACCCGCGACGCTTTTTTGTAAATGCTTTTCACGACCCTCGCGGTTGGGATATCGACCTCATAGGCATGCTGCACGATATGAGCCTGCCCGAGGTGGTAAACCGTTTTGCCGGGGGCAGTGCGGCGCGAGCGGCCGAGCTAAAGCGCATCTACGGCGGCGCGGAGGCTTCGGGAACTTTCGCCGGAGGCGAGCTGGGCACATCGGAGGGGGCTATGGATTTTTTCTGTCCGTCGGTGCCGGGGCGTTGCCGCGTGGTGGAGGTATGGACTCTCGACTGTCGCGAGCACGACGGCGACGAAAGCGCCGATTTCGACTTCGCATGGCATTGCCGCTATCTCGCTCCCGACGGTTCGCTCCTTGCCGAACATGACTCGCCTTACAGACATCGCATGCATCCCTTTGTAGTGAAGTTTTATCCTCTGACAGATGGCGAGGTGCATCCGTTTGTAGAAGATGTCATTGACCAGCAGCGTCATATCAACCGTCTTATAGTGATGATTGACAAGATGATGACTACTTCGGCAAAAGGTGTGCTGCTTTTCCCCGCCGACCAGCTCGTTGACGGCATGGGCTGGGAGCGCGTAACTGATGTATGGGCTCACAGCGACGGTGTGATTCCTATTACGGGCCGTGGCCAGCATCTGCCTCAGCAGGTGGTGACAAACACGGCGAACTCCGGGGCCTACCGGCTGCTTGAGATGCAGATGAAGCTTTTCGATGATATTTCGGGTGTCGGCGACGCGCTTTTGGGTCGTCGCTCGTCGGGAGTAAATGGCGCGGAGCTGCTCGATACGCAGGTGCGCAACGCCACGATAGCCCTATCCGATATTTTTGAATCGTTTACCGCTTTTGCGGTCGCCCGAAATGAAAAAGCACTCGGTATTTGAGCGCAAGAACGGTCTGTAGTAAAAAATAAAAAGGCCTCCGAAACCGTGAAAGGTTGCGGAGGCCTTTTTATTTTTTACGAGTAATTATTCAGCGCATTTAGCGTTGATAAATTCGCGGTTTAGACGAGCGATGTTGCTCAGGGGAATGCTCTTGGGGCACTCGGCGGCGCAGGCGCCGGTGTTTGTGCAGTTGCCGAAACCGAGTTCGTCCATTTTGCGTACCATTGCGCGAGCGCGACGCTTGCGTTCTACCTGGCCCTGGGGGAGGAGTGCGAACTGGCTGACCTTAGCTGAAACGAAAAGCATGGCCGAGCCGTTTTTGCAGGCAGCGACACATGCGCCGCATCCGATGCATGTAGCGGAGTCCATTGCGGTGTCGGCAACGGTTTTGCTGATTGGCATATCGTTTGCGTCGGGAGCACCGCCGCAGTTGAACGAAACGTAACCGCCGGCCTGCTGTATCTTGTCGAAGGCAGTGCGGTCGACCATGAGGTCGCGGATAACGGGGAATGCAGCCGAGCGCCAAGGTTCGATGGTGATAGTGTCGCCGTCGTTGAACTTACGCATGTGGAGCTGGCAGGTTGTTATCCCCTGTACGGGACCGTGGGGGTGTCCGTTGATGTAGAGAGAGCACATGCCGCAGATGCCTTCGCGGCAGTCGTTGTCGAAAACTACAGGCTCTTCGCCTTTTTCAACAAGCTGCTGGTTGAGCATATCGAGCATTTCGAGGAAGCTGCTGCCGGTCGACACGTTGTCGAGGGCATAGTTGACGAACTGTCCTTTTTCTTTGGGACCACGTTGACGCCAAATTTTCAGTTTTACGCTGATAGTATGTTCCATTTTACGATGTTGATTCTTTGGTAGCGGAGGCATTTAAGCGAAAGCTTGCCGGCCTCCGCCGCGTGGGTAGAAATTAGGATTTATAGTTACGGGTCTGTACCTTTATGGCTTCGTAGTTGAGAGGCTCTTTGATAAGTATGGGCTTCTCGCCGTCGCCGGTATATTTCCAGCAGCTTACATACATGTATTTGTCGTCGCGACGAGCTGCTTCTCCGTCGGGGGTCTGGTATTCTTCGCGGAAGTGAGCACCGCACGATTCGTTGCGGTTGAGGGCGTCGATAGCCATCATTTTTGCAATCACGAGGAAGTCTTCGAGGCGGAGAGCCTTTTCGAGCTCGGTGTTGAGGTCGTCGGCCTTACCTACGATGCGGAGGTCGGTGTAGAATTCCTTCTTGACTTCTTCGATTTCTTCGAGAGCTTTCACAAGGCTCTGGAGTGTGCGGCCCATGCCTACGAGGTTCCACATTACGTGTCCGAGACGTTTGTGGATTTCATCGGGGCTCTTTGTGCCCTTGATGTCCATGAGCTTCTGGATGCGAGCGCGGACGTCGGCCTCGGCTTTGTCGAATTCGGGTGCCGAAGTTTTGAAGCGGGGCACCTTGATCTGGTCGCTGAGGTAGTTCTGCATTGTGTAGGGGATAACGAAGTATCCGTCGGCAAGACCCTGCATGAGGGCCGATGCGCCGAGACGGTTTGCGCCGTGGTCCGAGAAGTTGCATTCGCCGATAGCGAAGAGGCCCTTTACAGAAGTCTGGAGTTCGTAGTCAACCCAGATACCGCCCATGGTGTAGTGGCTTGCGGGGAAAATCATCATGGGAGTTTCGTAGGGGTTGTCGTCCGAAATCATCTGATACATGTCGAAGAGGTTGCCGTAGCGGTCGCGTACTACGTCTGCTCCGAGGCGCTGGATGGCGTATTTGAAGTCGAGGTATACGGCGTTGCCGGTACCTACACCATAGCCGGCGTCGCAACGTTCTTTAGCGGCACGCGAAGCGATGTCGCGGGGGCAGAGGTTGCCGAAAGCGGGATAGCGGCGTTCGAGGTAGAAGTCGCGGTCTTCGTCGGGAATATCGGTCGGTTTCTTCTTGCCGGCGCGGATAGCTTCGGCATCTTCTTTCTTTGCAGGCACCCATATGCGGCCGTCGTTACGGAGCGATTCGCTCATAAGTGTGAGCTTGCTCTGGTCTTCGCCGTGAACGGGGATACAGGTGGGGTGAATCTGAGTGAAGGCGAGGTTTGCCAGGTAAGCGCCTTTCTTGAAAGCCTGTACAGCGGCAGAGCCGTTGCAGCCCATGGCGTTGGTCGAGAGGAAGAAGGCACGGCCGTAACCGCCAGTGGCGAGCACAACTGCATGAGCGGCGTAGCGCTCGATTTCGCCGGTGACGAGGTTGCGGACGATGATACCGCGAGCGCGGCCGTCGATGATGACAACATCGAGCATTTCGCGGCGTGTGAACGACTTGACAGTGCCTTTCTGAATCTGGCGGTTGAGCGAGCTGTAGGCGCCGAGGAGGAGCTGCTGGCCGGTCTGGCCTTTAGCGTAGAAAGTACGGCTTACCTGAGCGCCGCCAAACGAACGGTTGGCGAGGAGGCCGCCGTATTCGCGAGCGAAGGGAACACCTTGTGCAACGCACTGGTCGATGATGTTGTTAGACACTTCGGCCAGACGGTAAACGTTGGCTTCGCGCGAGCGGAAGTCACCGCCTTTTACTGTGTCGTAGAAGAGACGGTAAACAGAGTCGCCGTCGTTCTGATAGTTTTTGGCTGCATTGATACCACCCTGTGCGGCAATCGAGTGAGCGCGGCGGGGGCTGTCCTGAATGCAGAAGTTATATACGTTGAAACCGAGTTCGCCGAGTGTAGACGCGGCTGAAGCGCCTGCAAGGCCTGTACCAACGACGATGATGTCGAGGTTGCGCTTGTTGGCGGGGTTTACAAGGTGCTGGTGAGCTTTGTAGTTGGTCCATTTCTCAGCGATGGGACCTTCGGGAATCTTAGAGTCGATGGTGTACTCGGGCTTGTTGCCGGTTTCGACGTCGGCGAATTCCTGCATGATGGGGGTAGAATCTATCATACCCTCAAGGTTGAGTGTCTGTGCCATATCTCTGAGCGGAATTATTAGTTTATAGAATCGGTTGTTTCCTCAACTACTGTTTCTTCAACAGCGACTGTTTCCTGTGCGGGAGCGGCCTGCTGCACATGTTCGCGGAGCATGTCCACAATCTGGATAGCAGTCGAGAGGTAGCGGTCGGTAGAAGCTGCGGGCATTGCTTTGGCAGCGTCGGCGATTGGTGCGAGCTCGTCGAGGTATTTCTGACCGTTTTCGGCGATGAACTGCTCCATAACCTGCTGTCCGCCATACATAGCCTGCTGCTGCAGGGCCTGCCAGCTTTCCATGAATTTGGTCACGGGTTCTTCGGCGCGCTCAGCGAGACCTTTGGCGTACTGCTCAACGAGAGCTTCGTTTGTTGTGTAGTAGTTCTGGTTAGCACGAACTGTGAATACAATTGCCTGTGCGATGAAAAGAGCTACAACAATCGAAGTCCACCAGAGGGCGATTTTCTTGAGACGGGGAAGCCATGTGTTGTTATTCCAGCCTATGGTCTGGAACATCGACCAGAAGCCGTGGTTCATGTGGAACCAGAGAGCGATGAAGCCGATGATGTAGATAACGGGGGTGTACCATTGCGAGAAGGCAAGCTCGAGGAAGAGTGTGCCGTAAGCGGGGTCGGCGATGAGGCCATTTACTGTGGGGTAGGCTGAAAGATTGTGCGACAGGAGTTCCTGAAGCTGCATCTTTGACCAGAACTGTACCATGTGTACCACGAGGAAGGCGAGCACAACGATGCCGAGAACGAGCATGTTCTTCGACGACCATTCAACGCCGGGATAGTGTGCGCTGACGGCATAGCGGTCTACGCCGCGGGCTCTGCGGTTCTGCACTGTGAGCCAGAGGGCGTAAATGATATGGATGATGAACAGGGCTGCAAGGCCGAGCGACGCAACAAGCGCGTACCAGTTTGCACCGAGAAACTCACACACGGCGTTATATGCGCCGGGCCAGATAAGTGCCACTGCGTTCATCAACACGTGAAATGTTACGAATAGGACCAAGCAGATGCCGGTGAGGGCCATCACGAACTTACGTCCTATAGATGAGCATGTTAACCACATAAGATGATTGTTTTTGGATTGAATATTAATTGTTTGTTTATTGCGGTGCGAAATCTCTGCGCCGTGGAGCACAGAGTTTTATTTTGCAAATTTAGCTCTTTTAAACAATTAGTGCAACTTATTATCTTAAAAACTGTCGGTGCAAGTGTTAATCGCTTATTCTGCGGCCGGGCGTTGGTAGTTGTCTTTTTCGCAGCGTTGTGTCATTTTTTTTATGCGGGCCTGGGTTTCTGGGTGCGAAGAAAACATCTTCTGCACGTAAGAGTTGCTTCCCTGTCCCGATTCCATGGAGAGGAATTTTTCAAATGCCATTACCATACCCCAGGGGTTTTTGCCATTTGCCACAAGGAAATCGTAGCCGCAGTCATCGGCTTCGTTTTCTTGCTTCTGGGAGTATTTTGCATTGATGAGCGACTGGGTGATTGCTCCGAGCTGCGACTCTGTGAGTGCGGCGGCCTTGCCACCGGTCGATGCTACGCCGTCTTTGAGCGCGTCGGTGAGGAGCTGTGTGCGGAATGCGTTTTTGGAGTGGCGTTTGAGCACGTGGCCTATTTCATGTCCGATAATGCCGAGGAGCTCATCGTCGCTCATGATGTCCATAAGTGCTGCAAACACACGCACGCTGCCGTCGGGACAGGCAAATGCGTTTACATCGATAACGTTGTATACTTTGAAGTTGAGAGGAATGCCGTCGGCATCGGTAATGCCTTCGGTGAGCTTTCGCAGGCGTATGGTGTAGGGGTCGTCTTCGGGGAGCACGGGGTTGTTCTTGTCCATCCAGTCTACCGATTCTTTGACATATGCTGCCATTTGGGCATCGGTCAGTGTTGCGGCCTGAGCGGCTTTTGCGGCACCGCTTACGGCTTTTTTGAGATTGAACTGTGCGGGAGCCTCGAAGGCTATCGAAAGCAGAAATGCTAATGTGAGAAATTTGACAAAGATGCGTTTCATATCGTGGAATGATGTTTAAGTATGCTGTTCCGTAATACAACAGGCACACCGAGCAGGCCTTTGGCAATGCTTACCTCGAGGGGCTGTCCGTTGCGGATGCTGTTTGTCTGGCTTTGAGTGAGTTGTATTGTCACAAGATGTCCGTCGGCAATTCTGATGTCGGCGTAGTGGAGCTTGTATTTTTCGCCGGTGGCTACGTATCGTCCGCGTCCCACGCGTCGTGTGCGCTGTCGCTCCTTATAGTATCTGCGCTCTACTGTGGCGTCGGCCGTTGTGGTATGGTCTTCGTCGGCGCCGGCGTAGTTCACGCCATAAAAGGCACCGCAAAGAAGCGAGGTGACGATTATCTGCCATATGGCGAGGCGCAGTGATTTTTTCGAGAAGTTGAAAAGATTGCTGTTTCGTGTCAGTGCGGCGGTGAGCGGAAAAGCGGCGCAGACAGCGATTGCGGCTACAATCCATGTGTCGACTAAGGTGAGAGTGCGCAATGCCAGGCATGTACCGATGCCCGACACTGCGAGAGTGACAATTAAAGCAGTGACGATATTCTTCAATATGCCCGATTTCATGCCGCAGAAACAGATGTCAGATGTTCGACGGTACAAAGGTAAGAAAAAACAATGAGTTCTGTCGGGTCTTTGACAGAATAAATTTTGCAACTTGTCTTTATTTGATTTTAAGTATGTCGGTGTTTATTCGTCGCTGTCGGCTTCGGCAAGAGCGTCGGCCTCGAATTGCTCTGCTTCCTTAGGTGTAAGTTCGCACTGGAATATGCCGAGCAGGTCGTATTTAAGCTCTTTGCCGTTGGCGAGTCCGATGACATAGTATAGGGTCGAGCGGCTTATGCGCACAATCTTTTCTCCGGGATATTTTTTTGCCACATTGCTGCGGATAGCTTTGGGGACAAGTGATTCGGGCACGCTTTTCTTTTTGCAGTCGACAAGCGTCCACCGGCCTTTGTTGCTGAACTCGATTTTGGTGCCGTTGGTGAGCTTGACATCGTAATCTGTCCGTTTCAGCAAGTGTTTGTCTACCTTTATCATGCTCACTTTTGCCTTTGGAAAATTCTCATCGAGCATCTCGCGTGCGGCCTGTGGCAAGTCTTTGCGGTTTATGCTGTATTTGTCGAGCGGAATTATCGCCGAAGCCGATATTACGCCGAGTATCATCACAGCCAGTAGTGCGAGTTTTCTAATCATGGACATGTATGTTTGTTAATAATTTATTTAAGGGGGGCTTTATTCAGTAAGAACAAACGCCCCGGCAGTCGTAAAGGTTGTGAGCCTGTGTGCTTTTATCTGCCGCGTCGGAGATAGTGTCGCACGAGCACGGCCCAGGGCTTGAGGTCGCTGTCTTTCCAATAGCGGCCATCGTCGGCCGCCGACGGCCTGAGCATTGAGCAGGTCTCGTCTTTGTCGCTGATGCTCCACGCCACCCAGCTTATGCCGTTGCGGTCGGCGTATTGCATCCATTCGTCCCATTCTTTCGGATTTATGACTCCGTCGCCGGTGTGCTCCATGCCGGCACATTCACTCATAATCAGAGGTAATCCTTTCGAAAGGGCGTAGTCGGCTTTGTCGCGAAGCCACTGTGTGTGAGTTGCTGCATAATAGTGAAGCGAATAAAGCAGGTTTTTGTAACCGGAGACAGGATTGTCGGCCGCTTTGTCGACCTCCTGGTCCCAGCGTGGGGTAGGTACTACCACAATTGCCTCCGGACTGAGGCTGCGGATTAGCGGAATCAGTTGCTCGGCATATTCTTTGCATTCGTCCCAGCTTACCTCTGTGGGTTCATTCCAGATTTCATACATCAGGTTGGGGACATTGCTGTATTTCGATGCCACATGTGAAAAGAAGCGTTTTGCGTTGTCGAGCTTGTTGGGGTGGCTGTGGAAGTCGACAAGCACATATACACCATTGTCGAGTGCGCCCTGCACAATGCTGTCGACGGCAGCGTAGGCAGCGATGCTGTCGCAGTCGAACCCGCTTCCAAGATGAGCTACGCCGATAGAGCAGCGCACAAGGTCGGCACTCCAGTCGTTGGCGAGACTCGTCACAGTACCCGGCTTGTAAAACCGCGGCCACATATTGTGCCAGCCCATGCTCACACCGCGGAGCTGGACGGGCTCGCCGTAGCTGTTCACTATCTGAGTGCCTTCTACGCGTAGCCGGCCGTGACGTTCGACGGGCGTACGGGCCGAGAGACCGAGCACGCTTGCTATTGAGATTATTGAAAGAACAAGAGTTTTTATCAGTGGCATTGTCATTAAGTTTTTGTGTGGCCGAGAGGGTTGCCGAAGGTCCGACGGCCACAGTGTTGATAATCTGTGCAAAATTAACGTGAACGGACGCTCGCTTTTTATATTATCTTATCTATTTATTTACTTTTGCAATACGTTTGCATATTTTTCAAAAAAAACATGGCGATGCTCTGCCAATCGGAAGATTTTACTTAATTTTGCCGTTATTACAAGCAACGTAGCGATTAAGGATAATATGAATTTTGTACGACTTGCAGCGGTGGCATGCACCGTGTTATACATATTTAATATTAACAATACAGTATCTGCCGGCAATGTCGCCGGTATAGCAAGTGCCGATTCGGTGGCACTGTCAATTGCCGAAGCGGCCCCCGACGTGGCGGCTGTCCGTGCCCGATACGACGCCGAGTTGCAGCAGGCACGTGCAGCCAATGTGCTTCAGGGCCCTGAAATGGATTTCGGATATAAATTCAACGCTGCCGGCGGTCCCGACAAATGGGGTGTGTCTGTTGGACAGGCTTTCGACTGGCCCGGTGTATATGGCGCGCGGCGTGCTTCGGCCGGCTATCAGGCAGAGGCTTACAATCGGCTCTATCGTGCGGCTCTGCTTGAGCGTGCCTATGAAGTGAAGCAGCTCCTTGTGAAGCTGTCGGTGGCGCGAAGTCATCTGTCGACCATGCAGGAGGCCGAATTTGCCGCACATCGCCTTGCCGAAGCCTACTCGGGTGCATACGACCGCGGAGAGGCTACGATTCTCGATGTGTCGAAAATCAAACTTCAGATTTTTGAAATTTCCAATCTTGTAGCCGAAGCCGAGGCCTCGCTCGAAGATGTCGAGGCCTCGCTCAGGGCTTACGGGGCCGACCCGTCGGCCATAGTGTTGCCCGATGTTACCGACAATATGGTGTTGCAGCCATATGAATATTACCACGAACTCCTTCTTGCCAACGACCCGACAATCGCCGCCGCCTCAAGTCTGGCCGGTGTGGCCTCCGCCGAGGTGAAAGTGGCACGCCGGAGCGCCTTGCCCTCGTTTAAACTTGCCTACACGCACGATTTTGAAGAGAACGTGCATTTCAACGGATTTTCGGTGGGTATCTCGTTTCCAACATGGAACCGCGGCAAAGCCGTGCGGGCAGCCAAAGCCGAGCTCGATGCAGCCGTTTTCGAGGCTGACGACTATGCCATGCGTGTCAATGCCCGGCTGATGAGCGACTATGCAAGATGCCGCACGCTTAACCGGCGTGTCGATGACGCGCGCTCTACTTTTTCGTCCGACGATTATCCGGCTTTGCTTAAAAAGGCTCTCGACGCACGACGAATCAATCTCTACGAATATCTCAATTCGTATCGCGAATATTATCAGTCGAAAACCGCATACATACAGCTTTGTGGCGAGCTTGCCGCCGGCATAGCCTCGCTGGCGCGCTACGACATCTTAGGTCAATGATAGAAATTATTCCATATGCTCCGCAGTACAAGATGTTGTGGGACGAAGCTGTTGCAGAATCGCGCAATGGTCTCTTCCAGCATCGGCGTGACTATATGGACTATCATGCTCAGCGTTTTTGCGACTGTTCGCTGCTCGCCTCCGATGCGAGGCGACGTATAATAGCCGTCCTGCCGGCGCATGTGAGCGGCGATGAGGTGTCGTCGCACCGGGGGCTCACTTTCGGAGGCTGGCTTATGACGCAGCGTGCCGATATGGCAGCCATGATGGAGGTGTGGGCCTCGATGGCAGAGTATTACCGCAGCCGCGGCTGGCGAAGCCTTTATTACAGGCCTTCGCCACATATCTATCACCGCTACCCGGCCGAAGAAGATATCTATGCTCTTTACCGTGCCGGAGGCTCGCTCAAGGCGGTGCAGGTGTCGAGCGTTGTCGACAACAGCTGTCCTCGCGGTTTTGACATGGCTTCGCGGCAGTCGGTGCGCAAGGCCGCCGCGTCGGGAGTCGAGGTCGGTGAATCGGCCGACTGGGCAGCTTTCTGGACTATTCTCTCTGGTCGGCTGCAGGAGCGCTATAATGCGCATCCGGTTCACACGCTCGACGAGGTACTTATGCTCCGTGAGCGTTTCCCCGAAAATATAAAGCTTTATGCAGCCACTCTCGAGGGTCGCATGATTGCCGGGGTTGTTGTCTACGACTGCGGCACGGCCGTTCACAGCCAGTACTGCGCCTCCACCGACGAAGGGCGCCGCTCGAGGGCTTTGCCGCTGCTCTACAGGCATGTACTCGACGTCTACGCATTGCGGCGATACTTCGACTTCGGTACTTCGAACGAAGACGGCGGCCTCGTGCTCAATGAAGGACTTATAAGGCAGAAATGCGGCTTCGGTGGCCGCGCCGTGGCTTATAACGCCTACAGTATTCAATTATGACCAAATACTAAAAATCAATATGTTATGGAAAAGAAATGGTATATCGTCTACAACGGCCAGCAGACCGGGCCGATGGATAAATACGAACTTCTAAAATACGGTCTCAGCCTCGACTCGAACGTATGGTGCCAGGGCATGGCCGACTGGTCTCCGGCCGGCACAGTTCCCGAGCTTGTCGACTTGATGGGGCAGTCGCCCGTAGGCTCAGTGCCTCCCCCTCCTGTAAAATCGAAAATCGTGGCCGGTATTCTCGCTCTTTTCCTCGGCGGCATCGGCGTGCAGTATTTCTACATAGGCAAAAACATTGCCGGTATACTCTGCATCATCATAAGCCTCGTCACCTGTGGTCTGTGGCAAGTGGTGACATTTGTTCAAGGCATACTTATGCTGCTGATGAGTGACGAGGAATTCAACCGCAAATTCCTCTACACCCAGTCAAAATTCCCCTTGTTCTGAAAAATAGGGTGGTAAAAGGCTGTAAATTCGCTGAAAACTTGTAAATTTGCGGTTTAGAACAAAGAATCGGAATAAAAGATATGAAACGTACGAAAATAGTCGACATCTTCGCTCCAGAGCATATTGGTAGCGAAGTATGCGTCAAAGGCTGGGTGCGCACGCGCCGCGGCAATAAAAACGTGCAGTTCGTGGCCCTCAACGACGGCTCCACTGTGCGCAACCTGCAGGTGGTGTTCGACCTGACAAAGTTCAGCGACGAGCAGCTCAAACCAGTTACCACTGGTTCGTCGATATGTGTTATCGGCAAGCTTGTAGAGTCGATGGGCAAAGGCCAGACATGTGAAGTGCAGGCCGACAGCCTCGAAATCTACGGCACCGCCGACCCCAACGAATACCCCCTCCAGAAAAAAGGACATACACTCGAATTCCTCCGCGAGAAAGCGCACCTGCGTCCGCGCACAGCCACATTCGGTGCCATCCTCCGTATCCGTTCGGCACTTGCCTTTGCAATTCACAAGTTCTTTCAGGAGAAAGGATTTTTCTATCTCCATACACCTCTGATTACCGGGAGCGACTGCGAGGGTGCAGGCGCAATGTTTCAGGTGACTACACTTCCTCTCGACAAGCTCCCCAAGACCGACGACGGCAGCATCGACTACAGCAAAGACTTCTTCGGCAAGCCTACCGCACTCACTGTGTCGGGTCAGCTCGAAGGCGAGCTCGGCGCAACAGCCCTCGGTGCGATTTACACCTTCGGCCCCACATTCCGTGCCGAAAACTCCAATACGCCCCGTCACCTTGCCGAGTTCTGGATGATAGAGCCTGAAATGGCATTCTACGACATCACCGACAATATGGACCTCGCCGAGGAGTTTGTGAAGTATTGCATCGGCTATGCCCTCGACAACTGCCGCGATGACATCAACTTCCTCATGGAGCACTTCGATGCCAAGCTTGTGGAGCGTCTCGAATTTGTTCTCCACAACGACTTCGTACGTCTGCCATATACCGAGGGTATAGAGATTCTTAAGGCCTCCGGCAAGAAATTTGAGTTCCCGGTAGAGTGGGGTGTCGACCTTCAGAGCGAGCATGAGCGCTTCCTTGTAGAAGAGCACTTCAAGCGTCCGGTAATTCTTACCGACTATCCCAAGGAAATCAAGGCTTTCTACATGAAGCAGAACGACGATGGCCGCACTGTCCGTGCCATGGACGTGCTTTTCCCCATGATCGGCGAAATCATTGGCGGTTCGGAGCGTGAAGCCGACTATGACAAGCTGCTTGCCCGCATCGAGGAGCTGAACATACCCATGAAAGACATGTGGTGGTATCTCGATACACGTCGTTTCGGCACAGTGCCTCACAGCGGCTTCGGCCTTGGTTTTGAGCGCCTCGTGCTTTTTGTTACGGGCATGACCAACATCCGCGACGTCATCCCCTTCCCGCGCACTCCAAACAACGCAGAGTTCTAAAAACTTCAAAGCATAAAAAGAGCGACTGTGTCTGCACAGTCGCTCTTTTTATGCTCTTTTTCGCGTATTGCGTACTTAATTATGCTTTCTGAGCATTTTGCTGACTCAACAAAGCTGATTGATAGTAGCTGTCTGGTAAGCAAGCTAAATCTTTGGTGATTAGAGTTTACCTCCTTCTCGATTGATTTTGACTTTGGCGTCTCTGCTAGTCAATGCGGACTTTGCGTGCCGAGCCGCCTTCTTTTACAATGTAAATGCCGGGCTCGAGATTGAGTGAGCCTATGCTTTCGGCTCCGAGTGCAATCGTACGGCCGTCGGTTGAGTAGACATCGCATCGTGTGTCGCTTCCGGCTATGGTTGTGCCGACAGACGAACTCAGAGCCTCAAGTCTGAAGGCCGGTGAGATAAGCTGAGTCTGAACCGCACCACCGTCGCCTTCGACGCTTATCCGCAGGTCGTACCATTTGCTGTCGCTTTCGTGGTCAATTATATCGAGTGGCGCTATGTAATAATTTCCGTAGCCGGGCATGTAGAAATTCTCGGGAACTTCGCTTACCTCAAGATCCTCGAACTCGTTGCTTCCGTGAGGGGCGTACTCCGCTCTTACTGCCGACGGAGCCTTGAAGTCGAATGCCAACATGCGGACGTAGGACAATGTCGCTGCGGTAAAGACGAGCGAAGCATCGGTGTTGCTTGCGAATCGGTCTGTGGGCTTGCCCTTGTCGCGCAACTGCAGAGCCGTCACAGTGGGAATGTATTTGTCGGATGCTTTGTACGACAGAGATGCTTTGTTGACACCCTCGATGCTGTTGTCGATAAGCACGTTCGACATCTCTATCTGCATCTCATAAGAGTCGCCGGAGCCCCAGTCGAGCCATTTGGAAAAATCTGCGGGGTCGGAGCAGATTTCGCGGTCGTCGCAAGTCACCGAGAGGGAGCGGCGGTAGCCTCCGCAGCGGTCGAGTTCCTCAGGCGACGGTTCGTCGGAGAACACGCATGCGTTTATGCCGAGCTCTTCGCCATAGCGGCCGGTGTAGCCATACTGGAAGCCGTTATTCCAGATATTGGCATCGTTCGAGCCCGGAATGCATACAAGAGCCGGAACTGCATTGGCCAGGCGGGCATCGTCGGGCAGGGGAGAGCTGAATTCAGGATGCCCTTCGTCGGGGAAGGTCCTGTCGTCGAGCATAATGCCTGCCGAGCAGATAAGATTGAGCCCGCTCGGCACGAGCCCGTCGGGAGTGAGCCGATAGGGCATCGACGACACCGACGCTTCTTGTATGACAATGAGCCCGTCGCGGAGTACGGGATAATATTCATAAGTTTTGTCGTAACCCTCCGGACTCCAGTAGTAGCATCGGTCGGTGGGAAATTCGTGCTTGTAGTTGCCCATGTTCACATAAGCGCAGCATTTGTTGTCGGCCGAGATGAGATAGCCCGTCATAGAGTAAGTGGGCGAAGGCTGAGTTGGCAGCCAGGCCTTGCTCAACGGGGTCTGGGCGAAGTCGGCCGAAACCGATTGCCATCCGCCGTCTGTCGGACCGTTGAATTCTTTCTCCAAATCAATGGGAATAACCATGAACACCGGGCCTTGTTCCCATGCGAAGGCATCCATTCGAGTAAGGGTAAATCGTTTAGGAACAAGATTTGTTGCAATTGTCGAGCAATTTTTCCGGAACGCCACGGTTTCGTCCATTACGATTGTGCCGAAATCGTTGTGTCTGAACATAAGCACATGGTCGGCAATCGAGCAGTCGCCCGGGTCGTTGGTCGAGGGAAGTGTGAGTTCTCCACCGGCCGGCGATTTCCGTTCTACTCGCGTTACTATCTTTGCATTGCGTTGGTTGAACATTATGCGCTGGTTCGACGACAGGTCGACATCTTCTTCAAAGAGCAATATCTGTGTATCTCCGTCGTCAGATTTTATGAATGCCACAACGTCGTATACGCCGGGGTCGGCATTGAGCTGATATAGTGAACCGACCTGAGTGGCCTGGTACAATTTTTTGTTTTGAGAATCGGTAGAAATTGCAAGAACATTCTGTACTTCCTGCTCTCTTCCTTGGTCGAGAGTTATGCTTACGGTAATGCGATACGAAGCGGCTTTTGCCACCGACAGGCATGTGTTGGCCGAGGCTGCGATTTTTGTGTGCAGCGGGCTGTCGGGCGGCGAAGTTCTAGTAAGGATTGGCGAGAACGGCGACGCATTGGCCGGGAGAGCGGCAGCAAGGGCGATTGCCACCGCGGAGATTGCCTGTATCGTTATTTTTTTCATTGTTATAATATTATTATAATGTGTCTTCTGAGACAAGCGGGAGACCGGACGATCTCCCGCTGTAATTCAGATATTATGCTTAGCGGACAACAACTTTACGTGTCACTGTGCCGGAGTCGGTGCATACACGTACTATGTAGCATCCGGCATTGTTCACGTTGCATCTGTTTCCGGAGAAAGTGCCGGAGGCGACACCGTCGGCGGTATATGCAACAGCTTCGTTGAAGTCGCCGTCGATATAGATAGCGCGTCCGGCCGAATATACCCTTAGTTCACTGCCGGCAGTAAAGCCGACACCCGACGAGGTGTTTTCAATAACACCGTCCTTGTCGAAGAGCATCCATACGGGTTCGGTTGTAGGAGCTTCGTCAAAACCGGTAACAATGAGTATGTATTTCTTGTCGGCGTAAACGCCGCCATAGCCAAAGTTGAGTTCGCCGCTGTAGGTCTTCTTCACTCTGCGCTGCATGAACACATCATATATCCAGTCTTGCAGACGGTCCTCTTCCAGATATTTTTCGAAGTCGTATGTTTCTCCGTAATAAAGAGCATAGTTCTCCGATGCGTTGGTAGGTATGATGGTCATTTCAGCCGTGTATGTGGTCGAAGAGTAAGGCGCGTTCGAGCTGATTTTGTCCAGTCTCAGCTCAAATCCGAGGTCGAATGTATTGCGCGGAGCCGTGGTGAATGAGGTGTAGTAGACGGGAGAAGTGCGGTAGCCGCCGTCGTCCATGAGATATCCGTAGAGATAGTATTCGGTATCCCATTTGAGCGACGAAATGCCGGCAATTTCCGAGAGAGGGCCGTCGAGCGGCTTGAAGTTGAGGTCTCTTCGGGCAAAGACTTTCCAGTCGTAGTATCCCATAGTGGCTGCCTCCCAGCTGGGAATATTGTAGTTTTCATGTACTTTTTCGATGCCGCCCAACTCGGTAGCTCTGTCAGCGCTTATTACACCGAATATGTAAGGACGAGCCATGTCGAAGGAGTAAACAGATGCCGAAACTCCGCTGATAGTGGGGTCATATGCTTCGATGAACATTGCCTCGAAATTCTCGTCGACAGTGCTGAAGTCGGTGATTTCGGGCGATGTGGTCTCGTAGCGGCCCTCGATACCGTAGACAGCTACCTGCATAAAGGCATCAATCTTGATGTTGTCGAAGACAATAGTCTGCTCGCCGGTGTAGATGCGCTCTGCTTCTACAAGCTGACGCAGCTCATTGCGCATATATTCTTTCTCGGCAACGGGGTCTGTGAGGTCGTAGCGGTCGGTAATGTATTTATCGACAACAACAGCCGTATAGGCATCGTCGTTGGTGGGCTTTACTTTTACAGTCACCTTTTTTGTCTCGGGCTCGGTGCCGTCGTCAACCGACACAAGTTCTACAGAGAATGTGTTGTCGGAAATAATTGGGTCGGCGGTGCGTACGTCGATTTTTGTCACCGGAATATATAGCTTGCCGTTTTCGTCGAGCCCCAGTGCGTAGACAATGTAGTCGGAAGCAGGGTAGAGGTCGTCGAAGCCCCATGTGACGGTGCCTTTCTTGGCTGTCATCTGATAAATGGTAATCCAGTCTTGGTTGAAGAGCTCGGCGCCGGTCTTGAAGAAGTTGATCACCGCTTCGAGAATTTCGTCATCGCCCGGATATTGCGAAGCTTCGATGATATTTGCATACCAGTAGATATTATTGTCGGATGGAACGCCTTTCACAGTAATTATCTCGGGGTCTGTATAGGCGGTGGAAAGGTCGATGTGGGGAGTCTTTTCCTGGCCGTCGCTTATCTTGAAAGTCAGCACCACTTCGTCGTTAGAGCGGCCTACCTCGTGGTTGCCGCGCCAGCGAGTATCGCCAATAACGCCTTTGGGAATTGTAATGGTATACTTGCCATTGTATACCGGAGTCTGGAACGATGCGATGAATGTCGATTTGCCGGCTTCCATACCCGATAATGTGGTGATGGATGTCGTGCTTTCGAAGTCTCCGTCGACTTCCTTAAGAGTTACAACGTTGTTGTCGTCGAGCACCGCTTTAATGTCGGGCGTGTCGCAGATCAATATCATAGTCCCGAAGCTTGCTCCGACGCTAATGTTGGAGTCCGCATCGGGCTTGGGGGTGTAGAAATCGATGTCGAGGTCGTAGACCGCCGGCGGCACAATCGTATAAGAAGCTTCTACCGGAGCCTTGTTTGAGTCGCTTGAGTCGCCCTGAGTGCCGGTAAGCGCTTCTTCGGGGAAGGTCACTGTCGCTGTGATGTCCTCGTCGGAGTTGATTGCCGGATTGAAATTGACTGTGACTACGTTGTCGCTGCCGGTCGATACAACTGTATACGACGATTTGTCGACAGTAGTTTCGCCTGCTGTGACAACTACCGCGTCGGCGTCGACCGATACGGATGTAAGCGCGGTGAAGGTAAATGATACCGATGAGAGACTGGTGAGCAGAAGTTTTCCGTTGGGGTCGGCCGGCTCTGTCTCAAATGAGAAGTCGACCTCGCTCTGCGGAGTGCCTTCGGTGACTACGATGTCGATTCTCGGATTTTCGGCTATCACTGTTGAGTTTTCATCCAGGAGATTGAACAAGCCCGGGAGGAGTGTCACTTCCCAGCGTTCGTTGACCAGGCCGGTCTCGCCGCCTAAGTCGAGGTTCAGTGTGTTTCCATCGAACCCGGGATAAGCATATTCGGGCGTGAATATCTCGCCGTCTCGTTTGAATTCCACATAGTTCGATCTGTCGAAAAATGAGGGTATGAAAGCTATTGTATGTGCGTTTGTAAATTGGATGCTGATATTATAGAACTTTTCATCGCCGGGTTCGGGCGATGTGATCACATAGGCAAATGTGCCGTTGTTGTCTCCTCCGGCACGCGATTGTGCTTCGGAAGGCTGGCTTGCGTATGCTATAAAAGGCATCGCCAACATGATGGACAGTAGTAAAAGGGTAAATCGTTTCTTCATATTTTTCTTGGTTTAAACTAATGAAAAATGATTGGAAAAATCGTGTTTGTGTGGAAATGTGACTGGTTTTTGCTGGAATATTTGACGTTTTGGGTTTGGTTTGTCGCAAAGTTAATACAATTTGCGAAGCTGTCAATTAATCTCGGTGATTCTTGCGCAGTTTTACTATACAATACGACTACAATGCTGTTACAAATAAATTACAGTTTCAAAAGCATATAAAAACGCCCCCGGAAGCAGAAGCTTCCGGGGGCGTTGAGGACGAGCGGGTGCTGTCTTACTTTTCTTGTGCCCTTATCTAAGACTGTGGCTTTATTGCTTGTTGTAGAAGTCGAGAATGCGGGCGCGGAGCATTGCCTCGTATTTTGCCTGCACCTCATTTGCCAGAGCCGTGGTATAGTCCGATTTTGCCTTGGCGAACTCTGTGGCATTGGCCCTGCCGTTGTTGTACTTCACCTGCATGGCCTCGAAAGCCGCTTGTGCCGATGCCGTGGCGTGCGTGGCTGCCGAATGTTTTTTTTCGGCGCCGACGGCCTGGGTATAGGCCTGTGTTATAGCCTTGTAGAGGTTGTTGCGTGCGTCGTCGAACTGAAGTGCGGTGACAGCGGCCTGGGCTTTGGCCCGGCGGATGTTGTTGCGTGTGCCGAAGCGGTCGAAAATAGGCACGCTGAGAGAGAAGCCGATTGATTTGGAGAAATTGTGTCGCATCTGTGCTCCGAAGTTCTCGTTGTCTAAGCCAGATGTCTTGTAGTAGTTCGTGCCTACGCCTGCACTGAGCGACAGTGTGGGAATGTAGCCCGAGCGGGTCACGTCGATATACTTGTCGGCAGCTTCCTTTTCGATACGTCCGGCGCGTATGGAATGATTGTTTTGCATTGCATTGGCGAAAACCTCTTCCGGGTCGAGCAGGGGCAGACGTCCGTTGTTGAGCGGCAGCACCGAGAACTCTTCGGATGCCGGGAGATTCAGGAGTTGCGAGAGGTCGACAAGCGCGAGAATAGAGTCGTTTTCGGCGTTGACAACACTCAGTTCGTCGCGAGCTACCTGCGACTCGGCCTCGAAAATATCGAGTTCGGGGATTTTTCCGGCCTCGAGCAGCTGACGGCGACGTGCCAGTTCGTCGTTCGATATGGCAAGATTAATGTTTGCCACACGTAGCATCTCTGATGCGTAGAGAGCTTGGAGATAAGCTCCGATTACATTGAGTGTCACATTTTCTTTAGCCGCCTCGGTGCGTTCGACCAGCGCGCGGAGCGATATGCGCGAGTACTCGAGGTTGCGGATGGCACGCAAGCCCTGAAAAACCGGCATCGACAGCGACGCTCCAACAGAGAAAGAAGATGTGTTTCGGTTTGCGTATGTGTTGTCGGCGGTGAGGGCGCGGCCGAAGTTGAAGTTCTGAGAACTGTAGCCACTGAGCTGTGGCAAGAACTGATCTTTTGCCTCGGTGACGGAAAGTTCGCCCTGCTGTTGCGACACTATTCGCTGGCGCACTTCTATATTGTGGTCAATGGCATATGCTATGCAGTCGTCAAGCGACCATTGGCGCGCGGCAGCCGTTGTAGCAATGGCAGCAGCCGTGGTTATCAATAATAGTATGCGTTTCATTTCTGTGAGATTTCGTCGCCGCGCAGCACGGCGTTTTTATCAAATCCTTCTTTAACCTCGAGATTGATGCCGTCGCTCAGGCCGGCTTTGAATGCCGTTTTGGTGTAAACGTGCTTTGCCGAGTCGGCGAGTATATATACAAATGTGCTGTCGCCCTCGAAAACAACAACTCCTTCGGGCACGGAGAGCACATTTTCGGCCTTGTCGAGGATTACTGCGGCGTTGGCGCTGTATCCGGCACGGAGACCTTCGGCGCTGTCGAGCGTGAGGGCTGCTTTGATTTCAAAGGTATTGGCACCGCCGTTGTCGGTTCCTTTGGGCGAGATGTATTCGATAACGGCTGTGGGTGCGATGTCGGGCATAGCGCCGATTGTGATGTTCATGGGCATACCCACGCGGAGGCTTCCCACTTCAGTCTCATCGACGTTACCTATGAAAATAAGGTTGTTCATGTCGGCGATGGTCGCCACGGTGGTACCGTCGTTCATAGTGTTTGCCTGAATCACCGACGAGCCTACCTTCACGGGCACATCGAGAATCAGTCCGGTTATAGTGGCGCGGACGAGGGTGTTGCTTTCATTGGCGTTGTATTTCGACACGCCTTCGCGTATAATGGTATATGTGTCTTTTGCCGCCGAGAGTTCTTCGGTAGCTTTGTCGATATCTTTCTTTGCCGATTCAAATTCCTCACGCGAAATTACTTTCTTGTCATATAGCGCTTTTGCGCGGTCGTATTTTACCTGTGCGTCGTTGAGGTCGATTGTCGCAGAGTTTACGCGGCTCTGAGCCGACGAAAGTTGCGACGCTTCGGGAATGACCTTGATTTTTGCGATAATATCGCCTTCTTTCACAAACTCGCCGGCCTCCACACAGATTTCGCTGATAATGCCCGAAATCTGGGGTTTGATTTGAATTTCGTCGCGAGGCTCGATTTTGCCTGTGAGCACGGTCGAGCGCTCGATTGTTGTCTCTGTGGGATGCACATCGGCATAAAGAATCTCTTTCTCGCGTGAATTGAGATAGAGGAACACGAATGTACCCACGAACATCAGGACAATTATAGTCCAGAGCATGATACGGAATACTTTTTTCATCGTAGATTATTGTATTAACGGTTTTATTAAATTCTTATTTGTCGCGCAGAGCCTCGATAGGCTTGATGCGCATGGCTTTTATCGCAGGCAGCGTGCCGGCGAGCGAGCCAAGAATGAAAAATGTGAAAACAATGCCCACGGCCATGCCGAAACTCAGCTGGAAGCCTGCGTAGCCTAAAATGGGATTGTAGGTGATTTTGTCGGCTATATAGAGCACGAGCGTGGCGAAGCAAACGCCGCCGGTGCCCGATACGAGAGTGAGGAGCACGCTTTCGGAAAGTACCTGTCCGGTGATGTCGGCCGGTTTTGCACCTATGGCGCGGCGTATGCCGAACTCGTGCGTGCGCTCCTTAACTATAATCCACATTATATTGCCCACACCAATCACACCGGCCATAAGGGTGCCGAAGCCCACAAAGAATGCAAGCATTGATACGCCGAGGAATACTTTTGATATCATCTCGAACATCTCCGACAGATCCATGGTGCCTACAGCCTGCTCGTCGGACGGATGAAACGAGTGCAGCTGAGCCAGGGTGCGGCGTATGCTACTGAAGTTGTCCGAAGGCTTATGACCTCCGGTAGCGGTGAATACGAAATAATTGACATTGCGATGTGTCGACAGTGTCCTGCGCATAGTGGTGCCTGGCACGATGAATGATTCGTCGACACGTCCGCCGATTGAGGCTTCGCCCAACTGCGAGGCAACTCCGATAACGCGGAAGTATACACCGTTGAGGCTTATATATTTGCCCACGGGGTCAACTGCCCCGAAGAGGTCGTCGGCCCGGCTTTTGCCTATAACTGTCACTTTTGCCGACGACGAATAGTCGGCTTCGTTGATGAAGCGTCCTTTTTCGATGAGTGGTAGACATATACGGCCATAGTCGGGTTCTATACCTATGACAGTACCTGCGGCGCTTTTGTCGTTGTAGGCTGCCGTGCCGCTCATGTTGTTCACTCCGCTCGAATACTCTATGTAGGGAGCGTTTGTACGCACGGCCTTGAGGTCTTCTTCGGTGAGATTCCAGTAGCTGCCTTTGTTGAACCCTTTGTAAGACATTGAGCGGGCTCCGGGGAAAATGCCCCCCATATTGGTGGACAGGCCGGCAAAGTTGCGGCTCATAATGCCTTGAAAGCCGTTAGCTCCGCCCCAAAGCATGCCGAGCATGGCTGTGCCCCAGAAAATTCCGAAGGCCGTGAGGAATGTGCGGGTTTTGTTCCGGGCAAGGGTAGCGCCTATCTCTCGCCAGTTTTCGATGTCGAATATTCTTAGTTTCATTCGTCTCTGAGGGCTTCTACGGGTTTGACTTTGATTGCCTTGAGCGCAGGCAGCAGTCCGGCCAGAGCTCCTGCTATCACCAGGGTTATCGTTACTTGTACGGCAATGCTGATATCAACTGTCGGATTGCTTACGGGAGGATTGTCGGTATTGCTGAGTATGGCATCGATTGCCTGAAGCACAAGCATGCCCAGAAAAACGCCGGCATAGCCCGATATGGCCGTGATAGCCACGGATTCAGCCAGAATCTGTGTGAGAATCGAACGAGGTTTTGCTCCGATAGCACGACGGATGCCGATTTCATGAGTGCGCTCGCGTACCGACACGAACATGATGTTGCTCACGCCCACGATGCCGGTAAGCAGGGTGAATATGCCTATGACCCATGTGGCCCATTGAAGATAAATGAGTGCCTTGCCTGAGGAAATGCTTTGTGAGAGCCGATTCCATGTCCACAGAGCGCTATTGTCTTCCCGGTCAAAGCTATGCGTGGAGGCGAGTGTGGCGCGCAGACGTTCTTCGGCGGCATCGCCCTCTTCCTCGGTGACAATGCCTTCGTATTCCGCTGTCAGCGATTCCACGTTGTCGTCAAATCCCGTTATAGCCTTGTATGTGGTGTAGGGAACATAAGATCCAGTCTGCCAGCGGTGATTATAAACGCCGACGATATTCCAGCTCAGATCCATGCATCTGATGGTTTTACCCACCACATCTTCGGCTTTGGCGTCATTGCCGAAGAGTCTGTGCATGCTGTCCTCGCTTATGAGTATCGAACGTCGGCGGCCGCTGATGTCGGGGCCGTTGATTCTTCGTCCGGCAGTCATGGTGACGCGCGCCATGCTGAAGTCGGCCTCGGGGAAAACGGCATCAAATCCGCTCACAATACCTTTGGGGCCTATGATGTTTGCCGTGCTTGAGGCTGTGGTGCTCACTTGTGTCAGATTGATATTGTCTTTGTCTTTAGCCACAGCCGTCATGTCGCTTTCTTTCAAGTTGATGCGTCGTCCGGCCTTGTATCCTTTGTATCCTTTGCCGGTCATGCCTCCCCATACGACTATGGTGTTGTTGACGCTCGAGCCCATATTGTCGTTGAAAGAGTTCTGCACGCCGCGGGCCATGCCCAGCAGAATGATTAGCATGAACACACCCCATGCCACAGCAAGACCTGTGAGAAAAGTTCTCAGGCGGCTGTTGCGCAGAGTCTGGCCTATTTCGTGTATGAGGTCAAGCATTGTCGTTGAGAATTTGGCCGTCGGTGATACGGATTATTCGGTTTGTCGCGGCGCCTACATTGGGGTCGTGGGTCACAATCACGGTAGTCATACCTTCAGCGTTGAGGTCGCGGAAAATCTGCATCACCTCTTTTGACGTATGGGAATCGAGTGCTCCGGTGGGCTCATCGGCAAGGATGAGCGAGGGGTTTGTGACAAGTGCGCGAGCTATGGCTACACGCTGTTTCTGTCCGCCTGAGAGCTCGCCCGGCAGGTGTGTGGCACGGTCGGCGAGGCCGAGGCGTTCGAGCTGTTCCATTGCCATGGCGTTTCGTGTTTTGCGGCTTACGCCCTGGTAGAAGAGCGGCAGTGCTACGTTTTCGAGCGCATTCTTATAATTAATGAGATTGAACGACTGGAAAACGAAGCCGATAAGATGATTGCGCAACTCGGCGGCACGGTTCTCGTTCAGGTCGTGGATTGGCACCCCGTCGAGCACATAATCACCCGAGTCATAGCTGTCGAGGATTCCCAGTATATTGAGCAACGTTGATTTTCCGGAGCCCGAAGCTCCCATAATCGACACAAGTTCGCCACGCTGTATCTCAAGATTGATATCTTTGAGAACATGCAGAGGCACTACGCCGGGGTAGGTCTTGTTTACATCGCGAAGGGAAATGATAGTATCCATTTCATTAAATTCAAGATTTGTCATATGCTTCTATAGACGCAGTTAGAAAGAAAATATTACACGTGGACGCGATAATTATCTGATGCTATCGGCAGGCCGCATGTCTTTATAGACGTTAAGACAGGGTAGAAAATTACATTTTGCCACAATTTTTTTGAATATTTTTTCAAAAAGATGATAATAATTGTTTGTTAAAGAAATTTTGCTTAACTTTGCCCGTGTTAGTGCAAGGTCTTTTTCCAGTCTGCTCTCAAAGAGCCAATCATAAACCAAATTATATAATATGCGAAAAAAACTTTTACTCCTGTTGTTTGCGGCTGTGGCTATGGTCGCATCAGCAGCGTTGCCGCGCATAGGCGCATCGCAGGCTGCTGAGCTCGTGAAAGAAGGTAAGGCGATAAAAGTGTCGTCGAAGGTGCGCAGCCGCATGGCTGCCGATGCTTCGGATGCACGTTTTCACAAAGCCACACCTTCGAAACTGAAAACGAAAGTGGCAAGCCGTCCGGCAAAGGCGAAGTCACGTGTCAGCGCTCCGGCCCGTGTTACCTCGCGCGGTGCCAATCTCTATGGCTATGTCTATTTCAATCAAGAACTGATGTACGATGAAGATGCCGAGGTTGTGGGTCTCTACGAATTTCAGGGCGAAAGTCTCGAAAACCTGTGGTACGATGACATGTATGCCGAAGAGTATCTCTACTATGGCAGCGGATGGCTCCGCAACGGACATCTCTGCGGTTATGCGCCCGCATACTGGGGGCCCTACCTGGTAGCACTCTATTATTATGAATGCGATTTTGAGACAGGAGAGTTTATCGAAGGCTCCGATGTTGAGATAGAAAATATCGACAACGGCTATTTCTCGGTCTGCGCTTATAACGAAGACGATGACACAGTCTATGGCTTCGGTATTAACGGCGAAGGCGAGAATTATATTTTTGCAAAGACTCCGGGCTCAAATCCCGATGGATTTGAAGTCATCAAGACTATCGACATCGACGTTGAAAAAGAGGAGACTTGTCCCTATATCTGCTACAATGCGGCCGACAAGAACCTCTATGGTATCAACTACGAAGGCTGGCTGGTGCGTATAGCCGCCGACGGCTCGCTGGAGAAACTGTTTGATGTAAGCGAAATGGGTGAAACACTGTATCAGGGCACTATGGCATACAGCAACTCGGCTGCAGGTTTCTATGTGAACTATACTTCGGAAGAATCGTCAGAACTCTATTTCATTGATCCTGTCGCCAAGACAGTGACCAAAATCATTGACATGCCCGACGAGGATACATTAAGTATAATGATATGCACCGACCCGACCCGTGCTCCCGAGTCTCCGGAAGCACCTGTTGTGAAGGCATGTGATTTTGCCGACGGCGCAACATCGGGCACAATTACAATAGCGCTGCCCGTAAAGAATGTCAGCGGCGGCGACCTCTCGCCCGAAATATCGTGGACTGCCACTATCGACCGCGAAGTGTACAAGACCGGCAAGGCCGCTCCAGGTGAGAGTGTTGTTGTAGAGTTTACGAATCTGAGCGATGACATGCACGCATTCTCGTTCTACGCTACCGACAAAGACGCTGAAGGCACCTCGGCCAACACCCGTTTCTATGTGGGCAATGACACCCCGGTAGCTCCGGCATATGTGACTTTTGAGAATGGTGTTGCAAGCTGGCCCGCTGTCGATGAAGGCGTGCATGGCGGCTATGTCGATGCTTCGAAGGTGGAATATAATGTCTATCTCAATGATGAGCCGGTGGGCAAAACAGCCGGAACATCGATGACTGTGTCTCTGCCTGCCGATGCCGACCTTGCTGTCTACATTATATCTGTCGAAGCTACATGCAACGGCATGACATCGGCTCCGACCGGGTCAGACAAGGTTGTTGCTGGCAAACCCTTTACACCTGATGTAACTTTTGCCCCCACTCCTGAGGAAGCCGGGCTTTTCACTGTTACAGATGAAAACTACGACGACAGCAGCTGGGATTTCTATCCCGACTTCCGCGGCTCGACAGCATTTATCTGCTACTACTCGCTTGATGGTCCGTCAGACGACTGGCTCTTCCTCCCTGCAATCAACTTTGCAAGCAATAAGAACAAATATCGTCTCAAGTTCGATGTTGACCGTATGGGCAGCACTATTGACGGTGAGTACTACGAAGTATTCATTGGTTCCGAACCCGAAGCCGACGCAATGTCGCAGGAACTCATTGAGAAAACTAAAGTGGAATTTGCCAACGGACAAGAGCAGAAAGGCGACGTTTACTTCTCTGTACCTGAAGCCGGAGTATATTATATAGGCATACACTGTGTGTCGGATTATAACCGCTATGGCGTTATTGTCAACAATATCTCCGTTACCGACCCCGGCATCGTCGAAGTCTCGCCCGAAGCAGTTTCCGACATTGTAGCTGTCGCTGCCGAGCAGGGTGAACTCAAGGCCAATGTTTCTTTCGTCCTTCCGCAGAAGACCGTCGGCGGTGCTGATATTCCCGAAACAACAACAGTGTCGGCTACCGTCACAGGTGCCGAAAGCGTGGTCGTAAGCGGCAAGCCCGGTCAAAAGGTATCGGCCAATGTCGCTACCGTACAGGGCATCAACACCATTAGCGTTATCGCTTCGATTGACGGCAACAACAGCCCCGAGGCTACAGTGAAAGTTTACACTGGCGTAGACAATCCTGGCATGGTTCGCAATCTTGTTGTCACACCGTCTGACGATATGCTTAGCGCCGTAATGACATGGGAAGCTCCCGACGAAGGTGCCAACGGCGGTTATATAGTACCCGAGAATGTGGCTTATGAAATATGGGTTGATACCGGCTACGGTTTTGAGCCCTATGCAGAGCTCGGTAAAAACGTGTTCACATACACGTTCTCTATCCCGGCCGGTTCGGTTCAGGACTTCTACAAAATTGCAGTTGTTACAACCAACGAAGCCGGTCTGGCCGATTACCTCAACTCCGAAGCCGTGATTCTCGGAACTCCCTATGAGCTGCCTATCGCCGAGGACTTTGAGGAAGGCGAATACGAACCCCTCGCAATAAATCCCTGGGCTATCAATTATCCCACCGACGCCTGCACGAATCAGAAATGGAATTTCTCATCGATGGCCGAGATCTTCAACGACGATTCGTACACTACCAATGGCATCATGGGCTATCAGGCTTCGGCCAACGGTGCCGGACAGTTGTGCATGTCTATGCCGCGATTCACAACTGTCGGCCTCGAAAGCGCTACTGTTGAAATTGTGTTCTGGGGCGGCAACAAAGGTGCTGTGCCTTATGTGACAGCTACAGCCGCAGCAGCTCCTGATATTGTGGAGGTGCCGGGCAATGTGATCACAGCCGACAACCAGTGGAATACTCTCACCGCTTCGCTGCCCGGGTCGCTCCTCGGCAAAGGATGGGTACAAATCAACATCAATGGCAACGTGACAAGCACTGAGCCCTTCGTAATTATCGAAGAAGTTGCTGTCAAGGGCGTCACGGCGGGTGTTGCCGGTGTCGAGGCAAGCTCGAAGTCTATCGAAGGCGGCGAAGGTGTAGTGATTGTCCGCGGTTACGCCGGCGAGAGCGTGGCTGTGTTCACAATCGACGGCCGTACGCTTGCGTCGGTCGAGAGCGCATCCGACACAGTGACCATTGCCGCATCTGCTGCAATTTATGTAGTCAAGGCCGGCGATACTGTCCGCAAGGTGGTTGTAAAATAAGAAACCACACCATTAAATAAAAGAACAGGCCGTCTCACGACGGCCTGTTCTTTTTCTAAACCTTTAAAAATCTAATCCTATGAAAAAACAAAATTAATACTTACTTCTTTCTGCTGTTGCTATCGAATATACGTTTATAAAGCGATGAATGTTTCGTAGAGGGGTGCCCTGCTGTTGTTTTTTACTGATTTTTTGCACTAAAGCGGTGTTTTTTATCTAAATTTGCACTCAGATAGCAACGATATGTCGTATTTCAATGTCACAATATTAGGCTGCGGCTCGGCCACACCGACACTGAAGCACAATCCCAGTGCTCAGGCTGTGCGCTACCGCAACAAACTGATGCTCGTAGACTGTGCCGAAGGCACACAGCTTCAGTTGCGCCGCTATGGGCTGTCGTTTGCGCGAATCAGTGATATTTTCATATCGCATCTTCATGGCGACCATTTTCTGGGTCTGCCAGGACTGCTGTCGACCATGGCTCTGCACAATGTTGAGGGTGCGGTAACGGTGCACACCTTCGCCGAGGGAGCCGATATCCTCAGGCGTATACTCGATGTGTTCTGTAAGGAACGCACATTCAAAATCAACTACAACATAATCAATCCGTCGGCTCCGGGAGTCGTTTACGAAGACAATAACCTGCTAGTTACGGCCTTTCCGCTCTATCACCGCGTTCCTTGTGTCGGCTATCGCTTCGACGAAAAACCCAAAAAACGGCATATCAACGGCGAGGCCGCGAAGTTTTATAATGTGCCGGTATATATGTTGGAGAGCATACGCGAAGGCGCCGATTTCACCTGTGCCGACGGCAGGGTAGTGCCTAATGCGTGGCTCACGACAGATGCCGACGCGTCGAAAAGCTACGCGTACTGCAGCGACACGATGTTCGATACACGAGTCGCCGAGGCGGTGAAAAGTGTCGATGTGCTCTATCACGAAGCCACATATGGCGACGAGCGTGCATGTCATGCTGCACCGCGCGGACACTCCACAGCCCGCCAGGCCGGCGACATCGCCAGACTCGCCGGAGCCGGCCGTCTGGTGATAGGCCATTATTCAAAAACGATAGTCGACGAGACCGCCCTTGCCGCCGAGGCCGCCGAGAGTTTCGGACAGCCGGTAACAGCTGCGCGCGAAGGCCTTCAGATAGATTTGATATGACTCCCGACGAATATTTCATGCACCAGGCTCTCATCGAAGCTCGTATGGCTGCCGACGAGGGAGAAATTCCCGTGGGTGCGGTGGTTGTCGCAGCTGGCCGCATTATTGGCCGCGGGCACAATCAGACCGAACGTCTGCGCGACGTGACCGCCCATGCCGAGATGATTGCCATCACGGCTGCATCGCAGGCCATGGGAGGGAAATATCTGAGCGGTTGCTCACTTTATGTCACTGTGGAGCCTTGTGTGATGTGTGCCGGAGCAATCGGTTGGGCTCAGGTGTCGAGAATTGTTGTCGGCACTGGCGACTCGAAGCGCGGATATACCTCGGTGGCACGCCCCGGCGTCACGCCCTTTCATCCGAGAGCCGAAGTAGTGACGGGCGTTCTGGAAGACGAATGCCGCTTTCTGATGCAGGATTTTTTCCGTCGCCGGCGCAACAAACCCGATATCAAATAAACCGGCGCAGCCATGAGTATGTTTCTTCATTAAAAACGAAAGACAGATGCACTATTTCCTCATAGCCGGCGAAGCCTCCGGCGACCTTCACGGCGGCAATCTTATCGAAGCGCTCCGGCATCGCGACCCCGATGCGGTTTTTACTTTTCTTGGTGGCGATTGCATGGCCAGGGCCGCTTCGACTCAGCCTCTTGTACACTACCGCGAAATGGCCTATATGGGGTTCAGCGAAGTTGTGCGCAATCTGTCGAAGGTTATGGCCAATCTGCGCACGGCACGCAGGTCGCTGCTTATGGCTCAGCCCGACTGCCTCATTCTGATTGATTACCCGTCGTTCAACCTCAAGGTGGCCGCTACGGCTTTCAAGGCCGGTATACCTGTTTACTATTACATCTCTCCCAAAATCTGGGCGTGGAAAAAATGGCGAGTGCGCGACATCCGTCGCATGGTTCGCAAGGTGTTTTCAATTCTGCCTTTCGAGCCTGCGTTCTACCGCGAAAACGGTTTCGACTCGCTGTATGTGGGAAACCCTTCGGTGGCTGAGGTGGATGCACGCCTGAAAAACCTGTTGCCACGGGAGGAATTCCTGAAAAAATTTGGCTTGCGCGACCGTCCGCTGGTGGCTCTTATGCCGGGCAGCCGCTTTGGCGAAATACGCAACAATCTTGCCGTGATGAATCTTGCTCTCAACCAATATCCCCAGTACCGCGGCGTGATAATCGGTGCTCCCGGAATCGACGATGAGGTCTACAAGGCGTGTGGAGCCGGTATGTTGCCACTTCTGCGAGTCGAAAGCGCGGTTGATGTGCTTGCGCATTGCCGTGCTGCATTGGTCACCTCGGGAACGGCGACGCTCGAGACGGCTCTTGTGGGCGTTCCTCAAGTGGCGCTGTATCGTGGCAACGGCACGAAAATCACATATGAAGTGATGAAACGTGTGCTCGACATCGATTTCGTAACTCTTCCCAATCTTATTGCCGGCCGGGAAATTATTCCAGAAATGCTCATGCATTATTGCTCTCCGTCGCTCGTGGCTGAGAAAATCGGTCCCTTGCTCAGGGATACTTCGGAGCGTCGGGCACAGCTAGACGGCTATGCCGAAATGCGTCGCATTCTCGGCACTGCAGATGCGGCCGACAATACGGCCGGAGCCATTCTGAATGACTTAAGGCGCTGAGTCCGTGCTCCGGTTCTAAGAGCCTGCCATACACACTTTTACAACTACTATAAACGACGCTAGCACTACCACAAGTACACCTGCGGCAATGGTTGCTGTTATTGCCAGCCGTCTCAGTGAGCGTTCGTTGACATATGCTCCACGGAAACCGGCCACGACAGCGGCAATGCCGAGACCAAGGGCCACGTAGCCGCTGTAGTCATTGCTTAGAATCATCAGTGCCATCCACGAAAGCATGGCGAGAATGACAGATATCCACACCGGCCACTTCTTTGAGGCCGGTGTCTTGGTCTTGATGCCCTCGGTGGGCTCTTCTACAGTGTGTTTGTCAGTATCGTTCATTTCATTATTTTCTATCAGGCGCAGGCGTGTAGGAACTGACCGGATAGCCATAGCTCCGACGGCCTTTTATAAATATGACAAATATATTTTAAAAAAGTTTAAAGCAAGGCCAATTTTTTTGTCTGAGCCACGCTGGTGCAGGGTAGCGGGCAGCGAAATGAGGTGCAGACAGATTGTGAAAACTTGTGCAAAACTTGCCTGGAGAAAAATTGTGAATAAAAATGCTAAAACATTTGGCTATTAGCCGAATAATTGCTAACTTTGCGGCGTTGAACAGTGCGCTTCAATGCCGCTCCGTCGCTAAGTTGTTGTACAGCAGCGTGATGGGCGCTTTATGGGTGTATGTCCTGTGTGCGCGTTCGATGACAAAAACGAGAAAACGAATATAAGATATTAAAAGTAACAAAGCAAACCAACTAAGATGCCTACTATTCAGCAATTAGTACGAAAAGGACGCGTGGCGTTGGAAGACAAGAGCAAGAGCCCCGCTCTCGACTCGTGTCCTCAGCGTCGTGGCGTTTGTGTGCGTGTGTACACCACCACTCCCAAGAAGCCTAACTCGGCAATGCGTAAAGTTGCCCGTGTGCGCCTCACCAACGGTAAGGAAGTCAACTCTTACATTCCCGGCGAAGGCCACAACCTGCAGGAGCACTCGATTGTGCTCGTTCGCGGCGGTCGTGTAAAAGACCTTCCTGGTGTACGCTATCACATCGTTCGTGGTACTCTCGATACCGCAGGTGTGAAAGACCGCACTCAGCGCCGTTCGAAATACGGTGCCAAGCGTCCCAAGGCCGGTGCTGCCAAGAAGTAATTCGCCGTACGTTTTTCCTTCGAAATGAAGGGCCCGGCGGGTGAAGCAATCTTATAGCACCCGAGTAAAAATCAATTTTTAAACTCGTTTTTGCATTTCTTGCAGCTGTCCTTTATGGTTGAGTAAGCAACGCGGCAGAGGCCGCACCGCTGAAGAAAAACGAAGAAAGCAACCAAGCAATCAAAAACAAAAACACAAAAACCTCTAATGAGAAAGGCAAAGCCTAAAAAAAGGATTATTCTCCCTGATCCTGTTTATGGTGACGTGCGTGTGACCAAATTTGTCAACCACCTCATGTATGACGGTAAGAAAAATACCGCTTTCGCAATTTTCTATAGCGCCCTCGAGACAGTGAAGGCAAAACTCCCCAACGAAGAGCTTGCTGCTCTCGATATCTGGAAGAAAGCTCTCGAGAACGTAACACCTTTGGTAGAAGTCAAGAGCCGCCGTGTGGGCGGTGCGACATTCCAGGTGCCCACCGAGATTCGCGCAGACCGCAAAGAATCTATTTCAATGAAAAATCTTATCGCTTACGCACGCAAGCGCGGCGGCAAAACAATGGCCGACAAACTTGCTGCTGAAATCGTCGACGCTTTCAACAACCAGGGCGGCGCATTCAAGCGTAAGGAAGATATGCACAAGATGGCCGAGGCCAACCGTGCTTTCGCTCACTTCCGTTTCTAAACGATTTTCCGTTGATTATAAATTCTCAATACAACTAAAATGTCTACAAAAGACGCACATCTTAAATATACGCGTAATATCGGCATCATGGCTCACATCGATGCCGGCAAGACCACCACATCGGAGCGTATCCTTTTCTACACCGGTCTTACCCACAAAATCGGTGAGGTGCACGATGGTGCCGCCACAATGGACTGGATGGCACAGGAGCAGGAGCGCGGTATCACAATTACCTCTGCTGCTACAACGGCTTTCTGGAACTACAACAACGAAAAATATAAAATCAACCTCATCGACACTCCGGGACACGTCGACTTTACTGTCGAGGTAGAGCGTTCGCTCCGTGTACTCGACGGTGCTGTGGCTGCTTTCTGCGCTGTTGGTGGTGTTGAACCCCAGTCGGAAACCGTATGGCGTCAGGCTGACAAATACAACGTGCCCCGTATTGGTTACGTAAACAAAATGGACCGCTCGGGCGCTAACTTCTATGAAGTTGTCCGTCAGGTGCACGATGTACTCGGCGCAAATCCCTGCCCCATTGAAATTCCTATCGGCAGCGAAGAAACTTTCAAAGGCGTAGTCGACCTTATCAAGATGAAAGCCGTGCTCTGGCACGACGAAACCATGGGTGCCGACTATACCCTCGAAGAGATTCCGTCGACTCTCGTTGACGAAGCTGAACAGTGGCGCGACAAGATGCTTGAGAAAATCGCCGAATATGACGACGATCTCATGGCTAAATATTTCGACGATCCCTCTACTATCACAGAAGAGGAAATCAAGCGCGCTCTTCGCAAGGCAACTCTTTCAATGGACCTCGTGCCCATGATCTGCGGTTCGTCGTTCAAGAACAAAGGCGTTCAGTATCTGCTCGACGCTGTATGCGCATACCTCCCCAGCCCTATTGATACAGGTGATGTTGAAGGCCGCGCTGTAGACAACCCCGACGAAGTAGTTACCCGCACTCCCTCGAGCGACTCGCCTCTGTGCGCTCTCGCGTTCAAGATTGCAACCGACCCCTATGTAGGTCGTCTCACATTCTTCCGCGTCTACTCCGGCGACATGGTAGCCGGCAGCTATATCTACAATACCCGTTCGGGTAAGAAAGAGCGCGTATCGCGTCTCTTCCAGATGCACTCCAACAAACAGAACCCCATGGAAGCTATCGGCTGCGGTGATATCGGCGCAGGTGTAGGTTTCAAAGATATCCGCACCGGTGATACACTCTGCTCGGAAGACGCTCCTATGGTTCTCGAAGCAATGGAATTCCCCGATCCCGTTATCGGTATCGCAGTAGAACCCAAGACTCAGAAAGACCTTGACAAACTCGGCGTTGGTCTCCAGAAACTTGCCGAAGAAGACCCCACATTCCGTGTTGAAACCAATGAAGAGACCGGACAGACCGTTATCTCTGGTATGGGCGAGCTTCACCTCGACATCATCATTGACCGTCTTCGTCGCGAATTCAAGGTAGAGTGCAACCAGGGTCGTCCTCAGGTTACATACAAAGAAGCTATCACACGTCCTGTCGAGCTCCGCGAAGTATTCAAGAAGCAGACCGGTGGCCGTGGTAAATTCGCCGATATCATCGTTCGTATCGAACCGGTTGACGAAGGTTTCGACGGCAGCCTCCAGTTCGTTGACGAAGTCAAGGGCGGTAACATTCCTAAGGAATTCATCCCCTCGATTCAGAAGGGCTTCCAGACCGCTATGAAGAACGGTGTGCTTGCCGGCTTCCCCGTAGAGCACCTCAAAGTAACAGTTCTCGACGGTTCGTTCCACCCGGTCGACTCCGATCAGCTTTCGTTCGAACTCTGTGCAATCCAGGCATTCAAGAAAGCCAGCGAAAAGGCAGGTCCCGTGCTCATGGAGCCTATCATGAAGATAGAAGTCGTTACCCCCGAAGAATCGATGGGCGACGTAATCTCCGACCTTAACAAGCGTCGCGGTCAGGTAGAGGGCATGGAAAACAGCCGCTCGGGCGCACGCGTTGTGAAAGCCAAGGCACCTCTTGCCGAAATGTTCGGCTATGTGACAGCCCTCCGTACAATCACCTCGGGCCGCGCAACCAGCACAATGTCGTTCTCGCACTACGCTGAAGTCTCCAACTCTATCGCCAAAGAAGTACTCACCGAGTGCCAGGGCCGTGTAGACCTCATCAAATAATAAAATACATACAAAATATATGAACCCCATTATCCGTATCAAACTTAAATCTTACGACCACAGTCTCGTCGATAAGTCGGCCGAGAAAATCGTAAAGACAGTGAAGTCGATTGGAGCGGTCATCAGCGGTCCCATTCCCCTGCCCACCCACAAGCGTATCTTCACAGTCAACCGCTCTACCTTTGTCAACAAGAAGAGCCGCGAACAGTTCGAACTCAACTGCTACAAGCGTCTCATCGACATCTACAACGCTACTCCCAAGATTGTAGACGCGCTGATGAAGCTCGAACTTCCCAGCGGTGTAGAAGTAGAAATCAAGTGCTGATACGCACAACGCTAAAGTCACCTCACAAAAACAACCAATATACAAATTAACAGAGAAATGCCAGGATTAATTGGAAAGAAAATCGGAATGACATCCGTTTTCAGTGCCGACGGCCGCAATGTGCCGTGCACTGTCATCGAAGTAGGTCCTTGTGTTGTCACTCAGGTTAAGACAGAAGCCACCGACGGCTACGAGGCACTCCAGCTCGGTTTCGAGGATATCAAGGAGAAGCACCTCACACAGCCCCAGCTCGGTCACTTCAAGAAAGCCGGAGTGGCTCCCAAGCGTCACTTGGCCGAGTTCAAAGGATTTGGTAACGCATACGCTCTCGGCGACACAATCGGCGCCGACTTCTTCACCGAAGCTGACTTTGTCGACGTAATCGGCACCAGCAAAGGTAAGGGTTTCCAGGGTGTAGTGAAGCGTCACGGATTCGGCGGTGTCGGCCAGGCCACACACGGTCAGGACGACCGTCTCCGCGCTCCCGGTTCGGTAGGTGCCTGCTCTTACCCCGCAAAGGTGTTCAAAGGCATGCGCATGGCCGGCCAGACAGGCAACGAACGCGTCACAGTACAAAACCTTCAGATTATCAAAGTGATTCCCGAGCACAACCTTATCATGATTAAGGGCTCGATTCCCGGAAGCAAAGGTTCAATCGTCTTAATTGAGAAATAAACATGGAACTCGCAGTATACAACCAGCAAGGCCAGGATACAGGCCGCCGCGTAACCCTCAACGACGAGGTATTCGCAATCGAGCCCAACGAGCACGCCCTTTATCTCGACGTTAAGCAGTACCTTGCCAACCAGCGCCAGGGCACACACAAATCGAAAGAGCGCAGCGAGCTCAGCGGCTCAACCCGCAAGCTTCACAAGCAGAAAGGCGGCGGCGGCGCGCGTATCGGCGATATCAACTCGCCCGTACTCGTAGGCGGCGCACGCGTTTTCGGACCCCGTCCCCGCGACTACCGCTTCAAGCTCAACAAGAAGCTCAAAGACCTCGCACGTCGTTCGGCACTCAGCCTCAAAGCTGCTGCCGGTGAGATTATTGTGGTAGACAACGTTACATTCGAAGCTCCCAAAACTAAAGAATATATAAATTTTGCTAAAAATATTAAAGTTGAAGGCAAAAAAGTACTTCTCGTTTTGTCGGAAAAGAATAATAACGTACTTTTGTCAATGCGTAATGTGCCCGATGCCAGACTGATGGCAGCATCGGACATAAATACGTATGCAGTACTCAACAACAACGCGCTGGTTCTCACCGAGGGCAGCGTTGACGTGCTTAATAAACTCTAACACGGAGACCACACACAATGGAAATTTCAATCACCCCCATAATTACCGAGGCAGCAACTAAGCTTACCGAAAAGCGCAATTGCTATACCTTCCGCGTGTCGCCTTCTGCAAACAAGTGCCAGATTAAATCGCTGGTCGAGCAGCTCTACGGCGTAAAAGTGGCTAACGTCAACACCGCCGTCATGCGCGGCAAGAACAAATCACGCTGGACTAAGAGCGGCCTTCTCAAAGGCAAAACAAGCCGTTGGAAGAAAGCTTATGTAACCGTCGCCGACGGCCAGTCCATCGAATTCTTCAGCAACATCTAACAACAATGGCAGTAAGAAAATTCAAGCCCACCACCCCTGGGCAGCGTCACAAAGTCATCGGTGTGTTTAAAGGTACAATCACTGCTACCACACCGGAAAAATCTCTTACAGTCGGTAAGCGTGCCACCGGCGGCCGTAATAGCGAAGGCCATCTCACCGCCCGATACCTTGGCGGTGGTCACAAACGCAAATACCGTATCATAGACTTTAAGAGAAATCGCGACGGCATACCCGCAACAGTCAAGACTATCGAGTACGACCCCAACCGTTCGGCCCGCATAGCCCTGCTTTGCTATGCTGACGGTGTGAAGACCTACATCATCGCCCCCAACGGCCTTCAGGTAGGTGCCACACTCCTCAGCGGTCCCGATGCAGCACCCGAAGTCGGCAACACTCTTCCCCTGAGCAAGATTCCTGTCGGCACCGTTATCCACTGCATCGAGCTTCGTCCCGGCCAGGGTGCCTTCATGGCACGTTCTGCCGGCACTTTCGCCCAGCTCGTTTCCCGTGAAGGAAACTATGCTATCATCAAATTACCTTCGGGCGAGACCCGCAAAGTGCTTGCCGAGTGCCGTGCCACTGTAGGCACCGTAGGCAACAGCGAGCACTCGCTTGAGAGCTCCGGCAAGGCCGGTCGCAGCCGCTGGCTCGGCCGCCGTCCGCACAACCGTGGTGTTGTCATGAACCCTGTAGACCACCCCATGGGCGGTGGCGAAGGCCGCGCTTCCGGCGGTCATCCCCGTTCGCGCAAAGGCCTCTACAGCAAAGGTCTCAAGACTCGTTCGCCCAAGAAGCTTTCGAACAAGTACATCATCGAGAGAAGAAAAAAGAAGTAATCTGAAATAGCATTCAATATGAGCCGTTCATTAAAAAAAGGTCCCTTCATCAGCGTTAAGCTCGAAAAGAAAGTGGCCGCCATGGCAGCCTCCGGAAAGAGCAACGTAATCAAGACCTGGAGCCGTGCTTCCATGATTGCTCCCGAATTTGTGGGTATGACTTTCGCCGTTCACAACGGCAACAAGTTCATCCCCGTATATGTGACCGAAAACATGGTAGGCCACAAACTCGGTGAGTTCGCCCCCACCCGCACATTCCGCGGTCACTCAGGCAACAAGAAGAAATAAGGGCCCGAAAAATTTAACAATCGATTAAAAGAGACGACCAAATAACAATGGGCAAAAGAAAAAGAATATCAGCCGACCAGCGCAAGGAGGAAAACAAGAGCATTGCTTTTGCAAAGCTCCTCAACGTTCCGACCTCTCCCCGCAAAATGCGCCTGGTAGCCGACATGGTTCGCGGTAAAGAAGTATTCCGCGCACTCGGCATACTCAAGTTCTCTAACAAAGAGGCTTCTGCACGCGTCGAGAAACTCGTACGCTCGGCCGTAGCCAACTGGGAACAGAAAAACGAGCGCAAAGCCGAAGACGGCGAGCTCTTCATCACCACTATCAAAGTCAGCTGCGCTCCCATGCTCAAGCGCCTCCGCACTGCCCCCCAGGGCCGCGGCTACCGCATCCGCAAGCGCTCCAACCACGTTTACGTGGAAGTTGACACTATCGAAAAAAACGAAAAAACCGAGGCATAACCAATGGGACAGAAAGTTAATCCTATAAGCAACCGCCTGGGCGTAATCCGCGGCTGGGACTCCAACTGGTCGGAAAAAGGCAAATACCCCGACAACATCCTCGAGGACTATAAAATCCGCGAATACCTCAACGTGCGTCTGGCAAAATGCAGTGTCTCGCGCATCGTTATCGAGCGTACGCTCAAGCTTATCACCATCACCGTCTGCACCTCGCGTCCCGGCCTCATCATCGGCAAGGGCGGCCAGGAAGTAGAGAAGCTCAAAGAAGAGCTCAAGAAAATCACCGACAAAGACGTACAAATCAATATCTACGAAGTAAAGCGTCCCGAACTTGACGCCGAAATCGTAGCTTCGACCATCGCACGTCAGATTGAAGGCAAAGTGGCTTACCGCCGCGCCGTCAAGATGGCAGTCGCATCGACAATGCGTGCCGGAGCCGAAGGCATCAAGATTCAGGTGTCGGGCCGTCTGAACGGTGCCGAAATGGCACGTTCGGAGATGTTCAAAGAAGGCCGCACCCCGCTGCCCCCCCTTCGCGCCGATATCGACTACGCTCTCGTAGAGGCACACACCAAAGTAGGTGCCGTAGGTGTGAAAGTATGGATTTGCCGCGGTGAGGTATATGGCAAGCGCGACCTCGCTCCCCAGTTCAGCACACAGCAGAAGGAGTCTCGTCCCGCCGGTGGCCGTCGCGACCGCGAGCGCCGCAACTTCCGCTCACAGAAACCCACCCGTTAACTCTGAAAGCATAAAACTATGTTACAGCCTAAGAAAACAAAATTCCGCCGCTCACAGAAGGGCCGTCAGAAAGGCAACGCCCAGCGCGGCAACCAGCTTGCTTTCGGGTCTTTCGGCATCAAGACTCTTGATACCAAATGGATTACCGGCCGTCAGATAGAGGCTGCCCGTATCGCCGTTACACGTCACATGCAGCGTCAGGGCCAAATCTGGATTCGCATATTCCCCGACAAGCCTATCACCCGCAAGCCTGCCGACGTCCGAATGGGTAAAGGTAAAGGTAATCCCGAAGGATTCGTCGCACCTGTTACACCGGGCCGCATACTTATCGAAGTTGAAGGCGTAAGCTACGACATCGCAAAAGAAGCACTTCGCCTGGCAGCACAGAAACTCCCCGTGCTGACCAAATTTGTCGTTCGCCGCGACTATGACCCCTCTCAAAACGTGTAATAAGCTATGAAGAAAGAAGAAATCCGCGAAATGTCCACCGCTGACCTCAAAGAGCGTCTGGCCCAGCTTCAGAAGGAATACCTTCAGCAGAACGCCACCCACGCTGTCACTCCCCTGGACAATACCGCCAAGATAACCGCCGACCGCCGCACTATCGCACGTGTGAAAACAGAGCTCCGTCAGCGCGAACTCAACAACAAATAAGCAACGCCAACAATGGAAGAAAAACGTAACCTGCGAAAAGAACGCATCGGCGTGGTCTCCAGCAATAAAGGCGACAAGACTATCACCGTCACCGTCAAGTATAAGGAAAAACACCCTATCTACGGCAAGTTCGTCAACAAGACCAAAAAATACCACGCACACGACGAGAAAAACGAGTGCTCAATCGGCGACACCGTTCGCCTGATGGAGACCCGTCCTCTGAGCAAGACCAAGCGCTGGAGATTAGTTGAAATCATCGAAAAAGTTAAGTAAAAATGATACAGACCGAATCACGTCTCAACGTGGCCGACAACAGCGGCGCAAAAGAAGTTCTGTGCATTCACGTACTCGGCGGCACCGGACGCCGCTACGCTTCGGTAGGCGATGTTATCGTTGTCACCGTAAAGAGCGCCATCCCCGGTGCTGAAGTGAAGAAGGGCACAGTATCTCGTGCTATGGTTGTCCGCACCAAGAAAGAAGTGCGCCGTCCCGACGGTTCATATATCCGCTTCGACGACAACGCTTGCGTGCTCCTCAAAAACGACGGCGACCTGCGCGGCACACGTATCTTCGGCCCCGTAGCCCGCGAGCTCCGTGCCAAGAACATGAAAATCGTTTCACTCGCTCCCGAGGTACTCTAATCATTAACAATCAAGAACCGCTATGAGCAAGATAAACATTAAAAAAGGCGACACAGTCGTTGTCATTGCCGGCGAAGACAAGGGCAAGACCGGTCGCGTGCTGGCCGTGCTCCGCGACAAGAACCGTGCAATCGTCGAAGGCGTAAACATCGTCACCAAAGCCACCAAGCCCACCGCACAGTATCCCCAGGGCGGCCTGGTGAAGAAAGAAGCCCCCATTCACATCTCTAACATCAACCTGGCCGATCCCAAATCGGGCAAACCTACCCGCATCGCTATCAAGCGCGAAAACGGCAAGGTTATCCGTATCGCTAAAAAATCCAATCAGGAAATCAAATAATGAGCACCACACTGCAAAAAGACTACAAGGAGCGCATCGTTCCGGCTCTCGAGCGTGAGTTCAACTATACAACTGTGATGCAGGTGCCCCGCCTTGAGAAGATTGTTATCAATCAAGGCATCGGCGAAGCAACTCAGGACAAGAAACTCATCGAGACCGCAATCAACGAGCTTACCGCCATCACCGGTCAGAAAGCCGTTGCAACGCTCTCGAAGAAGGATATCTCCAACTTCAAGCTCCGCAAAAAAATGCCCGTCGGCGTACGTGTCACACTCCGTCGCGACAAAATGTACGAATTCCTCGAGCGCCTCATCCGTGTCGCTCTTCCCCGTATCCGCGACTTCAAGGGTATCGAAGGCAAGCTCGACGGCCGTGGCAACTACACACTGGGTATCACCGAGCAGATTATCTTCCCCGAAATTAATATCGACCAGATAAACAAGCTCATGGGTATGAACATCACATTCGTTACCACCGCCAATACCGACGAAGAAGGATACGCACTGCTCAAGCACTTCGGCCTCCCCTTCAAAAACGCTAAAAAATAAAGAAGCAATATGGCTAAAGAATCAATGAAAGCCCGCGAGGTAAAGCGCCAGAAACTCGTCCAGAAATACGCCCAGCGTAAGGCCGAGCTCAAAAAAATCGTCAATGAAGGCAACCAGCCCGACGACGAGAAGCGCGCTGCAGCCTACGAAGCCGCCCAGGCTCTCCAGAGCATGCCCAAAAACGCATCTTACATCCGTCTGCACAACCGCTGCTCAATCACCGGTCGTCCCAAGGGTTACATGCGTCAGTTTGGCATCTCCCGCATCCAGTTCCGCGAAATGGCCTCACAGGGCCTTATCCCCGGCGTTAAAAAGGCAAGCTGGTAATCACTCTCCCCGGCTTGCCCCTTTCCGGGCAGGCGGCGAGGCCAATCCGCCCGTGGCGGATATTGACCGCACCGCATCCGAGAGTATTAAATATTGTTGGGCATTCCGGCCCAATCAATTTAAACAATCATAACAATGACTGACCCAATAGCAGATTATCTCACAAGATTGAGGAACGCTATCAAAGCCAACCACCGAGTAGTGGAAGTTCCCGCCTCAAACTTGAAGAAAGAGATTACAAAGATTCTCTTTGAACAAGGCTATATTCTTAACTACAAGTTTATAGACGGCGAAAACAATCAGGGCCTCATCAAAATCGCCCTCAAATACGACCCGGCAGACCGCGTGAGCGCCATCAAAGGCCTCAAGCGCGTATCGCGTCCCGGTCTCCGCCAGTACACAGGATACAAAGACATGCCTCGCGTGCTCAACGGCCTCGGCATCGCCATCCTGTCGACCTCACAAGGCGTCATGACAAACAAAGCAGCTGCCGAGAAGAAAATCGGCGGCGAAGTACTTTGCTACGTATATTAATCAACCCGTTAAAAATTATCGATTATGTCTAGAATTGGTAAAGCCCCTATCGCGATTCCCGCAGGCGTAACAGTGACGGTTGATGAGAAAAACCACGTCGTGACCGTCAAAGGAAAATACGGTGAATTAAGCCAGAAATATCATCCCGACCTCACCGTCACCGTCGCAGACAATCAGATTCTTGTAACCCGTCCGAGCGACGACATCGAGCACCGCTCCCAGCACGGCCTCTACCGTGCCCTTTTCCACAACATGGTAGAAGGTGTGCATCAGCGCTACCGCAAAGAAATGGAGCTTGTAGGTGTAGGCTATCGCGCCAGCGCCGCAAACAACGTTCTCGAGCTCGCCCTGGGCTACTCGCACGCCATATATCTCAAGCTTCCGCCCGAAGTGACCGTGGAAGCAAAGTCGGAGCGTAACAAAAACCCGCTTATCATCCTTGAGAGCGACGACAAGCAGCTCCTCGGCCAGGTATGCGCAAAGATTCGCTCATTCCGCAAGCCCGAACCTTATAAGGGCAAAGGTATCAAGTTCGTCGGCGAAATCATCCGCCGCAAGTCCGGCAAGAAGGCCGGCGCCAAATAACAAATAAGAGCAAGTCATGATTTCAAAGATAGCAAGACGAAATAAAATCAAGACACGTATCCGCGGCAAAATCTCCGGCACCGCCGAGCGTCCGCGCATGACCGTCTTCCGCAGCAACAAACAGATTTACGTGCAGATTATCGACGACCTCGCCGGCCGCACACTCGTTGCTACAAGCTCCAAAGGCCTCGACATGAAGGCCACCAAATGCGAAATCGCAGCCGCCGTAGGCACTGCAATCGCAGCCAAAGCCCTCGAAGCAGGCATCACCGAAGTGGTATTTGACCGCAACGGTTACCTCTTCCATGGCCGTGTTAAATCTCTCGCTGATGCTGCACGCAGCGCCGGCCTCAAATTCTGATAAACTATGGCTAAAAGAAACAACAGAGTAAAGACAACCGGCGACCTCGACCTCAAAGACCGCCTGGTAGCCATCAACCGCGTTACCAAAGTAACCAAAGGTGGCCGTACTTTCACCTTCTCGGCCATTGTCGTTGTCGGTAACGAAGACGGCATCATCGGCTGGGGTCTTGGCAAAGCCAACGAAGTACAGGCAGCTATCGCCAAAGGCGTAGAGGCTGCAAAGAAAAACCTTATCCGCGTGCCCGTTCACAAAGGCACCATTCCCCACGAGCAGGTGGCTAAATTCGGCGGTAGCCGCATTATCCTGAAGCCCGCAAGCCACGGTACCGGTGTGAAAGCCGGTGGTGCTATGCGTGCCGTGCTCGAGAGCGTGGGTATCACCGACGTGCTCGCCAAATCCAAAGGTTCGTCGAACCCCCACAACCTCGTCAAGGCCACAATCGCCGCTCTCGATGAAATGCGTTCGCCCGCCCAGGTGGCACAGAACCGCGGTATATCGGTTGAGAAAGTGTTCAAAGGCTAACCCGTAAAACAACACTTAACATGGCACAGATTAAAATCAAACAAATAAAGAGCCGCATCAACTGCCCCGCCGTTCAGAAGCGCACACTCGATGCCCTCGGCCTCAAGAAAATGAATCACACCGTGGTGAAAGAAAACACACCCTCTGTGATGGGTATGGTAAACCAAGTCCGTCACCTCGTAGAAGTGACGAACGCTTAAAAACGACCAGCACAATGAAATTAAGCAATCTTCAGCCCGCTCCCGGCTCAGTAAAGGCCGGCAAACGCATCGGCCGCGGTCCCGGCTCCGGTAAAGGCGGCACATCGACCCGTGGTCACAAAGGCGCCAAGTCGCGCTCGGGCTACAAGCGTAAAATCGGCTTCGAGGGCGGTCAGATGCCCCTCCAGCGCCGCGTGCCCAAATTCGGCTTCAAGAACTTGAACCGTGTTGAATACAAAGCTATCAACCTCACCCTCATCGCAGCACTTGCCGAAGCACGTCAGCTTCAGAAAGTGGGCATCGAGGAGCTCCGCGAAGCAGGCTACCTCCGTCGCGGCCAGCTTGTGAAGGTGCTCGCCGTAGGCACGGTCAACACTCCTCTCACCGTTGAAGCCAACGCATTCTCCGCAGCAGCTAAAGCAGCTATCGAGGCTGCCGGCGGAAATGTTCAAACCATCTGATTATGAGATTTATAGAAACCCTTAAAAATATCTGGACAATCCAGGAGCTTCGCCAGAGGCTGCTCATAACACTCTTGCTGGTATTCATCTACCGTCTCGGTTGTTATGTAGTGCTCCCCGGCATCTCCCCTTCTGACATAGACGCCCTTGCAAACTTCACAAACAAGAGCGGCCTCATGCAGTTGCTGGATATGTTCTCCGGAGGTGCTTTCTCACAGGCATCTATCTTCGCACTCGGCATCATGCCCTATATCACGGCATCGATTGTCATACAGCTGTGCGGCATGATACTGCCTTCGTTCCAGAAGATGCAGCGCGAGGGTGAAAGCGGACGTCAGAAACTCAACCAGTACACCCGCTACCTCACCGTGCTCATCCTCTTCCTTCAGGCTCCCGCTTACCTGATTAACCTTCAGGTGCAGGTAAACGGAGCCGCAAACGGAAGCACTCTCCAGCTCGGTTTCTGGACAGTAGTTTATCTCACTATAATCCTTGCAGCAGGTGCGATGTTTATCATGTGGCTCGGTGAGCGTATCACCGACCGCGGCGTGGGCAACGGTATATCGTTCATCATCCTCGTCGGTATCATCGCACGTCTTCCGGGAGCTCTCTACTATGAATTCGTAAGCCGTCTTCCGGGAGCCTCCGGCAGCCAGGGCGGTCTGGTGATGTTCATCGTAGAAATCGTGCTCCTGTTCGCCGTTACCGTTGGCGCAGTACTGCTCGTACAGGGTACCCGCAAAGTGCCCGTACAGTATGCCAAGCGCATCGTGGGCAACCGCCAGTATGGCGGCGCTCGCCAGTACATACCTCTGAAGGTGAACGCCGCCGGCGTAATGCCTATCATCTTCGCCCAGGCCATCATGTTCATTCCCATGACACTTGCAGGCTTCCGCGGCGCAGAGTCGGGCTTCCTCGGCGCATTTACCGACATCAACAGCTTCTGGTACAACGCTGTGTTCTTCATCCTCATCGTTGCCTTCACATACTTCTACACTGCTATCACAGTGCGTCCCACTCAGATGGCCGAAGACATGAAGCGCAACAACGGATTCATTCCCGGTGTAAAACCCGGCAAGAAGACAGCCGAATATCTCGACGCCATAATGTCGCGCATCACCCTTCCCGGCTCAATCTTCCTCGGTATCGTAGCAATCCTTCCGGCCTTTGCCCGCTTCTTCGGCATCAGCCAGAACTTCGCCCAGTTCTTCGGCGGCACATCGCTGCTGATTATGGTGGGCGTAGTGCTCGACACACTCCAGCAGATTGAATCGCACCTGATGATGCACCACTACGACGGCCTGATGAAAGAAGGCAAAATCAAAGGCCGCACCACCGGTCAGGCTTATTGAGCAGCGCCATTCTGCAGAATTCATTAGACTTACTTAAATGATTTATCTCAAGACACCGGAAGAAATCGAACAAATGCGGGCCGCAGCCGCTCTTGTCTCCAAGACACTGGCAGAAGTGGGCCGCTGGATTGAACCCGGAGTAACCACACGCAAGCTTGACACCATTGCCCGGGAATTTATCCTGGACAATGGGGGCAAGCCCGCCTGTCTGGGTTACGAAGGCTTTCCGGGAACGCTCTGTATTGAAGTAAACGAAACAGTCGTGCACGGATTCCCCAGCGAGCGCATCCTGCTCGACGGCGACATCGTAGGCATCGACACTGTGGTAGAGAAAGACGGCTTTATGGGCGACAGTTGCTACACTTTCGCAGTGGGCACTATCTCCCCTGAGAAAAAAGCCCTCTGCCGCACCACCCGCGAATCGCTCTATGTAGGCATCGAAGCCGCAAAACCCGGCGCCCGCATCGGAGACATCGCCAATGCAGTGCAGACCTACTGCGAGAAGCGCAACTACTCGGTAGTGCGCGAAATGTGCGGCCACGGCATCGGACGCCACATGCACGAAGACCCCGAGGTGCCCAATTACGGCCGCCGCGGCATCGGACACCGTCTGCAGGACGGCATGTGCATCTGCATCGAGCCCATGATAAACATGGGTAGCCGCAACATCGTCATAGAGCCCAACGGCTGGGAGTGCCGCACGCGCGACCGCCGTCCGTCGGCACACTATGAGCACACGCTCGCCATAGTCGACGGCCGCACCGAAGTGCTCACCACATTCGACTACATTCATCAGGCAATCACAGATAAATTTATTTGAAACACCTTATATGGCAAAACAATCAGCAATCGAACAGGACGGTACAATCGTCGAGGCTCTGAGCAACGCAATGTTTCGCGTCGAGCTCGAGAACGGGCACGAAATCACCGCACACATCTCCGGTAAAATGAGGATGCACTACATCAAAATCCTTCCCGGCGACAAAGTGCGCGTAGAAATGTCGCCCTATGACCTGTCCAAAGGACGCATTGCCTTCCGCTATAAATAATCGAAACACTAAAAGATATGAAAGTAAGAGCTTCCGTCAAAAAACGCACTCCCGACAGCAAGATTGTCCGTCGCAAAGGACGTCTCTATGTCATTAACAAGAAAAACCCTAAGTTAAAACAACGTCAAGGATAATTCTGTTATTTTTGAACCAAAAAACAAACTGACACAGAAATATGGCAGTACGCATCGTGGGAGTTGACCTCCCCCAAAACAAAAGAGGTGATATCGCCTTGACATATATCTTCGGCATCGGCCGGAGCGCCGCCAAATCGATTCTCGACAAAGCAGCAATCGACCCAAGCATCAAAGTAAAAGACTGGAGCGACGACCAGGCCGCCAAAGTGCGCGAGGTTATCGGTGCCGACTACAAAGTAGAAGGCGACCTCCGCAGCGAAATCCAGCTCAACATCAAGCGCCTGATGGACATCGGCTGCTACCGCGGCGTCCGTCACCGCAACGGCCTCCCCGTTCGCGGACAGAGCACCAAAAACAATGCCCGCACCCGCAAGGGCCGCAAGAAAACTGTTGCTAACAAGAAGAAAGCTACTAAATAATCAATCAATATGGCAAAAAAAGCAGTCGCAGCAAAGAAGCGTAACGTTAAAGTCGGCGCAGAAGGCCAGCTTCACGTACACTCGTCTTTCAACAACATCATCGTTTGCCTTGCCAATAGCGAAGGACAAATCATCAGCTGGTCGTCGGCCGGCAAGATGGGCTTCCGTGGCTCCAAAAAGAACACACCCTATGCCGCCCAGATGGCAGCCCAGGACTGTGCAAAGGTAGCCTACGACCTCGGCCTCCGCAAAGTGAAGGCATACCTCAAAGGCCCGGGTAACGGCCGTGAATCCGCTGTCCGCACAGTAGACGGCGCCGGCATCAAAGTCACCGAAATCATCGACGTGACCCCGCTGCCCCACAACGGTTGCCGCCCTCCCAAGCGCAGAAGAGTATAAAATCAGTAGCGAAGCCACAGGCCACGGCCCAGCCACGGCCCCCGGCTTCAACTCTGCTTTCACTTTTAGTTCCCACACAAAACAATACTCAACCAAAGCGTCGTACCACTCCGCGCCTGGCACCAAAGCCCGGAAGTGCGGACACAGCGACTGCCGGCGGCAGACCCTCGAGCATTCCTAAGGCGAATAGACCATATTCAATCACCTCTCTATGGTCGCGGCTGCGCCAAAGGCATGCACCGGCAGCTAACCAAGCCCCGACGCAAAAACTGATTTTAATACAATGGCAAGATACACAGGTCCCAAGACCAAAATAGCCCGTAAGTTCGGCGAACCCATTTTCGGCGAAGACAAAGTACTGGCCCGCCGTAACTTCCCCCCCGGCCAGCACGGAGCCAACAAGCGTCGTAAAACATCTGAATACGGCACACAGCTCCGCGAAAAGCAGAAAGCAAAATACACCTACGGTGTTCTCGAGCGTCAGTTCCGCAACCTCTTCAAAAAAGCATCGAGCCTCAAAGGTATCACCGGTGAGATTCTTCTCCAGCTTCTCGAAGGACGTCTCGACAACGTAGTGTATCGTCTGGGCATCGCCCCCACCCGTGCGGCAGCCCGTCAGATAGTGCTTCACAAACACATCACAGTAAACGGCAAAGTCGTAAATGTTGCTTCATATGCCGTTAAACCCGGTGATGTGGTAGGCGTTCGTGAGCGCAGCAAATCTCTCGAAGTAATCGCCGACGCCCTCGCAGGCTTCAACCACAGCAAGTATCCCTGGATTGAATGGGACGAAACCACAAAGAGCGGCAAATTCCTCCACGTGCCCGCCCGTGAAGACATCCCCGAGAACATCAAGGAGCAGCTGATTGTCGAGCTCTACTCTAAGTAATAATTTCAAACCCAAAGATCCATGGCTATATTAGCATTCCAAAAACCTGAAGGGGTAGTAATGGTAGAAGCCGGCAACTTCTACGGCAAATTCGAGTTCAAGCCTTTGGAACCCGGCTATGGCATCACCGTCGGAAACGCTCTCCGTCGCGTACTGCTCTCGTCTCTCGAGGGCTACGCAATCTCGTCGATTAAAATCGACGGCGTTAAAAGCGAATTTGATGCTGTGCCCGGCGTTAAGGAAGATGTGACCAACATCATCCTCAACCTCAAGCAAGTCGACCTCAAGCAGAAAGTCGAAGACCACGAATTCGAGCGTGTCACCATACCCGTATCAGGCAAAGAAGTGTTCACAGCCGGCGACATCGCCGCAGCCCTTTCGGGCTTCGAGGTCATGAACCCCGAATTGGTGATTTGTCATTTGGATCCCGACGCAAGTTTCACTATCGTACTGACAATTAACAAGGGCCGCGGTTGGGTCCCCGCCGAAGAAAATGTCACCCCCCAGGACGACATCGAGACCATCGCTATCGACTCAATCTACACCCCTATTAAAAACGTCAAATACACCGTCGAAAACTACCGCGTAGACCAGAAAACCGACTACGACAAACTTACCCTCGAGATAAGCACCAACGGCTCAATTCTCCCCAAAGACGCCGTCAAAGAAGCGGCTAAGATTCTTATCTACCACTTCATGCTTTTCTCCGACGAGAAAATCACCCTCGAGACTACCGAGCCCGACCCCGGAGAGGAATTCGACGAGGAAGTGCTCCATGTTCGTCAGCTCCTCAAAACGAAGCTCGTCGACATGCAGCTCTCCGTACGCGCCCTCAATTGCCTAAAGAGCGCCGAGGTGGAGACCCTCGCCGAACTGGTGGTGTTCAACAAAACCGATTTGCTCAAATTCCGCAACTTCGGCAAAAAGTCCCTCGTCGAGCTTGAGGACCTCCTTACAAGCCTCAATCTCTCCTTCGGCATGGACATCTCTAAATACAAACTCGATAAAGAATAATTCACGATGAGACACAATAAGAAATTCAATCACCTTGGCCGCAAGACAGCTCACCGTTCGTCGATGCTGGCCAATATGACCATCTCGCTCATCTTCCACAAGCGTATCAACACAACGCTTGCTAAGGCTAAGGCTCTCCGCATCTATGCCGAGCCCCTTATCAACCGCGCTAAGGAAGATACAATGGCCAACCGCCGCCTCGTCTTCAGCTACCTCCAGAACAAAGAGGCCGTGAAGATTCTCTTCCAGGAAATTGCCGAGAAAATCGGTCAGCGTCCCGGCGGTTACACCCGCATCCTCAAAACCGGCAACCGTCTCGGTGACAACGCCCAGACATGCTTCATCGAGCTGGTAGACTACAACGAAGCCATGCTCAACGACAGCGAAGCCGGCAAGTCGAAGACACGCCGCAGCCGCCGCAAAAAAGCAGCTCCCGCTGCTGAAACCGCTGCCGAAGCTCCCGCTGCCGAACAGACCGAAGCTCCTGCAGCCGAATAATAGGCCGCAACGCAAATATTCACCAAAGAGGCTATGCCGCACCCGCGGTATCGCCTCTTTGGCGTTTTAACGGGTATATCCCCGGACTATGCAACTTTTACGTAGTGTTTTTGATTGCCAACTTTGCAAAAGTTAAACGCCATGTTTAATTTAATGACAGCAGCCGCATTTATGGCTCGGCAGTGGCGGCCGCCATGCTTATGAGAGCAAACTGCCTGAGTGGTCCTGCGAGACGGTCGGCCGGCAACCTTCGAACAGAGATGCCTGTTAAGCCGGTGAATCTCTGCAGTGAATCTTCGCCGGTCTACAAAATATGTTAATTTAAGAGTTGTATATATTGAGAGAGTGTAATTATCGCTAAATTTGCAGATTGAAACGGCGACAATTGCCGACTCCATCACAAATATGAAAAGATACAATATAATCAACAACGCCATGGGTTGGCTCTGCTTTGTGATAGCAGCCGTGACCTATATTCTCACGGTCGAACCTACGGCGTCATTTTGGGATTGTCCCGAGTTTATTCTGCAGGGCGCGAAACTTGAAGTAGGCCATCCGCCGGGCAATCCTATTTTCATGCTTGCCGCTCGTTTCTTCATCACGCTTTTCGGAGGCGAAATGTCTACTGCGGCGCTTGCTGTGAACACTATGTCGGCATTACTGAGCGCGGCAACCATATTGCTGCTTTTCTGGTCGGTGACGCATCTTGTGAAGCGGCTTATCGTGTCGGACGATGCGGCTGAGATACCACTCTGGAAGCTTGCCCTTATTATGGGAGGCGGCGTTTGCGGCGCACTTGCCTATACGTGGAGCGATACTTTCTGGTTCTCGGCCGTCGAGGGCGAGGTCTATGCGTTCTCGTCGTTCTGCACGGCTCTTGTGGTGTGGCTGATGTTTAAATGGGAAACCCGTGCCGACGAGCCTCACAGCGACCGCTATCTTGTGCTTATAGCCTATGTTATAGGTGTGTCGATTGCGGTTCACCTGCTCAACCTGCTCTGTATACCGGCCCTCGGTCTTATCTACTACTACCGGAAGAGTAAAGCTGCCAACGCCACCGGCTCTCTGATAGCCTTGGGTGTGTCGTGTGTCATTGTCGGAGCAATTCTCTATGGTCTTGTCCCGGGTTTTGTGCAGGTGGCTCAGTGGTTCGACCTTTTCTTTGTCAATGTGTGCCACATGCCGTACAACATGGGCGTGTTTATCTACGCTGTGCTGCTTACTGCCGCATTCATATTCGCTATCCGAGGCTTGTATACCCGCCCCGACTCGAAGCTCACACGCACACTGTGCATAGCGTCGATAGCGCTTTCGGGCATGCCTTTTATCGGCCACTCTGTGCTTGCCGGCGTGGTGATTATCGCTGCGCTTGCCGTGTATGTCTACGGATTCTGCAAGAAGGTTCCGGCCCGTGCATTCTCACTGGTTGTAATCAGCGTGTTTGTCATATTCGTCGGCTATTCGTCGTATGCACTGCTTCTGATTCGTGCATCTGCCAATACGCCCATGAATCAGAACGCACCTGATAATGTGTTCGCTCTTGCGTCGTATCTCAACCGTGAGCAGTATGGCGACCGTCCGCTGTTCAACGGGCCCGTATTTGCCGAGACTTTCCAGGAAGAAGAGTATCCTGCCGGCTCGGGCAATTACTATGTGCTTGTCGACGAGTATGGGCGTCCGCGTACACGCGTTCTCGACGGATATCTGCGCGACGAGAACGGTTCGGCATTCAACAATCCTTCGAAAGTATACACCAAAAAGGTGAAGATTTCGCCCGACGAATCCGACGAATACGTACGCGAGGTTGAGCGTCCGGAGTACACCACTATGCCTGACCTCAACATGCTTTTCACTCGCATATACAGCAATGACCCCTCGGGACAGCATGTGAGCGGCTACAAGTCGTGGGCCGGCTACTCGACTCCCGACATAAACAATATTCCTGCCGAGAAGCGCCGTCAGTGGGCTGAGCAGGGCTTTGCTCCTAAATATGAACTGCTGCCTTATCTGACTAATATGCAGACGGTGACAACGGCTGTCGACCGCGCAACCGATGCGCCTGTGCTCCAGGAGCCGGTGTGGAAGCCGGGCTTCGATGTCAACCTGCGTTATTTTGTCAATTATCAGCTCAATCATATGTACTGGCGATATTTCATGTGGAATTTCGCCGGCCGCCAGAACGATATCCAGGGCAACGGTGAGCCTCATCTGGGCAACTGGATTTCGGGCATACCTTTTATCGACAATGCGCGTCTGGGCGACCAGTCGGCGCTGCCCGACGAATTCGGCAAGGGCAACAAGGGGCACAATGTTTTCTACATGCTTCCCCTGCTTCTGGGCCTCATCGGCCTGCTCTATCAGGCGTTGTACAACCATCGCACCAATCCGATGCGCGGCATACAGCAATTCTGGGTTGTGTTCTTCCTCTTCTTCATGACCGGTATCGCCATTGTGCTTTATCTCAACCAGACACCGGGCCAGCCTCGTGAGCGCGACTATGCGTTTGCCGGTTCGTTCTACGCCTTTGCCTTGTGGATAGGCATGGGAGTGCCTGCAATCGGCATAATGCTCCGCAACCTCTTTGTGAAGAAAGCGAAGGACGGCAGCGAGCGCGAACCGTCGGCTGCCGTTACCAATGGCGCTGTGGCGCTGGCATGCGTCATCGGTCTTGCCGTGCCTCTGCAGATGGTGAGTCAGACGTGGGACGACCACGACCGCTCGGGCCGCTATACGACCCGCGACTTCGGCTTCAACTACCTCAGCTCTGTCGACCCCGACGCAATCATATTCACTAACGGCGATAACGACACCTTCCCCTTGTGGTATGCGCAGGAAGTTGAGAATTTCCGTCCCGATGTGCGTGTCGTCAATCTGTCGTACCTCACCACCGACTGGTATGCCAACCAGATGCAGTATCCCACATCGGAGGGCAAGGCCATAGACATGCTCGCCACTCCCGACGATTACGCATACGAAAAACTCGCATACAGCTTCGTCATACCACGCCAGAGTGGTAAAAACGATGAGTCGACAAGCTTTGGCTTTGTAAAAAACCGCGAGGGGCTGACTCCGGCGCTGAAGTCGCTTGAGGAGCTTTATACCTCCGACCGTGGCACATATGGGGTGCCCATCCTTTCGAGTCCCAATATCTACCTGGGAGTCGACAGTGCCGCTGCCATGGCGCGCTACAGTTCGGGCAATGCCGCTATAGACTCGGCCTTCATCGCGCCTTATGTGACCGATATCGTCACCGACCTGTCGAAAAACGGTTCGGGTCTCAACCAGAGCAAAGTGCTCTCGCTTGACATGGTGGCCAACTCCGTGGCCGGAAACTGGTCGCGTCCCGTATACTTCGCCACAACTGTGCCTACATCATACTATCTCGGCATGGGCGATTTCCTGTCGGCCACAGGTATGGCCTATGAGGTGACTCCGTTCAGAGATCCCGATTACAACGTAACAGCAGAAAAAGGCTATCGCAATGTGGTCGGAAAATTCCGCTGGGGCGGTCTCGACGCACCCGATGCCAAAGGGCTATATCTTGATGAGACAGTGCGGCGCATGGTGTCGTCGATGCGCTCGGGTATATATACAATCGTGGAAAATCTCATGATGACACCCGGTCTGCCCGCAAGCGACGAAAGCCGCAGAGTTGCTTCAGAGAACGGTCTCGACGAGCCTCAGACACATGCCGATATGGCGCGTCAGCTGCTCGACATAATGGAAGCCAAAATGCCGGGCGATGTATCGCTCTACGACGGCATGCTCGGCTTATATTTCGCTCGCACCTATCTCGACCTCTATCTGCTGCAGGGCAAGGTGGAAGACCTCGAGAAAGCAGCTGCGCTCAGTGGTCGCGAAGCCGACCGCTATGCACAGCTTGTGAAATATGCAACTACGCTCGATCCGACATCGTTCAACCAGCTCGGACGCTCGGAGACATATGCCCTCCAGTATCTTGGCGAGGCTCTGGCGCTGCTCAACCGTGCAGAGTTGTTTGCCGCCCGTCCGGAGATTGCCACTGCTCCCGAATATGCCGAGCTCCGCAGAGACCTTGCATCGCTCGACCTCGAAAGCGACTTGCGTATTGCTCCGCTGCTGTTCATCAACCAGTATAATTACGATGAGCTCGCTTCGGAGGTCGACAAAATGTCGCCCTATCAGCAGAAAGTGGTGCGCAATGCCCTGACTGTGCTCAAAGCCAACAGCGAGGCCGGTACCGACGCTGCCGCTTTTGCCAACGAGCTGATGAATAAATACGGATTCACCCCGCAGGAGTGGGACTACGTGCTCAACTGATATGCTCATTGAACAGCCGCCGTTGCTTTATCGCCTTCTCTTTCCCGAGTGTGTGTGGCGTATCAAGAAAAGAGGTGGGACCAAAGTGGTGTATCTCACCTTCGACGACGGCCCTATTCCCGAGCAGACTCCGTGGGTGCTCGACCTTCTCGACGGCTACGGCATCAAGGCCACTTTCTTCATGGTCGGCGACAATGTGAGGCGTTATCCCGAGCTGCTCGAAGAAATCAAGCGTCGCGGTCACTCTTATGGCAACCACACTATGCATCATCTGCAGGGCATGAAAGTCCGTGCCGTGCGTTATCTGCGCGACGTGGCAGAGGCCGACGAGCTTATCGACAGCCCGCTCTTCCGACCGCCTCACGGCCTTCTCCGATGGAAACAAGCCCGTATACTGCATCAGCGCTACAACATAGTGATGTACGATCTCGTGAGCCGCGACTACTCGCGCAAGCTCAACGGCGAGCAGGTGTTTGCCAATGTGCGCCGCTATGCGCGAAACGGTTCGATTATCGTGTTTCATGATTCGATAAAGGCCGGAGACAATATGCGCTATGCGCTTCCGCGCTCTATAGAGTGGCTGCGTGAACAAGGATATTCATTCGAAGCCCTTCCGATGTAATGGAAGGCTTCGTTGATAAAGAGACGCTGCGGCGTCTGTGTCTCGAAGCCGGAGCCTGTGCTGCCGGCTTCGCGCGTATCCGACCGGTATCCGACGAGGCCATCGGCATCTATGAGCGCTGGCTCGAGGAGGGCCGGCACGGGCGCATGTCGTATCTGGCCACGCATGCAAGGCTAAGGCGTGATCCGGCGCTGCTGCTCGAGGGGGCTGTAGGCCGCACGCTCATAAGTTGCGCCTTTGCCTACACTTCGCCGGAGTATAGTCGCTCGCCGCTCTTTGCCGATTATGCGCTCGGAAGTGACTATCACGAAGTGCTCCGCAAGGCGCTTTCGCCTGTGGCCGCGCGGCTTGACGAAATTTCGCCCGGCACGCGCATCTGCATCGACACGGCACCGCTCCGCGAGCGCTACTGGGCTCAGCAGGCCGGCATTGGCTTTGTGGGAATCAACAATCAGTTTATTGTTCCGGGCGTGGGGTCATGCGTTTTTCTTGCCGAAATACTGTGGAGTGGAGACGTAGAGCCCGACGAACCGATTCAGCGGAAATGTGAAGCCTGTGGCGCCTGTGTGCATGCCTGTCCGTTGCAGGCTCTCGACGGCCGCGGAGGTCTCGACGCACGCCGGTGTCTGTCGTATCTTACAATAGAACACCGCGAGGCTTTGCCCGACGGGCTTCGTCTGCCAGGCAGAATCTACGGCTGCGATATATGTCGCGATGTGTGTCCCTACGGCCTCAGCACCGCCCCGGTGTATGTTCTTCCCGAACTCCGTCCCCGTCAGTCGGTGCTCGACCTTACGCTTGCCGATATCAAGGCGCTCGACCAGCCGTCGTTTTCGCGCGTCTTCACCCATTCGGCCATAAAACGAGCCAAGCTCGTCGGCCTCCTCCGCAACGCCATGCACCGGTGACTGGATAATGTTTGCAGTGTTTTGTCCGTACATTTTGAAGCAATAATTTAAATTAATCATTTTTTTGTATCAAAAAATTTGCAGGATAAAAAATTTGCTGTACTTTTGCACGCAAAGAGAGACAAACGATGACATACAATGCATCTTTTTACCCGTTTTATTTTTACTTTTACTTTTTTGGTAAGAGCGAATCGACGCGGCTGCATTGATGCCAATATAATATGATATTTGACCCGCGTCGGAGCATAGCTCTAATGCGGGTTCGTTTTTTTTGAACAAAGAACCAGTGAACAGTACAGAACAGATACAAGGCACAAAGGCTCGCAAGCGCGTTGCCATTCAGGGTGTGGCCGGTTGCTTTCACGACGCAGCCGCCCGCGAATACTTCGCCTCGCGCGGCATGGAGGTGGATACGGTAGAATACGATACTTTTCCGGCACTTTTCGAGGCCTTGCGCTACGACGCCTCTCTGATGGGCATTGTTGCGATAGAAAATACGATTGCCGGCAGTCTTCTGGCAAACCACGAGCTGCTCCGCGCTTCGGAGCACAGAATTGTGGGCGAGTGGAAAAAACGCATCTCGCATGTGTTGTGCGCATTGCCCGGCACCACTGTCGAAGACGTGCAGGAAGTAAACTCTCATCCCATGGCATTGATGCAGTGCGAGCAGTGGCTTCATCAGCATCCGTCGATGAAAGTAGTGGAGTATTTCGACACTGCCGGCAGTGCTCGCGATATATCGCAGAAGCGCATGCAGGGTCATGCGGCAATTTGTGGCGACTATGCCTCCGAGCTCTACGGACTCGATATTCTCGCACACGGAATAGAGACCAACAAGCGCAACTTCACCCGTTTTCTCATTCTTGCCGACCCTACGTCGATAGACGAAAACGGCCCTGCTGCCCTCGATGTGAACAAGGCCTCCCTTATGTTCACCCTTCCGCATAACAAAGGCGCATTGTCGGCCGTGCTTGCCATTCTGTCGTTCTACGATATGAATTTGAGCAAAATACAATCGACACCGATTGTTGGCCGCGAGTGGGAATATAGGTTTTATATTGATGTCACCTTCGACAATATCGTGCGCTATCATCAGGCTGTGGAGGCCGTGCGTCCACTTATCAATGATTTCAAAATACTCGGCGAATACTGTGCCGTTGAAAACCCTCAGCAATAATTGTATATGGATAAGCGAATACAACCGGCCGATCGGCTCAACTCGGTTACAGAGTATTACTTCTCTCGGAAACTCAAGCAGATAGCGGCCCTCAATGCCTCAGGCGCCGATATAGTGTCGCTTGGCATCGGCGGTCCCGACATGCCTCCGCCTCAGGCCGCGATAGACGCTGCTGTGGCATGCCTGAAGCGTCGGGACACTCACAGCTATCAGATGACTGTCGGACGACCGGAACTCCGGCGGGCTTTCGCGGATTGGTACTCGCAGCGTTACGGAGTCGAGTGGCTCGACCCCGACAAGAACATACTGCCGCTGATAGGCTCCAAAGAAGGCGTACTCAATATTTCTATGGCCTTTATCAATCCCGGCGACGGCGTACTTGTGCCCAATCCCGGATATCCGACTTATACCTCAGCTTCGCGTCTGGCCGGCGCCGAGATATTCAATTACGAGCTGTCGGAGAAGACCGGCTGGTATCCCGATTTTGATGCGTTGGAGCGGCTTCCGCTCGAACGAATCAAACTCATGTGGGTCAACTATCCGCATATGCCTACCGGCACCCCGGCCTCGAAAGACGTTTTCCGCAAGCTTGTCGATTTTGGCCGACGTTATGGTATTCTTATCATAAACGATAATCCCTACAGCTTCATTCTCAACGACGCGCCTCAGAGCATTCTTCAGGTCGAAGGTGCCACCGATGTTGCCATGGAGCTTAATTCGCTCAGCAAATGCCTCAGCATGGCAGGCTGGCGTGTGGGCATGCTTATCGGCGCTCCCGAATACATAGGCTGGGTGCTCCGTGTGAAATCGAATATCGACTCCGGACAGCCGCTTTTCGTAATGAAAGGAGCCGTGGCCGCGTTGCAGTCGGGCGATGAATGGTACAAGGAAATAAATGCCGCATACGGAGCCCGTCAGGCTATAGCACATAGAATAATGGACGCTCTGGGCTGTGAGTGTCGCGGCGGACAGCAGGGCTTATTCCTCTGGGGACGCATTCCCAACGACAAAGTGTCGGCCGAGGCATATGCCGACGAAATTCTCGACAAAGCACGGGTGTTCGTCACTCCCGGATTCATATTTGGCTCGCAGGGCGAGAGATATATACGCATATCGCTCTGTGCGCCCGAAAACAAACTAAACGAAGCACTTAACAGAATAGAGACATGTCTATAACAGATTTGAAACCATTGTTCGACGCCGAGCTCTTCGGCGACAGCCCCATAATTCTCGCCGGTCCTTGCAGCGCTGAGAGCGAGGCACAGGTACTTGAAGCAGCACGTGCCCTTTCGAAAGAAGGAATCAAGATATTCCGTGCCGGAGTCTGGAAACCCCGCACGAAGCCCGGTGGCTTTGAAGGCATCGGCTCTCCGGCTCTCAGCTGGCTCCGCAAGGTGAAGGAGGAGACCGGCATGCTTACCGCAACGGAAGTTGCCAACACGCGTCATCTCGAAGAAGCACTTGCCGCCGGCATCGACGTGCTGTGGATTGGAGCCCGCACATCGGCCAATCCTTTTGCCGTTCAGGAACTCGCCGATATTTTCGCCTCACTGACTCCCGAGCGCCGCGACTCGCTCACCGTGTTGGTAAAGAATCCTGTAAACCCCGACCTCGAGCTCTGGATAGGCGCGCTGGAGCGAATTTACGGCTCAGGCATACGCCGCCTCGGAGCCATTCATCGCGGTTTCAGCTCTTACGGCAAGCATATCTATCGTAATCCGCCTAAGTGGCGCATACCCATTGAGCTTCACCGCCGCCTGCCGCAGCTGCCCATTATTTGCGACCCGAGCCATATCGGCGGCAAGCGAGAGCTTATAGCGCCGCTGTCGCAGCAGGCTCTCGACATGAATTTCGACGGCCTTATTATCGAGAGCCACTGTCATCCCGAAGAGGCTCTGAGCGATGCATCCCAGCAGCTAACACCCGAATCGCTCGGATATATTGTAAACTCGCTCCGCCGTCCTCAGCAGATTCAGAGCACCGAAAATCTTGGCGTGCTCCGCAAACAGATTGACCGAATAGACGACGAACTGCTCGACCTGCTTGCCAAGCGTATGTCGGTGGCTCGCGACATAGGCCGTTACAAGCGCGAGCACGGCATGCCGGTCGTACAGCCCGGACGCTACAACAATCTTATGCAGAACCGCGTCGATACTGCTGTGGCTCTCGATATGTCGGAAGAGTTTATACGCAATTTCCTTGCTGCCGTGCACGAAGAATCGGTGCGTCAGCAGCTCGAAATATGTAGCCCGGCCGGCGACGGAAAGGAGTGCGGAGTGTGAAGATTCTAATTCTCGGAGCCGGAAAAATGGGCTCGTTCTTCTGCGATATTCTTTCGTTTGACCACGATGTGGCCATTTACGACAGCGACCCTAAGCGCCTGCGTTTCACATATAACTGCCACCGCTTTTCAAGTCTCGACGAAGTCGATGCGTTCGCTCCCGACATGGTGCTCAACGCAGCTACGGTAAAGTATACGATAGAGGCCTTTGTGCAGGTGCTCGGCCATCTGCGCCCCGATACCATACTGTCGGATATAGCGTCGGTGAAAACGGGCCTGCCGGAGTTCTATGTCGGCGCAGGCTTCCCCTTTGTGTCTACACACCCCATGTTCGGTCCTACTTTTGCCTCGCTGTCGAATCTGGCTGATGAAAACGCAATAATCATATCGGAAGGCTGTGCCGAGGGTATTGCCTTCTTCGACAAGCTGTATTCGTCGCTTGGGCTGCATATCGAGCATTACACCTTCAACGAGCACGACCGTACGATAGCCTATTCGCTTTCAATACCCTTTGCCTCGTCGCTCGTCTTTGGTTCGGCAATGGAGCACCAGCCTGCGCCGGGCACCACTTTCAAGCGACATCTCGCCATAGCAAGAGGCCTTATGAGCGAAGACGATTATCTGCTTAGTGAAATTCTTTTCAACCCCAATACTCCCGAGCAGCTGCGCCGTATATCCGACGCGCTCGAACATCTGAGAGAGATGATAGAGTCTCACGACTCGGCGGCGATGAAGAAATTTCTCGACGGTGTACGCGACAACATAAGATAACCGCGAAAACGTGCTGTAGGCAACTTGTGTTGTAAAACATATTCTCGTAAACTGCAGCAAATCAAAACAATAGACAAATAGGTGCGCGTGGCGTTCAAAATAGCCGCGCGCGCTTGCCATATAATGGAAAATTATGATTAATTTTGCATTTTGAAAACTATATATATTGGAAAGATGAAAACCGTAGCGCATCTGTTAGCAGAAAAACTTCTTAAAATAAATGCCATTAAGCTTCAGCCTGCCAATCCGTTCGTTTGGGCTTCGGGCTGGAACTCACCCATATATACCGACAACCGTCTCACGCTCTCCTATCCCGACGTGCGTACCTTTATAAAGACTGAGCTTACGCGCGTAATCATGGAGACTTATCCCGAGGCTGAAGCCATTGCCGGCGTTGCAACCGGAGCTATCGCACAGGGCGCTCTTGTGGCCGATACTCTCAACCTTCCTTACGCCTACATCCGCTCCACTCCCAAAGACCACGGTTTGGAAAACCTTATCGAGGGCGACCTCCGCATGGGTCAGAAAGTGGTGATAATCGAAGACCTCGTTTCTACCGGCAAGAGCTCGCTCAAAGCCGTTGAGGCCGTGCGCAAGGCGGGCTGCGAGGTGATAGGCATGGTGGCTCTGTTCACATATGGCTTCCCTGTAGCTCAGGCAAACTTCGAGCAGGCCGGTGTAAACCTCACCACTCTCAGCAACTACAACGCTCTGCTTGAGGCTGCCCTCGAGACAAATTATATAACACATTCCTACATAGCAACTCTCGAACAGTGGCGTACCGACCCGGCAAACTGGACGCCCTCACGCTGATGCCACAGACACATTAAGATATGCAACCGCTGTGCAGTAGCATCTGTGCAGCGGTTTTTAAGACCCTAATCAAAAAAAAGAACTCTCAAATGTCGAAATACAGTTCACAGCCCGTAGTAGTAAAACGTTCGGCCGAGACAATTGCCGAGCAGTTTGCCGATTTCCGTCGTCTTCAGTCGGCTCTCGATAATCTTCCTGCCGACGAAAAGGCAAAAGTAGGCGATGTGTCGTTTACCGAAGACACCATAAAGATTTCAACTCAGCAGGTAGGCGAAATCAAATTCAAAGTGGATCGCCGCACCCCCGAGGCCATAAGCCTTAAGGCCGAAAAATCTCCCGTGCCGATGAATCTCATACTTGAGATGAAGCCTGTCGATGCCGAAAGCACCGAGCTCACCGGAGTGATAGACGTTGACATACCCATGATGCTTCGTCCTATTGTTGGTCCGACACTTCAGAAGGCCGCCGACCAGTTCGGCTCACTTTTCGCACGCTTTGTATAAGTTTTTTGTCACATTGGCAGCGGGTATCGCCGCTGCCGCCGCAGTGCTTTTCTGCACCGGTTGCGACCGTCTCGACAATGAGCGCATACCGGTGGAGCCCGTCAATATAGTGTTTCAGACGGTAGCCGACTGGAATATCTATGGAGCCAACAGTGCCCTTACTTGGAATATGTTTATCCGCTCGGAGCGCAAGCCTGCCAATTTCTTCTACACCGCTCAGACCTATACAGGCTATGGCGGCGTGTTGCTTGTGTGCGATGTGCTCGGCAATCCCCGGGCCTTCGACCTGAGCTGCCCGGTCGAGCGGAGCAAGGATGTACGCGTGTTTATCAACGAGGACAACGAGTACCTTGCCGAGTGCCCCAAGTGTCACAGCACGTATAATGTATTTTCGCTTCTCGGACATCCTGTGTCGGGCGAGGCCGCCGCGAAGGGTTATGCCTTGCGGAGCTATAGGGTGGCTCCGGGCCGCGCCGGCGAGTATATGGTAGTAAGTTTCTGAAGTATGTAGAGTTATGAAGCGTCACTATGCATCGGCATGGCTTCTTTTGTTGGCGGCCTTTGTGATATTTGCGGTAAGCTCGGCTTTCGAGATGCCCGAAGTCATGGGCTACAGACTGAAAAGCTCGGGAGTTGCCGACGCCCTGCGTGGCGACTCTGTCACGGCGCCGGCCGTGCCTGTCTCAGCGCCCGACGCCGACGATGCCGAGCCGCCGGTTATGGCTCCGTGCGATACCACGGCTCAATGCATACTTTTCATCGGCGATTCGATGCTCGAGGGGCTGGCTCCTCGACTTGCCGCCTATGCCGAAAAAAACGGACATACGCTCTACACCGTCACATGGTACAGTTCCACGAGCGAAGTATGGGGCCGCTCCGACAAGCTCGCAACGTATATCCGCAGGCTGCGGCCAAGTTACGTGTTTGTGTGTCTGGGCGCCAACGAGCTTTTTGTAAACGATATAGAGCGTAAACGCGCCAGATATGTCGAAAAGATTGTAGCCGATATCGACACAATTCCTTTCTTATGGATTGGGCCGCCAAACTGGCGCAAAGATACCGGTATCAACGCCCTCATAGCATCGCGCACACCGCGTGGCTCTTTCTTTCTGTCAGACGGTATGAGTTTCGAGCGCGGCCGCGACGGCGCGCACCCTACCCGTGAGTCTGCGGCCGCATGGCTCGACAGCGTTGTGCGCTGGATGCCGGAAAATGCCCGCTATCCCATAAGGCTTGATGTGCCCGATAAGCCCTCGGGCCGTGCGCGCCGCAGCTATGTACATCAACCCGGCGAGAGATAGTATGCCGAGCCTTACCGAAATAATTGCTGCTATCGGCCGGTATCTGGTCTACGACCCCGACGCGCCGTTGCTCTTTTCGTCGGGCACGTTCTGGGCACTTTTTATTGTGTTCATGCCACTCTACGGTCTCCTGCGCAACCGGGTGTTGCAGATGTCGGCTTTTGTAGTGGCGTTCAGCCTGTTTTTCTACTATAAATGCAGCGGCTGGTTCGCTCTGCTGCTTGTGTCGACATCGCTTGTCGACTGGCTTCTGTCGCAGGCAATGGCAACCGAGGGAGCTACACGCTCGTTCAGGCGCGGATGTGTGGTGCTGTCGCTGCTGTCGTCGCTGAGCGTGCTTGCGTATTTCAAGTATGCCAATTTTTTTCTTTGGAATTTCCATGCCATGCTCGGCGGTAACTTTCAGCCTCTCGATTTGGTGCTTCCGGTGGGTATTTCGTTCTACACCTTCCAGTCGGTGAGCTATATCATCGATGTTTACAAAAATAAGGTGCAGCCGGCGCGCACCTGGCTTGAATATGCTTTTTTTCTGTCATTTTTTCCGGCGCTCGTGGCCGGCCCCATTGTGCGAGCCGACTATTTTCTGCCGCAAATCAGGCAAAACCGGCATGCTTCGCGCAACGAAGTGTATACGGGGCTTTGGCTTATTATATTGGGAGTGTTCAAAAAAGCTGTCATTGCCGATTACATCGCCATGTACAACGACCTCATATTCGACGCGCCAGGCGCTTATACCGGTTTTGAGGCGCTTATGGGCATTGTGGGCTATGCTATGCAGATTTACTGCGACTTTTCGGGCTACTCCGACATGGCTATAGGTCTTGCGCTCATCATGGGTTTCAGACTCGCCTTGAATTTCGACTTCCCTTACAAGGCTCGCAATATAAGTGACTTCTGGCACCGCTGGCATATTTCGCTCAGCACGTGGCTCCGAGACTATGTATACATACCGCTCGGTGGCAACCGCAAGGGCAAAGTCAGAACCTATGTCAATCTTATGGCGACAATGCTTATAGGCGGTCTGTGGCACGGCGCGGCATGGAAATTTGTGCTTTGGGGAGGTGTGCACGGAGCGGGACTTGCCGCGCACAAGGCCGCGGCACCGGTGTTGTCTAAAATTCCCGACAACCGCTTGATGCACTTCACCGGCTGGCTTTCGACTATGGTGTTTGTTGTTGTGCTCTGGGTATTTTTCCGTGCCGACAGCGCCTCCGATGCTTTAGAGATTATTGGCTCGGCAAGCCATGGCTTCTCTGTGGAGCAACTCAGCGCTTTTGCGGCCTCGCGCATGCTGTGGCTCATTCTAATGGGAGTGACAATAGTGTCGCATTTTTTACCGTCAGATATCCGCGAACGCTCGGCCCTGTGGTTTGTAGGGCTTCCATGGCCGGCAAAGCTAATCATTTTCATGCTCACGGTGCAGTGCGTGCTCGAATTCCGTTCGTCGGAAGTTGCTCCATTTATCTATTTCCAATTCTAACAATACACCCTTCAGTTACGTTATATAAATAACCGCACGTTTCAAAAATTTATCATATTATGGAAAATCACCGTCCTCTAATTCTCATCACCAACGATGACAGTATCTCCGCCCCCGGCATAATGCACCTTGCGCGCTGTGTGTCGTCTATGGGCGATGTGGTTGTCGTGGCTCCCGAGCATCCACACTCCGGACAGTCGGCCGCTATCACCGTTGGAGCGCCTCTGCGTATCAAAGAGCGTCCCTGCGACGAAGAGGGCATACGCCTGTTTACGGTCAACGGCACGCCGGTCGACTGCGTCAAGCTGGCCATACATACCATAGTGCCCCGCAAGCCAGACTTTGTATTCTCGGGTATAAACCACGGCTCGAACTCGGGCGTGAATGTCACATACTCGGGTACCATGGGCTCGGTGCTCGAAGGCTGTATCGAAGGTATACCGTCGGTGGGCTTCTCTCTGCTGCATCACTCCATGAAGGCCGATTTCACGCTCTCTACGGCATTTGTGGCTGCCATAGCGCACGATGTGATAGCGCACGGTCTGCCGGCAGGTGTGTGCCTCAATGTGAATATCCCGGCCAAGGTGATTCCCGAGGGAATAAAAGTGTGCCGCGCCGCCCGTGGCTATTGGACCGACGAATATCAGCGCTACCTCGACCCGCAGGGTGTGCCCTTTTACTGGCTGCAGGGACATTTTGTCAATCAGGAGCCGGAGGCTACCGACACCGACGAATACTGGCTCAGCTGCCGCTATGTGAGTGTTGTGCCCGTGAAATGCGACCAGACGGCCCACGATGCAATAAAAGCACTCGCAGACCGTCTTGATTCAACGACGGGAGAGGCCTGAGCCTCTTTCCGGATAATTTCGGGAACAGAACCTGTGTGTCTGCGCTGCTCAGGCCGTTGCGCCGAATGCTGCGGCGTAGGCACGCATTTGCTTTACCATGGCGAGCAGGCCGTTGCTGCGTGTGGGCGACAGATGCTCGTCGAGGCCGATGTCGTGGATGAAATGCAGGTCGGTGCCGAGAATTTCGGCAGGGGTGTGTCCGGAGAGCACTTCCACAAGCATTGAGATAATACCTTTTACAATAATGGCGTCGCTGTCGGCACGGAATGTGATTTTGCCGTCGGTGTCTTTTTCTGCGTCGAGCCACACTCTGCTCTGGCAACCCTCGATGAGGCGGTCGGGCGTGCGGAGCTCTGCGGGCAGAGGCTCAAGGGTGTTGCCCATGTCGATGATAACCGAGTAGCGGTCCATCCAGTCGTTGAGCCCGTCGAATTGGGCGATAACTTCCTGCTGAGCTTCTTCTGTAGTCATTTTAATACGATTTTTCTTTGTATATAACGTTTAACACGGTCTCTCCGACTGCTTTGAGGGTATTCTTATCGATATTTTCGAGTTTGTCTTCGAGAGTGTGCCATGTCGGCGGAAATGCGCCTGTCTGATGATTGTTGAGCTCTATGATGTCGGTAGTGGGTATTCCGGCGCGGTTCATGGGTATATGGTCGTCAATGATTACGCCGCCGACGCTGCGCTCGAATATGTGGCCGTGACCGAGGCGCTCTGCTTCGCTCCATATCTTCATAGTGGGGTTGGGAGCCATCTGGCTTGAATAAGCCTCGTAGTGGAATACTGCGTCTTTGCCGCCGACCATGTCGAGTACGATGCCGTACTCGGGGAGGTTTTCGGCAGTATAGGGCTCAATGTTCTTTGCCCAATACTGCGAGCCGAGACACCACGATTCGGAGTTGCTGTCGAAAGTTCCGCTCTCGCCATAGTCTTCGGCGTCGAAGAGAATGAAATCGACACCTACTTTAGGCCGGTTCTGCGCGAGATTGCGTATTAGCTCAAGAATCACACCCACGCCGCTGCCGCCGTCGTTGGCACCGGGAATGGCTTTGGCTCTGTCGTCGGCCTTGCTTTCCTGGTCGGCCCACGGACGGGTATCCCAATGGGCTGCGATGACTATGCGCCGGGGTCGGTCGGTGTAGAATCCGCCGATGATGTTCGATATGGGCAGCACGTCGCCGTTTGATGCGGTGACTGTTGCATTCTGCACAATTACTGAGTCGATGCCGAGTTCTTTGAATTTGCTCACGAGCCAGTCGCGGCAAGCCCTGTGTGATTCTGTACCCGGAACTCTGGGCCCGAACTCTACTTGTCGGGCAATGTATGAATAAGCACTGTCGGCGTTGAAATTACCTAATCGGAGAGTGTCGATACTATGGAGCTGACCTGATGCGCCGCCGGCGGTGTTGGTGCCCTTTCCACATCCGCATCCAATAGCTGCCGAGACGAGCAGGCATAGAAATGCGGCAAGTACGGTTTGTTTTTGTTTGCTCATAAGGGGAATATGGTTTTGGCAAAGTTACAAAATTGCTACAAAATAATAGCCATTTTGTAGATGAAAAGTTTTCAGTCCTGGCTCAGCATGTGTCAAAAATTGTCGTGGAGGCGTGTAAAGTGGTGTTTCCGGCACTACATAGGGCGGTAAACAAGGCTTGCCGAAGGCGATGAGAATATTTTTTCAGCCGTGCGAATCAGGTCGTCGCAACTGAGTTTGCGGCGGTCGGTGACGGTGCGGTTCAAATCCTCTCCATGAATTTCGGCCTGTGCCAGATTTGTTGCCCGGGCGAGATATCCGGTGTTGGAGAAGCGGAATGTAGCCTCGAAGTTGTTGAGAGTGCGTTCGAGTTCGTGCGACGAGATGTTGCCAGGCTCGGTGAGGCGCATCACTTCGTTGTGGAGCAGTGTGCGGGCGCGGGCTATGTCTTTGTCGGTGTCTGATGCGAGGGTTGCGGTGAGCAGCAGCATGCCCGGGCCTTCAGAGCCGATTATCGATGCGTCGGCTCCTGCGACGAGGCCTTTTCCCGAGCCGTTGACTACGTTGTTCACAAGGCGCGAGGCACGTCCGGCCGAGAGTATGTCGGTGATTGTGTCGGCGGCGAAGTATCCCTCGCTACCGTAGGCGTCCATCGGGAAAGCCATGACGAGCAGCGGCACCGGCACGGCGGCGCGTTTTTCGTCGTATACGTCGCTTGTGGGGAAGCCGGGAGCTATGTCGGGGCGCGCTGCTATCTGTCTGCTCGGCACGTCGGCAAACCACTCTTCGACGGCACGGCATGCGCGGTCGAAAGTCACATTGCCCGAAATGGCGAGCACGGCGTTGTTGGGCGCGTAGTGAGAGAAAAACCATTGGCGGGCGTCGTCGAGTGTTACGCCGGCAATGTGTTCCGGCTCAAGGCCGATTGTAGGCCACGAATAGGGATGCTCGGGAGAGTAGAGCAGAGCACGCAGATTGTGCCAGATGCGTCCGTAGGGGCGGTCGAGGCAGGTCTGCTTGAACTCTTCGATTACCACGTCGCGCTGCACCCGGAGCGAATGCTCGGAGAAGGCCGGCGAGAGCATGCGGTCGCTTTCGAGATGCAGGGCTGTGTCGAGGTTCTGAGCCGGCAGAGTCTCGTAGAAATTTGTGAAATCGTTGCTTGTCCAGGCATTGCTTTGTCCGCCGGCATCTTCGAGCTCGCCGTCGAAGTCGGGCACATTTAGCGAGCCTCCGAACATGAGGTGCTCGAAGAGGTGCGCGATGCCCGTGAGCGAGCGGCTTTCGTCGCGTGCTCCTACATTATATAATACGTCGACGGCCGCCATGGCGGTCGTCGGGTCGTAGGAGTGGACAAGCCTTAGCCCGTTGGGGAGGGTGTGTCGCTCAACGGGTATTGGCTTGAAATTCATTTGAGTATCTTCATTGATATGATACGGATGTCGTCTTTAGGACGGTCGCGTCCGTCGGTTTCGGCTTTCTCGATTTTGTCGATTACATCCATGCCGTCGATTACCTCGCCGAATACCGTATAGTCACCATCGAGATGCGGTGCGCCGCCTACGGTTGAGTATGCTTGTTTCTGTTCTTCGGTGAGCGAGGGCTCGGGCAGAGCGGCAACCTTGGCTTCGGTCTGGCTTATTAGACTTTCCTGCAGGGCGGAGAGGCCCTGACGGTCACCGCGTCGCTGCATTTCGATGATAGAGTCGCGGTGCTCCATGGCGAGGCTATTGAATACTTCCTGCAGCTGTTTGTTTTTAAGGTGCGAGCTCATCTGTTGCATTTCGGGCTCGGAAACTTTGCGTCCGGTGACGATGTAGAACTGCGAGCCCGACGATTGCTTCATGGGGTTGACCTGGTCGCCCTGGCGAGCTGCGGCGAGAGCACCGCGCTTGTGGAAATGCTTGGGATATACGATTTCGGCATCGATTTTATAGTCGGGGCCGCCCGAGCCGAGCGACTGTCCGGGTGCGGCGGTTTTCGAGTCTGGGTCGCCGGCCTGAATCATAAAGTCTTTGATAACTCGGTGAAAGAGCGTGCTGTCGTAGTAGCTGTCTTCAACGAGTTTTACGAAGTTGTCGCGGTGTTTCGGTGTGTCGCCGTAAAGGAGTACGGTGAAATTACCGGCGGTAGTCTTAACGAGAACGCGTACCGACGCTGTGTCGGGAGTCTGCTGTGTCATCGGGTCGTTGTTTGTTTCGGTGTTATCGGCTCCGGTGGCTTTAGCGCAGGCCACGCACATGAGGGCAATGGCTGCGAGGGGTAATAGTTTGCGGAGCATGTTCATATTATATTAGAGGGATAGAGGCGTTTGTAAATGCGGCGGAAGTTGTCGTCGGAAGCGCTTAGGCTTTCGGCATTTTTGATGCAGTCGGGGCCGTAGAGGGCATGCAGGAGGTCGGGGAGATATTTGTGTTCGCGGTCTTTGTCGATAGCATATGCCACGAGTGTGCGGATAGCCGGGGCGTAGCCTTCGGGGTCGATGGCATGCAGATATCGTGCGGCGCTGGCCAGAAACTGGCCTGTGAGGTCGACATGTTCCATATTTTCGATGAGAGTGTCAATCTCGTCGGGACCGCACTCGCCGATATGGTTTGCGAGGTATTCGTATGTGAGGAGGCCGTCGGTATCGCGGCGCAGAGCTTTGAGTTCTTGTTCTGTCATGAGAATTTGTCTTTACACGGCAAATTTAGGTATTTTCTCTCAATTTGACAAAAACCTCCACTTTTTGCCGATTGCTTGCCTGTCATTTCCTCGCTAATGGACACAAAACCACCGGGCTTACAATTATATTTGTATATTCATAAGAAAATTAGTAACTTTGCGCGATTATTGAAGAAAAGAATAAATAAATACCACCATTTCTAATGAACATTATCAAAAAAACCATCAAGCTGCCCGACGGTCGAGAAATCACAATCGAGACCGGCAAGCTCGCCAAGCAGGCTGATGGAGCGGTTGAGGTGCGCATGGGCAACACGATGTTGCTTGCCACAGTCGTAACGGCAAAGGATGCCGGCGAAGGTGTGGATTTCATGCCCCTGCAGGTAGAATACAAAGAAAAATTCTCGGCAGCCGGCCGTTTCCCCGGCGGTTTCCTTAAGCGCGAAGGTCGCGCCAGCGACTACGAAGTGCTCACAGCGCGTCTTGTCGACCGTGTGCTTCGTCCTCTCTTCCCCGACAATTACCACGCAGACACATTTGTCAACATAATACTTTACTCGGCCGACGGTGTCGACGCCCCCGACTGCCTGGCCGGTCTTGCCGCATCGGCAGCCCTTGCTGTAAGCGATATACCTTTCAACGGCCCTATCTCCGAAGTGCGTGTTGCACGCGTAAACGGTGAGTTTGTAATCGACCCCACATTCGACCAGCTCAAAAACGCCGACATGGAACTTATGGTCGGCGCTACCTACGACAACATCATGATGGTAGAGGGCGAAATGGACGAAGTGTCGGAAGCCGACCTTCTTGCCGCCCTCCGCGCTGCTCACGAGGCAATCAAAGAGCAGTGCAAGGCTCAGATGGAGCTTGCCGAAGCTGTTGGTTCAACCGTGAAGCGTGAATACTGCCATGAGGTAAACGACGAAGAGCTCCGTCAGGACGTGCACGACAAGTGCTACGACCGTGCATATGCCATTGCAAAGGCCGGCAGCGCCGACAAGCACTGGCGTCAGGAGTCGTTCGATGCAATCTGCAACGAATACATCGAGTCGATTCCCGAAGAAGAGCGCGAGGCAAAGACTCCGCTTGTGAAGCGTTACTACCACGATGTTGAAAAAGAGGCAATGCGCCGCTGCGTGCTCGACGAAGGCGTCCGTCTCGACGGTCGCAAGACCACCGAAATCCGTCCTATCTGGATTGAGACAGATTATCTCCCCGGCCCTCACGGCTCTGCTGTGTTTACCCGTGGCGAGACTCAGGCACTGGCTACAGTTACCCTCGGCACAAAGCTCGACGAGAAGATTCTCGACGATGTTCTCAACCGCGGCACCGAGCGCTTCCTGCTCCACTACAACTTCCCTCCCTTCTCCACCGGCGAAGCAAAACCCCAGCGTGGTGTAGGCCGTCGTGAAATCGGTCACGGCAACCTCGCACACCGTGCCCTCAAGCGCATGATTCCTGAAGACTTCCCCTATGTGACACGCATAGTGAGCGATATCCTCGAGAGCAACGGTTCGTCGTCGATGGCCACCGTATGCGCAGGCACTCTCGCACTCCTCGATGCCGGCGTGAAGATGAAGAAACCCGTCAGCGGCATCGCAATGGGTCTTATCCACGACGACAAGAGCTCCAAATATGCCGTTCTCAGCGATATTCTCGGTGATGAGGACCACCTGGGCGACATGGACTTCAAGGTTACAGGTACTCGCGACGGTATCACCGCTACACAGATGGATATCAAGTGCGACGGTCTTAGCTACGAAATTCTCGAGCGTGCGCTCAATCAGGCCCGCGAAGGACGTATGCACATTCTCGACCTCATCGAGGCTGCAATGCCCGCACCCCGTGCCGACTACAAGCCCTGCGTGCCCCGTATTGTCACCATGCTTATTCCCAAAGAGCTCATCGGTGCTGTAATCGGCCCGGGCGGAAAGATTATCCAGGGCATCCAGGAAGAGAGCGGTGCCACCGTATCTATCGACGAAATCGAAGAAGGCGGCTATATCGAAGTGGCTGCTGCCAACAAGGCGTCGATTGACAAGGCTCTCGAGATGATTAACGCTATTGTAGAGCTTCCCGAAGAAGGCAAGGTATACAGCGGCACCGTTCGTTCAATCATGGACTTCGGCGCGTTTGTAGAGTTTATGCCTCACCGCGACGGTCTGCTCCACATCAGCGAGATTGCATGGGAGCGCCTCGACGACATGGAAGCCAGCGGCCTCAAAGAAGGCGACAAGGTAGAAGTGAAGCTTATTGAGATTGACAAGAAGACCGGCAAATACCGTCTGTCAATGCGTGCGCTTCTTCCCAAGCCCGAAGGCTATGTAGAGCCCCAGCGTGCTCCCCGTGGCGAGCGTCCCCGTCGTGAAGGCGACCGTCCGCGCGGTCCGCGTCGCGAAGGTGGCGACCGTGCTCCCCGCCGCAACAACGGTCCCCGTAAGGAATAATACCTTATATTATAATATAACGGGAAAATCGGCTTTGACATCGGTTCAAAGCGGGTTTTCCCGTTTGTCGTTTATCGGCCCAAAGAAATTAGCGTGAAAAGCTTTTCTTGTCAAAAAAATGTTAAAAAACATATTGTGCCCGCAAAATGGCTTCGGAAGATGTTCTGGAGCCATTTTTGTTAAGCAATTTTATCAAAAAATCAGGGGTGTTTTTTGAATGAATTAGGTGAATAATAGATTAAAATTCACCTTTGTTAACATTATTATTTAATTCCGAATATTGCAGATTATAAAATTATATGTAACTTTGAGCCGTCTATTTCAGATTTGTTGCTTGTTTTAAGGCTAAATTTGTATCGATTTGCTTTAAAAAGTGTTCAAATTCCGGCGTTATTATAAATCAACATTAAAATCAACTTCCTATCTATATAACATATTTTTAGTAAAACATTGTTATATCACACATCAATCAATCAGCTGTATTATATGTTTAATCCAAATTAGTATGAAAAAGCTCTTTTTGTTGTTATTGACTATCGTAATAGCTGCTGCCGGCGCATTTGCGCAAGGACGCACGGTGAACGGTGTAGTCATTTCAGGAGACGACCTCGAACCGGTCGTAGGAGCACCTGTCTTCGTTGTGGGCACGAATATGAGTGCCACCACCGATGTCGAAGGTCGCTTTACAATCAAAAACGTGCCCGAAACCGCCAAGTATCTCCGCGTGACATACGTAGGCATGAATTCGGCGGAAGTCGAAATCACTCCCGGCACAATCACTATTATGCTGAGCCTCAACACAACTCAACTCGATGAGGTTGTAGTCACAGCCATGGGTATCTCTCGCTCTGAGAAGTCTCTGGGCTACTCCGCTACGCAGGTGAGCGGCGCGCAAATCGAACAGGCTCAGACCAACAACGCCATGCAGGCTCTGCAGGGCAAAGTGGCCGGTCTTCAGATTCAGGAGACAGGTTCAGGTCCTGGTTCGGCTCCAAACGTGAATATCCGCGGTCTCGGCTCAATCAACGGCTCCAACCAGCCGCTGTATGTTGTCGACGGTGTTCCTCTTCAGACCTCTTCGGCAGGTTCGCAGGGTGCCGCAATCGCCACCTCGGGTGTTACAAACATCAATCCCGACGATATTGCCTCGATGACAGTGCTCAAAGGCGCTGCCGCAACATCGCTCTATGGCTCACGTGCCGCAAACGGCGTGATAATTATCACCACGAAGAGCGGTGGGAGTCTCGACGGCCGCAACTTCTCCATTACCTACAGCGGGAATGTGGAGGCATCACGCGTATCGCTTCTGCCCGACATGCAGAACCGCTGGGGCCAGGGCTGGAACGGTGGTCAGACATATATCGAAAACGGTTCGTGGGGTCCGGAACTCGACGGCAGCCGTCAGGTATACGGTCCTATCTGGAATTACTCGCAGTGTATACACGACTTCACTGCCAAGAAAAACAATGTGCGCGACTTCTTCGATACCGGCTGGTCGCAGAAGCACAATGTGGCTCTGAGCGGCATAAGCAAGAGCCGTGAGATGACATATTATATTTCATACGGTTTTACCGGCACCAACGGTGTCATTCCCACCGACCAGGACAGCTATCGCCGCAACACCATTTCATTCCGCGGCAGCTATCAGCCCGAAAAATGGATTAAAGTGACTTCTTCGCTCAACTTCGCCAACTATCGCACCAAAGCTGTGGCTTCCTATCAGGGCACATCGGTGATTGATGGCCTTCTCGAAATGCCTCGCGACATTTCGATTGTCGATCTCAAAGACATCAGCAATCCTTTCAATACTCCCGAAGCCTATCTGACACCTTACGGCATCACCAACCCTTATTGGGCTCTTGCCAATAATGTGAACGAGACCAACGGCAAGCAGGTGTTCGGAAAAGTGCAGGTCGACATCACTCCCTATAAGGGCGTGACTCTCACCTATCGCGGCGGTATCGACTACTCCGACTACGACCGCAAGATAGGCAATCCGAAAATCGATCTCGACGACTTCCTTATCACCGACGACATGGGCTATGCTCCCAGCGGCATGAACCAGGAAGGCTATGTATATGCCAACTATCGCCGCAGCCACGAAATCAACCACGACATTCTTGCTAACTATAGCAACAGCTTCGTCGACAGCCGTCTCAGCCTCGATGTCACCGCCGGCTTGAACATCAACGAGCGTGCCTACACATATATTGTAGGACAGACCGACGACCTCTCGGTGAATGTTGACTTCTGGCACCTCAGCAACGGCTCTAAAATCACTACACTCACCGAGTTGCTGAACAAGCGCCGCATGATTGGCGCATTCGGTTATGTGTCGCTGGGCTGGGATGAATTTGCGTATCTCGACATCACTGCGCGTAACGACTGGTCGTCGACACTTCCGCGAGGAGGCCGCTCATTCTTCTATCCCGGTGTGACCGGCAGCTTTATCTTCACAAAGTTCATTCCCAAAAACGATGTGCTCTCATTCGGTAAGGTACGCCTCGCCTATGGCAAGACCGGTAACGACGCCGACCCATACTACACACTGACCAACTATACGCAGGCAAGTACCGACGCATATTATGTGCTCGATGTAATCAAATTCCCACTCAACGGCATCAACGCCTACCAGGCATCGAGCATCGCCGGCGCAAGCACTCTCCGTCCGGAGATGACCTCGGAGTTCGAGGCCGGTCTTAACCTTAAGTTCTTCAACGGCCGCATCGATATCGACGGTTCGTTCTACAACCGCGAGACCAAAGACCAGATTTTCACCCTGCCGATTGACCCTGCCACCGGCTACAGCTACCAGGTAATCAATTTCGGTAAAATCCGCAACCGTGGTTTCGAACTCATGCTCAACACCGTGCCTGTGGTGACAACAGATTTCCGCTGGGAACTCGGTTTCAACGTGGCCATCAACCGCAACAAAGTGCTCTCCATGCCCGATGCCCTCGAGGGCGGCAAGGTAAACATCTACAGCTTCTCTGCCGGCAACGACGCAGTGTATATGTATGCCGAACAAGGCAAGGCTCTCGGCGAGTTCTACACTTATCTGCCTCAGTATGTGACCGACACTAATTCTCCCGACTACGGCAAGCCTATAGTCGATTCGGCCGGTCAGCCCGTGCTCGGTACACAAATCGAAGACACCGGTTTCAGCATGAACCACAAGTGGACCGGCGGTGTCACCACGGCAATCAGCTACAAAGGCATCACCCTGAGCGCCGCTCTCGACGTCCGTGTCGGCGGTAAAATGTTCTCGCGTACGAAAAACCTTATGCAGTTTACCGGCAACGGCAAGATGACCGAGTACAACGAGCGTCGTCCGTTCATCATTCCCAACTCTGTCGTAGACAACGGCGACGGCACATATTCGCCCAACACCACACCTATCTATCTGCTCGACGGCAGCTTACAGACCTACTTCAATGAAAAGGGCTGGGGCAACGGCGGTCTCTCCTATCTCATCGACCGATCGTATACCAAGCTGCGCAACATATCGCTGTCGTGGGCCGTTCCTTCCAAGTGGTGCAGAGCCATGAGTCTGAGCGAGGTAGACCTCACCGCATATTGCAACAACGCCTTTATCTGGACAGCCAAAGACAACCGCTACGTCGACCCCGAGTCGACCACAGTAACCGCCTACGGCGATCTTGCCTACGGTTTCGGCGAGCTTTACTCCAATCCCTCGCAACGCACATTCGGTGTGAATCTCAAAGTTAAATTCTAAAAGGAATGCACGCTATGAAAAAAATCATAACAACAGCCGTGGTTGCCCTTTCGCTGGCTTTTACCTCCTGCGGCGATTACCTCGACATCAACGAGTCGCCTAACTCGCCCAATGTCGGCTCACTCTCTCCCGGCCTCATTTTCCCGGGCGCCGAGATGGCTCTGTGCAATGTCTACGGCGATTATCTCCGCATCACCGGCGGCTACTTCGCAGAGCACTACTCACAGTATTACGGAACGACCAACTATATGGACTATTCGCAGTTCCGCCAAAGCTCGGTTCGCTGCGACCGTGCCTACACACAGCTTTCGCGCAATTGTCTCGGCAATATGGCCACAGTGCGCGAAATGGCCGAAACCAACGAAGAATGGGGAACATATCTCGCCGCAACCGTGATGCGCGCCATTGCCTATGAGTCGATGGTCGACTGCTGGGGCGAGATTCCCTACTCCGAAGCGCTCGACATGAACAACCTCTCGCCCAAGTACGATAACGGCATCGATGTATATGCCGGCATTATTGCCGAGATTGACGCGGCTCTCGAAAAAGTGTCAGCCGGCGACCCCGTCTGCACCAATATGCTCAGTCCCGGCTCGGCCGCCGACTACTGGATTGCCTTTGCCAACGCCATAAAGCTGCGCATGCTCATGCGTGAGAGTTATGCTTTAGACGTAAAGAGCCAGATTGCCGCTCTGATTGCCGAAGATAACTTTCCTGCTGAAGATATTGCATGGCAGGGTTTCTGGGGAAACTCGTCGAGCTCGCAAAATCCGTTCTACACCGAGGGATTCATGGCCGGCCAGCAGAAGAACCTTATTCTCAACATTGCTCTCTGCGCCACCATGCAGGCCTGCGACGACCCCCGTATCGAGTCGTTCTTCGAGCCTAACAGTTCCAAAGGCGAGTATACCGGCGGTGTGTCGGGAACAAACTTCAGCACCACAGCCTCCTACAAAGCCAACTACTGGTGCCGTCCGGCAATAAAGAACAACAGCCCGGTATACATAATCACCGTTGCGGAAATTGAGTTCTTCAAGGCCGAGTATGAGGCCCGCTACGGCTCTGCATCTGCCGCCGAGGCTCACTACAAAGCCGCTATCGAGGCTTCGTATGCAACAGCAGGCGTGAACGGCTCTATCGACACTGTGCTCAATGTATATCCCTACGACCAGAGCAACTACCGCAAGTGCATAGGCATACAGAAATGGGTCGCTCTCAGCGGCGTGAACAACTTCGAGGCCTATTGCGAGTTGCGCCGTCTGGGCTATCCGACATTCGGCAGCGTATCGGGCTCCGATATCTATAATGTTGTCACCGACAGCTACAACCCCGCCGCTCTCCAGCCCGGTGAGCTTTACACTCCTATCACAGTGAACACCAAGATTGGAGATAATGCCCTGATTCAGCGTTGGCCTTATCCCGAAAGCTCGGCAAACCGCAATCAGAATGTGCCTGAATTCCCCGGCGAAAGCGTGCCTGTGTTCTGGGCCGGAAAATAAGTCGGAGTTCATGACAAAAGCAACACTTTAAAACGAATAAAGCAATGAAAAAATATATTTCCACACTTCTCGGGGCCTGCGCGCTTATGGCACTCGCCACATCGTGCGGCAAGGATACCGAGGGAATGACAGGCATAACCTATTATCCTGTGTTTGAGCTTCAAGGCAACCCTCAAGTTGTGATTGCAGCCGGAACCGCTTACAACGACCCCGGCGCCGTAGCGACAATCGGCGGCAGGGACGTTTCCGACGAGATTAAGGTTTCCACTCAGCTCGATTTCGCCGACCCGAAGCCCGGCTATTACACTATTGTCTATAGTGTAGTCAACTCCGACGGCTTTGCAGGCACAACTTCGCGCGATGTGATAGTCGCCTCTGTAGGCGACGAGGCATCAGGTTTCTACACTGTGCAGCCCGACAGCTACCGCGACTATGGATCCGTGACCTACTTCGGCGGCTATCCGATGATTGTCTATGGCGACGGTTCGGGCATTTATAAGGTGTCGGACCTCCTCGGCGGATGGTATCAGTACCGTGCCGGCTATGGTGTGAATTATGCGCTCTCAGGCGAAATCTCGATTGCTGCCGACGGTGCAGTCTCGCTCACCGACAGCTTCCTTCCGGGCTGGGCCGACGGTGCCGAAGAAATGGAAAACGGCCGTTTCGATTCTCAGACCGGCACCCTCAGCTGGGATGTGATGTATGCCGGCATGCATTTCTCACTTGTCGCAAGCCGCGACTGACAAGGCGTAAGCGCTAAACTAAACTTCTAAAAAACTACGAACATGATAAAGAATCTCAAATACCTGCTGATGGCAATCGTAGCGCTTGCGTTCAGCTCTTGCGAGAAAGAAGATATCGGAAACACCTCCACAGTCGCTGTCGCCGGCGAATGGAAGGTTCAGGTCGACGTGGTAGACCCGTCAGGCGAGATTGTCTACGAAGACCCCTACGAATTGGGCTATGTCGACATGATTACTTACAACACCAATGCCAACGACGGCAAGCAGATGTATGTGAGCGATATGGGTCAGTTCTGGCTCTTTACCGTCAAGGTGCCCTGCGATGTGAATGCCCGTACTTTCGGCAGTAGTACCCCCGTGCCCAACGAAGCCATCGACGATGGCGAAGTGTATGACATCGACGTGACTGTCGCCAACGGCAAAATCGTGGATAAAGGCACAGTGTCGCCCTCGGGTGGCAAAGTCGATTCCATTGAGTTCAACGTCTCATTCAGCGACGACGGCAATTTTCCTGCCGGCTACAGCTATTATGTGCACGGCTATCGTCGCACAGGACTCAATGGCGACACCGAATAAACTGAAACCAGAATTTTTATTAGATTTATAGACACTGGTTGGGCCTCTGCGACGAGATGTTGCGGAGGTCTTTTTTTCGGCGTTGTAGTCGGCATGCGAAAAAATGCGAAGAAATCGACGTCAAAAGACGCATAGAGGCAAAATAATTTGTAGCGTATGGAAATTTTTCATACTTTTGTAAAAATTTGGTATGAAATGGCAAAGGATTTCGCCGAGCAACTAAGCCGTATCGGCCATAAGGCAGAACTGCTTGTCACACGCTTCTCCACGCTCAAAGAGCACAATGTGCAATTGCGAAAGGAAGTACTCGAGCTACAGGCTGCCTTGCGTGCCCGCGATTCTCTCATAGAGAAGCAAAAGCTTGAACTTGAGCATCTGCGCATATCGTCGGCAATAGCTCCCGACACGGCTACTGCGCGCGAAGCCCGAGCCACTCTTTCCGAATTAGTGCGGGAAATCGACGTTTGCATCGCAGACCTGATGAAAGACGTCTGACCCCCGGCCCTGCAAGATGAAACAGCAGAACGAACATAGGATAACAATCAAAATAGCCGACGCGGACCCGTTCAAGCTCCCCGTCAAAGAGGACGAAGAGTCGTTCTACCGACACGTGATTGAACAGATAAACGCTAACGTGAACAAATTTCTGTACGGACCCAATGCCGACACTCCGTCGGTGGCGCTTGCAAAGGTGACTCTATACTATGGCACCTTGCTTTACCGGCAGGCAAATTTGATTAACAATCAGGCCGAGATGCTCAAGGACTTTGAAGAGAAGATAGACAAGCTTCTTGAAGGAACCGACTGAGCGTCAACTCCGAACGGCAGGCCCGGACATATCTCAGGCTTCTGTCTCTGCGACGCCCCGCGCGCCGAGAATTATGAACCGCACTTTTGCCCCTGCGCAGCACAGTCTGCCCGGGTGTGGGAGTGCCTATTTTTTTAATATATATCATTAGTAACGATATATGACTGTTTTGATTTACATTGCCGTCGCTGTTATTGCTGCCGTTGCATCGGTGGGCTCATATGTGCTCTTGCAGCGCAAGACGGCATCTTCGCGCGCAAAAGCCATTCTTGCCGATGCGGAGCGCGAAGCCGAAGACCTTAAACGCGACAAAGTGCTCGAGGGCCGTGAAGAAGCTCTGAAAATAACTTCTGATGCCGAAAAACAGGCCCAGCAGAAAATGTCGAAACTCCAGTCGACAGAAGCGAAAATGAAGCAGCGTGAACTGCAGCTCAACCAGCAGCAGAGCGAAAACCAGCGTACGCGCAATGAGCTTGATGCCGCGCGTCAGACCCTCGAGGCTCAGCAGAATGTGATTAACCAGCGCCAGACTCAGCTCGACGACATGCATCGCCAGGCCCAGGACCTGCTCGAGCACATCTCGGGCCTGTCGTCGGAAGAAGCCAAAGAAAAGCTCATCCAGAGCCTCAAAGATGAAGCCCGCACTGCGGCTGCATCGTATATCAACGATATTATGGACGATGCCAAGCTCACGGCAAACAAGGAGGCCAAGCGCATTGTGGTGCAGTCGATTCAGCGTGTGGCCACAGAAACCGCGATTGAAAACTCTGTTACCGTTTTCCACATCGACTCCGACGAAATCAAAGGCCGCATCATAGGCCGCGAGGGTCGCAACATACGTGCCCTCGAGGCCGCCACCGGCATTGAAATCATTGTAGACGATACCCCCGAGGCTATTGTCCTTTCGGGCTTCGACCCTGTGCGTCGCGAAGTGGCCCGTCTTGCCCTTCACCAGCTTGTGGCCGACGGTCGCATTCATCCGGCACGCATCGAGGAAGTCGTGGCCAAAGTGCGCAAGCAGCTTGAGCAGGAAATTATCGAGACCGGCCAGCGCACGGCAATCGACCTCGGCATCCACGGCCTGCACCCCGAGCTTATCCGTCTTATCGGTAAGATGAAATATCGCTCGAGCTACGGTCAGAATCTGCTTCAGCACTCGCGTGAGACTGCTAACCTCTGCGCCGTCATGGCATCGGAGCTGGGTCTTAATCCTAAAAAAGCCCGTCGAGCCGGTCTTCTCCACGATATAGGCAAGGTGCCCGACGAAGAGCCCGAGCTGCCGCATGCACTCTTAGGCATGAAGCTCGCCGAAAAATATAAGGAAAAGCCCGAAATATGCAACGCCATTGGCGCCCACCACGACGAAGTGGAGCAGACTTCGCTCCTTGCTCCGATTGTGCAGGTGTGCGACGCCATATCGGGAGCCCGTCCGGGAGCCCGTCGCGAAATTGTGGAGGCTTATATCAAGCGACTCAACGATCTCGAGCAGCTTGCAATGAGCTATCCGGGTGTAATAAAGACATATGCCATTCAGGCCGGCCGAGAGCTCCGCGTGATTGTTGGCGCAGACAAAATCGACGATGTTGAGACCGAAAAGCTCTCGTCGGAAATCGCGCGCCGCATTCAGGATGAGATGACTTATCCCGGACAGGTGAAAATCACCGTTATCCGCGAGACCCGTTCGGTAAGTTTTGCCAAATAAGCCATGGCAAGCAAAAATAAACGGCGTCAGACTCCCGAAAGTGCCGGTGAGCCTATGGCAATGGCCGGATCGCAGACGGCAGATGCCGCCGCTGTAGACCCGGGCACGGCGACCGTAGCCGACGACTCCGAGGCTGCGAAAACAGCCGAAGAGCAGCCCTCGACACGCTGCGCCTTTGCCGAAGATTGCCGTCGCCGTAAAATTCAGAGCACCGACTGGCTTGCCGACATACCCGGCGGATGCGCCGACAGCGAGTATGTCGAGGTCCAGTTCAAAAATACCCGTCGCGGTTACTATCGCAACACTACCAATCTCCTTCTCGAAAAAGGCGACCTTGTGGCAGTGGAGGCTGTGCCTGGCCATGATATAGGCACCGTAACCCTCACCGGCGCCCTGGCCGAGTTGCGCATGCTGCGCTCGTTGGGACGTTCGGGCAGTGCGACGACTCTCCGCCGTGTGTTCCGTAAGGCCAA